>Ga0073905_10001776_pt1 | contig 11049 bp, 9 predicted proteins | sample KloWWTupernatant_FD_65482 | JGI IMG/M metagenome (GOLD analysis project Ga0073905, IMG submission 65482) | Active sludge microbial communities from Klosterneuburg, Austria, studying microevolution and ecology of nitrifiers - Klosterneuburg... | ecosystem: Engineered > WWTP > Aerobic digester >... | reverse complement strand
GGCGATGCCATCCCCACGGAGGTCGCCGGACCCATCCTTGACCGGGTGACGGGCGTGGGCCCGCGTTCCGCGGCCCGCACCCGCATTGTGGGCGTCGGCGTCGGCGCCGGGCATGCGGCCCCATGATCGAATGCGTGCTTGAGGCGGGGGCCGCGCTGGGCGAGTCCCCCGTTTGGGACGAGCAGGGCGGCCATCTCTACTGGGTCGATTGCCTCGCTCCCGCGATCCACCGGTTCGATCCGGCGACGGGCGAGGACACATCGTGGCCGACCCACGGTCCAGTCGGCTCGATCGGCCTGCGAGAAGGGGGCGGCCTTGTGGCCGCGCTGAAATCGGGCTTCGCCATCTACGATGTGGGCGCGATCACGCCGTGCCGCATCATCGACATTGCCGGTGAGCCCGAGGGCAACCGGCTCAACGACGGACGCGTCGATCCCGCGGGCCGATTCTGGGCGGGGAGCATGACCGGCCCCGGCCGGCAGCCGGTGGGCGCGCTGTTTTGCCTCGACGGCGACATGAACGTGAGCCGCAGGGCCGAGGGCATGGTGCTGTCCAACACGCTGTGCTGGAGCCCCGACGGCCGGACCATGTATCACGGCGACAGCTTTGCACGGGTCGTCTGGGCGTGGGAGTATGATGCAGCGAGGGGCGCCATCGCCAACCGGCGGGTGTTTGCCGAGGGCGACGCGCTGGCCGGCATCCCCGATGGCGCCGTTGTCGATGCGGAAGGCTGCCTCTGGATCGCCCATTTCTCGGGCTGGACCGTTGCGCGATACGCGCCAACCGGCGAGCTGCTGCGCTCCATCCGCCTTCCGGTGCAGAACCCGACGTGTCCGGCCTTCGGCGGGCCGGATCTCAGCACGCTCTATGTCACGTCTGCTTCCATCGGCCTCACGCCCGAGCAGCGCGCCGAACAGCCTCTCGCAGGTAGCCTCTTTGCGCTCGATGTCGGCGTCGCCGGTCTGCCGGGACACCGGTTTTCGGGCAAGTAGTCTCGGACGGGCGGCGAGCACGCCTCGCCGCCCGTCTGCAGCGGTTAGTGGCGGCCTTCGACCGGGCCTGTGGCGGCGAGGTTCATCAGCTTTTCGCCGGCGAGGAAGCGGCGCAGATTTTCGGTGAGGATCTCTTCGAGCAGCGGCTGGGTGAGGTTGCCGCGGCCGGCGACGTGCGGGGTGATCTCGACGTTGGGGAGCTGCCAGAGCTTGTGCCCGGCCGGGAGCGGTTCGACAGCGGTGACGTCGAGGCCGGCGCCGCCGAGGTGCCCGCTCTCGAGCAGTTCGATCATGGCCTCCTCATCGATCAGGCTGCCGCGGCCGATGTTGACGATCAGCGCACCCTTGGGCAGCGCGGCCAGCCGCCTGCGGTTCAGCAGGCCGGTGGTTTCGGGGGCCTGCGGCAGGCAGGCGATGACGATATCGGCGCTCGGCATGGCGCTGTCGAGATTGGCGAGAAGGCAGTGCGCGACGTTGGCCGGCAGATCGATCTTTGAGCGCGTCGCGATGGTCACCCTGGCGTCGAAACCGAGCAGGCGGTTCATCACCGCGGCACCAATCGGGCCATAGCCGAGCACGAGGCAACGGGCGCGCCCGAGCGAACGCTGTGGCGGCAGGCTTGCCCACTCCATCCAGTGGGTCTTTACCGCTTCGTCGCGAAACGTGTTGAGCTGGCGGAGCAGCGACAGCGTCAGCGCCAGCGCGTGGTCGGCGCAGGCCGGCGCGTGCGCGCCCGAGCCGCTGGTGAGTGCAACACCCGCCGGCAGGCCCACGTCGAGATGGTGGTCGACGCCGGAGGAAAGCGCCTGCATCCAGCGCAGCTTCGGCGCCTTTTCCTTCAGGTGGCCAATGACAGTGCTGTCATAGTCGGTCGCGCCGATGGTGAGGCCGTCGATCCTGTGCAGATCCGGGATGAGGTCCTCGAAGCGTTCGCTCACGATGGCGTCGGGCGCCAATTTCGCGACGACGCGCCGGATCATGTTCGCAGTATCGCCGCGCGCCACAAAAGCGACAGTCATGTATTCTCTCCCGATGACGGATTGCCGCCGTTCGATGCCGCGCCTGAGAGGCCCCACGCGCTCCCAGCCTTGCCGATCGTGCTCAGGGAACCACGGCCGCGCGGGACTGTAAAGAAACGTGCGTTTCGGCAAGCGGAACTGCGTCAGCCGCAGCGGTCGAGTACCTTTTTTATCGCGGCGGAGGAGCCCGTGGCGTCGAAATCGTTGCTGTCGAAGAACTCGTGCTTTCCGCGTTTCTGCACATAGGCGATGCGCAGGGCCGACTTGGCCTGCTGCGCGATGCGGGCCCATTGCCTGGCGACGGGGCCGCGAACGATCATCGATGTACCATCGCTGTGGATGAGCGGCATGTCCTGCGCGAAGCTCGTGCCGGCGGAGGCCGAGATGGTGCTGCCCTTCGCCGGATCGGGGGTAATCGCGAGGTTCATGGATGCCGCCGCCGCAACCTGCTTGTGCGGCTTGCGGACCCAGTAGCCCATCGCGAGGTCGCCGCCGCGGCAGGCGAACTGGAACTGCGCGCCGCCGTTGTCGACATAGGCGATGGGCGTACCGCCGCCTTCGTACTTCCATTCTTCGGCGCCGGACGTGGCTGTCATCAGGCCGAGCAGCAGGAGGGCGGCAAATGTCTTCGTCATGCATATCCTCTGAAACATGCCCAGACCGTAGCCGAGAGGCGGCGAGGCTCGCAAGCGAGGCCGCCGGTCAGCTGCGCAGGCCGGGCGCCTCGTGGCCGGTCGACTGCACATATTCGGTGTAGCCGCCGCCATAGGTGTGGATGCCCTCGGGCGTCAACTCCAGCACGCGGTTGGAGAGTGCGGCGAGGAAGTGCCGGTCGTGCGAGACGAAGAGCATGGTGCCCTCGTACTGCTCGAGCGCGGCGATCAGCATCTGCTTGGTGGAGATGTCGAGGTGGTTGGTGGGCTCGTCGAGGACCAGCAGGTTCGGCGGATCGAACAGCAGGATCGCCATGACGAGGCGCGCCTTTTCGCCGCCGGAGAGCACGCGGCACTTCTTGTCGATCTCGTCGCCGGAAAAGCCGAAGCAGCCGGCGAGCGCGCGCAGCGGTGCCTGGTTGGCCTGCGGAAAATTGTCCTGCAGCGTTTCGAACACGGTGCGATCGCCTTCGAGAACGTCCATGGCGTGTTGGGCGAAGTAGCCCATCTTGACGCTGGGGCCGCGGTTGACGGTGCCGTCATCCGGCGTTGACGCGCCGGCGACGAGCTTCAGCAGGGTCGATTTGCCCGCGCCGTTGATGCCCATGATGCACCAGCGTTCCTGCCGGCGGATGTGGAAGTTGAAGCCTTCATAGATGGCGCGGCTGCCATAGCGCTTGGCGACGTTCTTCAGCATTACCACGTCCTCGCCCGAGCGCGGGGCAGGGCGGAACTCGAAGTTCACGGTCTGGCGGCGCTTGGGGGGCTCGACCCGGTCGATCTTGTCGAGCTTTTTCACCCGGCTCTGCACCTGCGCGGCATGGCTGGCGCGAGCCTTGAAACGCTCGATGAAGGCGATTTCCTTGGCCAGCATGGCCTGCTGGCGCTCGAACTGCGCCTGTTGCTGCTTGTCGGCGAGGGCGCGCTGGTTCTGGTAGAACTCGTAGTCGCCGGTAAAGGCGGTGAGCGTGCCGCCGTCGATCTCGACGATCTTGTTGACCACGCGGTTCATGAACTCGCGGTCGTGCGAGGTCATGAGGATGGCGCCGGAATAATTCTTGAGGAAGGCTTCGAGCCAGATCAGGCTTTCGAGATCGAGATGGTTGCTAGGCTCGTCGAGAAGCAGCACGTCGGGCGCCATCAGGAGGATGCGGGCGAGCGCTACGCGCATCTTCCAGCCGCCCGACAGTGCGCCGACATCGCCGTCCATCATTTCCTGGGAAAAGCTGAGGCCGTCGAGCACTTCGCGGGCGCGGCCATCGAGCGAGTAGCCGTCGAGCTCCTGGAAGCGTCCCTGCACATCGCCGTAGCGGGTGATGATATCGTCCATCGCGTCGGCCTGCTCGGGATCGGCCATCGCCGCCTCGAGCACGGCCATCTCGGCCATGAGTTCGCTCACGGGGCCGGCACCGTCCATGACTTCGGCGACGACCGAGCGGCCGCTCATTTCGCCCACATCCTGACTGAAATAGCCGATGCTGATGCCGCGATCGACGGAAACCTGGCCCTCGTCGGGCTGCTCCTCGCCGATGATCAGGCGGAACAGCGTGGTCTTGCCGGCGCCGTTGGGACCGACGAGCCCGACCTTCTCGCCCCTCAGCAGCGACGCCGACGCCTCGATGAAGACGATCTGCTTGCCGTTCTGCTTGCCGATATTGTCGAGGCGTATCATTGCGTAATTCGTGTCCGGACGGGGGCGTCTGCGTAGCGGGAGACGACGGGAATTCTGGTGCGGCCGGACGAGTACTAAAGATCGGCCCGTCAAGGAAGCGGCTTGATGCGCGGCAAGTTCGCGGGGCGGGGTCGGTGTGGACCCTTTGACGGCTTGATCTGCGGACGATTCTGACGCCTCCTCGCGCGAACGCCAGCACTCCCGGATCTTCCCTCACATGTTCGACATTCTCATCACCGGCGGCCGTGTCATCGACCCCGAGACCGGCCACGACGGCATCGCCGATGTTGCGATCGAAGGCGGCCGCATCGCCGCCATCGGGCAAAACCTCGGGGCGGCGCGGCGGACGATCGCTGCTGATGGACTTGTCGTTGCGCCGGGCTTTGTCGACATCCATGCCCACGGCCAGACGGTGCCTGCTGACCGGATGCAGGCGTTTGACGGCGTGACCACGGCGCTCGAACTCGAAGTCGGCGCGCTGCCGGTGGCCGCCTGGTATGAGGCGCAGGCGAAGGTGCCGCGCGTGCTCAACTATGGCGTTGCGGCCGCGTGGATCATGGCGCGCAAGCAGGCCATCGCGGGCATCGACCCGATCGAGGGCGAGCCAGCGGTCACCGCGATGAGCCGCAACAGCGAGGACACGCGCTGGTCGCGCGATACGGCAACCGACGAGCAGGCAAGGCAGATCGTGGCCTTGACCCGCGAGGGCATCGAGGAGGGCGGGCTCGGCATCGGCATTCCCTATGCGTATGCCCCCGGCGCCGGCGCCAAGGAGATGAGCCTCATCTGCGATCTCGCTGCCGCTTCCGACGTGCCGACCTATACGCACGTCGCGCAGATGTCGAACATCGATCCCAAGAGCTCGGTCGAGGCCTATGTGAACCTGATCGGGCTGTCGGCCGCGACCGGTGCGCATATGCACATCTGCCACCTAAACTCCACGAGCCTGCAGGATATCGAGCGCGCCGCGCAGCTGATTGCAAAGGCGCAGGCGGCGGGCATCAAGGTGACCACCGAGGCCTACCCTTACGGCACCGGCTCGACCTTCCTCGGCGCGGCCTTCTTTGCCGACGCCAACTTCGTGGCCCGCACCGGCAGCACCTATTCGGACATCCAGCTGGTGTCGGCCCAGCACGCACTCAGCGGGCCGGACGAGTATGCCGCCGAGCGCGCCAGGCAGCCGGGCGCGCTGGTGCTCTGGCGCTATCTCGACACCGAGAACAACGAGCGGCATCGCAGGCTGCTCGATGTCTCGGTGATGTTCCCCGGCTCGGCGATTGCCTCCGACGCCATGCCCTGGAGCAACCCCGACGGCACACCCTATGACGGCATGGAATGGCCGCTGAGCGCGGAGCGAACCTCGCATCCGCGCTCGTCCGGTACGTTCACGCGCTTCCTCAGGCGCTGGTGCATTGACGGCGAGGCGTTGCCGCTGATCGACGCCATCGCCAAGTGCACCCTGATCCCGGCGCAGATCGTCGAGCGAACCGCTCCGGTGTTCAGGCGCAAGGGCCGGCTGCAGGTCGGGGCAGATGCCGATATCACGGTGTTCGATCCTGTGACGCTGCTCGACCGCGCTACCTTCTCGGAGATGAACCGGCCGTCCGATGGCATGGTGCACGTGCTGGTCAACGGCACGCCGGTGATTTCCAACCGGGGACTGGTTGAGGACGCGGCGCCGGGCCGGCCGATCCGCCGGGGCGACAGGTGACGGTCCCCGTCACGCTGGTCACCGGCTTCCTGGGGGCCGGCAAGACCACGTTCATCAATCGCCTGCTGCGCGAGGCGGACGGCCTGCGGATCGCGGCGATCGTCAATGACTTCGGCTCGATCAACATCGATGCCGACCTGATCGCCGAAACCGCCGATGGCGTCGTGGGCCTGAGGAACGGCTGCATCTGCTGCTCGCTGCAGGGGGACCTGCTGCGCACGCTCAGGCAGGTGGTGGCGCGCGAGGGTGTGCAGCACATCGTGATCGAAGCGAGCGGCGTGGCCGATCCGCTGGGTATCATCGAGACACTGATGGACCCCGTGGTGCGGCAGGGGGTTGTGCTCGATGCAGTCGTCGCCATCATCGATGCCGAGGCGCTGGCCGGCAACCCGGCAATGTCGGCCGATCCGCTGTGGCGCGCGCAGTCATCGGCCGCCGATTTCATTGGCCTCGCGAAGACGGAGGGGCGCGACGCGGCGGCGCTGCGGGAGCGTTTCGAGGCGGAGGGCAAGGCGCTTGTCTTCGATGCGTCCGAGCCGTCGGCGCACGACATCCTGCTCGGACCGGCGCGCGAGCGCTCCCCGCTCGAACGCCGGCCGAAGGTCACGGCCGATCGTTTCGTCTCGGTCGAGTGGGAGTGGCGCGGCGCGGTGGCGGCCGAGCGCTTCGAAGACTGCATCGGTGAGCTGGCGCCGCAGCTGGTGCGCGCCAAGGGGATCGTCAATTTCACGGGACGAAACGAGGGAAGCTTCAGCTTCAACCTGGTCGGCCGGCGCGCTACGATGGAGCCCCTGCCGCGCCGCTACGACACCTGCCGTCTGGTGTTGATCGGCGAACGCGGAAGGCTCGACGCGGAAGCCGCGCGCGCCAGATTGGTTGCGACCTTCGTCGCCATTTAGGTTAGCCTCAAGAGCGTGCAGACTGCCTGCTTTTCAGTCGCGAGGCGCACAAAAATGCGCCCTTCGCGCAAGGCCCCATTGTTCAAATCCCACGCGTATCGTTTCGTACGGTGAAATCCCAATGGATGGACAAGGCGCCGGGCTAATGCGCGAAATGGGGCTTGCCGACGCTAGAGAACAACGGCGAAAGACCCAGCGACTATATGGCCATTTGCTCCCGCGTTTTTTTGCTCTCATGTTGGCCTGAATGGCCACATGGGACCTATTGTCGTGGGCCCGTAGCGGCCAGGTTAGTTGCTCTGCAGGGGGGACTTTGCAGGGAGTTTTTCGCAGCCGGTTCGGCGCGGACAGTGGATGGGAGAGTCATAAGTGAGCAGTTCATTTGATTTTGACGCAGACGGTGCGCACGCCAGCGATCCGTTTGCCATTTCGCGCCGCAGCCTGTTGCGGCTGGCGCTTGCCGGCGGTGCCATTGCGATGGTCCCGGGCGTCTTCGCGCAGGGCGCCGCGCCCAAGAAGGGCGGCACGCTGAACATCGGCTCCGACGCCGATCCGATCGGCCTCGACCCGATCCTGACGACGGCCTTCTCGTCGTACGACTTCATCTCGCTGCTGTATTCGGGTCTGCTCCGCCTGACCCCGGACAACAAGCACGAGCTGGATCTGGCGGTCAGCATGGACCAGCCAGACGACACGACCTATGTTTTCAAGCTGCGACAGGGTGTGAAGTTCCACAACGGCCAGGACTTCACTGCCGAGGACGTGAAGTACCACTTCAACCGGTTCCTTGCGCCCGAAGCCAAGCCGACGCGCTACAAGACGACGTATGGCAACGTCAAAGAGGTCAACGTCCTCGACCCCTACACGGTGGAGTTCAAGCTCTCCACGACCGACGCCGCGTTCCTCAACTTCCTCGCCAACATGCCGGACGGCGCGATCACGCCGAAGGGCGTCGAGAACCTCGTCGAGAAGCCTGTCGGCACCGGCCCGTTCGTGCTCGAAAGCTACGTGCCGAACCAGCAGCTCGTGCTCAAGGCCTTCGCTGACTACTACGAGGAAGGCCTGCCCTACCTCGACACCGTCGTGTTCAAGTTCTTCAAGGACCAGGGCACGATCACTTCGGCGCTCCGCTCCAAGGGCATCGACATGACCTGGCTCAAGGACCCGCGCGTTGCGGCCCAGGTGGCCAAGACGTCGCCGGACCTCGTGTCCGCTCCGGGCGTGACCTCGCGTACCTTCCCGGTGTGGTTCAACATGAAGGTTGCGCCGCTCAATGACGTGCGCGTTCGCCGTGCACTCAGCCTCGCCACCGATCGCGCGGCCTGCGTTGCCGCGGTGCTCGGCGGTGCGGGCAAGGTCGGCGGCTTGCTGCCGGAAAGCCATCTCGGTGGCTATGACGGCGTGACGGAGTTGCCGTACTACAAGTTCGACCCGGCCGCGGCCAAGGCGCTGCTCGCCGAGGCGGGCTTCCCGGACGGCATCGACCTGGGTGAATACATCGTCGTGGCGGCGAACCCGCTCGACGTGGCGTGTGCCCAGCTGCTGCAGCAGCAGTGGGCCCAGGCAGGCATCAAGGTCGCCATCAACCCGATGGAAACCGCGCCGCTGCTCAAGATGTCGAGCGAAGGCACGTTCCCGACCCTGCTGTCGGTTGCCCAGTCGTCGTCGCCCGATCCGGACTCGATCCTCAGCCGCCTGACCTCGACCAGCGTCTCCGCCAAGGCCTGGGGCCTGTCGGATCCGAAGCTCGATGAACTGATCCCGGCAGCTCGCGCCGACATCAACAACGAAACCCGGATCGCAAAGCATCACGAGATCCAGCAGATCGCGGCCGACCAGGCCTACCACCTGATGGTCTACCAGTACCCGCTGCGCTGGGAACTGTGGTGGAACTACGTGAGCGGCTACGTCGCCCTGCCGGCGAACATCCGGACCTACGTCCGGACGACCTCGGTATCGAAGTAGAAGTTGGCGGGAGCCCGCGGCGGTTGCGGCGGGGCCCGTCCCTCTGAACGTCTCAAGCTTCCGGGTGGGCCTCGCGCCTACCCGGAAGCGCTCAAATTGGTGAGCACAATGGTGGTTGGGTAATTCATGGGCCGTATTATTTTCGTCCGGTGTCTTTGGGCGCTGGCCATACTTTTTGGCGTTTCATTTGTCGCTTTCGTGCTGATGCGCGCCCTTCCGGGCGACTTCGCCGAAGCCGCCGCCGCCGGGCTGCAGCTCGACCCGGAGGTGCTCAAGCAGATGCGGGTGGACCTCGGCATCGAAAAGCCGATCCTCGAGCAATATGTCTTCTGGCTTGGCAATGCGCTGCGCGGCGATTTTGGCAATTCGTTCTCGACCAAGGCGCCGGTGCTGCAGGAACTGTGGCCGCGCTTCCTCGTCACGCTCCAGCTGACCATCATGGCCGCCGGGATCGCGATGCTGATCGGGGTGACGACCGGGCTGCTCTCGGCCCGCGTGAAGGGCGCCGCCGACTGGATCGTCCGCGTCATCAACGGGCTCAGCCTCGCCATCCCCAACTTCGTCGTGGCAACGCTGATCGTGCTGTGTGCGGGTCTCTACTTTCCGCAGATCCAGGTGTTCGGCTACACGCCGTTCCTCGAAAATCCGGTCGCCAACCTGCAGAGCCTGTTCCTTCCCGGGCTGTCGCTGGCGCTCACGGTCTCGGTGGTGATCTCCGAGAATACCCGCGCGGCGGTGCTGGAAGTGTCCAATCAGGATTTCGTCATGGTGGCGCGGGCCAAGGGCCTGAAGCCGCCGACAGTGCTGCTCAACTACCTGGTGCGCAACGCGCTTACCCCGGTGATCACCGTCACCGGTCTGCAGGTGGCCAATCTCCTCGGGGGCTCGATCGTCATCGAGACGATCTTCGCCATCCCCGGCATGGGTTCGTACATGTTTGATTCAATCGTGGGCCGCGACTACCCCGTTATCCAGGCCATCGTGCTGGTGGCGGCGGGCGTCGTAGTGTTCGTCAATATGCTGGTCGACATCGCCTACGCGCGTGCCGATGCCCGGGTGAAGATGTGACGGCCCCGGTCCCTGCCGCCCTGGAAGCGGCCGCTCCGCCCCGTCCCCAGCGCAAGCGTGGCTCCGGTCCGCTGCTGCTTGGCATCGGCCTCACCATGCTGGCGATCATGCTGGTGGTAACGATCTTTGCGCCCTGGATCGTGCCCTACGATCCCTCGGCCACCACGGCGGCCTCGCTCGAAGGACCGAGCGCCGCGCACTGGCTGGGCACCGACATCATCGGGCGCGATGTGCTGTCGCGGCTGATCATGGGTGGCCGGACCACGCTGCTGATCACCGCCGTGTCGGTGACCATCGCGCTGGCCGGTGGTCTGCTGCTCGGCCTCGTGTCCGGCTACATCGGCGGGGCGGTCGACGAGACGATCATGCGCCTGCTCGACGTGATCTTCGCCTTCCCGGTGTTCCTGCTCGCCATCGCGGTGGTGGCGGCGCTGGGGCCGACCATTCCCAACCTTATCCTCACGGTGGCGATCGTCTACATCCCGTCCATGGCGCGCGTGGTGCGCGGGCCGGTGCTGTCGGTGAAATCGTGGGACCATGTCGAGGCGGCGCGCAGCATCGGCGTCAGCGAATGGCGGCTGGTCACGCGGCACATCCTGCCGATCGTGATCTCCCCCGTCGTGGTGCAGACCAGCCTGACGCTGGCCAACACCATCTTCACCGTGACGGCGCTCTCCTTCCTCGGGCTTGGCCCACCGCCGCCGGATCCGAACTGGGGCGGCATGCTGTCGGAGTCCCGGCAGTTCATGGAGCTCGCGCCGCTGACGGTGCTGGCCCCCGCCGTGGTCATTGTCTTTGCCACCCTTACCTTCATCGTCATCGCCAACGGCCTGCGTGAAGTGCTCGACGTGGGGAGCCGCCGATGAGCGAGAACACGCCACTCCTGTCGGTCAAGAATCTGACCGCTACGCTCGCCACCCGCTTCGAAACGGTCGAGGCCGTGCGCGGCATCTCCTTCGATATCGCGAAGGGGGAGTCGCTCGGCTTCGTCGGTGAATCGGGATGCGGCAAGTCGGTCACCGCCCGCGCGGTGATGCGGCTCGCGGCAGAGGGCACGGCTGTCGCCCTTG
>Ga0073905_10001773_pt1 | contig 11052 bp, 10 predicted proteins | sample KloWWTupernatant_FD_65482 | JGI IMG/M metagenome (GOLD analysis project Ga0073905, IMG submission 65482) | Active sludge microbial communities from Klosterneuburg, Austria, studying microevolution and ecology of nitrifiers - Klosterneuburg... | ecosystem: Engineered > WWTP > Aerobic digester >... | reverse complement strand
GCTTCGGGATCCTGGCCGTTGACGGCCTCGACCCGGAGCAGGCTGAAGAATTTCTCGCTATCCTTGGGCGGCCGCACCTGGCCGACGACCAGGTCGCCGGTGCGTAGCCCAAAGCGTTTGATCTGGGAGGGCGACACATAGATGTCATCCGGCCCGGGCATGTAGTGCTCCGAGCGCAGGAATCCGATGTTGTCGTCGACGATGTCGATCACGCCGCCGCGCAGTTCCATGCCCTGCCGCACGGCCTGGGCTTCCATGAGCCGGATGATGAGGTCGTCCTTCTTCAGCTTGCTCGCGCCGGCGACATTCAGGTCCTTGGCCCGCTCGCGCAGCTCGCCCAGCGTCTCGCGGTCGAGGACGGCCATATCGAACATGCTCTTTGGGCGGCCGACCCGGCGCCCCGTATCGGGCTGGCCGGGCAGGGGCGGGATATCGTCGCCGGGCATGCGCGGCGGCGGAAGCTCGTCACCAGGCTCGGGTTCTTCAGAATAGGCGTTGAAACGATTTCGGCTCATGGGTTATTTGTTCGAGGAACGGGTCAGCATTTCGATCTTGTCGAGACGATGATGGGATTCGATGTAGCGCACGGTGCCGGTCTTGGCCCGCATCACCATCGAAAATGTGTGGGCGCCCGACGAGGTGTAGCGGACGCCTTCAAGAAGCTCGCCGCTGGTGATGCCGGTGGCGGCAAAGAAGACGGATTCGCCGCCGCACAGCGTTTGCGTGTCGAGGATACGGTCGAGCTCCGACCCGGCCGAAACACGTTCGGCGTCATCGCGCGCCCACAGCCGGCCCTGGATTTCACCGCCCATGCAGCGCATCGCCGCCGCGGTAATGACACCCTCGGGCGTGCCGCCAATCCCCATCAGGATGTCGACGCCGGACTCGGGAATGGCCGTTTGGAGCGAACCGGCGACATCGCCGTCCATGATGAGCTTGATCCGCGCGCCGGTCGCCCGCACTTTCTTGATCAACTCGGCGTGCCGCGGGCGGTCCAGAATGCACACGGTGACAGCGCTGAGGGGCATGCCTTTTGTCCGCGCCACGGCCCGAATATTGGCGGCTGGGGGCGCCTCAATATCAATCACCCCAACACAGTCCGGCCCCACCACGATCTTGTCCATGTAGAAGGTGGTCGGCCTGAACATCTTGCCGCGCTCGGCCAGCGCGACCACCGCAATCGCGCCACCGCCACCAGTGCTGAGCAAACGCGTGCCATCGATCGGATCCACCGCGATATCGACCTCGGGCGGAACACCGGTCCCAAGCTTCTCGCCGTTGAAAAGCATGGGGGCCTCGTCCTTTTCGCCCTCGCCGATCACGACGACGCCGTTCATCCCGACCTCGTTGAGCACCGCCCGCATGGCGTTGACGGCGGCGGCATCGCCGCCAATCTTGTCGCCCCGGCCCATCCAGCGCCCGGCGCCCAGCGCTGCGCCTTCAGTCACGCGGACCAATTCAAGCGCAAGGTTGCGATCGGGTTGTATTCGGGTCTCTGCCATAGCGTGTTTGTCTTGTGAACTCCCAACAAGCCCCATTTCCGGAGGCGGTTACCTCACTCCGACGTACGTCGGGGCGAAGTTATCGCCTCTGGAGCAGGTTGTGTTGGTTATTCTTGGGAAGGTCGCATTCGGGAACACGTCGATGAAGGCTGCGTAAAGTCGACGCGGCCGTATTGAGGTGATCTTGCGCCATTGCATATCCGGCGCGATGCGCAGCTTTGGCGCCTGGGCCCGATTCGGTTGCATCGGGCCTGCGGACTAACCGTCAGGAATCCTCCATCCGCCCGTATTGCGGATCCAGGGAGGGGTCTGAGCGCGGCAGTCGGGGAACCGGGATTTGAACCCGGGACCTCATGGTCCCAAACCATGCGCGCTACCAGGCTGCGCCATTCCCCGGGGAGAACGAGGATTATACACACCTATGTGTTCAGCGGCCCATGCCGATCGGCCGACATGGCGGCCGCAGCCTGTTTGCCCGTATCGGTGAGCCAGTAGGTGGCGCTCGGGAATTTCTTGTTGCTGTCGATCAATCCTCGCGCGAGCAGTCCCTCGACCAGTTTCGAGTCAACCACGATTGCGTCAGCGGTGTCGATCGTGAGGGTATAGCGCTTGCCGCCCTCGATGTCGCGGTGATCCTTCAGCCGCGCGCCGCCCGCGATCTGCGCGAGCAGCTTGCGTTGCGGTTCAGACAGGGTGCGCATGTGTGCCACGGGTGCCCATCCTGCATTCTGACTGCCCCAGCCACGAAACGCCGCCGAGCACAGTGCTCCACTTGTCAACCTCGCAAACGCGCGATGGCATAAAGTTAAGAGCGCAGTCAACTGCTGGCCCCGAAGGGGCCAAAGGAGATAGACCAGGGCGAAGCCCTGGGAAACCGATGCCCACCTGTTTCCCGCCCTGAAAGGGCGGCATGGCGCGCAAGGACTTTCGACCAGCCAGGTCTGCCCATAGAAGCGGTCCGTATTTCGCCCTTTCAGGGCTCATCCTGCGTTTGGTGGCTTGACCCAGGGCGAAGCCCTGGGCTATCACATCTGGCCCTTTCAGGGCCAGGCGCTGACATCGTGTCACCGACGGCTTGACTGTGACCACGCAATCAAACACAGCTGCGCGGCGCATCGTTTCTGGTGCGGGTTTCAGTAATTGAGTGCCATTGCGCTTTCGCGGGGAGCATGGCATAGTTTCCTGGCGATCGCCAAAAGCGCACCGGATTGTCGTCGCCTGTTCTGGCGTAATGGTCCGATCGGACGGGTCACCAATCACCCAAGCATGTGCACGTATTGCTGCAGTTCGCGCTGATGAATCTTCTGAAAGTCATCCCGGATGATGTCGTCCATCTCTTCCGGGGTGCAACGGAAGCTCAGTGTCGTGAGCGCATCTTCGGGCGACTGGCCATAGGCCAGGCGGCGTTTGCCCGGCTTGCTCTTCAGCGCAAACAGATACATGAAGTGCGGATTGCTGAAACTGCTCATCTAGGCCTTTACCAGCGCGTCCCGGTAGTTTTTGCGCGTCTGATGAATGAGGGGCAGCCCGCGGTTGACTTCAGTGTCGTACTTCCCGGCCAGCAAGTCGCGATAAAACTGGTAGTCCACGCCCTTCACCTTCTCATCGTCCGGAAAGCGATGGTAGTTCTCCTTCGTCATGCGGCTCTTGCCCTCGGCGATCAACTGGTTGCCCAGCGCTGAGCCGGGGTAGGGCGCGTAGAACGAAATAGAGGGCATGATGCGCTTGGTGTACTTCACCATGCGCATGGTCTTGAAGGCGTCCTCGCGGGTCTCGCCTGGTATGCCGAGCATGATGTTTGACCAGAACACCGGCGGCTTCTGCCCCTTGCGTTCCATGTCATCGCCGATGCGAGTGAGCAGATCGATGGCGAAGTAGTTGTCTTCTTCGCTGCATTCCTTGTTGATGATTTTGAGCACCCGGTCGCTGCCACTCTCAAAGCCAATCGAGACCGTGCTCCAGTTCGTCTCGCGCACGACGGCTTCAAACAGGTCCGGCCACTGGCGGACCGTGTCGGCTCGAGCAGCCGCCCAATATGGCCATAGCTTGTTGGCCTTGCGCGGGTATTTCTCCACCCATTCCTTCAGCCAGGTCGGGTTTTGGAAGAACATCGAATCGTGGATGACGACCGATCCGACTGGCCCATGATGGGTGTCCAGGTAGTTCAACTCGTCGATGACGGCGTCTACGCTGCGCCGCCCCATATTCGGGATGTAGCTGTTCTCGTTGCAGAACACGCACTGCCAGGGGCACACTCGGCTGGTCAGCATTGTGACAACCCCAGGCGGTCCCCATCCGCTCTCGGGCTCGAGCGGCCAGTGGAACTTCTCGGCGAGCTTGCGGCTGGCCGGCTTTGGCCACAGCGTGCGATCGATCATTGGCCACTCGTCCATGCTCTTCGCGCCGACGCCAAGAATGACGCGCGGGAAGGCTTCCGGGTGGCTGACCAGGTTGACGATGACGTTCTCGCCGGGTCCCTGGCAAATCTTGTCGAACTCCTCGATGGCCGTCATCTCATCGAGGGCGACCGTGGCATGCATCCCGCCGGCCAGCACAATCCCCTTGGGATTGATCTTCTTGAATATCTTGGCGGAGCGATAGGCGACTGGGAACGTATAGCTCCGCACGTTCATGATGAGCATATCGAAGCCCTTCATGCGCCGCTCGACCTCATCCCATGACGTGCACTGGCGGGTCGAAAAACTTTCGGTCTCTATCCCGTTGTTCTTGAGGATAGTCCGCAACAAGCCCAGTCCGTGGTCCTGCCACTGTTCGTGCGGCCCGGCTGGATTCACCAGGTCGCCCAGATCACCCAGATCCAGCCATAGTCGCCTGGGCTGTTTTGCAGCCCCGTCGCCGGGCTGGGATAGCTTGTCTTTCTTGAAGAGGAAACTCAACGCCAAACCCCTAGTGCCCGCCGCAGGAGCAGCCTTCGCCGCAGCCACCCTCGGCATCCGCGTCGCCGGAGTCCTTGGTCTTGAACGAGCTGCCGCAGCCGCACGCGGCAACGGCGTTCGGGTTCTCGATCTTGAAGCCCGCGCCCATCAGCGAGTCGACATAGTCAATGGTCGCGCCGGAGAGATACATCAGGCTGCTGGGATCAATGAAGATCTTCACGCCGGCTTGCTCAATGACAGTGTCAAAATCGCGCGGGGCAGCTTCGAAGGCCATCCCATACTGCAAGCCTGAGCACCCGCCTCCGGATACGAACACCCGCAATCCATGGTTCTGAATGTCCTTGGCCGCCATGAGTTCGCTGAGTTTGGCGTGCGCGCCAGGGAGCAGTGACATCACCGGCGCCTCAGAGGCGGTCTCGATATCGTTTAGTTCTAACGTCTTGAGAGCAGCAGTGGCCATTGGGTCTCTCCTTGAGCACGCGCGCCGACCCTCGGGGTCATCGCGCAATCAACTTTCTCGTTCCTAAGCGCGAAATTATCGCACAGGGTTTTTCGCCGCTCTCAGGGTTTGCTCACACGAGGGAGGACCCAAACCTCGGAGGTGGGCGCCCGACCCGATCAACCTCGCGAGTGGTCGTCTTGAAACCGCAAATGCCTTGAACCGACGGCGACTACCCGCGAGGTTGACCCGCCTCCAACCCCGCAAACGCCTTGCGCACCTGAATCCGGGTTTCCTCCACCGGCCCGCGCGTATCAATGACGACCGTTGCGCGGGAGACCTTGTCGGCCTGCGAATTCTGCGCGCGCACGCGCGCCCAGGCCTCATCTTCACTCAGCCCGCGTGACGACATCAAGCGGGCGACCTGATCGGCGGGCGGGCAATCCGTCACCCAGACCTGGTCGCAGCGCTCAGCCCAGTGATTTTCGAAGAGCAGGATCGCTTCCAGCACGGCCACCCTGTCCTGAGGGATGGCGTCAAGGCGTCTCTCGATCTCCGCCCGAATGGCCGGGTGGACGATGGCCTCGAGCTGCTTCAGCTTGACCCGCTCAGCAAAGACCACTTCGGCCAGGGCGCGTCGGTCGAGTGCGCCGTCAGGCTTGAACACCCCGCTGCCGAATGCCTCGAGTATGCGGGCGAGGGCGGGCTGGCCGGGTTGCTGCACCGCCCGGGCCACCTCATCCGCGTCGATGACGACGGCGCCGAGCGCCCGGACTTCTGAGAGCACGTTGCTCTTGCCGGTGGCAATGTTTCCAGTCAGGCCGATCAACTTGCGGGGTGCCATGTTCAGGAGATGTCAAACCACGGCCGGACATCGATGTCGGACGCGCCGCCACGAAAACGGAACTCGTTTGCATGCGGGTCGTAGTCGTAGTCGCCGGCCCATTCAGCCGCATTCGCTGCAATCTCTCGCAGGGCGTCAACCGCCGCGTGGGCCTCCGCGTCGCTCGTGGTCGGGTGGATCGACAGGCGCACCCAACCCGGCTTGTCGGTCATGTCGCCGGCGTCAATGCGATCGGTGATCGACTTGCTCCGCATCGGGTCGACATGCAGCAGGTAGTGGCCATAGGTGCCCGCGCACGAGCACCCGCCGCGCACTTGAATGCCATACCGGTCGTTGAGCAGCCGCACGACGAGATTGAAATGCACGTCCTCGAGATAGAACGACAGGATTCCGAGTCTCTCTTCGATGTGTCCGGCAAGCACGACGGCCGACGGGATCGTCTTGATCCCGTCGAAGAGGATTGCCATGAGCTCGTGCTCGCGCGCCCGCATCCGATCGGCGCCCATCCGTTCCTTGAGCCGGATCGCCATGGCGGCCTTGATGGTCTGCAGAAACCCCGGTGTGCCGCCATCCTCACGGGCTTCGATGTTGTCGACGAAGCTGTGCTGCTGCCAGGGGTTGGTCCAATTGACCGTCCCGCCGCCCGGCTGGTCCGGCACGCGATTGCGGTACAGCCCGCTGTCGAAAATCAGCACGCCGATTGAGCCCGGCCCGCCCAGGAACTTGTGCGGTGAGAAGAAGACCGCGTCGAGCCTGGCCATCGGGTCGCCAGCCGGGTGCATGTCGATGTCGACATACGGCGCGGAGGCCGCGAAGTCGACAAAACACAGCCCGCCGTGCGCGTGCATGACCCGGGCCAGCGCGTGATAGGGCGACTCGATCCCGGTCACGTTGCTGCACCCGGTGAAGGCCCCGATCTTGATTGGTCGCTTAACATGCTTCGCAAGCAGCGCGCGCAGGCTTTCCACGCAAACCCGGCCCTCAGCATCCGGCTCGACCACCTCCACGTCCGCAATCGTCTCCAGCCAGGAGGTCTGGTTGGAGTGGTGCTCCATGTGGGTGACGAAGACGACCGGCCGGATGTCGTCGGGGATGGCCGCATACGGCTGGATCTGCTCGGCCACCCGAAGGCCAAGGATGCGCTGGAACTTGTTGATCACCGCCGTCATCCCCGCCCCCGCGCAGATGATGACATCGCGCGGGCAGGCGTGCACGTGTTGTTTGATGATCCGCTGGGCCTCGTGATAGGCATGGGTCATCGTCGTCCCGGTCAGGTTGGACTCGGAATGGGTGTTGGCGACATACGGCCCGGCGGATTCGAGCAGGGCCCGCTCGATCGGCCCATACAGTCGCCCGCTCGCAGTCCAATCCAGATAGACAATCGGTCGTTCTCCGAACGGGCCCGCGAAGGCCCGTTCGTTTCCGACGATGTTGGCGCGGAACGGCGCGAACCAGGTTTCCAACTCGCCCATGTGTTTCGTCTCTCCGCCTCTTTGAGGCTGTCCCGATATCCTGTGGCGAGATCATGATCCCAGCGCGAAGCGCTGAGATCATGATCTCGCCCATCCCACATGGAATGGCTTCTAGCCGATCGCGCCTGGGCCGCTTTCGGCGATCTTTGTGTTGAAGCTGGCGATCGGCCCGGCAACCACCTCAGCCAGTTTGGCGGTCTGCACGTCAATTCGAGCCGCGATCTCGTCGAACATGGCCAGCAACTGCTGGGTCGGGGCATGGTCGGCGTTGTCGGCAAAGTTGACAAGCGTCCCAAGCTTGACATTCAGGCGGGCGGGGAAGCTGCGCGGATCATCGCTCTTGCTTTGGATCAGGGCATCCTCGATCTCGGTCAGCTTCTTGGCGACTGCTGCCGCCTCGTCCTTCAGGGCCGGCGCGCGCTTCTCCCAGGCCTGGGTCTGCGTTCGCAGCTCGCGGACGCGATTGATTGCGACGTGAGTCTCGTTTATCTTGTCGCGCAGCTTGAGCAGGAAGGCATGCTGCGCGTCCAGATCAGCCTGGCTGGTGGTCGTCAACCGCGGGTCAGCCTTGACCGTAAACGTCTGCGTGTAGGTCTGTTTCCCTACCGTAAGCTTGGCCCGATAGGTTCCGGGCGGAACTTGCGGGCCGTCCACGGTGTAGTCGCCGCGGCCGCCCTTCTTGTCGGCAAGCTTCGTCGCCGGCGTCACGCGCAAATCCCAGGCAAAGCGGTTGAGGCCCTCCTTCTTGCTCAGGATTGGGTCGCGATCCTCTTCCTTCACGTCATCCTGGGCCTTGCTGCTGATCGTGCGCAGCACATTCCCGGCAGGGTCTTCGAAGCTCAAGGTGATGTCTTCCTTCGGCACGGTCTTGAGCCAGAAGTGAACCAGGGCGCCCTGCGGACCGTTGTGCCCGGCGTCCAGCGGCCGGCGAATCTTGCCGTTGGGCCCTTCCTTCATGTCGTAGACGTAGACCTGGGCGCCTGCCCAACCATAAGTAACCGGCACCGTCGGAAGCGGGCCACCCCATCCGAGATAGACCTTGTGGCGGACAGTGTCGCGTGGCATAAGCAGCGCCGCGCGCGCGGCGACTGTCTTGTCGTAAAGCTGGCGGAGCGCGGTGATGTCATCGAGGATCCAGATCGAGCGGCCGTGGGTGGCGGCGATCAGATCGCCGTCCTTGATATATAGATCGTGGATCGGGCAAACAGGCAGATTGGATTGCCAGCGCTGCCAGGTCGCGCCATCGTCAAACGAGAGATAGACTCCCGTTTCGGTGCCGGCAAAGAGCAGCCCCGGGCGCTCTGGATCTTCCCGGATGACCCGGGTGAACTCGGTCTCGGGAATACCCTTGGTGATCTTGGTCCAGGTCTTGCCATAATTGCTGGTCTTGAACAAATACGGCTTGGTGTCGTCGACCTTGTAGCGAGTGGCCGCGACGTAGGCCGTCCCGGCGTCGTGGGCCGACGGCTCGATGATCGAGATCAACGCCCACTCGGGCAGGGTCTTGGGGGTGATGTCCGCCCAGGTGCGACCGCCATCCCGCGACAACTTGACCAGCCCGTCGTCGGTGCCCGCCCACATCACGTCGCGCTCGAGCTTGCTCTCTTCGAGGGCGAAGATGGTGCAATACGCCTCGGCGCTGGTGTTGTCCAGGGTGATGGGTCCTCCGGAGGGTTTGAGCTTCGACGGATCATTCCGGGTGAGATCGCCTGAGATGGTGTCCCAGCTGCTGCCCTCATTGCGCGAGGTGTGGACATGGTTTGAGGCGATGTAGAGCAGTTCGGGATCCCAGCGCGAGAAGAAGATTGGGAACGTCCACTGGAAGCGGTATTTGAGCCCTTCGGCCCCGATCGCCATGCCGGTAAATTCGGGCCACACGTTGATGATGCGCTCCTGATCGACTCGGGCATCCCAGCGGATCAGCCGCCCGCTGCCTGCGCCGCTGCCGATCGCGCCGGCGATGACGATGTTCGGATCGCCCGGTTTGATGGCGATGTAGCCGCTCTCGCCACCGCCTGGCTCGAGCATGTCGGCGTTGGTGATGGCATACCGGGCCGACAAGCTGGGCAGGCGCAACGCGGTGTTGTCCTGCTGGGAGGCGTAGACGTAATACGGTGTGCGCTGGTCGGCGATGACGTGGTAAAGCTGGGCGGTGGGCTGGTTATAGATCGAGCTCCAGGTATCGCCGCCGTTGAATGAAACGCACGCGCCGCCGTCATTTCCCTCGATCATCCGGCGCGGGTTGGCCGGGTCAATCCACAGTTCGTGGTTGTCGCCGTGCGGAGTCGTCATCTCGGTGAAGGTCTTGCCGCCGTCGATTGAGCGCTGCATGCCGTAGTCCAGGACATAGACCGTGTCCTGATCCACCGGATCTGCAAAGATGTGCATGTAGTACCACGGCCGGCCGCGCAGTTCGCCCTGTTCGCTCAGGCGCTTCCAGGTGGCGCCGGCGTCGTCGCTGCGGAACAGGGCGCCATCTTCGGCTTCGACGATGGCATACACCCGCTCGGAGTTGGCCGGCGAGACCGCGATGCCCATTTTGCCCAGGGTGCCCTTGGGCAACCCGGGATTGTGGCTGATCTCCGTCCAGGTGTCGCCGCCATCGGTGGTCTTGTAGATGCCGCAATCCGGGCCGCCGCCATCCAGGCGATGCGGCTGGCGCTGGGCTTGCCAGACCGTGGCATACAAAATGCGCGGGTTGCGCGGGTCCATCGACAGATCGATCGCGCCGGCCCGGGCGCTCTTGAACAGGACCTGCTTCCAGGTCTTGCCGCCATCAAGGCTGCGATACACGCCCCGTTCCTTGTTTTGGCCCCAGGCATGCCCGAGCGCCGCCGCATAGACGATATCCGGATTGGCCGGGTGAATGCGGATCTTGGCGATGTGACGCGTGTCGGAGAGCCCCACGTTGGCCCAGGTCTTGCCGCCGTCGGTGCTCTTGTAGACCCCATCCCCATGCGATACATTGCCTCGGATGCTCGTTTCGCCCGTGCCGACATACAGCACATTCGGGTCGCTGGCCGAGCAGGCGATGGCCCCAACGGCGGACACATTGAATTGGCCGTCCGATACATTCCGCCAGGTAATCCCGGCGTCAGTGGTCTTCCACACCCCGCCGGCGCAGGCGCCGAACCAAAAGACCTGGGGATCCGTCGGGTGACCACATGCGGCTACGACGCGGCCGCCGCGGAAAGGACCCAGGCAGCGCCATTCGAGCACGTTGAGTTGGTTTGGGTTGGGCATGTGAAGTCTCCGTGTCGAACGCGCGCCGATTCCGGCGCGCAGGTTGAACTACCAATCTCCCGCGTAGATCACGCTGTAGGGCTCGGCCGCCCGCGCGGTGTACGCATAGTGAATCTCGTTGATTTGGCGAAGGTGCAGGTAGTCGTGGGCGAGCCAGGCGCCAAGCAGGTCTCCCGCGCGCAACGTGAAATCACCGAGGTTGCGCGCGTTGTCCAGCGCGGGCGCGCTTAGTCCGCGCAGCCACACAATCGAGGCCGCCCGCTCGGCGATGAAACAGTCGACCATTTTTGCGTAGTCTCGGCTGGCATACCCGCGCGAAATCACCCACTCGCCCGGGTGGATGGGCGGCCAATCCTGCGCCGGATCCTCCAGGATGAGTCTCAGCCGCGTCCGAAAGTCGTCGCGCTCTTCATCGTAAAGGTGGCAGACCACTTCGAGCAGCGACCATGCCTCGGGCGCTGGATGCCAGGCGGCCTGCTCGGGGCCAACTCCGCCCAGAAAATGGTCAAAGACGCGCAGATTCGCCGACAGCCGGTCCACAAAATACGAACTCGGGAGCATGTGGCGAGTATAGCGGCATGGGCGCGGAAAAATAGCGGGAGTTTCGAGATCAGCAAGCCCGCGCGAAGCGCGGGCTTGCTGATCTCGAAACTCC
>Ga0073905_10001768_pt1 | contig 11063 bp, 6 predicted proteins | sample KloWWTupernatant_FD_65482 | JGI IMG/M metagenome (GOLD analysis project Ga0073905, IMG submission 65482) | Active sludge microbial communities from Klosterneuburg, Austria, studying microevolution and ecology of nitrifiers - Klosterneuburg... | ecosystem: Engineered > WWTP > Aerobic digester >... | reverse complement strand
GAAGCTGCTGTGGTTCTCGGAATACGAGCCGCCCACCGAGAGCAGAAGGCGCTGCCGGAAGAGCTTCTGCTGCACATCGGCGGCGATCATGTCGGTGGTCTGGACTTCGGCCGCCTGCGGCCCGCCGAACGAGCCCGAGCGCCCTTGCGGAAAGTCCCAGCGGCGGTGCGAGAGACTGCCGTGCAGGCGGGTCGAGCGCGACAGCGCGCCGGTGTACTGCAGCTCGCCCAGCCAGAGCGAGTAGGGGCTGGTCTCCCACTCCACTTCGCGGTATTCCCCGCGGGCACGCAGACCGTCCCAGCGAAAAAGGAGCCCGGCGGTCTTCGTCGTCGAGTCGGGGATCGCTCCCGGATAGAAGCCGGACTTCACCTCTGAGTCGACGGACGCATAGCTCACGTAGGGCGTCAGCAGGTCGTCGAACAGCGCCACGCTGCCGCTGAAGGTCTTGTAGCGCGAGGCCAGGCCGAAGGTGCCGGAGGCGAGCGAATAGGAGGCGACGAAGTCGTAGCTTCCCGGCAGCGTGAACTGCGGCGGCAGCGAGAGCACCTGGACCTCGAGCGCATTGACCAGGTTGGAGACGAGGTAGTGCAGACCCTCCTGCAGCTGGATCGACTCGAACGGCGAGATCGGCGAGCGCACGAAGACAGCGAGCGACTGCGGCTCGACGTTCTCCTGCAGGAGCGTGAACGCGCCGGGGACGGCGACGCCGGGGTGCGGTTCATTCACCACGTCGCTCTGCCCGGAGCTCTCGACGTCGCTGCGGCCGAGGTTCGCGCCGAGCAGCAGCCGGCCGTGAGGAATCGTTTTGTCGTACGAGAAGCCGAGCTGATGGCCGGTCGACCGGCTTTCGCCACCCTGCGAGCTCTGCTCGCCGCGGGTGAAGCGGTAGCTGCTGGTAAGACTCTCGAAGAGCTGGTGCGAAAGCAGCGCCGAGAGGTCGCGACTGAGGCTGGAGAGCGCGCGTGTCTGCCCGGGTGCGGCGTCCGGGAAGCGGCTGTCGCTCTTCTGGTGGCGGTAGGTCAGCTCGCCACGAAAGTTCATCGGCAAGCGGACATCGAAGCGCTCGCGCCAGATGAGCTGCTCGCTCTCGAAGCGCCGCGAGCGCAGATCCTCCTGCTCGTAGAGGGTCGAGCTCAGATTCGAATCGAGGCGGTAGCGTCCCAGGGAAACTAGGTTGCCGGCGGATACTTCGCGGTTCGATCCCGTGAGACCGCTGCTGCGGTCGAAGCGCGACGGCTTGTAGGACGCGGTGACCGAGAGGTAATCGTTGTCCTGGAAGAGCTTGAAGTACTCGCCGTCCAGCCCTAGCCGCTCGACGCTGGAGCTCAACTCTCCCGAAGTCAGCGTGTCGTCGCTGTAGCGCGCATGCACGAAGTAGGGCTTGTGCCGGTAGCGGAAGTCGGCCCCGTGGGTGGTCGAGATGCTGTTCTCGCGCCCTGCGAAGCGCTCGGTGAAGAGCGGCTCGTAGCGCCGTGCGAAGAGGCTTAGGTTATATGGATGCTCGGGCAGGAAGCGCAGACTGAAGTCGTACTCGAAGCCGTTGTCGGGCCGCCACTCGTCGGAGGGCACGAGCGAGGTGCCATAGCGCTCCTGGGAGATCACGCCGGTCACCGCCGCCCCGTAGAGCAGGAAGCGTGGGTGATAGACGTAGCCGTTGGAGAACAGGGTCAGCTTCTCTTTGAAGAAGGTGTCGCTCCACTGGAAGGTGCGATCGGCGTAACGGTTCTCCTCCTCCTCGAAGAGCCCGTGCACCTCGAGGTAGGCGCCGTTGTCGAACGTCCGCGGCAGGAAGTCGGTCCACGCGGCGAGCGTCGCCCGCGGCTCCACGGCGGCGAGCATTCCACCCAGGGCCAGTCCGTAGATCAAGAGGGCGGGCAGATTGCGGGAGGGGCGACGCACGGTCGTCAGGCTCCCGGCCGCAGCAGGAACTTGCGGTCGGACATGTGCGGCTCGTGACAGTCGGTGCAGTCGGCCTTCTCGCCGGCGTGACCGTCGCCTCCGGGGAGAGTCGAAAGGGAGGCGCGGTCGTGGCAGTGGAGGCAGAAGCCGCCCGAAGCGGAGACCAGCAGATAGCGGTTCGGCGAGCGATGCGGATCGTGGCAGACGAGACAGCCGCCCGAAGCGAGCGGGCCGTGGATATAGGCCTTGGTGGTATCGAGCGCATGGCAACGCTGGCAGAGCTGCTCCGCCGGTACGATCAGGGCGTTGGTCGCCGCGGCGTCGTGGCAGGCGCTGCACAACTTGGCGGCGTAGGGCCCGTGCTCGCCCGGGCGCACGAGCTGCCGGCCCACACTCGCCGCGATCGCCGGCGTCGTCGAAACGACCGAGGCAGCGGGATCGGGCACGCCGTCGAAGAAGAACGAGAGGACCCGATGGTGCTTCGCGCTGCTGCAGCCGGCCGCGAGCGCCAGCGCGACGAGTGCCCCCGGCACGAGCCGGAAGCAGCGGGCGAGAGGCGCCGCGCCGGTGCCGGACTGCGAGCTCCGTCTCATCCGGGTAGGGCCGGCTGCGGGAGGGTCAGGAATTCTCCGGACCCACAGGAGGCTTCTCGGGCGTGGAGGCAGGCGCCGGCGCAGCCGGCGGCGCGCTCTTCTGGCGCTCGAGCTCGATCTTCTCGAGCTCCTTCTTCCGTCGCTCTTCGATCTGCTGCCGCAGCTCCTCCTCGGTCGGGTAGCGCTTCCCCTTCTCGTGGCCGAAGCCGTAAACGCTCACCTTGCGCTCGCCGAACTGGCTGGTGACCAGGACCAGATACTCGATCTCGAACTCGGGTGCGGCGTAGGAGCGAAAGTAGGCGACGTTCTGCTCGTCGATCGCCACCTTGGCGGGCAGCATCAGCCCGCCCGGTCCGAGGCCGGAGTCACCGAAGAACATCAGGAGCCGCCCTTCGGGGTTGAAGATCTGCACGTTGTTGAACGCCGCGTCCACCGCGTAGAGCAAACCGTTACGATCGATCGCCGTGCCCTTCGGGCGAGCGAAGTGACCCGGCGTGTCGCCGATCTTGCCGATCATTGACTGGAAGTGCCCGTCGCGATCGAACTTGACGACCTGGAAGCGCCCGAGATCGGTGACGTAGAGGTTGCCCTTCGCGTCGAAGGAGACATTCGTCGGCCGGTCGAGGCGCTCGGAAGGATCGCCCTTGTCGCCGATCGTCTTCAGCAGCTCGCCGCTCGCCTTGTCGAACACCTTCACCAGGCCGTTGGCGTTGTCGGCCACGTACAGGCGGTCGCCGAACGGCACGGCATCGACCGGCTTCCAGGTTCCCGGTTCGCCGATGGCGCGCAGGTAGGCGTCGCCCCGGTCGAAGATGACGACCTGGCCGCGCACCGGGTCGGTGACGTACTTGGTGCCGTCGGGCTCGATGCTGATGTTGACCGGCTGCGAGAGCCTGCCCGGCCCGACCGCACCGGTCATCGACGAGAAGAGCTTCTTCTTGAGGTCGAGAACGATGACGGTCGTGTTGGTGTCGCAAACGTAGATCTTGCCGTCGTGCATCGCCACGCCATAGGGCTTGTCGAGCTCGAGGTTGAGCTTCTCGCCGACGACGAAGCGATCGAAACCGCTCTGCTCCTCGATGTCCTTGAGGCCGTTGAACGAGGTGAGGAACTGCAGGCGCGGCAGCGCCGGCGCCGGCGGGAAGAAGATCGCCGGCTCGCGCTGGACCGGCTGCGAGGCGCAGCCTGCGGCGAGAAGGACGAGCAGGCCCGGCGCCAGGGCCGTCAGCAGGCGTCGCGAGACTGCGGTGGATTGGCGTGTCTTCATGGCTCCGTTCCGGGTGCCGGGGTCGAGAGCTCTGCAGGCGGCACCGGTCGATCCTATGGCAGCGGGCTTCGCGGGAGCGCCACCCGGCCGTGTGGGGCCGACCAGCGCGACGCCGCGAAACCGGGTGAGGCGGGGCGATGATGGGAAAAACAAGAGGGGCCCGGTTTCCCGGGCCCCGAATTTCACAACCACCGTCTTCAGACAGCTTCCTGTTACGGCGTGGTGTACGTGCCCTTCATGTGGCAGGTCAGGCAGAGCTCGGAGTTGACGTCGCTCCGCCAGAGGAGGCTCTCGCCCTCGTTGCCGGTGTTGTGGACCGAGTGGCAGGAGGCACACTCGAGCTGCGTGTTGCCGGCGCCGTAGAGGTGGTCGCGCACCGTGTCGGTGGCAGTGAACGAACGGCTGTCGGCGTCAGCGATCTCGGTGTCGATCGCCTGCACGTCGTCGTAGTTGAAGCCGATCGGATGGTGGTTCTGCATGTTGTTGTCCTGCCCGACGCTGTAAGCGGTGCTGATCGTCGGGCCGCCGCCGCTCTGCGAGGTGGTCGGCTGGTCGGTGTTGCCGTAGGAGTTCACCGCCACGCTGCCGTCATGGCAGCTCATGCAGAGGAGCGAGACGCTGCCCATCTCCATGCCGTTCTGGATCGCCTGCGAGGCCTTGGCGCCGGTGGTCGGGGCGCCCGGGCCGTTCCAGTACATGCTGTAGGTGAAGTTGCCGGTGAGCTCGTGGTTCCACAGCGGCAGGTAGTCGAACGCGTCCGGAGCCTGCGGTCCGCTGCCGCCCGGGGCGCCCAGGTTGGCGGGGCTCAGGCGGTAGGTGTTGTGCGGCGCGTGGCAGAAGATGCAGATGCGGTCCAGGTTGTCGTTCGGGTTGGCTTGGTAGTCCATGTTGTTGTGGAAGGTGCCGAGATCGTGCACCGTGCCGTTGATGCCCGAGCCGGGCGGCGGGGCCGGCGGATCGTAGGCGAACACTGCGGTGGCGAGACAGAGCCCGAGGACGAGGGCCAGCAGGACAGTTGCGGTCTTTCTCATGGTGCCTCCAGTAGCTTCGTTGGTTCGCATGACGTTGCTCAATTCAGGATGTCGAAGAGGAGGGCAGGCGGCCGGAGCCGCCTGCCGCCCTCGGGTCGTTTACGGCGTCACCGCGTTGACGTTGACTGCGGTGGCGTTGGGTCCAATCACGATTCCGGAGACCTGCGGCGCGAGGGCGAAGGTGTAACCCGCCTTCGTCACGGTCACGCTGTAGGTGCCCGGCTTGAGTCCGACAGCCGAGTACATCCCGAGGCTGTTGGTGTAGACCGTCTTCGCAACCGTCGCGCCCTTCTTGATCACCACTGTCGCGGAGGCCACCGGGGTGGTTCCGTTGTTGCGGAAGATCTGACCGCCGATCGAGAAGGTGCTAAGCGTCACCGGCGGGCAGGTGCGGGTGTTCTTCTGCCCGGCGGTGTCGTAAGCCGTCTGCTTGATGGAAACGGTCGCCGCGTTGAGGTAAGTGCGGGTGAAGACCGTGCCGATCAGCGAGTACGGCGCCGTGTTGTCGACAGCGCTCGAGATCGCGCCGCCGTCGCCCCAGTTGACCGTGACCTGCTTGACACCGTTGGCGTCGGTCGAGTTGTCGGTCAGGCTGGCCGCCCAGGTATTGGGGTTGATGATGCTGGCGCAGGCCGTACCGCCGGCGGCCGGAGGAGCGTCGAGCGCGAAGACCCGGATGGCCTTCGTGACCGACCCTTCGCTGACGCCGTACTCTTCGACCGTCAGTTCGACGTCGTAGATGCCCGCGGCAGCGTAAGTGTGCGACGCCGTCGGGCCGGCCGTGCTCGTGTTCGGCGTCGCATCGCCCCAGCTCCAGACGAAGACATCGCAGTTGCCGATGTCACCGCTGCAGGAGGAGGCGCTGGCGTCGACGTTCAGCTGCAGGGTGTTCGACGGCGTCAGGGTGTAGCCGAAGCTGACGTACGGCTTGTCGTTATGGATGCCCGCTGCCTTCACCGCGAGCTCTGCCTTGGTGAAGTAGGCGGCGTTGTTCTTGACCGGGTTCATCGCCACCGGCGTGTTGACGACCTTGATGGTTGCAGCGCCGGCGAGCGTGACCCAGGGGTCACGGTCCGTCGAGGCGACGTAGGTCTCGAAGTCGTCGTTCAGCTTGGTGTGGCCGTCCTCGTCGTAGTAGGGGGAACCAGCGCCCGTGACTTCGATGCGCTGGCCGGCCGTCATCGTTGCGGCGACGCCGGTCGGGACCCGGAGGTACTTTCCGGCCGTCAGGGTGCAGGTGCTCGCCGTCGAGCTCCACGTTCCGAAGGCCAGGGCGCAGGCGGCGGAGTTCGCAGCCGGGACCGTGCACTTGGTGGTGGGCGACCAGGTGCCACCGGCTTCGGCGCAGCTGGTGTTGCTCGTCGGATCTTCGTCGAAGAACGTCAGATAGACGCTGCCGGTGGTCTCGACGTTCGCCAGACCGCCGCCGTGGCACTTGCCGCAGGCGCTGTCGAGGTCGACCCAGACCGCGCCCGGGTAGTTGCCGTCGGGCGAGGCGTTGGCGTTGACGGTCCCGGTGAGGGCGGCCGGCATCGGCATGGTCGAGTAGGCCGCGTCGACGTTGATGCGGAACAGATGCTCACCTTCCGGCATGTGGCAGGAGGCGCAGGCCTCCTGGATGTCCGTGTTCATGTGCTCGAGGGGCGTTCCGACGCCACCCGAGTGGATCATGTTCGACAGATCCTTGTTGTGGCACTCGGTGCACTCTTCGCGGAACGGCAGGTCACCGCTGACCGTGCTGTTGTGGACGTCGTGACAGCCGGTGCAACCGTTGCCGGTGTTGGCGGCCTCGCCCTCGGTCATGAAGAAGCTCTTGTACTCACCGGACATGTTGTACTGGAACTTGCCGGTGGCGATCTGAGCGAACGTGCCCGTGAACTTGGCGTGCGGGCTGTTCAGGAACTGGTTGGCGTGCGGATGCGACAGGAACGGCACCGTGCCGTGGTACGGACCAACCTTGAGGTTGCCTGCCGGGTTGGCCGCGTCGTACGGCAGACCGCTGCTGGCTTCCTGGCGGTGGCAGTTCATGCACAGGTTGGTGATGATCTGACCGCGCTGCGTCAGGCTGCCGGTCCAGTGCCCGCCGGCGTCTTCGCAAGCGATGACGTCGGAGGCTGCGGCCCAGAGGCCAAGCGCCGTGGTGCAGGCTGTTTGGGTCGTGATCGGAGTCCAGGTCGCACCGCTCTCTTCGCAGTTCACGAAGTTGGTGTAGACCGGATTGCTGCAGGTACCCTTGCTGCAGACTCCGGCCACCGAGCAGGACGACGTCGGCAGGTTCCAGGTTCCGCCGCCAGTCGTGCAGGTCGTCTGCGTGCCGAAGTTGTTGTCGCTGCAGGGGGTGATCCAGGTGCCGAACGGCATGCCGGGCGACGGCGGGGCCGCGAACAGTCCGCCGGTTTCGCAGTTCGTCTTGGCGACCGCCGGGGTCGTGCCATTACCCACGAGGATCCGCGAGTCGGTGCAGTAGCCGTAGTACCAGAAATGGGGGCCGCCTGCCGCTGTAGCGCAGTTCGAACTGGTGCAGCGCCCACCCGAGCATTGCGCGCTCGTTGCGGTGCAACCGCCCGGGAAGTCGGGAACGGTGAGGTTGTTGTGATGGCTCGACATGCCGAGCGGCGCGGTGTGCGGCGGAACGCCGCCGTTGGTCGTGGTGTCGACGACCGACGCATGGCAGCGCGTGCAGGTGATGCCGAAGAGATCCCACGAGGCCATCTTGTTCGGGTCGCCGGTAACGTTGCTGCCGGTATTGACCTGGCCGAAGACCGCGTTGTCGACGCCGTTCCAGACGATGCTGGGGGTCGTCGAGGGGTTCGAGCCGACCGGGGCTGCGAACGACTTGTGGGGCTCCTTGTCGGTGCGCAGCGTGGCGTTGCTCGACCAGCCGGTGGTGTGGCAGCGCGCGCAGGTATAGCGGCCCGCCGAGCCAGGGCTGTGGGGAGTGGTCGTCATGTTCGGATCGTCGGCATAGATGGCGCGCGGATAGGCGGAGAGCCAGTCGGCGTAGATCCAGTAGAGGTTCTTGTAGTTGGTACCGGCGGTCGGATCGAGATCGATCTGTCCGGTCACCCAGTTGAAGTCCTGGCCGGAGTCGGTGCCCGGATACGGATCCTTGGGGCCGAACTGACCACCCGCGTCGAAGCAGGCTTCGGAGGTGAGGTAGACCAACGGCAGGATCGAGCACTCGAGCGGCGGACCGCCCCACTCCTGACCGACGACCACTTTGCGCGACATGTTCTTGTGGCCCATGAACATCGTGTCTTCGGTGTCGCGGACGCGCGGGCCGTTGTACTGCGTCTTGGTGTTGTGGCAACGCAGGCAGAGGTCGCCGGCGCCGGCCGCAGAAGTTCCCGCCGAGGTGAGGACGGGCGGCGTATAGACGTTGCCGTTCGGCATCAGCCAGGCACCCGTGCAACCGGCCTGATAGGTGCCGCCATGCAGTGCGCAGACGACACCGTTGCGATCGTCATCCGACATCACGATCGCGCACTTGAGGGTCGAGGGGTTCCAAAGTCGGTCACCCTTGGCTTCGCACGTGGCCTGATCGACGACCGCGGGATCGACGTCGTTGCAGAGAGAAGAGCTGGAGGAATAGTTCGGCGCGACGCAGCTCGGCGGACTCAGCCGCAGAGCGACGCAGAGCGAACGTGTTGTCTTGGTCGGGTCTGCAGGGCAGGTGCCCTGAGCCGGCAGATCCCAGCCGGCCTGGAACTTCACCGCGCCGTCATCGAGATAGACGGGATTCTGCGCGCCGGCGAAGCCGGGGCTCAGAAGCATGAGAGCTGTGAGAGCGAGCACCGTACAGAAGCCGGTGTTCTCGAGAATCTTCTTCGTCATTTGGTTCATGTCTTTCGCTCCTCCTACGAGTTCGTGGGTCCTCGTGCTGTGCTTCACGGCTTCTCTAAGAGCAAGCCTCATGCCTTGAGACGCTAACGTCCTGAAGGCAATCGATTGCCGTGCGCTTTGAGGGCGAAGCGCCCACCCCATTGGGCGGCGCGATTCCCGCCCGGCATCGAGGTGCTCCGAGCGCGGCGGTCGAGCGCCGTCGGGAGCCAACGCCGCGCATGGGCCTCGGCATTGGCTTCTGCGCGCGTGACCGGTGCGCCCCAGGGGTCGTATGAGGGATGTGTGGCCGGCAGCAGGGAGTGGATGGGTCTCCGCCAGCCGTGCGAGCTCGTGCGCACCGCGATTGGGTGTGGATCCCCAGCGCTGGGGAATATCACCCACCCACTCCAAGGTGTGGGAGAGCGGCGGCGGCGGCGAAGTAGAATCCCGCTGTGGCCGAAAAAAATGCGTGGGGGCGCCGACGTTTCTGGGTGGCGATGATGATCTTGTTGGCGGTCGGCTGCGGGCGCGATTCGTCGACGCCGAAGCTCTCGGTTTCGACCGTACCCAGCACGACGAGCACGCCGCCGGAACCGATCGGCCCGCCGCAGGTCGTCGCTTTCGATCCGCCGCTCGGCGCGATCAACGTCGATCCCGCGCGTACCGTGCTCGCGGTGACCTTCGACCGCGCGATGGATCGCGAAGGCTGGGCCTGGGTGATCGAGGACAAGGCGACGGCGCCCGACATCGGCGAGTCGAGCTGGGACGCCACCGTGCGCACCAACTCCGCGCCGGTCAAGCTCGAGCCCGGCAAGACCTACGTCGTGTGGATCAACTCGCCGCAGTATTCGTATTTCAAGGACCCGCAGGGCAGGACGGCGACGCCGGTGCGCTGGAGCTTTACGACCCGCTCGGCGCCGGCGGCGACCACTCCCCGCTGAGCCGCTGCCTTTTCGCGGTGGGCGCTCTGCCGTCGCGCGAAGCGGCGAGCAGTGCTTCGAGCGCCGAGCGCAGCTCGCAGCGTGCCGCGGGCTTCTTCAGGAAAGCGGCGTAGCCCTCTCCTGGCTCGAGGCCGAGAGCGTCGGCGTCGGCGTCGATGCACGACTCGTAGAGCACCGGAATCGGCGGCGTGTGGGTGGCGCAGCGGTGCTGGAACTCGCGCCAGGGGAGGCGCGCCGGGGGCAGGCTGACGACGGCGGCGTCAGGCGCTTCGCAACCCTCCGCGGCTAGCAGCGTCTCGGCTTCCTGCAGGCTCTGTGCGGACGCGATCTCGAGTCCGTCGGGAAACTCATGACGGACCAGCCACTGCAGAATCAGACTCTGATCGACAACCAGCAGACGCACAGGAACACCCCTCGGCGGGAGTGACTGTGCAAGCGGCGTTCCACAAAATTGCGCAGTCGACGGGAAGGCGACTACTCGACGGCTGGCTCGCCGAACTTCTTCAAGCGATGGCGCAGCTGGTCGCGGGTCACGCCGAGGAGCTCCGCGGCGCGAGTCTGGTTGTCGCCGGCGGCGCGCATCGCGCGCGCCACCATCTCGCGCTCCATCTCCTCGAGCGGCACGATCCCCTCGCCCATCGCGGTCGTCGCCGATGTCGCCCCGCCGCTCGGCGCCGCGGCCTCGGGTCCCCCGGTCGGACCCCAGTCGAGGATCAGCGAGCGCGGGGTAATCTGCGGGCCGCGCTCGAGCACCATGGCGCGCTCGACGACGTTCCTGAGCTCGCGCACGTTGCCCGGCCAGGGGTAGGCGAGGAGGCGGTTCTCGGCCTCGCGGTCGAAACCGTCGAAGCGCCGGCCCATCTTGGGCTGCAGCGTGGCGAGGAAATGCCGCGCCAGCGGCAAGATGTCTTCGCGGCGCTCGGCCAGCCCGACGACGTAGATCGGGAAGACGTTCAGGCGATAGAAGAGGTCGTTGCGGAAGCTCTTGTCGCGCACCATTCCCTGCAGGTCGCGGTTGGTGAGCGCGATCACCCGCACGTCGGCGGTGATCTCGCGCGTGCCACCGACCCGGCGGAACCGGCGCTCCTCGAGGAAGTGCAGGAGCTTGGCCTGCAGGTCGAGGCGCAGCTCGCCGATCTCGTCGAGCACGACGGTGCCGCCTTCGGCGAGCTCGAAGACGCCGCGCTTGGTGGCCTTGGCGTCGGTGAATGCCCCCTTCTCGTGGCCGAAGAGCTCGCTTTCGAGGAGGTTCTCCGGAATGGTGGCGCAGGACACCTCGATGAACGGGCGCGACCGTCGCGGCGAGGCGGCGTGGATGTAGCGCGCGACGACGTTCTTGCCGGCACCGCTCTCGCCCTGGATGAGGATGCTCGCCACCTCCGAGGCCGCGACCTGCTCGGCGGTCTCGACAATGTCGCGGAACTTCGGCGAGTCGGCAATCACCTTTTGCGCGAGGTGCTGCTCGCGGCGCTGCCGCGACGCCTGCGCCTCGAGTTGGTCTCCGCGCACC
>Ga0073905_10001765_pt1 | contig 11073 bp, 8 predicted proteins | sample KloWWTupernatant_FD_65482 | JGI IMG/M metagenome (GOLD analysis project Ga0073905, IMG submission 65482) | Active sludge microbial communities from Klosterneuburg, Austria, studying microevolution and ecology of nitrifiers - Klosterneuburg... | ecosystem: Engineered > WWTP > Aerobic digester >... | reverse complement strand
GTGGTGATGATGGTCAGATTTTTCTTGGAGCAATTTTTCCTGCTGACAAGGAATATGCATCAGAGCTGGGAGTGATAGGGAAAAAGGTAGCGGATCTGCTTTCGAAAAAAGGTGTACTTGGAAGGTTTGCAGTTGACTTTATTTCGGTAAAACAGGATGACGGAAAATGGATACATTATGCAATTGAAATAAACCTGCGAAAAGGCGGTACTACACATCCTTTCATGATGATCGAATATCTGACATATGGAAAATATAATTCTGAAGAAGGAGTTTATATTACTGCAAGCGGAAACCCGCGTTACTATTTTGCTTCAGACAATGTACAGAGTGATAATTATATTGGCATTACACCAAGTGAACTCATTGATATAGCGATGTTTCACGGACTAATGTATGACGGAGCTACTCAGGAAGGCGTTGTATTTCATCTGATCGGGGCATTATCTGAATTTGGAAAACTTGGAGTTGTTTGTATTGGCAGCTCTCCGGAAAGGGCAAATGAATTTTATGATAAAACGATCAGTATATTGGATCTGGAATGCAGTGATAAAAATGAATAAATATAATTCCTAAAAATTATACATCAGCTTTTATCTGATTTAATAAAAAAGCCGGAATAAAAATATATCCGGCTTTTTTAAATTTTAAAATCAAACAGATCAGGGCTTTATAACAGTTACAAAATTATAAGCATTATTATCAGTAAGCTGTGAATCTGTCAGATCAACAAAGTTATCACCATTAATATCCAGTATAGAGTATCCTGAAATGAAATTAAATATACCATTATCTACCAGAGTCAGATCGGCAATATCTATGATTCCATTCTGATTAACATCGCCGCTGTAAATACAATACAAGATCCCCTTTTTCTCGAGATTATTTCCAAAAGCTTTTGTACTGTCATCGGTAAAATCATAACTTACCTGACTTCCTCTTTTTAAAGAGTCACCACCTGATCTGCTCCAGGTCTCAAGACCATTTTTATATTTTATTACTGTATAATATTTGCCTGAAGTTGCATTGATAAAATTACAAACTCCTGTAAAAGAAATCGAATCTATTATAGTTCTGGTGGAATCTACAATATTGTATGGAGAAGTAATGGAATTTTGAAATACCCTGAGAGTATCTCTGGCTCTTAATTGATTACTCGTTTGATTATAAAGTCCGCTAATTGCAGCTTTGAGATTTAATGCTGCAACTGAACCTGAATCAATAAGCAATGTTCCGCCGGATGAGATGTTGGTTACTGAATCTTCAATAAAAGCATAAACAGCAGTAGTATTAGAGTCCGTCGGATTACTTATCCACTTAAGTTTCAAAGGAATATTCAAAAAATCAGGTACAGATGTTGTTACTTTCATTCTTACAATTCGGGTTCCTTCTATATTGGGTGAAATTATAGGACCTTGTCCTGCAATTAAATTAGGATTTCTGTCCAGAATTAGTTTGTTCCCTACCACTCTTGGATTTACGGGAAGTGCATCCGGATTTGTGAAATCTGAAGTGTTTGGAACGATCTCATAAGTAAGTGGTCCGAACAATCTGATGAGCCAGTTAAATGAAAGAGTATACTGTCCTGCAGCATATTCAAAAGGACCTGATTCAAGTAAATTTGTGTGTGATATAACAAGATCAAAATAATAAATATTTGGATCTATTAATGGGTTGGAACTGCTGATCAGGTCTTTTGCTCTGAGTTCATAAAGAGGATTTACTAATCTGGAATCCTGACTAGAACTCTTTTTCCCATTTTCAGATATCACTTCAGAAATTGTAATATTATTAAAACTTAAAAATAATATCACCAACAAAGCGAATTTTAAAAAATATTTCATTGTCATTTAATTGAAATTTTTAAAAGGGGGTTAAGATTTATATTCTGTTATAAAAAAATAATATTAGCAAAATATGTTTAATAAATTCTATATGCAATAAATTTATTATATCTGATTCATCTTTTCGGGAAATCAAATTAAGCTAAATATATTAAGTTATTTAATGAAATTTTATAATTAATTTACACATTTACATTATCTTTGCATTTTACTTGATAGTAACCTGAAATTGAGGGTCAGATTTAATTTTAATTTTTTACTTATTTAAATGGATAAAATACCGTCAGGTACGGTTACTTTTCTTTTCACTGATATTCAGGGCAGTACCAAGCTGGCTCAGGAGAATCACGACAAATACATTGCATCTCTTGAAAAGCATCATGAAATTTTGTATGAAGTAATTGATTCAAAAGATGGATTTGTTTTTAAGATAGTTGGTGACTCATTTTGCTGTGCTTTTGAAAGTCCTGTAAATGCAGTCAGGGCAGCAATAAAAACACAGATCAAATTAAAAGAAAATGAATGGGACGGTTCTGAAATTAAAGTAAGAATGGGTATTCACATCGGAGAGGCTGAATTTATTAAAGATGACTACGCAGGTTATGTTACCCTCAGCAGATCTCAGAGAATAATGTCAATTGCTTACGGTGGTCAGATTATTGTATCACAGATAGTCTTTGATACATTGAAAGACCTGAATTTAAAAGACTTTTCGTTTAAGGATTTTGGTATAAGAAAACTAAAAGATATTATTGTACCTGAGCATTTATATCAGATCGTTGCAGAAGGTCTCGAAGATGATTTTCCTCCTCTCAAGACAGAAGATGCAAGACGTAACAATTTACCTGTTTCTGTTTCAAAATTCATTGGCCGTAAAAAAGAGATTGAAGAAATTAAAGAGTTATTTGCAAATATCAGAATGCTTTCTCTTATTGGATCGGGAGGAACAGGTAAGACCAGATTAGCTGTAGAAATTTTAGGGGGTGTCCTTGACGAGTTTGAAAACGGAGTTTGGCTGATTGAATTTTCGCCGGTTACAGATCCCGAACTTATTGTCAGTGAAATTACTACAGTGCTGAATGTAAAGGAAGAACCGGGAAAAAAATTATTGGAAACTTTGAAAGAATATTTAAAGGGAAAACACATTATTCTCTTATTTGACAATTGTGAACACCTTCTTGATAAATGCAGTAGTATCGCTATGGAATTGCTTTCTACATGTCCCAAGCTAAAAATTATTTCTACAAGCAGAATGTCATTCAATATACCCGGAGAGACCATTTACAGAATTCCTCCGCTGTCAATTCCTGAAAACATTAAAAATAAAACTTTTAAATCTCTTTCTGAATATGAATCGGTAAAATTCTTTCTTGAAATTGCAAATTCTATTAATTCAAATTTCAATTTAACAGAAGATAATATTTATTACGTTGCGGAGCTTTGTAAAAGACTCGACGGAATTCCACTTGCTATTGAGCTTGCAGCAAAAAGGATCAATGTATTAACTGTGGATAAAATTCTTGACCGTCTTGACAACAGATTTAAACTGTTAACAGGAGGTGGATCTACAGCACTTCCCAGACAAAAGACACTAAAAGCAATGATTGACTGGAGCTATGATCTTCTGGAAGCTGATGAGCAGGAACTGCTGCAAAGGCTTTCTATATTTATGGGTGGCTGGACACTTGAAGCGGCTGAAGAGATCTGCAGTGATGACAAAATTGATATGTATGAAGTATTAGATCTGATGACAAGTCTATATGATAAATCACTAATCACTTTTAAAGAAGTAAAAGGAATTGGAAGATACGGTATTCTTGAGTCAATTAAATACTATGCCCTGGAAAAACTTGACGGCAGAAAAGAAGAATATCAAAAACACCTGAATTATTTTATCGATTTTTCATCGTTAGAAAAACATAAAGCTATGGGTCAGTTTGAATGGCTGAATGTGATGGAAACTGAGATCGATAATATAAGAAGAAATATTCAGTGGGCAATTGAAAATAATTCTGTCGATGCAGTAAAACTGGTATTAAATGTTTATGACTTCTGGCTGAATAAAGGTTATCTGCAGGAAGGATATGAGACATTAATGAAGATCCACAACACTGTAAACTTAAATGATAAAAAATTAAAGGCAGATCTGATAAACAGAATCTCAAGATTGTGTTATGAACTGGGAAAATTTGATGACCTTCTTAAATTTTCAAATGAAGCACTTGAGCTGTACCGCGAAATAAATGATAAAGAAGGAATATTAAAATCTTTAAATATTCTTGCTTTGAAATCCTACACTGAGCTTGATAATGCAAGTGCTGTCCAATATAATGAAGAAGCACTTGCATTAAGTAATGAGATAAGCTCAATGGAAAGTAAAGCAGATTCGTTGTATAACTTATCTTTTCCTGTAGGAAATCTCGGCGACTTTGAAAGATCTATTTTATTGAAAGAGGAAGCTCTTGAAATTGCTCGTGAAATTAACAGTGATCATTTAAAAGCTCAGGCACTTTTGAGTTTAAGTGTTACTCATTCGAGGAGAACAGGTGACATAAAAAAGGCATCAGTATGTTCAGATGAAAGTCTAATCATTTCCAGAAGGATTGATGACCGTTATCTTATTTCAGTAAATCTTGTACACCTCGCTGCTTTAAAATTATATTATGAAAATAAAAATTTTGAAGAAGCGGAATATCTTCTTCTGGAGGCTTATGATATGTCAATTGAATGGGGATATAAAATGAATCTCTTTCCGATCAGGATCCACCTAGGATTTTTATATATAGAAACGGAAAGGTATCAACAGGCAATAGATATTTATAGTGAATATATTAGTGAAAGAGAAAAACCCGGAGGAGAGTTTTTTATGCTGGATCTGCTTGCAGGTTTTGGAAGATTGTACTTTAAGAAAAATGAATTCGAAAGATCATTTAAACTTTTTGGCTTTATAGAAAAGCTTTCAAAAGACGACAAGTATAAAGCTATAATCAAAGCACTGGCATTGAACGATGAGGACAGAGAAATAATTTTGAAAAATCTTGGAGAAGAAAAATTCAATCTATGCAGAAAAGAAGGAATGGAAATGACCATTGATGAAGCTTTAGAACTTTGCTTAAAGATCGAATAATATTTTTTTATTTCAATGACTTGAGATTTTTTATACATTATTCCTAATCACAAAATACCGGCAGTCTGTAAATCTTGTGTTTCGGTCAATTCCGGATAAATTATAAATATTTGATTCCAAAAAAAAACCTGCTTATTACTAAGCAGGTTTAGCCCATGTGCCCGGGATCGGAATCGAACCGATACTGACCTTGCAGTCAACAGGATTTTAAGTCCTGCGCGTCTACCAGTTCCGCCACCCGGGCGGTAAATTTTAAGACTTTCAAAATACTATCTTTAGATTTCATTTTCCACTTAAAAATGAATATCATTGAACAATTCTTTTGAATAAAATGATTTATATCAAATGGAAAAGTAAATATTGTTAAATTGTTTTAAATATTAAAAACCGATAAGTTTATTACCAATTTTCATTATCATATATTAATTTATTTTTGAATAAAATTAACTTCAGAACTGGCTTTGGTTATGATGTTCACAGATTTTCAAATGAAAGAAAGCTGATTCTCGGTGGAGTTGAAATTCCTTTTGATAAAGGTCTTGCAGGTCATTCTGATGCTGACGTTCTCCTGCATGCTGTTTGCGATTCTCTACTTGGCGCGGCTGGATTCAAAGACATTGGACATCAGTTCCCGGATACTGATCCTGAATATAAAAACATCTCCAGTATTGTTCTGCTGAAGAGATCATTTGAACTTATCAAAAGTAAAGGATGGGAGATCGCAAATATTGACTGCACGCTTGTACTCGAAAAACCAAAGATTTATAAATACACCGATCAGATGAAAAAGAACATTTCAGATATAATCTTGACAAATGAGATCTCAATTAAAGCAACTACATCTGAAGGTATCGGATTTGTCGGCAGGGAAGAAGGCTGCGTGGCTTATGCAACAGTTCTTTTATATAAATAAATATTATTGTTGGAGATTTTACAAAATATAGATGCTGCATTATTTTATTTTATAAATAACATACTGGCAAATCCCTTCACTGACAGGTTAATGCCGTTCATTACCGAAAGAGATCACTGGTTTATATTTTATGTCCTGATCTGGCTTTACTTGTTTTTTAAAGGAGGAAGAAAAGGAAAAGTATCGGCAATTCTAATACTGCTGCTGATATTACTTGCAGACCAGTTTTCGAATAATATATTGAAATCATATTTTCAGAGAACAAGACCCTGCCATGTCCTGACAGATGTGAATTTACTGATCAACTGTTCCGAGTCATTTTCATTCCCTTCAAATCATGCAGTAAATAATTTTGCAGCTGCTTATCTATTCTCAAATTTTTATCCACGGATGAAAGGCTTTCTCTTCACCGGCGCGGCTTTGGTTGCTTTATCAAGAGTAATGTGCGGAGTGCATTATCCTTTTGATATTATGGCTGGTGCAGTGATTGGAATTTTGTTTGCAATGCTTATAATTTATTTGTGGAATTTATTTAATAAAAAATTCGGGATAATAAAAGATCCTGAAGCATTAACTTAATAATCATGTTGGTCAGAAATAAAGATATACCTGATTCCGGATGGTTGTTTAAAATACTTATACCGCTTGCAGGAGTTTTATTCGGACTATCTTTCCCTCCTGTTGATCTTAGCTTTCTTATATTTTTTTCTTTTGCAATTCAGATATTTATTAACCACCGATCCAAAAGTTTTAAATCAGTTTTCATAAGATCATATTTGATATATTTTATAGCTTCTCTGTTCGCAGTTTCCTGGGTAATGTTTAGCGGTATGAGGGAGAATGCTGACAGGTTTTTGATAATCGGTGGATTTTTTATTTTATTGACGTATCCTTTGTTTTTTGTAATGCCGATGCTGGTATATTATAAAATAAAAAGTAGCTTTACTTTCAGATCCGGATTTTTAATTTCTCTTTTACTTTTTCCAGTTATATGGACCGGCTTTGAATATATCTCAACTCTCGGTCAGATAAATTTCCCGTGGCTTTTTGCCGGAAATACAATGACCTATCAGCCGTCGAAAATTCAATATGCCGAGATCACAGGTATATTTGGCGTCTCCTTCTGGGTCTGTTGTATATCTGTACTTCTATATCTTTTATTCCATAACATTTACGAAAAAAAGTTCCGTCCTTTCACAGCCGGTAATATTTCAACCGCATTAATTCTATTACTTATTTATTTCTTTCCGGATTTTTATAATTCAAACTTATCGGATTATAAAAAATTTGATTCGCAATCGGATGAAAAAATTAAGATAGGTATCATCCAGCCGAATGTAGATCCCTGGAAAAAGTGGGGAGGTAAACAAAGCGATCTCATAACCGGATATGTCTCGCAGATAAAGGAATTGAATGATTCTTCATCTGATATAGATCTGTTTATACTACCTGAAACAGCACTTCCTTATTATTATCGTGAAAGATATTTTGAAGATAATCTGCAGATCATAAAGACATTTTGTGACAGTATAAATATTCCGATCCTGATTGGAACACCGGACCTTGAATATTACGAAGATCAGGAAGCCGCGCCTGTAGATGCAAAGATCATGCGTAGTACGGGTAAAAAATATGATACATATAATACCGCAGTTTTATTCGAGCCGGACAGGGAAGTAAATGATTTTCAGAAACACAGGAAGATCAAGCTGGTAATAGGAAGTGAAAGAATGGCATATCAGGAATATCTTCCATTTACAAAAAGTCTGATCGAATGGGGAGTCGGACTGGGAAGCTGGCAGATAGGAAATGATTCGAATATTTTTGTTCTGAATAATCTTAACTCTGAATCCAAATTCAATACTGCTGTCTGCTACGAGTCTGTATATCCTGAATTCTTTGCTGAATTTGTGAACAAAGGTGCAGACTTTTGTGTAATCATCACAAATGACGGCTGGTGGGGAAAATTTTTTGGAACATATCAGCATAATCAGTTTGCAGTGTTCAGAGCAATTGAAAACAGAAGATGGATCGCAAGATGTGCCAATACAGGCATATCTGATTTCATAAGTCCTTATGGTGAACTGTTTCAGGAGACTGCTATAAATGAAAAAGCTGAGATCGTAAGAGAGATAAGTTTAATTAAAGAAAAAACTTTTTATACTCAGCACGGAGATTTTCTTGCAAGGTATTTTCTTTATATTTCATTATTTGTTTTTGCATTAAGCTTTTTTATAAAAAAGAAAAAAAATGAATGATCATCCCCATAGATTTTTTTTGACAGATTTTTTTTCGGGGTTCACAATTTCGTTATGCAGATTTATCAGCTTGTCTGAGATAAGTCTCTTTTCGGGTAATTCATTATTCTCAGTCAATTTGTTTTCATTAATTTTTTCTGAATGAATATCAGCCGGTATAAAATCTTTTATTCCAAATTCATTGTAAATATTTTCTAATCTTGTCTTGTCATAGATCTTTCTGGAAGGTGTAAGGTATTCGTATATCTTATTTATTTTTGAATAAAATTTTTTTGCAGGTTTGAATTCTGTTCTGTCTGTCTTTTCTTTTCCATTTAAAGATGCTCTCGGTTTGAATTCACCAAATGATTTTATTTTCACATCTTCTCCTTCTTTTAAAGAATCCGATATATTTTTAAAAATTGAATTCAAAATAGATTCTGCTTCCTGCCTGCTTATTCCGCATTGGATCGATACACCTGAGATCAATTCAGTTCTGTTCATTTCACTGTTCATAAGTCTCAGATATTTTTTTCAAAGTTGATCATAACTGAAGGCGGAATTATATTTACAAAAGATCCGTCACAATAAATTTCAGATCCGATTTTTTGAGTTCTGAAGCTGCCGAAATTTGTAATTGAAACCTTACTCCCTTTTATCAGTGCCTGTGATATAAGCTCAAATGCTGACTCGACTGCCCGTTCACATTTTTTCTTTTTAAGTCCTGTCTCTTCACTGACAATTTTAATAAGTTCTTTTCTATTCATTTTTAAAAATATGTTTAATGTTGTCGATCATTTTTTCAAGATATTCTTTATCAGTTTCATCAAAGTTTGAATATTCACCGCTGTCAATATCAAGAACAGCGACTGTCTCTTTATTTATTATTACAGGTATTACAATCTCGGATTTAGAAAGTGGGTCACAGACTATGTGACCGGGGAATTCATTTACATTATCTACTATGACAGTTTCTTTATTCTCTGCTGCTTTCCCGCATACTCCTTTTCCAAAAGTGATTCGTGTACAGGCAACCCTTCCCTGGAAAGGACCAAGAATAAGTTCATTTTTATTGTTGATACTTTTTAGGTAAAATCCGACCCAGATAAAACTATAGAATGAATATTTTAAAGCCGCACAGATATTCCCAAGATTTGCTGTGAGATTATTTTCACCTTCTATAAGAGAATTTATCTGAGGAATTAATGTCTTATAAATTTCTGATTTGTCAGATGCTGCGGATGTATCAATTGTAAATGCCATATTACTTTTTAAAAATTATTATTGTTTGATCAGTTTCTCAAATTCTTTTTCTTCTAAGACTTTTACTCCAAGCGATCTTGCTTTCTCTAGTTTGCTGCCGGCTTCAGATCCGGCCAGTAAGTAATCAGTTTTTTTACTTACTGATGAACTCACTCTGCCTCCGAGATCTTCTATTATCTTCTGAGCTTCATCGCGTTTATATTTTTCAAGTGTACCTGTCAGCACAAAAGTTTTATTGTTAAAATTTTCATTGGTCACTTCATTACCCGGTTTTTTATCAGTCTCAAATTTTAATCCGGCTTTTCGCAGATTCTCAATGTTCTTAAGATTTTTTTTATCCTTAAAAAATTTTATCACGCTCTCTGCAATCTTTGGACCCACCTCATGAACATGTGTGATCTCTTCCTCTGTAGCTTTGATAAGATTATCAATATTTTGAAAATTCTTTGCCAAGATCTTTGAAGTCCTTTCACCAATGTGCCTGATGCCTAATCCGAAAAGAACTTTATCAAATGGTTTATCTTTTGACTGCTCAACAGCATTCAGAATATTTTCAACGCTCTTTTCTCCAAATCTTTCAAGTTCAAGTATATTCTTTTTATGCTTATACAGAGAATAAATATCAGCATAATTATTAAGTAATCCGTTTTGATTAAATATTTCTATAATGCTAGTTCCGAGACCTTCTATTTCCATAGCATTTCTGTGAACGAAATGTTCTATCCTGCCGAGTATTTGTGCTTCGCAGTTATAATTCGGACAGTAGTAATAAACTTCATCCTCCGGCTTCTCTAATTTGGTTTTACAGACCGGGCAATTTTCAGGTATCTCATACGGCTTTGAATCTTTTTTTCTTTTATCAATGATAACTTCAAGAACTTTTGGAATAACGTCGCCGCCTTTTTCAATTTTTACATAATCACCTTCGCGGATGTCTTTTCTTTTTATCTCATCAAAATTATGAAGTGTCGCTCTTGAAATAGTAGAACCTGCAAGGAAAACAGGCTGCAAATCTGCAACAGGCGTGATTGTTCCTATCCTTCCGACCTGGCAATAAATATTATTAATTTTTGTGACAGCTTCTTTGGCTTTAAATTTATATGCGACTGCCCACCTCGGAGAACGGGAAACACTGCCGAGTATCTCCTGCTGTGAAAGTTTATTTACTTTTACCACTACACCGTCAATTTCGTAATCCAGTTCATCCCGGATCAGCTCTATACTATCACAGAATTCTTTTACCTCTGCAATATTCTTTGCAGTATTGGTTTTATTATTTACAGGAAATTTAAGATCTCTTAAAATATCAAGACCTGCTGAATGAGAATCCACTTTTACATTTTCACCATAGAAATAATATGAATAAAAATTCAAAGGTCTTGTAGCAACTATTTTTGTATTTTTTAACTTTAATGTGCCGGCTGCTGTATTACGGGCGTTAGCAAATAATTTCTCATTTTTGAATTCCTGTTCTTCATTTATTTTTATAAAATCATCTTTGGTAATAAAAACTTCACCGCGAACTTCAAAATTTTTTATTGAATCGTTTCTGACAGAAAGTGGAATTGACCTGATAGTCTTAATATTCTGAGTTGCATCATCTCCTTTGATTCCGTCACCGCGTGTTGCTGCAGTTGTTAAAAAGCCATTTTCGTAAATTAGTGAAATAGCAATTCCGTCAAATTTTAG
>Ga0073905_10001759_pt1 | contig 11092 bp, 11 predicted proteins | sample KloWWTupernatant_FD_65482 | JGI IMG/M metagenome (GOLD analysis project Ga0073905, IMG submission 65482) | Active sludge microbial communities from Klosterneuburg, Austria, studying microevolution and ecology of nitrifiers - Klosterneuburg... | ecosystem: Engineered > WWTP > Aerobic digester >... | reverse complement strand
AGCGCCATCTCGCTCATGAGGTGCGAGGACAGGAAGATCGTGCGCCCCTGACCCGCGAGGTAGCGCACCAGGGTGCGGACCCACAGCACACCCTCGGGGTCGAGGCCGTTGACGGGCTCGTCCAGGATGAGCGTCTGCGGGTCGCCGAGCAGCGCCGCGGCGATGCCGAGCCGCTGGCCCATGCCCAGCGAGAACCCGCCGACGCGCTTGTCCGCGACGGTCTGCAGGCCGGTCATCTCGATGACCTCGTCGACCCGGCGTCGGCTGATGCCGTGCGTCGCGGCCATGGCCAGGAGGTGGCTGCGCGCCGTGCGGCCGGTGTGCACGGCCTTGGCGTCGAGCAGCGAACCGACCTCCTGCAGCGGCGTGCGGTGCGCGGCGTACGGGCGGCCGTTGACCGTCACCGTGCCGGCGGTGGGTCGATCGAGACCGACGATCATCCGCATCGTGGTGGACTTGCCCGCGCCGTTGGGGCCCAGGAAGCCCGTGACCTTGCCCGGCTGCACCGTGAACGTCATGTCGTCCACGGCGGTGGTCGGGCCGTACCTCTTGATGAGGCCGTGCGCCTCGATCATGGTTGCTCCTCCTCGTCGGTCGAACACCTCGAACCTAGGAGGAGGGGCGCGCGGCGGGGACGGCCGCAGGGCGGATCTTCGCCGCCCGCGGCCGTACCCCTCAGGGATGACGGGCTGCGTCCCGTGGCTGCTCAGGCCGTCGGCAGCGGGCAGGCCACCCCGGTCGAGTGCACCGGGCAGTAGCCGTGCGGCACCTTGTGCAGGTACTGCTGGTGGTACTCCTCGGCGTAGTAGAAGGGCCCCGCCCCGGGCACGCCGTCGCGGGAGTCGACCGCGCGGATCTCCGTGGTGATCGGGCCGAGGCCGTGGGAGCGCAGCGCGGGCTCGTACGCCGTGCGCGTGCTCAGCGCGGCGGCGGTCTGCTCGTCGGTGGTCGTGAAGACCGCCGAGCGGTACTGCGTGCCGCGGTCGTTGCCCTGGCGGAACCCCTGGGTCGGGTCGTGGAGCTCCCAGAACGTGCGCAGCAGCTCGGTGTGCGGCAGAACGGTCGGGTCGTAGGCGACGAGCACCGTCTCGGTGTGCCCGGTCATCCCGGTGCAGGTCTCCTCGTAGGTGGGGAACGGCGTGTAGCCGCCCTGGTACCCGGCTGCCGTCGTGACGACGCCGGGCAGCTGCCACAGCTCGCGCTCGGCGCCCCAGAAGCAGCCGAGCGCCAGGTGCAGCACGGCGGTGCCATCGGGCCACGGCCCGGCGAGCGGCGTGCCCAGGACCACATGCCGCTCGGGCACAGGGAAGGCCGACGCCGAGCGGCCGCGCAGTGCGCGCTCGGGGCTCACCATCGTCGTGCGCAGCAGGGATCCGAACATCGGGGCCTCCTCAGGTCTGCCCGTGCCAACGCGCGCCCGGACGGGGGTGTTCCCCGCGGTGCCCGGCTGTCGGACGGCCCCAGGGCCCGGGCTGCTGGCCCCCGTCGGCCGTCATGGCCCTAGCCTGTGCAGGTGACTCACGACGACTGGACCGACGCCGGCTTCGCCACCCGGGCCATCCACGCGGGGCAGGCCCCGGACGCCACCACGGGCGCCGTCGTGCCGCCCATCTACCAGGTGTCCACGTTCGCCCAGGACGGCGTCGGCGGGCTGCGCGGCGGGTACGAGTACTCGCGCTCGGGCAACCCGACGCGCACCGCGCTCGAGGACGCGCTCGCGTCGGTCGAGGGCGGCGCGCGGGCCTTCGCGTTCTCCTCCGGGCTGGCGGCCGAGGACGCGCTGCTGCGCGCTGTGCTGCGGCCGGGCGGCCACGTCGTCGTGCCCAACGACGCCTACGGCGGCACCTACCGGCTCATCGCGCGCGTGCTGGGGCCGTGGGGCGTTGACCACACCGTGGTCGACCCGACGGACCTCGACGCCGTGGCCGCGGCCATCGAGCACGGGCGCACGGCGCTCGTGTGGGTGGAGAGCCCCTCCAACCCCCTGCTCTCCGTGACGGACATCGCCGCCGTCTCGGCGCTGGCCCGCGCGGCCGGCGCCGTGCTGGTGGTCGACAACACGTTCGCGACGCCGTACCTGCAGCAGCCGCTGGCGCTCGGGGCGGACGTCGTCGTGCACTCGACGACCAAGTACATCGGCGGGCACAGCGACGTCGTCGGCGGGGCGCTCGTGGTGGGGGACGGCGCCCAGCTGCCGGTGGGCCTCGAGGGGCCCACGGGCACCACGGCGCTGGTCGACGCGGTCGGGTACCTGCAGAACGCCGCGGGCGCGGTGGCCGGGCCGTTCGACGCGTGGCTGGCCCTGCGCGGGCTGCGCACGCTCGCCGTCCGGATGGACCGGCACTGCTCCAACGCGCTCACGGTGGCCCGGTACCTGCGCGACCACTCCGCGGTCACCCAGGTCATCCACCCGGGGCTCGAGGAGCACCCGGGCCACGAGCTCGCCGGGCGCCAGATGAGCGCGTTCGGCGCGATGGTCTCCTTCCGCGTGGGCAGCCGCGAGAAGGCGCTCGACGTGTGCGCCCGGACGAAGGTCTTCACGCTCGCGGAGTCTCTCGGCGGGGTCGAGTCGCTCATCGAGCACCCCGCGCAGATGACCCACGCGTCGGTCGCGGGCTCGGCGCTCGAGGTGCCGGACGACCTCGTGCGGCTGTCGGTGGGCATCGAGGACGTCGCCGACCTCGTGGCCGACCTCGGCCAGGCACTCGCGTGAGCGTCGGTCCGTCGGACGCCGTGCCGCGCTCGGTCCAGGTCGCCGCGGCCTGGTCATGGCGCCTGCTCGCGATCCTCCTGGCGCTCGCGGCCGTCGTCCTCGCGCTGGGGTACTCCAAGGTGATCTGGGTGCCTGTGGTCGTGGCGCTCCTGCTCACCGTGCTGCTGCGGCCGGTCGTCGCGCTGCTCGTCGAGCGGGCGCGGATGGGCCGCGGGCTGGCCTCGGCGGTGACGGTGGTCGGGCTGCTGCTGGTGCTCTCCGGGCTGTTCGCTGCCACCGGGCGTGCGCTGGTCCGGGGCTTCGCCGACCTGTGGGACCGGGCGGACGCGGGGATCGACGCGCTCATCGACTACCTCGCCACCACCCCGCTGGGGCTGGACCCGGCGCAGCTCGAGGCGGTGGTCTCCCAGCTGACCGACCAGCTCGGCGCCAGCTCCGGGACCCTGGTCTCGGGTGCGCTGTCGGTGACCGTGACGATCGGCAACCTGCTGGCTGGCGCCCTGCTCACCCTCTTCTGCCTGCTGTTCTTCCTCAAGGACGGCGCCCAGATCTGGGCGTGGCTGGTCCGCCTGCTGCCCCGCACGGCCCGGATGCGGGTCTACGAGGCGTCGCGGCGCGGGGTCGTGACGCTCGCGGCCTTCACCAAGACCCAGATCCTCGTCGCGCTCATCGACGCCACGGGGATCGGCCTCGGCGCGCTCGTCCTGGGTCTGCCGCTCGTCATGCCGCTGACCGTGCTCGTGTTCATGGCGAGCTTCATCCCCTTCGTCGGCGCGATCGCCACCGGGGCGATCGCCGTGCTCGTCGCCCTCGTGGACCAGGGCCTCGGCACGGCCCTCATCATGCTGGGCATCGTGCTGCTGGTGCAGCAGGTCGAGAGCAACGTGCTCCAGCCCATGCTGCTGGGCCAGGCGGTCTCGCTGCACCCCGTGGCGGTGCTGCTGTCGGTCACGGCGGGCTCGCTGGCCGCCGGGATCGTCGGGGCCCTGTTCGCCGTGCCGCTGGCCGCGACCGTCAACACCGTGGTGCTCTACCTGCACGGGCGGGACAAGTTCCCCGCGCTGGGCACCGACCCCGAGGGGCTCGACCGCTGGTTGCGGGCCTTCGACGCGCCCCGCGGGCCGAGCGTGGTGCGCGGGCAGGGTGCGCCCGTGGCCGAGGTGTCGGTCCCGGGTCCGGGGCCGAGCGCGCCGTGAGCCCGTCCGCGACCTCGCCGCCGCCGGGCGCGGACCTCGTCGGCCCCGCCGACGTCGCGGCCGCCGCGGCGCTGCTCGAGGGTGTCGCGCTGCGCACGCCGGTCGAGGGCTCGCGCGCCCTGTCGGCTCTGGCCGGCGGCCCCGTGCTGCTCAAGTGCGAGAACCTCCAGCGGGCCGGGTCGTTCAAGATCCGCGGCGCCTACGTGCGGATGTCCCGCCTGAGCCCCGCCGAGCAGGCCAGGGGGGTGGTCGCCGCCAGCGCGGGGAACCACGCCCAGGGGGTCGCGCTCGCCGCACGGCTGCTCGGCGTGGACGCGACGGTGTACATGCCGCAGGGTGCGGCCCTGCCGAAGATCGCGGCCACCCAGGAGTACGGCGCGCGTGTGCTGCTGCAGGGCTCGAGCGTCGACGAGGCGCTCCTCCTCGCGACGGCGCACGCCGAGCGCACGGGGGCCGTGCTCATCCACCCGTTCGACCACGTGGACGTCGTGGCGGGGCAGGGCACCGTGGGCCGCGAGATCCTCGAGCAGGTGCCGGACGTGCGCACGGTCCTCGTGCCCGTCGGCGGCGGCGGGCTGGCCGCCGGGATCGTCGCGTCGCTCGCGGACCAGCCCCAGGTGCGCGTCATCGGGGTCCAGGCGGAGGGGGCGGCGGCCTACCCGGGCTCGCTGGCGGCCGGGCACCCCGTCCCGGTGGGGCAGATGACCACGATGGCCGACGGGATCGCCGTCGGGCGGCCGGGGGACGTGCCGTTCGGCCTGCTGCAGCGCCACGGCGTGCCGGTGCGCACCGTGACGGAGGAGGACCTGTCCCGCGCGCTCCTGCTCGTCGCCGAGCGTGCCAAGCTCATCGTGGAGCCCTCCGGCGCCGCCGGTGTGGCCGCCCTCATGGCGGGCACCGGACCGGTCGAGACGCCCGCCGTGGTGGTCCTGTCCGGCGGGAACATCGACCCGTTGCTGCTGCTGCGCGTGGTGCGGCACGGGCTGGCGTCCGCCGGCCGGTACACGCAGCTGCACGTGCGCGTCGCGGACCGGCCCGGCGTCCTCGCGTCGCTGCTCGCGGACCTCGCGGCGGCGGGCGGCAACGTCATGCACGTCAGCCACCTGCGCACGGGCGTCGACCTCGGCGTCGACGAGGTGGAGATCGCGGTCCAGGTGGAGACCCGCGGGCCCGAGCACGCCTCGGCGCTGCTGCTGCACGTGCGCGGGCTGGGCTACCGGGTGGTCACCGGCGGTCCGGGCTGACGCTCGGGGCGCGACCGACCCCTCTGCCTGCCGGTGGCCCGCTCGGGTGGCACGCCTCAGGGCACGAAGGGCGTGGCCTCGTGGATGACGACGTCGATCTGACGGCCGTTGGGTGCGGTGTAGGACGTCGACTCACCGCGCGAGCGGCCGACGATCGCTGCGCCCAGCGGCGAGCCGGCGCTGTAGACGTCCAGGCCGGTGCCCTCGGCGACCTCGCGCGAGCCGAGCAGGAACGTCATCCGGTCCCCGGCGACGGTGGCCGTGACGACCATGCCGGACTCCACGACGCCGTCGTCCGCGGGGGCCTCGCCGACCACGGCCGTCCGCAGCAGCTCGGTGAGCTGGCGGATCCGGGCCTCCTGCTTGGCCTGCTCCTCGCGTGCGGCGTGGTACCCGCCGTTCTCCTTGAGGTCGCCCTCCTGGCGCGCGGTGTCGATCTTCTCGGCGATGTCGTGCCGGCCGATGGTGCTGAGCTGCGTGAGCTCTGCGGTCAGCCGGTCGTGCGCCTCCTGGGTCAGCCAGGTGATGGCGGCCTGATCGGTCACGGTGCCTCCTCGTGCTGAGGCACCCGCCGGTCGGGGCGGGTGCGGTGTCATGGGCCACGCGGGGCACCGCTGCGTCGAGGGTCGCGACGGCACAGGGCGGCCCGTCGCGAGGGAGCGTGCTCCCGGCGTGGAAACGATCAGGATAGCAACCCTCAGGGTTCGAGCACCCAGCAGCTGTCCACCAGGCCCGTGGTCGCGGCCTGGGTCGTGGCGACCTCGACGGCGAACCGCTGGACGCGGTCCTGCGCCGGGGCGACGTCGACCGTGACGATCCCCACCTGCGCGTACTGCTGGTCCAGTGCCTGCACGCGGCACCGCACGGCGACGCCGGGGTCGATCCGCACGACGTCGAAGACCACCTCGACGGAGGCGGCGCCGTCGAGCGTGAACCCGACGTCCTTCCAGGTCACGGGCTGGGCGGCCACCCCGAGGCCGACCCAGACCGTCACGGCGACGAGGGCCGCACCGAGGCCCGCGAGGACCATCGTGCGGCGCCGGCCCGAGCGCGGGTCCGCCGCCGGGCCGTAGCGTCCGGCCGGGAGCGCAGACGCGTCCGACATCGGTCCTCCTGCGGGGCTGGGCCGGCCGGACCTGCGATCCACAGGTCCGCGCCGGTGCTGCGGGTGCGCGGAGACCCGCGCATGGGAGACCATTGTCCTCGTGAGCGGGACGACGACGAGACGGGCCGGGCTGCGGCTGATGGCTGTGCACGCCCACCCCGACGACGAGTCGAGCAAGGGGGCGGCCACCACGGCCCGGTACGCGGCCGAGGGGGTCGAGGTGCTGGTCGTGACGTGCACGGGCGGCGAGCGGGGCTCGATCCTCAACGACGCCTATCCGGGCAGCCCCGCCGAGGGCGCCGAGATGGCCGCCGTGCGTCGCGAGGAGATGGCCGCGGCCGCGCGCGCGCTGGGCGTGCGTCAGCACTGGCTGGGCTTCGTGGACTCCGGCCTGCCCGAGGGCGACCCGCTGCCGCCGCTGCCCGAGGGCTGCTTCGCCCTCGTCCCCCTGGAGGCGGCCGCCGCACCGCTCGTCGAGCTGGTCCGTGCGTTCCGCCCGCACGTCATCACGACGTACGACCCGAGCGGCGGCTACCCCCACCCGGACCACATCATGAGCCACAAGGTCGCGGACGAGGCCTACCACGCGGCCGGCGACCCCGAGCGGTACCGCGGGCACGGAGAGCCGTGGGCGCCGCTCAAGCTCTACTACAACCACGACTTCTCGCTGCACCGGATGCGCACGGTCCACGAGGCGCTCGTCGCGGCGGGCCACGAGTCCCCGTTCGGCGACTGGGTCGAGTCGCGCGCCATGCGCGAGGTGCCCGAGCGTCCCGTGACCACCCGGATCACCTGCGCCGAGCACTTCGGCGCGCGGGACGAGGCGCTGCGCTCGCACGCCACCCAGATCGACCCGTCGGGCTTCTTCTTCGCCGTGCCCCGCGACCTCGAGGCGGCCATCTGGCCCGTCGAGGAGTACGAGCTGGCACACGCCCGTGTCCCGGTCGCCCTGCCGGAGGACGACCTGTTCTCGGGGATCCACCCGGAGGACGACCGATGAGCCCCAGCCTGACGACCGCCTGGGCCCTCGTGCTCGGTGCCACCCCGGAGCCCGTGCTGCCCGAGCTGCGCGAGGGCCTCGACCCCGACAGCGTCACCCCGGGCCTGCTCGGCTTCCTCGTGATCTTCGCCGCGGTGCTCGCGTGCATCCCGCTGTTCCTGTCGATGACCGGCAAGCTGCGCCGGGTCGAGCACGCCGCCCGCGCGCAGGACGTCGCCGAGGGGGCCGCGGCCGCCCCGGCCCCCAGCGCCCCGGCCCCCAGCGACCCGGCACCTGACGCCGCGCCCCCAGCCGCTCCGGTGCCGCCCGCCGCGGAACCCGTGGCCGAACCGCCGAGCCGGACGGACTGACCATGCGCGTCCACGTCGTGGGTCTGGCCAGCACGCAGGATGTCGCCGCCAACCGCACCGCCGCCGTGGAGGCCGTGCTGGAGGCCGCGGACGACGGCGCGCACCTCGTGGTGCTGCCGGAGTACGCCGCGTGCTTCGACCCGCGCGGCGTGACCGTGCGGGCCGAGGCGCTCGACGGGCCGTTCGTCACGGCGCTGCGCGAGGCCGCGGTCCAGAGCGGGGTGGTGGTCATCGCCGGGCTCGTGGTCGCGGGGGCAGGTCCCGCCGACCCGCCGGCCAACGTCGTGGTGGCGGTCGGCCCGCAGGGCCTCCTCGGGACGTATCACAAGGTGCACCTGTACGACGCGTTCGGGCAGCACGAGTCGGACCGGTTCGCGGCGGGGGACCCGGCCGCGGCGCCGCTGGTGGTCGACGTCGACGGCCTGCGGGTGGGCGTGATGACGTGCTACGACCTGCGCTTCCCCGAGTCCGCCCGCCGCCTGGTCGATGCCGGTGCGACGGTCATCGCGGTCCCCGCGGCCTGGGCCTCGGGCCAGGACAAGGTCAAGCACTGGCGGATCCTGCTGCGGGCGCGCGCGATCGAGGACACCGTGTACGTGCTCGGGGCGGCCATGCAGGGGCGCGGGGTGGCGGGCGCGCCGATGGTGGTGGACCCGCTCGGCGTGGTCCTCGCCGACCCGGGTCGCGACCCGGGCGAGCGCTCGGCGACGGGTGGCGAGGGACGCCAGGTGGCGGTCGCCGACCTCGATCCCGCGCAGGTCGAGGCCGTGCGCGGGCGCAACCCGTCGCTGGTCAACCGCCGCTACACGGTCGTCCCGCGGGTCTGAGCCGCGGGACAGGCAGCCGGCCCGGCTCGACTAGCCAGCGGTGTAGACCGCGATGCTCACCGCGACGTAGTGGCACACGAAGCCGACGACCGTGAGGCTGTGGAAGACCTCGTGGAAGCCGAACCAGCGCGGGCTCGGGTCCGGCCACCGGGTCCCGTAGACCACCGCGCCGAGGGTGTAGGCCAGCCCGCCCGCGGCGACGAGCCACACGATCGTCGGGCCCTGTGGCGTGGCGACCCAGAACGTCGGGATGTACCAGACGGCCACCCACCCGAGGGCGACGTAGACCGGCGTGTAGAACCACCGCGGCGCGCCGAGCCAGAAGATCCGCGCGAGCAGCCCGGCCAGCGCACCCGACCACACGACGACGAGCATCATCTGCGCCGTCTCGCGCGGCAGCAGCAGCACGGCCAGGGGCGTGTAGGTGCCCGCGATGATGAGGAAGATGTTGGTGTGGTCCAGCCGACGCAGCACGCCGTTGACCCGCGGGGACCACGTGCCGCGGTGGTACACGGCGCTGACGCCGAACAGCAGGATCGAGCTGAGCCCGAAGATCGCGGTGGTCACCTTGCCGGCCGTGGTCGGGGCGAGGGCGACGAGAGCGATCGCGCCCACGAGCGCCAGCGGCGCCATCCCGGCGTGCAGCCAGCCGCGCAGCCGCGGCTTGACGGCGTCGATGAGGTTGTCTGCCATGCGGTCCTCCCGATGAACTTACGCAACCGTAGGTTACCCCGGATGCCGGGCGTCCCCGGCGCGCGCCGTCGTGCGCGGGGCCGGGCCCGCGGGGACCAGTCTGGCCCCGACCGACCTGCACCGCAGCCTGCCCACGGCCTGCCGGCGGCCTGCCCGCGGAGTGTCGCACGGGGCGGTAGCGTGGCGTCATGCGCCTGCCGAACCCCCTGTACGGGGTGTACGAGCGTCACCTCGCGGCGCAGCTCACCCCCACCTCGGTGCCCCGGCACATCGGCGTCATCCTCGACGGCAACCGGCGCTGGGCGCGGAGCCTTGGCGCGAGCGCGTCGACGGGGCACCGGCGCGGGGCAGACAAGATCGCCGACCTGCTGGGCTGGTCCGAGGAGGTGGGTGTCGAGGTCGTCACCCTGTGGATGCTCTCGACCGACAACCTCTCGAGGGACCCCGCAGAGCTCGCGGAGCTGCTGGGGATCATCGGCGAGGCGGTGACCTCCCTCGCCGAGACGCGGCGATGGCGGCTGCAGGTCATGGGCGCCCTCGAGCTGCTGCCGGCCGATGCCGCGGCGACGCTGCGCGCTGCCGAGGCGAGCACGGCGGACGTCGTCGGGCTGCACGTCAACGTCGCCGTCGGGTACGGCGGCCGGCACGAGATCGCCGAGGCCGTGCGCTCGATCCTGCGCGAGAACGCCGGCAACGGGACGTCGCTGGAGGACCTCGCGGAGTCGTTCGACGTCGAGCACATCGCCGAGCACCTCTACACCAAGGGCCAGCCGGACCCCGACCTGGTCATCCGCACCTCCGGCGAGCAGCGGCTCGGCGGGTTCCTGCTGTGGCAGAGCGCGCACTCGGAGTTCTACTTCTGCGAGGCGTACTGGCCCGACTTCCGTCGGGTCGACTTCCTGCGCGCGCTGCGCTCGTACGCGGCGCGTGAGCGCCGGCTCGGCCGCTGACCCGGCCCCCAGGTGAACATCGTGTGACGCGTGCGCGTTCGCTCGCGTGTCGGGGCGGGGGTGTCGGGGCCCCGGCGTAGCGTCCGGCGGTAACGGACGGCGTCCGTCGTCCCTCGGGAGGCCAGCCCATGGAGCCTGTGCTCCGGGAGGAGGGCCGGTCCCCGGCCCCGCGGCCGGTCGACCGGGCCCGTTACCCCGCCGGGAGCCGCACCGTCGGCCCCCGGCAGCCAGCTCGGCGCGCCGTCGCCGGAGGGGATGCCCCGTGAGCCAGACCTACGTGCTCGACACCTCCGTCCTGCTGTCCGACCCACGCGCCATCCTGCGCTTCGCCGAGCACGCCGTCGTGCTCCCGGTGGTCGTCATCACCGAGCTCGAGGCCAAGCGGCACCACGCCGAGCTGGGGTACTTCGCCCGTGCGGCGCTGCGGATGCTCGACGACCTGCGGATCGAGCACGGGCGGCTCGACCAGGCCGTCCCGGTGGGCGCGCTGGGCGGCACGCTGCGCGTCGAGCTCAACCACGTGGACCCCATGGTGCTGCCGGCCGGCTTCCGGCTCGGGGACAACGACACGCGGATCCTGGCCGTGGCCAAGAACCTGGCGGACGAGGGGCACCACGTGGTGCTCGTGTCCAAGGACCTGCCGATGCGCGTCAAGGCCTCCGCGGTGGGCCTGGCCGCGGAGGAGTACCGCGCGGAGCTCGCCGTGGACTCCGGCTGGACGGGGATGACGGAGCTGGACCTCGCCGAGCAGCAGATGGCGGCCCTGTGGGAGCAGGAGCGCGTCGACCTCGCGGACGTCGACCTCACCGGTCAGGACACCGGCCCCCTGCTGTGCCACACGGGCGCCGTCGTGCACTCGCCGCGGGGCTCCGCCCTCGCGCGCGTCACCGCGGACAAGCAGCTGCGTCTGGTGCGCGGCGACCAGGAGGTCTTCGGGCTGCGCGGGCGCAGCGCCGAGCAGCGCATGGCGATCGACCTGCTGCTCGACGACGAGATCGGCATCGTCTCGCTCGG
>Ga0073905_10001758_pt1 | contig 11093 bp, 9 predicted proteins | sample KloWWTupernatant_FD_65482 | JGI IMG/M metagenome (GOLD analysis project Ga0073905, IMG submission 65482) | Active sludge microbial communities from Klosterneuburg, Austria, studying microevolution and ecology of nitrifiers - Klosterneuburg... | ecosystem: Engineered > WWTP > Aerobic digester >... | reverse complement strand
TATCGAGCCTTCGCCACCGCTCCGGAGCGCGCGGTCGTGCTCGAACTTCCGCGGCAGAAGGTCGTCGTCACGCCCGAAGATCCACGCGCCTTCCTCGGCGCGATTCGTGTTTTCTTTCCGACCGCCAAGGTGGCGCGCAGCGACTCCTGATCGTCCGCGCCGCTCGGCTGCGGCGCCCCGGCGATCGCCGTCACGGGAGATGGCACCTTCGTCGGCACCTTCGTAGTGCCCTAGGAGAGAGACAGGCGGGATGGCAACTGCTTCGGCATCCGCTCACGCCGGTTCTTCGCCAAGTTCCTTTTCCGCGACGACCTCGAAAGCGCGCATGCCGCCGCCTGACGCGCTAAGCCCTCGGTCCCCCGGGTCCCATCCAGCGAGAACTTCTATCCTGCCGAACTCCTGACCCCCGCCTCCGAGCTCATGATGCATTCGGCGATGCGGATGCGAGGTGTATCCTACCGGTCATGGGGAGTCGCGGGCGATTCATGAAACAGCTCGTTCTTGGATTGGTGTACCTGGTCGGCACGGCTGCGCCCTCGCGGGCGGCGGTCCTCACCGTTCCCGGGGACTACTCCACGATTGCGAGCGCCGTCGCGGCGGCCAATGACGGCGACACGATTCAGATCGGTCCTGGCTCTTACCGCGAGGCAATTGTGGCCTATGCGAAGGATCTGATTTTCGAGAGCACCGCTGGAGCACAGCAGACGTTCTTGCTGGGCCCCGCCTCGGCGGTGCCATCGAATCCATGGATACAGATCAGCAGTTTCAGCACGTTGCGGGGATTCACTCTGACGAGCACCCCCGAGAGCACCGCATGGGTGAACGTCGAAGGGAATGTCGTCGGCGTCCTTCCGGGTGCGCTCATCGAGGACAATGTGTTCGACGGCACGGACGCCGGCGAGCGCTTTCGAGCGGCTCTATCGTTCAACGATTCCGCGGGAAGGGTTCGAGGAAACATCTTCCGGGGATGGACGCGAGGCGAGACCAACCCGGGGCTCAGCGTGTTGGAGGTCGTCAATGGCGGGGTCGTCGAGATTGAGAACAATCTCTTTCTCGACAACCGCGCAACGGCGGTCGGTTTGCACGGAAACTTTCGCCCGAACCGCATCGTGAACAATAACTTCGTCGGCAATCGCCGAGCCATCTGGCTGGGCTTCGCGGCGGGCGGCGCCGTCCTGCGAAACAACATCCTGGCAGACAACGACGTGGGACTGGAAGTTCAGACCGCCGCTCCTTCGCACACCTGGACCCACAACATCGTCTGGGGCAATTCTCTGGACTACGTCGGCACCGCAGATCCGACCGGAGTCGACGGAAACCTGCGCGCCGATCCGGAATTCGTAGCGGGCCAGCGGCTCCGCCTCGTCGCCGGATCCGCCGCCATCGACGCTGGAACGAACCAGGACGCGCCAAGCAAGGACTTTGCCGGCACGCCGCGTCCGCAGGATGGGAACAACGATGGCGCCGCGGCCTGGGATATCGGCGCTGCCGAGCGCATCTCGACAGTCTTGGAAATTCCAGCCCTCGGCGCCTTTGGAGCGGCCCTCCTGATCGGCGCGACAGCGCTCGTCGGCATGCTTGCTCTTAGCACCAGAAGGCGCCACGACCTCGCTTGAGCCCGCTTCCGGCAGGTCGGCCAGCCGACCCGCCCGCTGAGAGGGACGATCGCAGGCCTAATCGCCTGTGCCCATCGCTGCGCTTCCACAACCAGAATGCAGCGGGACGGTGTCTGGAGTCACCGCCCCATGACGATCACCCGATCACTACCCGCTTCTCGCCCGAGCGCGCGATCGGCTTCGAAGAGACCGTCCTCGACATCCTCCCCAGCATGGTCGAAGCCCAGCAGATGTACCAACGACTCGGCTTCGAGGCGCACTCACCATGACGACGACACCGAAGATCCGCTCCTGGTCCGTCGCCCCCCTCTTCATCGTCGACGATGTCGCCGCCTCCGCGGCCCACTATCGCGACCAGCTCGGATTCTCGTTCGAGCGGTTGTGGGGGGAGCCGCCTTCGTTCTGCATGGTGCAACGAGCGGGGGCGATCGTGATGCTCAAGGAGCTCCCCGCGCCGGGCGGAGCCCGGCCCAACCGAGTAGCCGATCCGGAGGGGGATCTCTGGGATGCCTACCTATGGGTCGAGGATGCCGATGCGTTGCACGCCGAGTACGCGGCGAAAGAGGTCAAGATCGTGCGCGGACTCTGCTCCCAGGCGTACGGCTGCCGCGACTTCGATATCGAGGACCCGAACGGTTACCGGCTCTGCTTCGGCCACCCGCTCTGATCTCTCGCTGCGCTACGTCGCCCCCGCTGCGCGGTTCTTCTCCAGGCGTTCGAGCCAGACTCTGTGCTCGAGGTCGCCCCACTGATGGACGCCCACGGCATAGCCGCTCGGATCTCGCAGCATCATCGTTCCGCTCGGCATCCATGGCGGATGCTCGATGTCGCCCGGACGCTCGCCTGCCGCGATGAGCTGCTCGCGCAAGGCGACGAGTTCGGGCGTGTAGAGCACCAGCATGATGCCTTGCGCCTCCGGCCGGATGTGGACTTCCGGTTCGGCCAGCAGGAGCATGATGGCACTGCCGTCCGCGGTGTGCATTCTCGCCCAGCCCAGGCAACCTGTCGCGCCTTCGCTGTCGATGACCTGGAAGCCGAGCCGCTCGTAGAATCGGATCGAGCGCTCCACTTCGGTGACGTGCAGCAGCGGTGTCGACCAGCCCGCCTTGACGCTCATGGTGCCTGGAGCGTAGCGCCAGTCTCCGCTCTCTGCGATGGGAGAACCGCGGACCCGTCCAGACGCCGACGGGAAGGCTCAGGCTGGTCGGCTCGCCGTCCAGTCATGCTCACCAGATCACCACCCGCTTCTCGCCCGAGCGCACCATCGGCGAGCCCTCCTTGCAGGAGAAGGCGTCGGCGAACGCCTGCAGGTTCGACGGCGCGCCGATGGCGCGGAACTTCTGCGGCGCGTGCGGATTCGAGGCGACCATGACCTTCATCGAGTCGTCGTTCATCTGCGTCCGCCAGGCGGTGCCGTTCGAGAGGAAGAAGCGCTGCTCCCGGGTGAAGCCGTCGATCTTCGGATCCGGCGTGCCGGCGGTCGCCATCCGCATCGCGTCGAAGGCGGTCGCGAGGCCCCCCAGGTCGGCGATGTTCTCTCCCAGCGTGAGCTTGCCGTTGACGTGCAGGCCCGGCAGCGCCTCGTAGGCGTCGAACTGCTGGACCAGCTTGTCGGTGCGCGCGGCGAAGCCCTTCGCATCGGCCTCGCTCCACCAGTTCTCGAAGTTGCCGTCGGCGGCGAAGCGGCTCCCCTGGTCGTCGTAGCCGTGCGTCATCTCGTGACCGATGACCGCTCCGATCGCTCCGTAGTTCATCGGCGGGTCGGCCTGCGGATCGAAGAACGGCGGCTGCAGGATCGCCGCCGGGAAGACGATCTCGTTCTGCAACGGGTTGTAGTAGGCGTTCACCGTCTGCGGCGTCATCCCCCACTCCGTCTTGTCGACCGGCTTGCCGATCTTCGAGAGCTCATAGCGGCGGTTGAAGGCGATGCCCGCCAGCACGTTCTCGAGGTAGCTCGATCGTCCGGTGGCGAGGGTCGAGTAGTCGCGCCATTTCTCCGGATAACCGACCTTGGGGGCGAACGTGGCGAGCTTCGCGAGCGCCTTCGCCTTCGTCTCCGCGCTCATCCATTCGAGTCCCTCGATCCGCGCCTCGAGCGCGACGCCGAGGTTCCGGACCAGCTCCTCCATCTGCGCCTTCGACGCGGCCGGGAAGGCGACCTCGACGTACTTCTGCCCCATCGCCTCTCCGACGCCGTTCTCGATCGCGCCCAGAACCCTCTTCCAGCGCGCCTCCAGCTCCTTCTGCCCACGGAGCTTCTTGCCGTAGAACTCGTAGTTCTCCTGGACGAACGGATCGGAGAGGAACGGCGAGGCGTCATCGACGAGGTGGAAGCGCAGGTACGCCTTCCACGCGCCGGCGCTCGTATCGGCGAGCATCTGGCTGACCTCGGCGTGGAAGCCGGGAACTGCGAGCGAGAACATCTCCGGCACGGCGAGCCCCTGGGACTCGAAGAAGGCGACCCAGGAGAAGTTCGGTGTCAGCTTGTCGGCCTCGGCGGGCGAGACCGGGTGGTAGTAAAGCGAGATGTCCCTCGACAGCTCCTGCCGCGACTTCGATGCCTTCGCGAGCCGCGTCTCGAACGCCAGCACCGTCTTCGCCTGGCTCGCGGCGGAGGCTCGGTCGAGACCCGAGAGCTCGAGCACCTTCGCGATATGGACCTCGTAGGCGGCCCGTTGCTCGGCTTTGTCGGCGTCGAAGTAGTAGCCGCGGTCCGGGAGGCCGAGACCGCCCTGCGCAGCGAAAGCAATCGTCATCGACGAGTTCTTGAAATCCGCTTCGGGCCCGAAGCCGAAGACCTGCCCCTCGCCGCGCGCCGCCGCGGTGCGGAGGTAGGCGGCGATCGAGGCCGTGTCGGTGAGTCCGTCGACCTCGGCGAGCCGGCTCGCGAGCGGCTTCAGGCCCTGAGCGTTGATCGCCGCCTCGTCCATGCCCGTCGCCCAGAAGTCGCCGAGGATCTTCTCCAAGCCCTGCCCGCTCCCGCTCGCGGCGGCCCGCTCCGCGATCTGCCGCCGCACGCCGAGCGAGCGTTCGGCGAGCATCGCGCCCGGCCCCCAGCTCGTGCGGTCGGCCGGAATCGGGTTCGCCTGCAGCCACTTCGCGTTCACGTGATCGCTCCAAGCGATGCACGGATCGACCGCCGGATCGAGATCGGCGACGGAGAAACGGAGAACCGGCGGCAGCTTCGATTCGTCGATCGAAGGGAGCGAAGCGGCGGCGACCGCCTCCTTCGTCACGGCGGGAGCCTTCTCCCCGCAGCCGATGAGCAGGACCGATCCGGAAAGCGCCAAAGCGGGGAGCGACAAGCGGGTCTGGAACATCGAAAAGCCTCCTGCAATCCGTTTTCTTGAACTTACGATCCGCCCCGGCACAGCGCACGGTCGGCAATTTCGCCTATCGAACGGAAATCGATCGGTCAGGAGCTCGATCCTCGAACTGGAGAATCTACGAAGACCGGTCGCAGAAGGTTCTGGACCCGAGCCTCCCGGCCGAATGCGCGAGCAGACCCGCCGGTCCCCCCCAACGGCGAGATCTCGGAGGGAGGTCGTCTCCCGTAGACTCCGGCAATGCTCTGCGACCTCGCCTCCCGATCTCGCCGTGTTTGCGACTCCCGATTCGCGCCTGCGGCCGCGCTCGCCGCCCTCTCGATTCTCCTCGCCGCACCGGCCGCCGCCGCTCCCCCTTCCGCGCCGGACGCCGCTGTCGTCGCACAGCTCACCGCCCAGGCCGACGCCTGGGACAAAGCGATCGTGCGCAAAGATCGCGCGGCGATCGCCGCGAACATGGCGGACGACTTCCGCAACATCGACGGCTACGGCAACGTCGCCGGCAAGGCGGCCTTCGTCGAGGGACTGGTCGCGCCGGACCTCACGATCGACCCGTACACGGTGCAGGAGTTCGAGGTGCGCCTCCTGGGCGCGGCCAGCGACGTGGCGCTGCTTTCCGGCCGCACCGACATGACCGGCAAGTACCAGGGGAAGCCGTTCGCCTCGAGCTACCGCTACATCGACATCTACGCCAGGCGCGACGGCCAGTGGAAGATCGTGAGCGTTCAGATCTCGAAGATCCCCACGCCCTGAGCTCGAACCGGGGAGTGACGAGGCCGGCAGCGAGCTGGCCGGCCCACCTGCTGGCCGAGATCGAGCGCACTCTCGAGGTCGTGACGAGCGTCCTGCCGGGACTCTCCGAAGAGGCCGTGGAGGCGCCTTTCCCCGACGTCCTCGGCGGCCTCCGGCCGCCCACGGGCCTCTTCCTCCACCACCTGAGCTGCCACCTGTCGCACCATCTCGGCCAGGCCGGCTATCTCCGGCGGGCGCTCACCGGCGAGAACCGCTCGAGCGGCACCATCTCCATGGAGTCGCTCGCCGGGGCCTTCCCGAATCCCGGGTGAGCGGCGCGACGCGCTGTGCGGCGCCGGCACGACCTTCGCAGGCGCACCGGACAGAGCGCTTGGGAGCGGCTGCCACAAGGTCTATGCTCCGGGGGCTGGAGGTTCGAACATGAAAGCGTCGCGCAGGAACTCTCGCTCCCGCAGCCTCGGCCTCGTTCGAGTGCTGTCCCTGGCGCTCGCCGGCGCGGCCGCCGCTTCGATCGCCGCGAGTGACTCCCCGGCCCTCGCTGCGGAGGCCCCGGTCGTCCTGGCGCTCGACTCTAGCCGTTCTCTTTCCGCCGCCGAAAGCCAGGCGGCCAGCGCCCTCGCGAAAGAGGTTCTCGCCGGGCTTCCGGCCGGTGCGGCGCCGGGTGTCCTGGTTTTCGACGACGAGGTCCGCTGGCTGGCGCGCCCGGGCACTCCGGGAGGCGCAGAGGCTCTCGACCAGCTGACCCCTTCCGGACGCTACACCGTCCTCAACGACGGACTCATCGAGGGCGTGCGCGCGCTGCCCGAGGGAGGCGTGCTGGTCCTGCTCTCCGACGGCATGGACGAAAACTCGGCGACGACGCTCGAAGACGCCGCCCGCCTCGCGAGCGAGCGCGGCGTCCGTCTGGTGACGGTCGGCGCCGGCCGGGCCGACGAGCGCACGTTGCGCCGGTTGGCGCTGCTGACCGGCGGCCTCTACGCCGGCCGCTCGGCCGCGCTCGATCCGGCGAAGTTGCGCAGCGGCATCGAGACCCTGCGCCTGGAGGTCGCCGCGGAGCAGGAAGCGCGCAAACCCAAAGGACCGACGCCGGACGAGGTGGCGGCGAAGGCCGCAGAGGCCGCCGCGCGACTCGCCCCGGTGCCCGCGCTGTCGCCGGCCGGCGGCGCGCAGGCGGCGCGCTGGCAGATACTCCTCGGCGCCGTCGTCGCGGCCCTGGGTGTCGTGCTGGGCTTCCTGCTGGCGCGGCGTCGCGCCGGCACGTCGCGCGACGGTCAGGAGCTCGAACGCGGCACCCAACCCGGCGTCCAATGGCCCGACGCGCCGGTCGCGGCGGCAGCAGCAGCACCGGCGACCTGGACAGCGACCGGCAACTCCCCCGGGACGGCGCCGGGGACGGCGTCCGTGCCCTCTGGCGCAGCGATTTTTTCCGCCGCCCCCCAGACGATCGACGAAGTGCAGATCGCGCGCGTTCGCCTGCGCCCGGCCGTGCGCCCGCAGGGTCTGATGGAGATCTCCCTCGACGAGACCGCCGAGTTCCAGCGCCTGCCGTTCTCCGAGTCGATCGAGCGCACCCTCGTACTCACTGCCGAAGTCGTGCTCACCGTGCGTGAGCCAGGGCGGGAGCCGCGCTCCTACCGCCTGCCGCCCGACCGCGCGGTCGACATCGGACGTGACGCCACGGCGAACACGCTCGCCTTCCAGGATCCGACGATGTCCACGCAGCACCTGCGCGTGGTGCTCGACGACGACGAGATCTACCTCGTCGACCTCGGGTCGACCAACGGAGTGCTGGTCGGGGAACGCCGCGTCGACGCCGTCCACGTCCACCCCGGGGACCGCTTCCGCGCCGGCATGATCGAGTTCGAGCTCGGGCTGCACCACGCGAGCACCGGTCGGGTCGAAAGCAGCTGAGGTAAGGGATCTTCCGCAGGGCGGCCGCGCCGCCGGTCTGCTCAGTCGTGCGCCAGGCGAGAGCCCGCGGGGGCGCGCGGCGAACGGACCTTCACGGCGCGTTCGGCGACGCCGCGCTGAATCTCCGACAGATCGAGCAGAAAGCCGAACGTCCGGGTCTTGGTGCGAAGAATCTCGCTGAGCGCGGGGAAATCGGCCACCAGCTCCACCTTTTCGCCGACGAAAACGTAGCGCGATGCGTCGAGGCCCGTCGAGATCTCGCCGAGGCGCTTGACGACGTGGCGCAGCGTCTGCAGCGAAACGTGCTGCTCGCGCAGCTCGCGCGCGATACGCAGGCGCAGAATATCGGAGTAAGAGTAGAGGCGCCCGCGCCCGCGGCCGCGTCCCGCCGAGCGCGCGATCGAGGGTTTGAGGAACTTCGATCGATCCCAGTAGTCGACAGTGAAGAACGGCACGCCGCTGATTCGTGCCGCCTCGCGTGACGTGAAGCCGTCCACGCCGTCCTCTGTCGTCCTTGCCGAAGCCATCTTGCGTCCGGGCTCTCCCGCCATCAGGTTGATGCCGGAATCATACCCGTAAGTCGGCGCGGAAGCCCCCCCGTCGAGGAAAATCGCCTACTGGATATAGCCCAGCGAGCGCAGACCTACCTCGGTCTCGGTGTCGAGCTGGGTCGAGGACATCGGCAGCGGCTTCAGGCCCGCGCGCCAGGCGCGGAAGGCGCTGCGCAACGCTTCGAGCTCGGCCGGGTTTTCGGCGGCGACGTCGACCCGCTCGCCGGGGTCGGTCTCGAGATCGAAAAGCTCGAAGCGCTGCTGCGAGGGTCGCGCGACCAGCTTGAAGCGCTCGTCGCGAACCTCGAACATGCCGTTCGATTCCGCGGCGAGAATCCTGTACGGCGGCTCCTCAGGCCGCGGACCGGCGAGCCACGGCAGCAGGCTCGGCGCGCTCACCGCCGTCGGGATCGGCTGACCGACGAGTGCCATCAGCGTGGGCGCGAGGGTTCGCGTCTCGACCATCACCGCTTCGTGACGCAGGCCCTTGCCCCGCCACGATGCCGGCAGCCGCCAGATGTACGGCACGTGCAGGAGCTCTTCCTTGAGCGTGTGCCCGTGCTCGATACCGCCGCGCTCGCCCAGCTCTTCGCCGTGGTCTGCCATCACGACGACCAGCGTCTCGTCGAGCACGCCGCGCTTCTCGAGCTCGCCGAGGAGGGTCCCGATCTCGTTGTCGAGCGCCGCGAGCGCTTCGGCGTAGCGCGCGGCGATCTCCTTGCGGTCAGCGTCGTCGAGCACGAGCTCGCCTGAGTCGACCCCTGCCCGCAGGTCGTCGAGACTGGCGTCGAGCTTGCTCGAGATCGCGTCCGAGCCGAAGCGGCCGCGTGTCGAGGCCTTCTGCCAATAGGGCCAGTGGATCTCGAGATAGTGCAGATAGGCGAAGAACGGCTGCCCGGGCGCCTCGTCGAGCCAGGCGAGAAGACTCTCGCGCATGCCATGCGCCGACTTGACGTTGTTCTGGTAGAGGTCGTAGCCCTGCGCCATGCCGAAGCGCGGCGAGAGCTGAAACTGGTTGCCGATCAAGGCGGTACGGTAGCCGGCCGCCTGCATCGCCTCGGAGACCGTCACGGCTTCCTCCGACAGGACGCCGCCGCGCACCCCCTTGCCGCCCTCGATGAGGTCGGTCAGGCCGTGCTCCGAAGGGTAGAGGCCGGTCCAGATCGAGGGCACCGAGGGCCGCGTCCAGGAGGCCACCGCCGAGGCGCGGTCGAAGACGACAGCCTGGCTCGCCAGACGATCGAGATTCGGCGTCGCGCCGAGAGTCGAGCCGCCGACGGCCAGATGGTCGGCACGCAGGCAGTCGACCAGCAGGACCAGGATGCCCTTGGGAGGATGGGGCGAGGAGCCCGCCGGAGCCGCGCAACCGGCGAGGAGGAGCAGGCCGGAAACCCACACCACGCCTGCCCATCGACTCCGGATCCGCTGGTGCATGCCGCGTCGCTCCCCGTTCGGCTCGCAGCGAGCGGGAGGGTACGCCCCCCGCCAGCCCAGCGAGCCAGCGACGCACAATCTACATCAACATCTATTTACAAGCAAGCTTTTACAACCAACGCTCTACAATCATCATCCACCCCGGCGCGGAGGCCGGACACCGCGCATTCAGGCCTCGCTCCGCTTGGCGTTGTCGAGCGGAATCTTCACCAGCACCCAGACGATCGCGCCGAGCGCGACCAGCGACGCCCACGCGCCCGCCGGGCCGGAGACCCAGGCAAACTGCTCGACGCCGAAAAGGGAGTGGGTGAACGACTTGAAGTTGTTCGAGAACAACACGATCCCGGCCATCATCACGCCGGTCAACGACTCGCCGGCGATCAGACCGGAAGCCACCAACGAACCGAAGCTGTCGAAGCTCTCCCCGGCGACGCCGCGGCGCGCCGCCAGCTTGTCCGCCAGCCACTTGATGCAGCCGCCGACGAAGATCGCGCCGGTGGTCTCGAACGGCAGATACATGCCGACGGCGATGAGCGTCGGCGATGCCGCCTTCATCAGGATCAGCGCCAGCGAGAAGCACATGCCGAAGAGGATCAGACCCCAGGGCATCTCGCCGCCGACGATGCCCTGAGCGAGCTGCGCCATGAGGCCGGCCTGGGGCGCGGAGAGCTCGCGGTCGCCGATGCCGATGCCCCCCTGCTTGATGTTCGCCTGGTGCAGCCAGAGCATCGGAAAGACGAGCACGAAGGCGGTCGTGATCGTGGCGACGATCTCGGCGATCTCCATCTTCTTCGGCGTGCCGCCGAGCAGATGTCCCACTTTCAGATCCTGGATCAGGCTCCCCGAGACGCAGATCGCGCAGCAAACCACCGCCGACACGCCAAGCACCGCGCCGACGCCTTGCAGTCCGGTGACCCCGAACGCGACCATCAGCAGGGCGGCGAGAATCAGCGCCGACAGGGTCAATCCCGAGACCGGCTGGTTCGAGCCGCCCATCAGGCCGACGAGGTAACCGCCGACCGCCGAAAGCAGGAAGCCGAGCACCAGCATCACCACCGCGGCGACCACCGCGCCGATCAGGTTGTGAGTGAAATTCCAGTAGATCCAGGTCATCGGGATCGTCAGGCCGACGATGCCGAGCAGCACGCCGCGCGAGTCCAGGTCGCGTTCCAGGCGCGACTTCTCGGCGCCGCCGTGGCTGCGCTTGAAGGCGCCCGCGAACGCCTGCGAGATCGAAGCGCGCATGCCCCACATGGTGTTGGCGGCGCCGACCAGCATGGCGCCTACGGCCACCGGGCGCACGATGTTGTACCAGACGGAGAAGATGAGCTCCCCTTCGGCCGGTGCCACGCCGCCCACCGAGAGCTTGGTGGCGAGAGCCGGATCGAGGAAGAAGGCGAGCGGGATGAACACCAGCCAGGCGAGCACGCCGCCCGAGAAGTTGATCGCCGAGAGCTCGAAGCCGATGATGTAGCCGACGCCGATGAGCGCCGGCGAGATCG
>Ga0073905_10001755_pt1 | contig 11101 bp, 7 predicted proteins | sample KloWWTupernatant_FD_65482 | JGI IMG/M metagenome (GOLD analysis project Ga0073905, IMG submission 65482) | Active sludge microbial communities from Klosterneuburg, Austria, studying microevolution and ecology of nitrifiers - Klosterneuburg... | ecosystem: Engineered > WWTP > Aerobic digester >... | reverse complement strand
AGGACCTGGCTGACGGCGAAGCCCGCCTCCCGGAACACGCCGATCATCGCCGAGTTGTAGGGCAGCACCTCGGCGGTGAACCGGCGGATCCCGCGCTCACGGGCGGCCGCGACGAGGTGCTCCAGCAGCACCGAGCCGATCCCCCGCCCGTGGTGCTCGTCGCCGACGTTGAAGGCGACCTCGGCCTCGCCTGGCACCGTGCGGTCGTACCGACCCACCGCGATGATCCGCTCGACCTCGTCGCCAGAGACCGCAACGAGAGCGACGCGGTCGTCGTGGTCGACGTGCGTGAAGTGGGCGAGGTCCCGGTCCGGCAGGCGCTCGAGCGGCGCGAAGAACCGGAAGTAGATCGAGCGCTCCGACTGGCCGACGTGGAACTCCTGGAGCGCGGCGGCGTCGCCGGGCCGGATGGGGCGCACGTGGAGCGTGGCACCGTCGCGCAGGACGACGTCGGCCTCCCACCGGGTGGGATAGCCGCTCACGGTCTCGTCGGGAGCCACCGGCCCAGGCTATCGGCCCGCCCGCCGGCGGGCGGGTGCCGGCGGGCGGCCGCTGGCGCGTCGCCGCGGTCCGGCGGCGGCCGACGGGGACAATGGAGCGCCCCCGCGGACGGCGGGGCCGCCCGCCGCAGACCGATCCCGAGGAGCGCACCCGCCGATGGCCCGCCGCACCGGACCCACCGAGGTCCCCGAGGAGGTCCACGAGACGATCGTCGACATCGACGTCGCGGCGGAGATGGAGGGCTCCTTCCTCCAGTACGCGTACTCGGTCATCTACGCCCGCGCCCTGCCGGACGCCCGGGACGGCCTCAAGCCCGTGCAGCGCCGGATCCTCTACCAGATGGCCGACATGGGCCTGCGGCCCGACCGCAGCCACGTCAAGTGCGCGCGCGTGGTCGGCGAGGTGATGGGCAAGCTGCACCCCCACGGCGACACCGCCATCTACGACGCCATGGTGCGGATGGCCCAGCCGTTCTCGCTGCGGCTGCCGATGGTCGACGGCCACGGCAACTTCGGCTCGCTCGACGACGGCCCGGCGGCCCCCCGGTACACCGAGGCCCGCCTCGCAGCCGCCGCGATGGCCATGGTGGCGAGCCTCGACGAGGACGTCGTCGACCTGGTGCCGAACTACGACAACAAGCTCACCCAGCCCGAGGTGCTGCCGGCGGCGATCCCCAACCTGCTGGTCAACGGCGCCAGCGGCATCGCCGTGGGCATGGCGACGAACATGGCCCCGCACAACCTCGTCGAGGTCGTCGCGGCGGCCCGGCACCTGGTGGCCCACCCGGACGCGACGCTCGAGGACCTCATGCGGTTCGTCCCCGGGCCCGACCTGCCGACCGGCGGGAAGATCGTCGGGCTGGACGGGGTGCGGGACGCCTACCGCACCGGGCGCGGCTCGTTCCGCACCCGGGCGACGGCGCGGGTGGAGAACGTCACGGCCAAGCGCAAGGGCATCGTCATCACGGAGCTGCCCTACCTCGTGGGCCCGGAGAAGGTCATCGAGAAGATCAAGGAGGGCGTGCAGTCCAAGAAGCTCTCCGGGATCTCCGACGCGCTCGACCTCACGGACCGCGAGCACGGGCTGCGCCTGGTCATCGAGGTCAAGACGGGCTTCAACCCCGACGCCGTGCTCGAGCAGCTCTACCGCTACACGCCGATGGAGGACTCGTTCGGCATCAACAACGTGGCGCTCGTCGACGGACAGCCCCGCACCCTTGGCCTGCGCGAGCTGCTCGTCGTGTGGGTGGAGCACCGGCTCACGGTGGTCCGCCGCCGCTCCGAGCACCGCCTGGCCCAGCGCCGCGCCCGGCTGCACCTCGTCGAGGGCCTGCTCGTGGCGATCGTCGACATCGACGAGGTCATCCAGGTGATCCGGGCGTCGGACACCGCGGAGACGGCTCGCGAGCGGCTGCAGACCGTCTTCGACCTGTCGCAGGTCCAGGCCGAGTACATCCTCGAGCTGCGCCTGCGCCGGCTGACCAAGTTCTCCCGGATCGAGCTGGAGAAGGAGTCGGAGGAGCTGCGCGCGCAGATCGCGGAGCTCGAGGCCGTGCTGGGCGACGACGCGCGCCTGCGTTCCGTCGTCAGCGAGGAGATGGCGGACGTCGCGCGCACCTTCGGGACGCCCCGGCGCACCATCCTGCTGGAGCATGCGGGCGGTGCCGGCGTGGTGGGTGCCCCGGCGCCCCGGGCGGGGGCAACCCCCCTGGAGATCGTCGACGCGCCCTGCTGGGCGCTGCTGTCCGGCACGGGGCTGCTGGCCCGCACGTCCGACGACGTCGCACCCCTGCGGGACGGGCGGCGCTCGGCGCACGACGTCGTCGCCTCGACGCTCGCGACGTCCACGCGCGCGGAGATCGGCGCCGTGACGTCGCGCGGCCGCGTGCTGCGCCTGCCGGTGCTCGACCTGCCCACCCTGCCGCCCACCGACGGTCCGCCCAGCCTGTCCGGGGGCGTACCGCTCGGCGAGGTCCTCGCCCTGGAGCCGGGTGAGCGAGTGCTGGCCCTGGTGGGACTGGGCGCCGACGCCCCGACGCTCGCGCTGGGAACGGCCGGCGGCGTGGTCAAGCGCGTCGCGGCCGAGGCCGCGCCGAACCGGGACGCCTGGGAGGTCATCGGGCTCAAGGCCGGCGACGAGGTGGTCGGCGCGGTGAGCGTTGCCGAGGACGACGAGCTCGTCTTCGTCTCCTCCGACGCCCAGCTGCTGCACTTCCCCGCCTCGGCCGTGCGCCCGCAGGGCCGCCCGGCCGGCGGCATGGCGGGGATCAGCCTCGCGGCGGGTGCGCGTGCGGTGTTCTTCGGCTCCCTGCCCGCCGTGATCGCCGCGACGGCGGACGGCGCGCCGGGCGGCGCGGTGGTCGTGACGATCGCCGGCGCTGGGGATGCGCTGCCGGGCACCCAGCCGGGCTCGGCCAAGGTCTCGCCGTTCGCCGTCTACCCCGGCAAGGGCCGCGCGACCGGCGGCGTGCGTGCCCAGCGCTTCCTGCGCGGGGAGGACTCGCTGCTGCTGGCCTGGGTGGGTCCGGCCCCCGCCAGGGCCGCCGGCTCGGCCGGCCAGCGGATCGACCTGCCGCCGGCCGACCCGCGCCGGGACGGCTCGGGGACCCCGCTCGCGGCACCGGTGCACGCCGTCGGCTGACGGTGCCCACGGGGCCCGCGGGTCAGATCTCGACGCTGTAGAGCACCGAGCCGTGCGTGGCCTCGTAGCCCATCCGGCTGTACAGGCCGTGCGCGCCGGTCGGGTTGGCGGTGTCGACCCCGAGGCACGCGTACTGCATGCGGCTGCGCTTGTACGCGTTCATCGCCCGTGCGAGCAGCACCCCGGCGAGCCCCTGGCCGCGCCACTCGCGGCGCACGCCCAGCAGGTCCGTGTACCCGCAGGTGTAGCCCTGGACGGCCCAGTCCTGCTCGTAGCGCGAGGACAGCAGGTATCCGACGACCGTCGGCTCTGCCGCGCTGCGGTCCAGGGCGACGAAGCTCCACGAGGGCGCGAAGTGCGCCTCGTGGCGCCACGACTCGGCGGTCTGCGGCTCGGTCCCCCAGTGGTCGGTGAAGGCGGCGTTGTGCGCCGCGCGGGTGGCGTCGTCGAGCTCCGGGGTCCAGCGGACCACCTGCACGCCGCGGGGCACGGCGATCCGCGGCACCTCGAGCGCGAGGTCGCGCCGCATGTCGGTGTACCAGCGGATGGGACTGAAGCCCGCTGCGGCGTAGAGCCGGCGGTGGTCGCGCGCCTGCTCGTCGACGAACGTCGCCAGGCGGGCCGGGAGGTCCTTGCCCGACTCGGCGAGCTTCTGGCGCCCGCGACCCTCGGTCCAGGCCAGCACCGCCCGGCCCAGGCCACGACCGCGCCACGCGGGGTGGACCCCGCCGGACAGGAAGGCGCGGACCGTGCGGCTGTCGCCCGGCCTCACCTCGACGAACGCGTAGGCCCGCAGGGTGCCGGCGGCGTCGTAGCCACCGAGGGTGTCGGCCTGGAGGTCCTTCCAGCTGCCCTCGAACATCTCGGCGACCTCGGCGGCCGAGGTGCGCTGCGGGGCCCGGTCTGCGTCCTCGACCGCCTGGATGAGGGCGAAGAGCTCCTCGGCGTCGCGCGCCTGGAGCGGTCGCCAGGTGAGCTCGAGGTGGGCCGGCGGCAGGTCGAGCACCGCGGGCGCATCGGCCCGGACGGCGATCGGCTCTGGCGTGCTCACGGGACCAACCTAGGCGATCGGCGGGTCGCCGGGGACCGTGGGGTGCGCGGGCTCACGCGTCGATGTGGGCCCGGTCGAGCTGCCCGGCGCCGGCGACGATGAAGTCGCGGCGCGGCGCGACCTCGGAGCCCATGAGCAGCTCGAAGACGTTCTCGGCGGCGGCGGCGTGGTCGGCGGTCACCCGGCGCAGCGTGCGGTGGCGCGGGTCCATGGTCGTCTCGGCCAGCTGGTCGGCGTCCATCTCCCCCAGGCCCTTGTAGCGCTGGATGTCGGGCTTGTAGCGCTTGCCTGCCTTGTCGAGCCGGCGCAGCGTGGCGGTGAGCTCGGCCTCCGAGTAGGTGTAGATGTACTCGCTGGCCCGCGAGCCGGCGCCGACGAGCTCCACCCGGTGCAGCGGCGGGACCGCGGCGAACACTCGACCGGCGTCCACCAGGGGGCGCATGTAGCGGAAGAAGAGCGTCAGCAGCAACGTCCGGATGTGCGCGCCGTCGACGTCGGCATCGGTCATCAGCACCACCTTGCCGTAGCGCGCCCCCTCGAGGTCGAAGCTGCGCCCCGAGCCTGCGCCGATCACCTGGATGATGGCTGCGCACTCCGCGTTGCGCAGCATGTCGGAGATCGACGCCTTCTGGACGTTGAGGATCTTGCCGCGGATGGGCAGCAGGGCCTGGAAGTCGGAGGACCGCGCGAGCTTGGCCGTGCCCAGCGCGCTGTCCCCCTCGACGATGAAGAGCTCGCTGCGCTCGACGTCGTCGCTGCGGCAGTCGGCGAGCTTGGCCGGCAGCGCGGAGGTCTCCAGCGCGTTCTTGCGCCGGGAGATCTCCTTCTGCTTGCGTGCGGAGTGGCGCGCGCGCATCTCCGCGACCACCTTGTCGAGGACCAGCGAGGCCTGGGTCTTGAGGTCCCGCTTGGGCGAGGTGAGCAGCGCGGTGAGCTCGGTCTCGACCACCTTGGCGACGATGCCGCGCACGGGGCCGGTGCCGAGCACCTCCTTGGTCTGGCCCTCGAACTGCGGCTCGGCGAGGCGCACCGTGAGCACGGCCGTGAGGCCCGCGAGGATGTCGTCCTTCTCGATGCGGTCGCCCTGGTCCTTGGCGGTGATCTTCAGCCGGCGGGCGTTGAGCTCGATCTGCTTGCGCAGGGTCTTGACGAGCGCCTGCTCCAGGCCCGCCAGGTGCGTGCCGCCCTTGGGCGTGGAGATGATGTTGACGAAGGTGCGCATCTCCGTCTCGTACCCCGTGCCCCAGCGCAGCGCGACATCGACCTCGCACTCGCGCGCGACCTCCTGCGAGACGAGGTGGCCGCGACCGTCAAGCACGGGGACCGTCTCGGTGAAGCTGCCGGTGCCGGTCAGCCGCCAGGTGTCGGTCAGCGGGGCGTCCGGAGCGAGGAAGTCGACGAAGTCGACGGTGCCGCCGTGGTGCACGAAGGTCTCCTCGTGCGGGCCGTCTGCGCCAGGCGTGCCCGGCAGCCCGCGCTCGTCGCGCACGGAGACCTTGAGCCCCGGCACGAGGAACGTCGTCTGGCGCACGCGGGCCACGAGCTCGTCGTAGGAGAACACGGCCGTCCTGGGGAAGACCTGCGGGTCCGCCCAGTACCGCACGCGCGTCCCGGTGCGGCCGCGGGCCACCTTGCCGACGACCCTCAGCTCCGACGCGTCGACGAACGGGCTGAACGGGGACTCGGGGCTGGGCGTGCCGCGGTCGGCGAACGTCCCGGGCTCGCCCCGGTGGAAGGTCATCCGGTGGGTCTTGCCACCGCGGTCGACGTCGACGTCCAGCCGCGCCGAGAGCGCGTTGACGACGCTCGCGCCCACCCCGTGCAGCCCGCCCGACGCCGCGTACGAGCCGCCGCCGAACTTGCCGCCGGCGTGCAGCTTGGTGAAGACCACCTCGACGCCGGACAGCCCCGTCTTCGGCTCGACGTCCACGGGGATGCCGCGGCCGTCGTCGCGCACCTCGACCGAGGAGTCCGCGTGGAGCACGACGTCGATCCGGGTGCAGTGCCCGCCCAGCGCCTCGTCGACGGCGTTGTCGATGATCTCCCACAGGCAGTGCATGAGCCCGCGCGAGTCGGTGGTGCCGATGTACATGCCGGGACGCTTGCGCACCGCCTCGAGTCCCTCGAGGACGGACAGGTGGCGGGCGGTGTAGCTCGACTCGGACAGCGTGCTGGTCACGGTGCCCGAGCGTAGACGTCGTCGGTGACACACCCCGGCAGGCTCTCCGCGCACCCCTGCTCGGGCTTCTCGGGCCCGACCGGCCGACTACGCGGTGAGCGAACCACCCGCTCGCGGTAGCGCCGTTACGGCCCGCGGATGGTTACATGGAGAGGTGACCACGACGACGACCTCCCCGTTGACCGCAGCCGACCGCTGCGACCGCTGCGGTGCGCAGGCGTACCTCCGGGTCGTCCTGCCCACCGGTGAGCTGCTCTTCTGCGGCCACCACGCCCGGCGCCACGCCTCGGCCCTCGCCGACGTCGCCGTGCACGTCCAGGACGAGACGGACCGGCTGGCCGAGGAGCACGGCGCCGCGCTGCGGTGAGGCCGCGCTGCGGTCAGGCCCGCTGCGGTCAGGCCAGCTGCGTTGACCCGATGCCCCGACCCCTCACCGAGGTGACCCCGTCGACGCGTTGACCCTGCTCGTCGGGCTGGCGATCCTCGTCGGACTCGTCGGGATCGTCGTGCCAGCACTGCCGGGCTCCCTGCTCATCGGCGTCGCCGTCCTCGTCTGGGCGTTCGGCGCCGGCACGCCCGGCGCGTGGGCGGTCTTCGCCGTCGCTGCCGTGCTGCTCGCCGTCGGTGCGGTGGTGACCTACGTGGTGGCCGGCCGTCGCGTCGCCGCCGCCGGCGTGCCGCGCACCTCGCTGCTGGTGGCGGGCCTCGTGGGCATCGTCGGGTTCTTCCTGGTGCCGGTCGTCGGCCTGCTGCTCTTCTTCCCGCTCGGCCTGTTCGGCATGGAGTACCTGCGGCTGCGGGACGTGGCGCGGGCGCGCGACTCGGCCTGGGTCGCGCTCAAGGCGACCGGACTCGGGATGCTGCTCGAGCTCGGCCTAGCCCTGCTCGCCGCCGGCACGTGGCTGGTCGCGGTGATCGCCGGCGTCGGCGGCTGACGCCCCCGCACCGACGGGCGTGCCGGGCATGGCGGGCCTGAGCTGCGCCCCGGCCCCGACCACCTGGGTCCCCCCTGCACCGGACACCACGAGCACCTGCTCCTGGGAGGCGGCGGCGAGCGCCGCCAGCACCACGTCGGCCTGCCACGGCGGACCGTCGGCCACCCAGCCCTCGACCCGTGCGCCGGTCGCCCGCCGCACGGCGTCCGCGAGTGCGTCGTCGCGCGGCCCGACGAGCAGCACCTGCCGCGGACCGCGCCGCTCTGGCGCGGACGGCGTGAGCCGACGATCGGCGCGGTAGACCAGCCAGTGGTACCCGGAGATTGCCCCGGCGGCGAGGAGCATGCCCAGCGGCACGCGCATGTCGCGCAGGGTCGCCGCCCCGATCCCGTCGCCGAGGGCGTCCTCGATGAGGACGAACACGGCGACGAGCACGACGACCACGGCCACGACACCCGCGACGCCGAACAGGACGAAGAGGTACACCCGGCGGGTGGGCGACGTCGCCTCGCCCACGGGATCCGCGGTCGCCGCGCGCTCGATGCGCCGCCAGTAGGCCCACCACAGCGGCCCCCCGACGACCAGCAGGGTCACGGCGGCCAGCACGGCGTTGACGACCGACGTCGTGACGATGAGGCCGGACGCCGGGGCGACGGCCTGCACGAGGGCCACGACGACGAGCGCCACGCCGACGGCCGCGGCGAGCAGCGCCACGGCGGACAGCAGGTACTCGTAGATCCGGGTGACCTCGGTGCGCTCCGCCACCGCGTGGTCGGCCAGCAGCTCGCGGTGGTACCACCAGCTGATCGCACCGACCACCGCCACGGCGATCGCCGCGGTGGTGCCCTGGAGGTAGGCGGCCGGGTCCGTGGTCGGCGGGTCGCCGAGGAACCACACCAGCACGCGGTACAGCACCACGCTGGCCCCGGCGACCGTCATCACGGTGGAGACCCCGACCCCCACCACGAGGACGTAGGCCAGCCACAGGGCAGTGCCCGGCGTCCGGCCGAGGCGCAGCAGCCAGTACGCGACCCACAGTGGCACGCCGGCGGCGAGCACGGCAGCGGCGTACCCCAGGCCGGCCCCGGTGCCCACGATGACGTCGGGCTGCGGGACGGCGAGCGCGTCGATCGCGGCGGCGAGCAGCGCCACCAGGCCGACGATCGAGGTCCCCAGGCCGATGAGCGAGCCGAGCAGCACGTGCAGCACCCGGTGCGACGGGGGCAGCGTGCGCTCGCCGAGCACCCGGTGCGCGGCCCAGACCCCGCCCCACACCACGAGGCGGACCAGTGCCGCACCGTCGAAGCGCTGGTCGACCAGGGCGGCCGCGACGACGTCGTACACCGCGGTGGCGCTCACCACGGCCGCGGTGAGCCCCGCGAGCGTCAGGTACGCCGCCCAGCCGAGCGAGCGGGCCTCACCCGGGTCGGCGCGGTGGGTGCGGCGCGTCCATGCCGCCAGGACGAGGAAGATCGGGATGCCGACGAGCACGAAGGTGAGGGCGCGGGCGAGGTCGTCGCCACCGCCGACGATGGTCTCGCGTGCGAAGAGCTGGCCGAGCAGGTCGACCATGCCCATGACGGCCACCACGAGCAGGCCGAAAAGCAGGACGTACTGGAAGAACCGGCGCACCCCGTGGCCGTCGCCGACGCGCCCGGCCTGCCGCCCGTTGACGTATCGGACGACCATGACGACCACGACGATCGGGAGCGCGATCGAGACGAGCAACGAGACCAGGCCGATGATCACTTGGTGCCTCCCGAGCAGCCGTACATCGGCCACGGGGATCCCGTGAGCCGCCAGAGCCCGCCCTCCTCGCGCAGCAGCAGGGTCTCGGTGTGCGCGTAGCCGGAGGAGTCGAAGGGCCCCTCGCCGTGGATCTCGGTGACCTCGACGGTGACGACAGCCTCGCTGCCGTCGATCTCGGAGTCCGTGAGGACCACCTCGAGCGACTCGGGCAGGTAGGCGGCGACGAGGTCCTGGAGGCCACAGGTGGAGTCCTGGGCCAGCTGGTCGATGGCGGCGGGGTAGTCGTCTGCCGCGATCGCGCCGAGGTAGGCCTGCACGGTCGCCTCGGGCGATCCGGGATCGAGCGCCACGGGGTCCCGCTGGACCGCGACGACAGCAGCGACGGCAGCCACGGCGGCGATGACGCCGACCGCAGTTGTCAGGACGACGTTCGCCTTGACCGGCATGACTCCATTGTGCTCCTCCCGGGGGCCCCACGACAGGGGAACGGGCGACGTCCTCGCAGGTCAGCGGGGCCCCGAGGGCTCGCACACGGCGCGCCGCGGGATGAGCGGGCGCTCAGTCCAGGTAGTCCCGCAGCACCTGCGAGCGGCTCGGGTGGCGCAGCTTCGACATCGTCTTGGACTCGATCTGGCGGATCCGCTCGCGCGTCACGCCGTAGACCTTGCCGATCTCGTCGAGGGTCTTCGGCTGGCCGTCGGTGAGGCCGAACCGCATGGACACGACGCCCGCCTCGCGCTCGGAGAGCGTGTCCAGCACCTGGTGCAGCTGCTCCTGCAGGAGCGTGAAGCTCACGGCGTCGGCGGGCACCACGGCCTCGGAGTCCTCGATGAGGTCGCCGAACTCGCTGTCGCCGTCCTCGCCGAGCGGGGTGTGCAGGGAGATGGGCTCGCGGCCGTACTTCTGGACCTCGACCACCTTCTCCGGGGTCATGTCGAGCTCCTTGGCCAGCTCCTCCGGGGTGGGCTCTCGGCCCAGGTCCTGGAGCATCTGGCGCTGCACGCGGGCGAGCTTGTTGATGACCTCGACCATGTGCACCGGGATCCGGATGGTGCGGGCCTGGTCCGCCATGGCACGGGTGATGGCCTGGCGGATCCACCACGTCGCGTACGTGGAGAACTTGTAGCCCTTGGTGTAGTCGAACTTCTCGACCGCACGGATGAGGCCGAGGTTGCCCTCCTGGATGAGGTCGAGGAAGAGCATGCCGCGGCCCGTGTAGCGCTTGGCCAGCGAGACGACGAGGCGCAGGTTGGCCTCGAGCAGGTGGTTCTTGGCCCGGCGGCCGTCCGAGGCGATCCACTCGAGCTCGCGGCGGAACTTGGGGTCCATCGCCTCGGCTGCGGCGAGCTGCTCGTCGGCGAACAGGCCGGCCTCGATGCGCTTCGCGAGCTCGACCTCCTGCTCCGCGTTGAGGAGCGCGACCTTGCCGATCTGCTTGAGGTAGTCCTTGACCGGGTCCGCCGTGGCGCCGGCGGTGACGACCTGCTGGGCGGGGGCGTCGTCGTCGTCCGCGTCGGAGTAGGTGAACCCCGCGTCCTCGGACTCCTCCTCCGCCGGCTTCTTCGCGCCCTCGGTGGTCTCGTCGCCGGTCTCGTCGGCGTCCTCCGCGACGACCTCCTCGACCACGACCTCTTCGACGACGATCTCCTCGACCACGACGTCCTCGAGCTCGACGTCCTCGGCCTCGACCGCCTCGGGGTCCACGTCCGCCGTGGCCGCTGCGGCCTTGGCTGCGCGCGCAGCGGCGGCCTTCGTCACGGGCGCCGTCGTCACGGCTGCCTTCGTGGCCGGTGCCTTCGTGGCCGGCGCCTTCGCGGCGGCGGCCTTCGGCGTCGTGGTCTTCGGCGTCGTGGACTTCGTTGCGGCCGCCGTGGCAGTGGTGGCCTTGGCCGCCGGTGCCTTCGCGGCGGGGGTGGCCGCCTCGGCCGGGGCGTCGGTGGTGCGGGCGGTCGTCGCTGCGCGGCGCGTGGTGGCCGCGGCGACCTTCTGGGCGCTCACGCCGATGCCGAGGCCGTCGAGGGCACGCAGCACGGTGCGCAGGCGGGC
>Ga0073905_10001751_pt1 | contig 11113 bp, 9 predicted proteins | sample KloWWTupernatant_FD_65482 | JGI IMG/M metagenome (GOLD analysis project Ga0073905, IMG submission 65482) | Active sludge microbial communities from Klosterneuburg, Austria, studying microevolution and ecology of nitrifiers - Klosterneuburg... | ecosystem: Engineered > WWTP > Aerobic digester >... | reverse complement strand
AAGCGTGGTCCAGAGCGATCCGCCCGGCCCTGCTCGCGGCCCCCTTGCCGCGGGCGGAGGCGAGCAGGAAGTAGCCGAGCTCGACCGTGCCCTCCTCCTGGCCGTCCTCGATGAGGCAGACATCGCCCAACGCCCGGTCCGTCCCGGCATCGGCGATGCACCAGTTGGTCGCCTTGCCCAGGGCCCGGTTGAGCCCGCGCCGCAGCCGCCACCCGTCGTAGGTCTCGGCCGTCGGTTCGGCACCCGGTGGCATGAAATGACTGGGGGAGTCGCCGGGCTCCAACGCCTCCACGTCGTCATCACGCCATGGGCGCAGCCGGATGCCGTCACCCTCGAGAACGACCGACTCGCGCCAGAGCTTGGCCGGACGCGAGAGGTCGTCCTCTCGCCCGATGCTCGCGGTCCAACCGTTGACCGGATTCTCTCGGTGGGGAAGCAGTTGCGGCGTCAGGCCGTGGAAGGTGAACCCGCAGGCCCACGCCACCCGCCACGAGGCGAAGTTGCCCTCGTTGGCCTGCCAGAACATCCGGACCCCGCCCTGGTCGAACCACCACTGGGTGACCAGCCGCAGAGCGCCGGCCATGAGGTGCCGCCCCCGGCCCTCCGGGTGCAGCCCGAAGCCGATTGACCCGATCCCGGCCCCTTTGGGCCGGACGTCGATGGTCCCCAGGAACTCCTGCCTTCGATCAGTCCCGTCGTCGGCCACCGCCTCGATCGCCCAGAGGCGATTGCCGCCCTCGACACCCCAGTCTCGGTGGATCGTCTCGACCCATTCCCGGCCCATCGCCTCGTCATAACCCAGCGGCACCGTCGTCCACCGGATCGACTCCGGGTCATTGCACTGCTCCACGATCCGCGGCACGTCCTCGAGCCGGTGCCCCCGCAAGCGGACCACGCCATCGGTGAGTTCGGGGATGTCGGGAGCGGACGGCATACGGGCTGGCATGGGACCCAACCCAACCACGCGCGGCCGCGAGGAAGGAACCGAATAACCCGGTATGCCGTTGCTCCCCTTAGGCTTGGTGGGTCCCGGTGGGCCGTGGTGACCGCCGTGGCCTCGCAGATCGAGGCACCCCCGCCAGGACCAACGACCGAGTGTGTGCGTCAGGAGAGAACCCCTGTGGTGAAGATCGTCGAGAAGCTGCTGCGTGCCGGTGAGGGCCGCATGGTCAAGAGGCTCGAGAACATCGCGTCCCAGGTCAATGCGATCGAAGAGGACTTCCAGAAGCTCACCGATGCCGAGTTGCGCGCGGAGACCGACAAGTTCAAGGCGCGCCTGGCCAAGGGCGAGACCCTCGACCAGATCATGCCCGAGGCCTTCGCCGCGGTCCGCGAGGCCAGTGTGCGGACCCTCGGCAAGCGGCACTTCGACGTCCAGCTCATGGGTGGTGCGGCCCTGCACCAGGGCAAGGTCGCCGAGATGAAGACCGGTGAGGGCAAGACTCTCGTCGCGAGCCTGCCGTCCTATCTCAACGCCCTCACCGGCAAGGGCGTCCACGTCGTCACGGTCAACGACTACCTCGCCGAATACCAGTCCGAGCTGATCGGTCGCGTCCACCGCATGCTCGGTCTCGAGACCGGCTGCATCCTGTCGTCGATGACGCCCGACCAGCGACGCGTCGAATACGCCAAGGACATCACCTACGGCACCAACAACGAGTTCGGCTTCGACTACCTGCGCGACAACATGGCGTGGACGACCGACGAGCTCGTGCAGCGCGGCCACCACTACGCGATCGTCGACGAGGTCGACTCGATCCTCATCGACGAGGCCCGCACGCCGCTCATCATCTCGGGGCCGGCCGACCAGCCGACGAAGTGGTACACCGAGTTCGCCAAGATCGCCCGCCGCCTCGAGCGCGGCGAGGACGGCGACCCCATGCGCGGGATCAAGCCCCGCGGCGACTACTCGGTCGACGAGAAGAAGAAGACCATCGGCGTGCTCGAGCAGGGCATCGAGAAGGTCGAGGACCAACTCGGCATCGACAACCTCTACGAGAGCTCGAACACGACGCTCATCGGCTACCTCAACAACGCGATCAAGGCCAAGGAGCTCTTCCACCGGGACAAGGACTACGTCGTCATGGACGGCGAGGTCCTCATCGTCGACGAGCACACCGGTCGTATGCTCGCCGGCCGACGCTACAACGACGGCATGCACCAAGCGATCGAGGCCAAGGAGGGGGTGCAGATCCAGAACGAGAACCAGACCCTCGCGACGGTCACCCTCCAGAACTACTTCCGCATGTACGACAAGCTCTCGGGCATGACCGGCACGGCGCAGACCGAGGCCGCCGAGCTCAATGGCATCTACAAGGTCGACGTCATCCCGATCCCGACGAACATGCCGATGATCCGCAAGGACCAGTCCGACCTCATCTACAAGACCGAGGCCGCGAAGTACGACGCGGTCGTCGACGACATCGTCGCGCGGCACGAGAAGGGCCAGCCGGTCCTCGTCGGCACCGTGTCGGTGGAGAAGTCCGAATACCTCTCCGAGCAACTCCGCCGTCGTGGCGTCAAGCACGAGGTCCTCAACGCCAAGCACCACGAGCGCGAGGCCTCGATCGTCGCCGACGCCGGACGCAAGGGTGCCGTGACCGTCGCCACGAACATGGCCGGTCGAGGCACCGACATCATGCTCGGCGGCAACCCCGAGTTCCGGGCCGTCCAGGCACTCAAGGCGCGCGGACTGGACCCCGAGGAGACGCCCGAGGACTACGAGGCCGCCTGGGACGAGGCCCTCGCCCAGGCCGAGAAGGATGTCGCGGCCGAGCACGACGAGGTCAAGAAGGCCGGCGGCCTCTATGTCCTGGGCACCGAGCGCCACGAGAGCCGGCGCATCGACAACCAGCTCCGCGGTCGCTCCGGTCGTCAGGGTGACCCGGGGGAGTCGCGCTTCTACCTCTCCCTCGGCGACCACCTCATGCGCCTGTTCAACGCGGGCATGGTCGAGCGCGTCATGAACACGGCCGGCCTTCCCGAGGACCAGCCGATCGAGTCCAAGATGGTGTCCCGCTCGATCCAGTCCGCGCAGACCCAGGTCGAGGCGCAGAACTACGAGATCCGCAAGAACGTCCTCAAGTACGACGACGTCCTCAACCGCCAGCGCACCGTCATCTACGACGAGCGCCGACGTGTCCTCGAGGGCGAAGACCTCGAGGAGCAGATGCGCTTCTTCGTCAACGACGTCGTCGAGGGCTATGTCGACTCCGAGACCGCCAATGGCTTCCCCGAGGACTGGAACCTCGACCGGCTCTGGACGGCCCTCAAGACCCTCTACCCGATCTCGGTCACCCAGGAGCAGGTCGTCGCTGCCGCCGGCGGACGTTCGGGTCTGTCCCCGGCCGTGCTCAAGCAGGAGATCCTCTCCGACGCCCACCACTCCTACGACTCCCGCGAGGAGGCGCTCGGCGCGCCGGTCATCCGGGAGGTCGAGCGCCGCGTCATGCTCTCGGTGTTGGACCGCAAGTGGCGCGAGCACCTCTACGAGATGGACTACCTCAAGGAGGGCATCGGCCTGCGCGCGATGGCCCAGCGCGACCCGTTGGTCGAATACCAGCGCGAGGGCTTCCTGCTCTGGCAGGCGATGAACGAGTCGGTGAAGGAGGAGGCCGTGGGCCTGCTCTTCCACGTCGACGTCAACGTGGGCGACCAGGCGCCGGCGGCTCCCGCTGCGACCGTGGCTCCCGTGCGGGTGGGGGAGATGCTGGCCGGTATGCCGGGTGCCTCCGATCGCACGGACGGCACCGAGGCGGTCGCCCCCTCCGCGGAAGCGCCAGCGGCGGAACCGGCTGCTGAACCGGCCGCCGAATCGGTCCTCGAGGCCGTCGCCGCGCGTACCGCCACGAGCGCTGGCACCGATGCCCCGCGGGTGCAGGTCTCCGGCGTGGGCATCGAAGAGCGTCGGGCCCGCAACCTGCACTTCTCGGCGCCGAGCGAGACCGGCGGCACGGTGGAGCGCGACGAATCAGCTGGGACGACGAATGGGACGACCTTGACCGACGCCCAGCTCAAGGGGACCGGCAAGAACGCGCCCTGTCCGTGTGGCTCGGGCAAGAAGTTCAAGATGTGCCACGGGAAGCGCTGACCGCGAACTTGGACCCCGTGGTGGGTCGTCCCCGCGATCCGCGGGTCAGCCGATCTGGAGGACCTCGACCTGCCAGCGGCCGTCCACGCCGCTGAGCCGCAGGGCCATGGCCCTGACTCTGGACCCCTCCTCGATGACGACGGCGGCCTCGGCCACCCCATCGGCGGGGCAGCAGACCCGAACCCGGAGCACACGGATGCGCGGACGGGGGTTCGGTCGGCCCCGACGGGCGGCGTCGCGGCGGGCGACCGTGGTGGCGCGACGCGTCAGGACGGCATACACCTCTGGCGTTGTCCAACGCACCACCTGCACGGGAGCGCGCAGCCCGGCGAGGATCTCCGAGATCGCCAGACCCAGGCGGGCGGCGACGGGCCGCGGATCGGGAAGTTCGCGCGCCGAGGTGAGTTGAGGGCCGAAGAGGGCCTCGTCACTGTCCTTGTCCGCGTCCCGACCCCCGAGGTCGAGCGCGAGAGCGCCCTGGATGAACTGACGGCTGGCCCGCTCTGCCCGGGAGCGTTCGAGAGCTTCTGCGAGCGAGATGGCGGCCGGTCGCGCCGGAACCGCTCCCATGACGCGAATGGGGCCGAGGACCGGACGTGGGAACTGGGAAGCCGTCGGGGTCATCGCAACCCACCGAGGGCCGCGGGAATCGTGAGGATCTGACCGGGAAGGACGAGATCCGGGTCATTCCCGATGACTGTGCGGTTGGCGGCATGCCACTGCGGCCACGCGGCAGCGATCTCGCCATCGGTGGCGCCCGGGCCCAGATGCATCGCCGCGATCGACCAGAGGGTGTCCCCGCGGTGGACCACGACCGTCCGGGCCGCTGACGGGGGTGAGGCAGCAGCAGCCGCGGCGACGGGCCGGAAGACGGGCTCGGGCTGCGGACGCACCAGAGGTTGGGTGGGTCGCCAGCCCGGGTCGGCCGCGCTGCTGGTCTCGGACGCGGTGCTGGTCTCGGACGCGGTGCTGGTCTCGGACGCGGTGCCGCCCGGCATGGTGGGCGGGGTGGCAGAACTCAGCTCCGAGCCAGAGGTGATCGACCAACCAGGGTGGCCCTCGAGGAGGTGGCTGGTCGACGTCACGCCAGCAACGTGGAGCAGACCGGCAGGCGCGAGGCTCCCGTCTGCGCTTGCCACGGCCGGGCCGAGCAGGCCTGCGGCGCTGGCTCCAAGGGTGAGGGCGACGATGCGCTTGGCCAGCGAACGACCCGGCGTCCAGCGGTCGGTGCCGTCGACCTGGCCGTCAGTCGTCGAGGTGGTCGCCGACCCGGTGCTGCGACGGCGACGACGGCCGGTGTCTCGGAGCACGGTGCTCGATTCAATGGCCAGAAGGAGCCACAGCCAGCACAACAAGCCTGCGGCAGCGGCCAACGCCACCGCTTCGAGCATCTCGCTGGCACTCGCGGGAGCGGGTGAGGGAAGGGCGAGCACGGCCGGGACGGTCAGGAGGGCGACGAAGGCGCTGATCCCGAGCGCGCTGAGGGTGAGCAGGAGCGCAAGCCGCATCCACATCGCGGCCCGTGAGCACCGTGAAGGTGCATAGTGAGTGCTTTCGAGACGATTTGATGTGGTTTGCATGAGTTTGAAGGTAGTTCATCCGTTTCCGTCGTGCAAGAGGAAGCTGGGGATGGGTCGTGAGCGGCTGCGCAGCGACGGTCTAACCTGTCCGTCATGCCTCTTCCTCCCGGCGACGAGCCGCTGCGTTGGGAGGCCTTGTTCGCCGACCTCGAGGCACAACTGGCAGCCCAGGAGAGCCTTGACGTCGCCGCAGAGATTGCAGAGCGCACCCGGAGGGAACGAGCCCTCGTTCCCTTCCTGTCCCGGCTGGCTGGCCAACTCGGGGGCCTCACGACGGTGGACTTGGTGTCGGGCGAGCGAGTGAGCGGTGAGTTGCTGGACCTCGGCGCGGACTGGATCCTCCTCGGGTCGCGGATCCATCAACCAGGGACGCGTCATCTCGTGGTGTCGGCTGCCATCACGGGAGTCATCGAACCGAACCGTCGTGCTCAGGACGCGCGGATGGCCCGCCGGTTCGGTCTGGGCTCGGCCCTGCGGACCCTCTCACGGGATCGGGCCACCGTGACCATCGATGACCGCAGTGGCAAGCGCTTGTCAGGCACGATCGATGCCGTCGGGGCGGATGCTCTCGAGTTGGCCGAGCATCCCATCGGTGAGCTCAGGCGACCTGCGGCCGTGACAGGTCGGAGGTTGATTCCCTTCGAGGCGCTGGTCGTCATCCGCTCCTCCGATTGACGCGACCGGGCCGGGTCGATCCGAACTCAGTCGTCCTGCGTCTTCACGAGGTCGCGAGTCCGGGCGTACATCCGTTGGATGTAGTCCTCGAGTTCGACGGTCTCGACGCGCCACTGGCCGCGGCCACCGACCTTGATCGCGGGCAGGTCACCGCTGCGCACCAGCGCGTAGGCCTGGTCCGCCGAGATGTCGAGGATCTCGGACACCTCGGTCAGGGGGATGAACCGCCGGCTCACGTCACTCCTCCTCGGTCGTCTCGAGTGCTCGCGGACCAGTCTGCCATCCGGATCGGGGCCCACCGTGGCCATCCACAGGCCGGTCACGATGAGAGTTGTCCACAGGAGTTCGGTCTCCGCTTGCCTGGGGTGCCGAGTCGGGCAGAATCGTCGGACACGAGGTCGCTGGGGTGGCCTCCTGCGCAGGTTCACGTCAGCTTCACGTCAGCCGTCACGTCCGTCTTCACATCGGGGAGCCCATGAGCGAGGTCGTCACACCGAAGGCCAACAGGCTGCGGGCACCCAGTTGGCGCGACTCCCGGTTGCTCTTCGGTCTGCTCCTCATCGTGTTGTCGACAGCCCTCGGTGGGTGGGCGATGTCCAGAGCCGACCAGACGGTGCCGCTCTATGCCGCCGATGTCGCGCTCGTGCCCGGGCAGGAGTTGGGCCCCGACCAATTGCGAAGGGTGGATGTTCGGCTGGGTGACGGCGCCACGGCATACCTGTCGGCCGCGCAAGCCCTTCCCAAGGACGCCCACGTCCTTCGCCCCCTGAATCCCGGGGAGTTGGTCCCTGAGGCGGCTGTGGGCGCCTCCGCCGATGTCGATACCCGCATCGTTGCGGTCCCGGTGGATGTCACCGCGGCCTCATTGCTGACCACCGGCTCAGTCGTTGATGTCTTCGTGAACCGACCTTCCGGGACGTCCGTCGGCGGCAAGCCCGGCTACGCGGGTCCGGAACTCCTCGTCGAGAGGGTGATCGTCGCAGCCGTCCCCGAGTCGGGCGCGGTGCTCGGCGGCTCGTCCGCGCGCCGTGCCGTCCACCTGGTCATCCCCGAGGACAAGGTCAAGACGCTTGTCGCGGACATGGATCTCGAGTCGCGCATCACCCTGGTCCCTGCTCCGGGTGGGGTTCGCCGGGAGGGCTCGTGAGCACCACGTCGGTCATCACCCTCGTTGATCACCGCCACGAGGCCGACCTCGTGGCTGCGCTCGAAGGCCAGCGAGGTCTGGAGATCGCCCGCCGCTGCGCCGACGTGGCCGAACTGGTGTCGGTCGCCGCGGCCGGTGCGGCGGACGTCGCGCTGGTGTCGGGCGGATTCCGAGGCATCGACCGGGAGGTCGTCCGAACCCTTGCCGCTCATGGAGTCGGGGTCATCGGGGTGCTGGCACCCGGTGATGAGGCTGGCGAACGTACTTTGCGCCAACTTGGGGTGCGAGCGATTGTTCGTCACGGCATGGCTGCCGAGGACCTCCGGTCAGTCATCGCGGCCCAGGCGGAGGGTCGCAGCCACGAGCAGCAGGATCCGGGGACGGGGCCGTGGTCAGGACCGCCGCTGGCAGGGGCGTCGACCTCGACCATGGGTGGATCCGCAGATGGCCTACCCGCGACCGGTGCATCGGGCACGGGTGTCCCGGGCTCGCTGACCGGGCTCGGCCACGCGCCGACCGCCCCGGGGCACGGTGGATCAGCAGCACTGTGGACCGCTGACTCTCAGCCGCCGACGGACGATGCTTCCGGGGTCGCGAACGCTGATCGGGGAAGCGATCCGCGTGGAGGACCGGCGGGAACGAGTGGCGAGGCCGCTGGTGACCTCCTCGAGGACCGACCGGGGATCGTGGTGGCGGTCTGGGGGCCACTGGGATCGCCTGGGCGAACCACCCTGGCCGTCACGCTGGCGGCCGTGCTCGCAGCTCGCGGGGTGCCGACCCTCCTCGTTGATGCCGACACGCACGGGGCCAGCATCGCCCAGGTCCTTGGTCTCATCGACGAGGCGCCCGGCATCGCGTCCGCCGCACGACTCTCCGACCAGGGGTCCCTCGACCTGGCCTCCCTCTCCCGGGTCTCCCCCGAGGTGAGCCCCCTGCTCCGCATCCTCACCGGCCTCCCCCGCGCCGACCGTTGGCCGGAGCTTCGCCCCGGAGCCATGGCAGACATCCTCGCCGTGTCCCGTCAACTCGCCCAGGTCATCGTCGTGGACTGTGGCCACTCCCTTGAGGACGACGAGGAACTCAGCTACGACACGGCAGCCCCGCGGCGCAACGGCGCCACTCTGACCGCATTGGGTGCCGCCGACCACGTCGTCCTTGTCGGGGCTGGCGAGCCGGTGGGTCTGCAGCGACTCGTCCGCGGTGTGGGTGAACTCGCCGAGCACGGCGTGAACTCCCCGCTGGTCCTGGTCAACAAGGTTCGCTCCAGTGCCGCGGGCAAGCACCCGGAGCGGTCGATCCGGGAGGTGCTCGGTCGCTTCTCGGGCCTGACCGAGGTCGACTTCCTGCCATGGTCGCCGCAGGAGTGCGACGCTGCCGTCTGGGCCGGACGGTCGCTGGTCGAGGTGGCACCCGGTGCGCCCCTGACCCAGGCGATCGGGCGGCTCGCCGCGCGGCTGTCACCCGATTCGGCGGCCGCCACCCGCACCTCACGCCGGTCTCGTCCCGGACGGGCCGGTGCCAGCGTGCGCTGACGTCTGAGACGATGGGCCCGTGCCGGATCGTCTCTCCTCCCTCGACACCTCCTTCTTCGCGCTCGAAGACGCGGCCACGCCCATGCACGTGGGATCGGTCATGGTCTTCGACTCGCCCGAGGGCGGCTTCGACTACGACGCGATGGTGCGTCTCATCGAGCAGCGGCTCGCCTTCGTCCCGCGCTATCGCCAGCGAGTGCGTGGGGTCCCCGGTGGGGTCGCCAATCCGGTATGGGTCGACGACGAGGGCTTCGACATCCACTACCACGTGCGGAGATCAGCGCTCCCGCGTCCGGGCAGCGACGCCCAACTCGAGGAATTGGTCGCTCGGATCATGCCGCGGCCGCTCGACCGGCACCGACCGCTGTGGGAGGTCTATCTCGTCGAGGGTCTGGCCGATGACCGCTTCGCGATCCTGACCAAGACCCACCATGCCCTCGTCGACGGCTTCAACACCGTCCACCTCGGCCACGTCATCCTCGACGGAGCGAAGGACTCGCAGCTCACCGGCCATGCGACATGGCGCCCTTCGAGGTCGCCCAGCAGTTCAGAGCTCCTTGTCGGTGCCATCGCCGACTCGGTCCGGGCGCCCGGCCAGATCGTCGAGACGCTTCGCACAGGGGTGGGTGACGTGCGTGCCGCAGCCGGCAAGGTCGCCTCGGTGGCCGGCGAGGTCCTGTCCACGGTGGCGCGGGTATCCGCGCGTCCCGCGCCCACCTCGCCCCTCAACGCGACCGTCGGACGGGCTCGCCGCTACGCGATGATCGGCACGGACCTCGAGGACTACCGCACGATCCGTGGCCGCCTGGCCAAAGGCCACTTCGCCGATGAGGTCGACGTCAACGACGTGGTCCTCGCGACGATCACGGGCGCCTTTCGTTCCTGGCTGCTCACTCGTGGTGAGCCCGTGCACCCCGCCACCACCGTGCGCGCCCTGGTCCCGGTGCGGGTCCACGAGGGTCCCGACGAGGACGACAAGGCTCTCACCGCCTGCTTCGTCGACCTTCCGGTCGGTGAGCCGGGGGCCTCGATCCGCCTCCATCAGATCGCCTTTGCGATGCGCCAGCAGATGGAGGGTGGTCGAGCCGTCGGTGCCGACACGCTCAGCGGCCTCGGGGGATTCGCGCCGCCGACCATGCACGCGATGGGTGCCCGGCTCGCGGGGGCCTTCTCCAAGCGCCTCTACAACGTGACCATCACCAACGTGCCCGGCCCGCAGAAGCCGTTGTATGCCGCGGGCGCGATGATGGTGTCCAGCTATCCGGTCATGCCTCTGGGACCCTCACAAGCCCTCTCCATTGGCCTCACCTCGTATGACGGGGGCGTCTACTACGGGCTCTACGGCGACCGGGACGCGATCCCCGACCTCGACGTCCTGGGTGACGGCTTGGTGGCGTCCCTGCAGGAGTTGCTCGACGCCCCGCGTGCCCGGCGGCGGTGAGGTCATGCCGGTCGCACGCACGTATCTGCCGCTGAGCCCGACCGATCTGCAGGCGCTCGCGGACGACCGTGAACTGGCCGCGGGTGCCGTCGGCGTTGCCGTCGGGCCGGGCGGAGGAGAAGAAGCGGAGTATGCCGCGTGGCTGGCTGCCGCCGAACTCGCCGGTGACCGGGTGGCCGGGTCCATGGCCGGCGGGTCCTTGGCAGGTGGCGACGGCCAGACTGGGCGTGATCGTCGGGTGATCGCGTCCGCGGATGTCGACCTGGCCCGGCTCGAGCCTGCGGTGGGAGTCCAGCCGAGCGCCGTCACCGTCTCCGGCAGCGTTCCGCTCAAGCGCATCGTGTCCTTCCACGTGGACGAGAGCGTGGGATCAGGCATCGAGGACCTCCTCTGGTTCGACGTGAGCGAACTCGACGAGGTCCTCGCCCTCGTTCACGACACTCGAAAATAACCCCCCGGCCCGCTGGTCACGGCCGAGGCGGGGCCCAGGGCTGCTCTCGACTGTCTGGAGCGGCGGGCCGTCGCGACCCGGGTCGGACGGACCGAACCCGGCCCCACGGCATACGCGGTGTGATGGTGCGTGACACGATGGGTGGAGCACTCACCGCCGAGTCCCAGGAGTGACCTTCATGGATGCCGTGACCCACG
>Ga0073905_10001748_pt1 | contig 11116 bp, 10 predicted proteins | sample KloWWTupernatant_FD_65482 | JGI IMG/M metagenome (GOLD analysis project Ga0073905, IMG submission 65482) | Active sludge microbial communities from Klosterneuburg, Austria, studying microevolution and ecology of nitrifiers - Klosterneuburg... | ecosystem: Engineered > WWTP > Aerobic digester >... | reverse complement strand
TTCAGCAGGGAGCGTTTTTTCGGATCGAGCACGGGAGAACCTCCTGAGGGTGGGTGAAAAAAGAACAAGCGGTCGATTATGCGGGACGCGCCGCCACGCGCAGCGCGCCGGCGCCGCACTGGTTTGTGGATGAAAAACGGCTTTTGCGCCCGTCCAGCAAGCGCCAGCTGCTATCGATTTTGAAGTATGAGGCGCCGGTGATCGTGCATCGCCGTCGGTTCGGAGAGTGGGCGTCGTCGCGGCTGGCGGCCATCACGCCCCCGGGTAGAAGGGTTTGCCCAGCGAGGCCGGCATGTTGACGCGGATCCAGGTCGGGTTGCGCGAGATCAGCGCCAGCACCACGATGGTGGCCAGGTAGGGCAGCATGGTCAGGAACTGGCTGGGCACCTGCACGCCCTGGCCCTGCAGGTGAAATTGCAGCATGGTCACGCCGCCGAACAGGTAGGCCCCCAGCAGCACGCGCGCCGGCCGCCAGGTGGCGAAGGTGGTCAGCGCCAGCGCGATCCAGCCCTTGCCGGCCACCATGCCTTCGACCCACAGCGGGGTGTAGATCACCGACAGGTAGGCGCCGGCCAGCCCGCACAGCGCGCCGCCGGCCACCACCGCCAGCAGGCGGATGCGCCGCACCGGGTAGCCCAGCGCGTGCGCCGATTCGGGCGACTCGCCCACCGAGCGCAGCACCAGCCCGCCGCGCGTGCGGTACAGGAACCAGATCAGGGCGGCCGCCAGCAGCATGGTGCCGTACACCAGCGGGTGGTGGCGCAGCAGCGCCGGCCCGATGACCGGCAGCTCGCCCAGCCCCAGCCAGTTGAACTGGGGCCGCTGCGGCAGCTGCGCCTGCACGTAGCCGATGCCCACGAAGGCCGAGAAGCCGACGCCGAACATCGACAGCGCCAGCCCGGTGGCGTACTGGTTGGTGTTCAGCCAGATCACCAGCCAGCCGAAGATCGCCGACAGCAGCGCGCCGGCGGCCATGCCGGCGGCAAAGCCCAGCCAGTCGCTGCCGCTGTGCACCACGGTGGCGAAGCCGGCGATGGCCGCGCACAGCATGAGGCCCTCGGCCCCCAGGTTGACGATGCCGGCCTTTTCGTTGATCAGCAGGCCCAGCGCGGCGATCGCCAGCACCGTGCCGGCGTTCAGCGTCGCGGCCAGCAGCAGGGCGTAGGCGTCCATCAGCGGCTTCCTCCGGTGCGGCGCAGGCGGTAGTTGACCAGCACGTCGCAGGCCAGCAGCGTGAACAGCAGCAGCCCCTGGAACACGCCGGTCAGCGACTTGGGCAGCCCCAGGCGCGACTGCGCCAGCTCGCCGCCGATGTAGAACATGCTCATCAGGATCGCCGCCAGCACCATGCCGAAGGGGTGCAGCCGGCCGACGAAGGCCACGATGATGGCGGCAAAGCCGTAGCCGGCCGGCACGTGCGGCGTCAGCTGGCGCAGCGGCCCGGCCACCTCCAGCGCGCCGGCCAGCCCGGCCGTGCCGCCGGACACCAGCAGCGCCGTCCACAGCGCGCGGCGCGACGAAAAGCCCGCGTAGCGCGCCGCCGCCGGCGCCAGCCCGCCCACCTGCTGGGCAAAGCCGCCGCGGGTGCGAAACAGGTAGACCCACAGCAGCGCCGCGCCGCCCAGCGCGATCAGCACGCCGATGTGCGCGCGCGAGCCCGCCAGCAGGCGCGGGATCTGCGCCACCGCCTCGAAGCCGCGCGTCTGCGGAAAGTTGTAGCCCGCCGGGTCCTTCCACGGCCCGTAGACCAGATAGCCCAGCAGCTGGATGGCCACGTACACCAGCATCAGGCTGACCAGGATCTCGCCGGCGTTGAAGCGGTCGCGCAGAAAGGCCGTGATGGCCGCCCAGGCCATGCCGCCCAGCACGCCGGCCAGCAGCACCGCGCCGACGATCCAGCGCCCGGTGTGCTGGTCGGCCAGCAGCGCCACGCCGCCGGCGGCGACGGCGCCGATGATGAACTGGCCCTCGGCGCCGATGTTCCAGACGTTGGAGCGAAAGCACACCGCCAGCCCCAGCGCGATCAGCAGCAGCGGCGTGGCCTTGATGCTCAGCTCGCCCAGCGCGTAGGCCGACTTGACCGGCTCCCAGAAGAACGCCGACAGGCCGCGCACCGGGTCCTTGCCCAGCACCACGAACAGGATCACGCCGATCAGCACGGTGATGCTCAGCGCCAGCAGCGGCGAGCCCCAGGTCCAGGCGCGCGAGGGCGCGGGGCGCGGTTCAAGCCGCCACATGGTCGGCCTCCATGCGCGACAGGTGCTGCTGCACGTCGCCGTGCCACAGCCCGCTCATCCATTCGCCGATGCGCTCGACCGTCGCGTCCTGGCGCGCGATGGCGGGCGACAGCCGGCCCTTGGCGATCACGTGCAGGCGGTCGCACAGCTCGAACAGCTCGTCCAGCTCCTCGCTCACCACCAGCACCGCGCAGCCGGCGTCGCGCAGCGCCAGCAGCTCGCCGCGGATCTGCGCCGCCGCGCCCACGTCCACGCCCCAGGTCGGCTGCGAGACGATCAGCAGCCGCGGCCGGGCGTCGATCTCGCGTCCCATGATGAACTTCTGCAGGTTGCCGCCCGACAGCGAGCGCGCCGGCGCCTGCGGCCCGGCGGCCTTGACGCGAAAGCGCTCGATGATGGCCTGCGCCTGCGCCCGCAGCGCGCCGGTGCGCAGCCAGCCCAGCGGGCCCACGGCCTCGCGCCGCGTCAGCAGCAGGTTGTGCGCCAGGCTCATCTCGGGCACCGCGCCGCGGCCCAGGCGCTCTTCGGGCACGAAGTGCAGCCCCAGCGCCCGGCGCCGGCTGGGCGGCAGCCGGCCAGCCGGCTGGTTTGCTATTGAAATAGAAGCTTCTGACGCACGCCGGTCCTCGCCGGACAGCGCATAAAGCAGCTCGCGCTGGCCGTTGCCGGAGACCCCGGCAATGCCCACCACCTCGCCGGCGTGCACCCGCAGCGACACGTCCACCAGGTCGACCCCGAAGGGCGATTCGCGCTTCAGGTCGAGCCGGCCGACCTGCAGCACCAGCGCGCCCGGGGCCTGCTGGCGGTGCGCCAGCGCGGGCGGCTCGGCGCCGATCATCAGGCGCGACAGCGAGGCGTTGCTCTCGGCGCGCGGGTCGCACACGCCGGTCACGCGGCCGGCGCGCATCACCGTGCAGGCGCTGCACAGGGCGCGGATCTCGTGCAGCTTGTGGCTGATGTAGAGGATGGAGCAGCCTTCGGCCGCCAGCTGGCGCAGGGTGACGAACAGCTTGTCCACCGCCTGCGGCGTCAGCACCGAGGTGGGTTCGTCCAGGATCAGCAGGCGCGGCGCGGTCAGCAGGGCGCGGATGATCTCCACCCGCTGCATCTCGCCCACGCTCAGCGTGTGCACCGGCCGCGCCGGGTCGATGTCCAGGCCGTAGGCGGCGGCGGTCTGGGTGATGCGCCGCGTCACCTCGGCCAGCGCCAGCGACTTGTCCAGGCCCAGCCACACGTTCTCGGCCACGCTGAGCGTCTCGAACAGGCTGAAGTGCTGGAACACCATGGCGATGCCCAGCTGGCGCGCCTGCTGCGGGTTGGTGATGCGCGTGTCCTGGCCGTCAAAGCGCAGCGTGCCGGCGTCGGGCTTGACGGCGCCGTAGATGATCTTCATCAGCGTGCTCTTGCCGGCGCCGTTTTCGCCCAGCACGGCGTGGATTTCGCCCGGCTGCACGGTCAGCGACACGTCGTCGTTGGCCAGCACGCCGGGATAGCGCTTGCTGATGTGCGTCAGTTCGAGGCGTGGCGGCATCGTCAGGGGCGGCACGGTGGGGTGAACAGCGCCGTCCGACCGGCGGCGCCAGCTTGTCGTTATCGAAGATCCCGGCGCCGGCACCGGCGCGCTGGCGTGCAATGTAACACCCGCCGGATCACGCCGTCAGCGGGTGATGCGGCGCGGCGGTCGAGTGAAGGGCCGCATCAGTCGGCGGCCGCCAGCACGACCCGCCCGCGCAGCGAATGCGGCAGCGCCTCGGTGATGTCGACCTCGATCATCTGGCCCACCAGGCGCGCGCCCCGCGGCCCGGCGTCGAAGTTGACGATGCGGTTGCACTCGGTGCGGCCCATCAGCTCGTGCGGGTTGCGCCGCGAAGGGCCTTCGACCAGCAGGCGCTGGCGCGTGCCCACGCGGCTGGCGCTGATGGCGCGCACGTGCTGCTCGACCACCGCCTGCAGGTGCTGCAGCCGCTGGAGCTTGACCTCGTGCGGCGTGTCGTCGTGCAGGTTGGCCGCCGGCGTGCCGGGGCGCGGGCTGAAGATGAAGCTGAAGGAGGCGTCGTAGCCCACGTCCTCGATCAGCTTCATCAGCTTGTCGAAGTCCTGCGCGGTCTCGCCCGGAAAGCCGACGATGAAGTCGCTCGACAGGCTGAGGCCCGGCCGCACCGCGCGCAGCTTGCGGATGATGCTCTTGTATTCCATGGCGGTGTAGCCCCGCTTCATGGCCATCAGGATGCGGTCGCTGCCGTGCTGCACCGGCAGGTGCAGGTGGCTGACCAGCTTGTCGACCTTGCCATACACCTCGATCAGGCGCGGGGTGAATTCGTTGGGGTGGCTGGTGGTGTAGCGGATGCGCTCGATGCCGGGGATGTCGGCCACGTATTCGATCAGCAGGGCGAAGTCGGCGATCTCGCCGCTGTCACCCATCGGCCCGCGGTAGGCATTGACGTTCTGGCCCAGCAGGGTGACTTCCTTGACGCCCTGGTCGGCCAGGCCGGCGACTTCGGTCAGCACGTCGTCGAACGGGCGGCTGAACTCCTCGCCGCGCGTGTAGGGCACCACGCAGTAGCTGCAGTATTTGGAGCAACCCTCCATGATCGAGACAAAGGCGCTGGCGCCCTCGACGCGCGCCGGTGGCAGGTGGTCGAACTTCTCGATCTCGGGAAAGCGGATGTCCACCTGCGGCGCCTGGGCGCGCTGGCGCTCGGCCAGCAGCTCGGGCAGGCGGTGCAGGGTCTGCGGGCCGAACACCACGTCCACGTAGGGCGCGCGCCGGATGATGGCCTCGCCCTCCTGGCTGGCCACGCAGCCGCCGACGCCGATCAGCGTGCCCCTGGCCTTCAGGTGCTTGACGCGGCCGAGGTCGGAAAACACCTTTTCCTGCGCCTTCTCGCGCACCGAGCAGGTGTTGAACAGGATCAGGTCGGCCGCCTCGGGGTCGTCGGTGGGCTCGTAGCCCTGGGCGGCGCCCAGCACGTCGGCCATCTTGGCCGAGTCGTACTCGTTCATCTGGCAGCCGAAGGTCTTGATGAAGACTTTGCGGGACATGGCGGGTCTCCGGAGGAAGGGCGACAACGCGGGCCGGCACGGGCGCCGGCCGCCGGGAAGGTGGCGCGCGCGGGCGCCGCCGCGTCAGTTGGCGTAGGACGCGGTGGCGTCGGCGCTGGGGGCTGGCCGCAGCGTGGTCGGCACCGGCTTGAGCGGGATGGCCGCTTCCTGCGGCGACAGGATCCACACCTCGCGCACCTGGCCGCGGGCGTCGCGCAGGTAGTTGACGACGGCGCTGCGGCCGTTGACCGTGCCCGGCATCACGATGGCGTTGCGCTCGTCGCGCACGCGCACGGCGTGCGCCAGCCGCTCGGGCTTGCCGTTGAGCAGCACGTCGGGCAGCTCGACGAACTTCATCTCGGCCCGCTCGGTCTTGAGCGGAAACCCGCGCTCGGCCCGAGCTTCTTGATGAAAAACCATGCTGGCGCCCACCAGGAGCGCGCAAGCAGCTATGAAAAATGGAGTGACCGGGGATTTCGGGCAGCGGTTCATGGTGTCTGTCCAGAGGCTGTGGGCGCGCGGCGCGCGAGCCGCGATTTTATGCCGCCACCCGGTGCCCCGCCGCCGCCGCCCGCGCTCAGGCTCAGGCCGGCAGATAGCCTTCCACCGACAGGTAGCGCTCGCCGGTGTCGTAGTTGAAGCCCAGCACGCGGCTGCCGGCCGGCAGCTCGGGCAGCTTCTGCGCGATGGCCGCCAGCGTGGCGCCGCTGCTGATGCCCACCAGCAGGCCTTCCTCGCGCGCGCTGCGGCGGCCGTACTCGCGCGCGGCCTCGGCGCCGACCTGGATCACGCCGTCCAGCAGGCCGGTGTCCAGGTTCTTCGGGATGAAGCCCGCGCCCAGCCCCTGGATCGGGTGCGGCCCCGGGGCGCCGCCGCTGATCACCGGCGACTGCTCGGGCTCCACCGCGAACACCTTGAGCTGGGGCCAGCGCGCCTTCAGCAGGCGCGCGCAGCCGGTCAGGTGCCCGCCGGTGCCAACGCCGGTGATCAGTGCGTCCAGCCCTTCGGGGAAGTCGGCCAGGATCTCCTGCGCCGTGGTCTGCTCGTGCACCGCCGCATTGGCCGGGTTGTCGAACTGCTGCGGAATCCAGGCGCCGGGCGTTTGCGCCGCCAGTTCCTCGGCGCGGGCGATGGCGCCCTTCATGCCCTTTTCGCGCGGCGTCAAATCGAACGTGGCGCCATAGGCCAGCATCAGCCGGCGCCGCTCGATGCTCATGCTGTCGGGCATCACCAGCACCAGCTTGTAGCCCTTGACGGCGGCCACCATGGCCAGGCCGACGCCGGTGTTGCCGCTGGTCGGCTCGATGATGGTGCCACCGGGCCGCAGCTGGCCGCCCTGCTCGGCGGCCTCGATCATGGCCAGCGCGATGCGGTCCTTGACGGATCCGCCCGGGTTGGCGCGCTCGCACTTGACCCACACCCGCGCCTCGCGGCCGAACAGGCGGTTGATGCGCACGTGCGGCGTGCGGCCGATGGTTTGCAGGATGTTGTCGGCGGGCATGGTCGGTGGCTCCAGTCGGTGGGGTGAACCCGGCGGCGCGGGCAGGGTGCCCATTGTGCAAGGCTTGATCCAACGCCGGGTGATATGGATATGCCCGCGCGACAGACCACAATGGGGCATCGGAAGCTTTCACTGACTCACCACCATGACCCTGTTCGACTCCACCATGCTCATGCTGGGCATCAGCTGCCTGATGATGCTGATCGGCTTTGCCCAGCGCGAAACGCGCTGGGGCCTGGGCCTGATGGTGCTGGGCACCGCCGGCGCCCTGCTGCTGATCGCCTACACCATCCTGGCCATGGTCAGGTAAAGCGCGCCGGGCGCGGGCCGGCGTGCAGCGCGCGGCCGCGGGCGGGATAATCACGAGTGTGAAGCCCACCAGACCGCCGCTGGCGCAAGGCCCGAAAGGGCGCGCTGGAGGAACGTCCGGACTGCACAGGGCAGCGCAGCAGGTAACACCTGTCCACCGTGAGGTGAGGATCAGAGCAACAGAGACGAGCCGCTTGAGTGCGGGTGAAACGGGCAATCTCTGCGCGCAGCAACACCAAGTAGGCACACGTTGACGGGGCCCCCGGAGTGTGCGGGTAGGTGGCACCGAGCCGGGTGGGCGACCCCCGGCCCAGATTGATGGCGGTCACGCCGCGGGCAACCGCGGTGCACAGAATCCGGCGTATCGGTGGGCTTCACACTTTTTTCGGGGTGTCCGGACGTTGGTGTTCTGGCGCTACGCCACTGCGCCGCCGCGCTCACCTATTCGGTGAACGCCATCGAAGCCACAAACGCCAGCACCCGCGCGGCTTTGGCGATGACCGCAAGCGGTCAACTGCCGTTTCTAGGCTCAGTCGTTGCCCGGCGCCATGGCCCGGATGCGCTCGACATGCGCCTGCAGGGAGCGCCTGGCCACCGGCCACACGCGCTCGGGCACGTCGTCGTAGGCCCTGGCCACCCAGTCGTCCATGGTGCCGTGGGGGTCGGCCTTCATCACGGCCAGCACCTTGGCTTCGCGCGCCAGGCGGTGCGCCTTCAGGTGGGCGATGGTCTCGCGCGCCCGACCCAGCACATGGCCGTGGGCGGGCAGGATGAAGCGGGCGCCATGCTCGGCGCAGGCGGCGTCCAGCTTGTCCAGCGAATCGAGGTAGGCCGTCATGTCGCCGTCGGGCGGGTCGATGACGGTGGTGCTGCCGTTCAGGATGTGGTCGCCGCTGAACAGCAGGCCGTCTTCTTCCAGCAGCAGGCACAGGTGGTTGGCGGCGTGGCCGGGGGTGTGGATGGCGCGCAGGGTATGGGTGGTGATTTCGCCGTCTGGCGATTGTCCAGTCAGCGTCAGAAGCTCCTGATCTTGTAGCAAACGGTCGGGGCTGAACTGGCTGTGGGCGCGCGCCGTGGGCTGCGACGCCAGGCCCAGGATGGGCGGCAGCGGCTCGCACAGCGCCTGCAGCGGCCGGGCGCCGGGTGAGTGGTCGGGGTGCGAGTGGGTGCAGACGATGTAGCGGATGCGCCCGCCGGCGGCGCGCCACAGGCGCTCGATGTGCGCCGCATCGGCCGGGCCGGGGTCGATGGCGATGTAGCCGCTGCGCGGGTCGCCCACCAGGTAGCTGTTGGTGCCGGGGCCGGTCATGAAGCCGGGGTTGGGGGCGGTCAGGCGCTGCACGTTCTTGAGCAGCGGAACGGGCTGCTCGGCCTGCCAGTCGAGCGCGTGCAGCAGCTGGCCGTCGGGGGTGACCAGTTCCAGTTCGCCAAAGGGCGTTTCGTGCTCCATGTAGCGCGCTTCCTTGCCGGCCAGCAGGCCGGCGCGCGGGCAGCTGGTCCACAGCGGCCGTTCGCTGGCGCAGGCGGCCAGGACGGCGGCCACGTCGGGGTAGGGCTGCAGGCGCTGCAGGGTGCGGATGGTGGGGAAGATGATGAAGAACTGCCCCGCCTCGTGGCGCGCCAGCGCGTCGGCCGGGCGCACCCACACGGGCTCGAACTGCTCGGCGTCGTCGGCCACCGGGGTCTGGCCGGCGGGCATGCGCGCCACCAGAAAGGGCACGTCGAAGCGTCGCGGCAGGTCGCGGTCGGTGATCCAGTGCGCCAGCACGTAGACGTCGGCCGCCGCCAGCGTCAGGCCGCGCGCCGCGCATTGGGCGGCGAACGGGGCGTGGCGGTCGAGCGCCGCCACGTCGCTGGCGTCGGCGGGCGAGCCGTCGGCGCGGCGCGCCAGCAGCACGCCCAGCTCCTCGAAGCTTTCGCGGATGGCGGCGATGGCCTGGGTCAGGTGCGTGTCGCTCTGCGTCGGCCGGCGCGTGGCCTGGCCGTGGGCGGCGGCGTCCTGGGCGTCGATGCCGCCGCCCGGAAACACGTAGGCGCCGGGCGCGAAGCTGGCGGTCAGTGAGCGGCGCGTCATCAGCACCTCGACCCCCTGGGGCGAGTCGCGCAGCAACAGCACGGTGGCGGCGGGGCGGGGGGGCGCGGGTTCGCGCTGCGGATGCAGGAGCTGGCTGGGGCGTGGCATGGGGGCATTATCGGCACGGGGCGCCGTACACTTGACGCCAGGGCGTCAGCCGCGCGGGCGGTCGGCGCCGACCTTCGCAGCTATTCACCACGACGGCATTGCCCATGGCCACCACGCATTTCGGTTTCGAGTCGGTTGACGAGCAGGACAAGGCGCGCCGCGTGCGCGGCGTGTTCGACTCGGTCGCCTCGCGCTACGACCTGATGAACGACCTGATGTCCGGCGGCCTGCACCGCGCCTGGAAGGCCTACACCGTGATGGTGGCCAATCCGCAGCCGGGCCAGCGCGTGCTGGACATCGCCGGTGGCACGGGCGATCTGGCGCTGGCCTTCGCGCGCAAGGTCGGCCCGCACGGCCAGGTGGTGCACACCGACATCAACGAGGCCATGCTGCGCACCGGGCGCGACCGCCTGCTGGACGCCGGCGTGATCCTGCCCACCACGGTGTGCGACGCCGAAGCGTTGCCTTTTCCCAACGAATACTTCGACGTCGTCAGTGTCGCCTTCGGTCTGCGCAACATGACGCACAAGGACACGGCGCTGCGCGAGATGGCACGCGTGCTCAAGCCGGGCGGGCGGCTGCTGGTGTTGGAGTTCTCCCAGGTGGCGCAACCGCTGCGCAAGGCCTACGACCTGTATTCCTTCCAGATCCTGCCGCGGCTGGGCCGGCTGGTGGCGGGCGACGCCGACAGCTACCGCTATCTGGCCGAATCGATCCGCATGCACCCCAATCAGGAGGAACTAAAAGCGCTGATGAAGTCCAATGGCTTTGGCCATGTCGACTATCACAGCATGACCGGTGGGGTTGTTGCCTTGCATGTCGGCATCCAATGCGGATAACCTTTATAAAGCCATGGATATTTTCATTCGGCATCCCATCGTCACAGGAGTTGGCTCGGACATGACACTCAAGCACTTCGTCTCCAGTCTTTTCACGCTGCTGCTGGCGGTGGTGCTGGTGGGCGCCTTCAGCTTCGATGCCGAGGCCAAGCGCCTGGGTGGTGGCAGCTCCTTCGGGCGCCAGTCGGGTAACGTGACCCAGCGCGAGGCGGTGCGGCCGGCCACGCCGGCCAACCCGTCGCAGCAGTCGGCGGCCACGGCGGGGGCGGCCGGCAAGGGCGCGGCCACCGGAGCCACGGCGCCGCGCCGGCCCTGGGGTGCCATGCTGGGCGGCCTGGCGGCTGGCCTGGGCCTGGCCTGGCTGGCCAATTCGCTGGGCCTGGGTCCGGCGTTCGCCAACATGATGCTGTTCATGCTGCTGGTGGTGGTGGTGCTGGCCGTGGTCGGCATGCTGCGCCGCGGTCGCGGCGCGGCGGCCGGCGCCGGCCAGACGCTGGCCTATCAGGGCGCCGGCGCCAGCAACCCGGTCACCCCGCCCCAGTACAACCCGACCAAGGTGGGCAACGACGCGTCGGCGCGTCCCTGGGAAGGGCAGGCGGCGCCGTTCGACGCCGGCGCGGCGACGGGCGGTTCCATCATCGGCTCGGGCTTGCGCGGTGCGCAGGGCTGGGGCGTGCCGGCCGACTTCGACATCGCCGGCTTCACCGAGGCCGCCAAGCGCAACTTCATCACCCTGCAGGACGCCTGGGACCGCTCCGACATCCCGGCGCTGCGCGCCATGATGACCGACGAGATGCTGGCCGAAATCCAGTCCCAGCTGGCCGAGCGCGAACGCAGTGCGCCGGGGCAGCCCAGCAAGACCGACGTGGTGATGCTGGAGGCCCAGTTGCTGGGCATCGAGGAGCAGGACGACGTGTACATGGCCAGCGTCGAGTTCAGCGGCATGATCCGCGAGGACGCGTCCGCCGGCCCCGGCCCCTTCCGCGAGGTCTGGAACATGACCAAG
>Ga0073905_10001744_pt1 | contig 11124 bp, 9 predicted proteins | sample KloWWTupernatant_FD_65482 | JGI IMG/M metagenome (GOLD analysis project Ga0073905, IMG submission 65482) | Active sludge microbial communities from Klosterneuburg, Austria, studying microevolution and ecology of nitrifiers - Klosterneuburg... | ecosystem: Engineered > WWTP > Aerobic digester >... | reverse complement strand
TGACGCTATCATTCCGCAACTTGAGCCCAGCGATTACCAAGACCTTGCTACAGCCGAGCTTTTCGATGCATTTATTGCTATCACTCGCGATAAAATGGATGTTTCGCAAGAGACGATCCTCGAGCATATCGGCGACGATTAAACGTCTGTCGACCTTGCCCATCTGCTGCTAAAGGGCGAACCGAGACGCGAAAAGGACGAGGTGATGGACGCAGTCCTTACCGAAGCGGAAAATTGCGTATTCACACTTAGAAATATGGCGATCGCAAATCGAATTGTTGAGATCAGCCGCGACGCTGTTATGGCTGAACAGTCGGGCAATAGCGAGCTTTTTAGCCAACTCACCTACGAACAGCTCGAACTCGAAAAAATAAGGCGTGAATTACAGCGGCAGACCACTGAATTGTGATATAATTTGGTTTTTTAAACCCGCCGGTGGGAATGAAACTATTTCCACGCTTACGGCGTTAATATCTAGTTCGCGAACAACGATAACCGCGAAGATTTAATCAAAGGTTTTTGATGATTTTATGGCTGATTACGACGAAAAAGAAGACTTGATGGATCGCTTGGTCGCCCTCGGCAAGCGAAAGAAATTTCTGAGCATGGACGAACTCCATCGCCAGATTCCCGAAAATATGATGTCCGCCGATGATCTGGAGGACGTACTTGACCGTTTAGAGGGCGCCAATATCTCAGTCGCCGAGACCGACGCACAACTTTTGGAAAATGCGTCGGCCCTCGCACTTGACGAGGATCAGGAAGAGGAAGCAGCCGACGAAGACGATATCGACCTTGATCTTTCGGCGGGAGCTCTCGACAAATCCAACGATCCGGTGCGCCTCTATCTACGTGAAATGGGCGTTGTGCCGCTACTTAACCGTGAAGGCGAAGTCACGATCGCTCAGCGCATCGAGCGAGGCCAGATCAAGACGCATAAGGCGATATCGCGTTCGCCGATCGCAGTCGGGCGCCTGATCAAGATCGCCGAGGATCTGGTCGAAAAGCGTGCAACGATTCGCGAAACCGTAGTCTTTTCGGAACAGGCAGACATCTCGATCGAGGAGGACAAGGCCGAGGAATATATGCGATGGACCCTTGAGGGCATCGGTAATATTGCGGAGCATTTTCACGTTGCCTTAAAAACCTGGACGTCCTTAGTCAACGAGCAGAAAAAGGCGGACGGCAAGAAATCCAAGAAGGTTTTGACTCTCAAGCGTAAGACCGCTCGGTTGCGTCTGGAGATCGCACAGGAGATCAAGCAGCTTAACCTGACCGAAAATTCGAATCAGAAAATGATCGCCGCGATCCGAAAGGTCGTGACCGACATTCAGACCTCGGAAAGGGCGATCAAAAAGGCTAATGAAAAGCTTGAGAAAAAACCCGCAACCGCTGAGAAGAAAGAACTTCTAGCCAAGATTGCCGATGCCAATGCGGCCATCGCTGAGATCGAAGAGAAGTATCATCTTCCCACCGTTGAGATCAAGCGTTCGTACAAAACGATCAGTATCGGCGAATTTGACACCAATAAGGCCAAACGCGAGTTGGTCGAGGCCAATCTGCGACTCGTGGTTTCGATCGCTAAAAAATATACCAACCGCGGCCTGCAGTTCCTCGACCTCATTCAGGAAGGCAATATCGGGCTTATGAAGGCGGTAGATAAGTTTGAATGGCGTCGCGGATATAAGTTTTCGACGTATGCGACGTGGTGGATCCGTCAGGCTATTACCCGTGCGATCGCCGATCAGGCCCGTACGATCCGTATCCCGGTCCATATGATCGAAACGATCAACAAGCTCATTCGGACATCGCGACTTCTCGTGCAGGAACTTGGCCGCGAGCCAACATCCGAGGAGATCGCAAAGCGAATGGACATTCCGGTGTCTAAGGTCCGAAAGGTACTCAAGATCGCTCAGGAACCGATCAGTTTGGAAACGCCGATCGGGGAAGAGGAAGACTCTCACCTGGGCGACTTTATCGAGGATCGATCGATCCTCAACCCGGCAGAATCCGTTACGTTTTCGAATTTGCGTGAGATCACTGGCGAGGTTCTAGCAACATTGACGCCACGTGAGGAAAAGGTTATCAAAATGCGTTTCGGCCTCGGTAACACGGGGTCCGAACACACGCTCGAGGAGGTCGGCCAACACTTTGCCGTCACCCGCGAACGAATTCGACAGATCGAGGCAAAAGCCCTCAGAAAGCTACGTCACCCGTCGCGTTCGCGTCGATTAAAAGCGTTTTTGGAAGGAAAGCAGTCCTAACATTTGTAGGATACAATTTGCGATCTGTAATTGCTAAAACGATTACAGATCGCATTTTTCGTTTTTAGTGGATATGCTTTTGAGCTTCCGCAACCGCTTGGTCAAGATCAGTTATTTTGCTGTCAAGTTGCAGTTCATAGACGGCATCCAGGATCTCACGAAAACGCGGAGACGGTGTAAGTCCGAGTTCGATCAAATGCCGCCCCATCAGGATCGGATCGGGAGCTTTCTTCTCAATATCAAGTTCGCGGACTTTTGCGATAAACCACTCTTGAGCCTCCGAGCCAAACCATTTCTCTTTCGGCAGCCAATCTGGATTACGGCCGAGACTATCGGCCTTGGCGACACGATATAGCAAATCAGGTTCGACCTTGCGTGCAAGCCGACGAAAAGCACCGTCGCCAACGGGTGATTTGGCTTTGTAATATTCGCCGGGCTTGAGGTGATAGCGCACAAGCTGGACGACCTGGTTTCGTACGTCAAAGCCGTCCAGCGTGTGGATGCCGAGACGGTCGAGAAATGTGAGCGTCGGCTCAACACCTGCCTCATCGTGTCCACGGGATCGGATCCGCCCGTCGATGAATTCGGTCGTCGGCGGTTTGCCAAAATCGTGAGCGAGCGAGCCAAGCATTACGGCAACCTTTCGCGAATGGTCGAGGTCGTCGATCAGCTTGCGGGCCTCATCGCAAACCATCATCGTATGGAGATCGACGTTGCCCTCAGGATGCCATGCGGGCTCTTGAGGCACGCCTACAAGCGACTGCATCTCGGGGAATATCTTAGCCGTGATGCCGAGATCATAAAGCCACTTGAGCCCGATTGACGGCCTTGCGGAAAGCAATAGAAGCTTTTCGAGTTCGCCCCAGATACGTTCTTTTGGTAGATCGGTTAGATCGATCGCCTTGCAAACCTCGACGGTTTCCGGGTCGAGATCAAACTCAAACCTCGCCGCGAATTGTGCGGCCCGTAGAACTCTCAGGGAATCCTCACCAAAAGTCTCGCTCGAAACCATCCGCAGTTTTTTGCCGCGAATGTCGCCTTGCCCGTCAAACGGATCGACGATCTCACCGGTCAAAATATCACGGAGTATGGCGTTGATCGTGAAATCACGTCGCGAACACGCCTCTTTGAACGACATATCCGGGTCGCCTTCGACGACGAACGCCCGATGGCCTCGACCCTCTTTTCGTTCCCTTCGCGGTAGCGATACGTCAAGATCTGAACCGATCTTATAAACCGCAAACGCCTCACCGACCACGTTGACCTCGCCGAACGAATCGAGTAATCCACGCAACTTCGCAGGCTCGACGCCGTAAACCTCAACATCCCAATCCTTCGGATCGACATCCATCAGTTCGTCGCGTACGCAACCGCCAACAAGCATTGCACGGCCGCCGATCGAACGAATAGCTTCGGCAATATCAGTAATTTTCTTCGGAATATTCGACATAATGCAGACTTCTCATTCTGCATTATCGCCGTACTGGAAATCAAAGGCGGTTTGCTTAAGTACTTTCTCTTTCGAGTGGGATCACGTGAACTGAGGCATCCTTTACTTCGCTTAAAAAGCGGTTAATGATCGAGCCTTTCCAGAATATCTCCCACCGCGATCTTGCCGACTGGCCAAAGATAACGTGAGTGATGCCATTATGGCGAGCAAAGCCGAGCAGTGCATCGGCAACGTTATTGGATTTGAGATGCACGACCCTTGCCCCAAGCGAGGTCGCAAATCGAATATTGTCCTGCAGAGTTGCGTAATTTTCGGGGGAAATGCGTCCCATTTCTTCGTCGGAGGTTTCGACATAGACGGCGATCCAGTCATCATCGGCAAATCGTCCGGCGATACGCGACCCCGTGCGCAGTATCTTCTTAGCGCTTCCGCGAGACGCCATACAAACCATCACCTTTTCAGGGATGACCGCCTGATCGAGGCCTTCTCGTGTCCGGTATTCCTGATCCTGTGTGGACTGAAAATGGGCGACCTGTCGCAGCGAGAGTTCTCGCAAGGCCGCAAGGTTTCCCTTTCGGAAAAAATTATTGAGCGACTGTTCGATCTTTTCGACCGAATAGATCTTCCCTTGACGGAGGCGTGTCCGAAGTGTGTCGATCGATATGTCAACGTCTATTATTTCATCGGCATTCTTAAAAAAGGAGTCCGGTACGGTCTCGCGAACCTGCACATTTGTTGTGCGTGCAATAGCGTCATTAAGAGACTCTATATGCTGAATATTGACCGCAGTGACAACGGAGATCCCGTTTTTTAGTAGTTCGATCACATCCTCGTAGCGCTTATTATTCTTCGAACCTTCAATATTGGTGTGGGCAAGTTCGTCCACGAGCGCAACTGCCGGATGTCGTTCGATCACAGCCGAGATGTCCATCTCTTCGAACGTGTTTCCGCGATATTCTATTTCTTTCAGCGGAATAATTTCGAGATCGCCGATCTGCTCCTCAGTTTCGATACGGCCGTGGGTGTCGACCGTCGCGATAACAACGTCGATGCCCTGTCCCTTCAATTGAGCCGCATCCTGCAACATTCGGTAGGTCTTACCGACCCCCGCCGCGGCACCGATATAGACGCGCAACTTTGCCCGCTCATTCTCTTGCAGGGCTCTGAGCAATTCATCAGCGTTTGGCCGCGTCCCGTCGTGATCCGGCCTTTCAGTCGTATGCGTGTCGACAAATATCACTTTAATTCTTGTCCAAAGCTAGATTTAACAATAGTACGTTTACGCGTGGTTCACCCAGAAACCCGAGTTCACGGCCCTGTGTAAATTGAGCGACAAGCTTTCTCACCTCATTCTCATTCATATTACGCTCTCTTGCGACTCGCGAGACCTGAAAATCGGCAGCAGCGGGTGAAATATGGGGATCTAGGCCGGACGCGCTTGTGGTTACAAGATCGGCCGGAACTTTAGTATTCGGATTATCTGCCTGCATCGATGTCGAATCATCCGCGATCCGGTCGATCATTTTTTTGCTGGTCGGCCCTAAGTTCGAACCACCGGATGCTGCGGCATCGTATCCGTCGCCTGCAACTGACGGTCGCGAACAGAAGTATCGCGGCGAGGTGAATGTTTGTCCGATCAATTCGGAACCAACGATCTTTCCGTCTACCTCGGCGAGTGAACCATTTGCCGCTCTTGGGAACAATCCTTGCGACACGCCCCAAACAGCGAATGGATAAAGGATACCTAGCGAAACTGTCAAAACAAGTATCATTAATACTGATGTTATTAGGTCTTTCATATCTTTATTAGGCTAGGCCTAAAGTAGTGATTATCAAATCGATCAATTTTATGCCAATAAACGGAGCAACGATCCCGCCGAGTCCATACACCAGCAAGTTTCTCTGTAAGAGCGACGACGCCGACATCGGACGGTATTTTACGCCTTTCAACGCAAGCGGTATCAATCCGACGATAACCAAAGCGTTGAATATCACCGCTGAGAGTATTGCGGATTGTGGCGTCTTTAAGCCCATAATGTTAAGTGCACTCAGTACCGGAAAAGTCGCGGCAAACATTGCTGGAATGATCGCAAAATACTTGGCAACATCATTTGATATCGAAAATGTCGTCAATGCTCCGCGGGTAATCAATAGTTGCTTGCCGATCGCAACCACCTCGATCAGTTTGGTCGGATCGCTGTCGAGATCGACCATATTTCCAGCCTCTTTTGCAGCTTGAGTGCCTGTATTCATTGCGACGCCCACATCAGCTTGAGCCAGTGCGGGAGCATCGTTCGTACCGTCGCCGGTCATCGCGACGAGCTTGCCGTCTAACTGTTCGCGTTTGATCAACGCCATTTTATCTTCGGGTGTCGCCTCAGCCAGAAAATCGTCCACGCCGGCCTCGGCAGCGATCGTCGCTGCGGTCATAGGGTTGTCGCCCGTTATCATCACGGTTTTGATGCCCATCTGCCGAAGTTGTAGAAAGCGATCCCGCATTCCGCTCTTGACGATGTCTTTGAGATATATAACGCCAAGAGGAATATGATCGTCCGCCACGACAAGCGGAGTACCTCCTGCTTTTGCGATCCGCTCGACGACCTCGCGAAGTTCTGCCGCCGATTGCGGTGCTTTACCGGCAGTGTATTTTTCGATGGCATCAACCGCACCTTTACGAATCTCACGGCTATCGATATTCACACCGGACATACGGGTCTGTGCGGTAAAGGCAATAAACTCTGCTGAAGTATTTACCGTGAGTTCATGGCAACCGTACTTTTCGCGTGCAAGTATAACGATTGAACGGCCCTCAGGCGTTTCGTCTGCAAGCGAAGACAACTGGGCCGCCTCGGCCAGCAGCTTTTCATCGACGCCTTTGAGCGCGATAAACTCTGACGCCTGACGGTTTCCGAATGTGATCGTTCCCGTTTTGTCTAGCAAAAGCGTATTCACATCGCCCGCCGCCTCGACCGCACGTCCAGACATCGCAAGCACGTTATGCTGCACAAGCCTGTCCATTCCCGCAATACCGATAGCGGACAGCAGGCCGCCGATCGTGGTCGGTATCAAGCACACTAGCAATGAGATCAAAACAAAGATCGTCTGCTCCGCACCGGAATAGATCGCGAATGGCTGCAATGTGACAACCGCAAGTAAAAATATGATGGTCAAGCCGACGAGCAATATGTGCAGAGCGATCTCGTTCGGCGTTTTCTGGCGCGAAGCACCCTCGACCAGAGCGATCATACGATCTATGAATGTCTCGCCCGGATTTGATGTAATTCGCACCTTGATCCAGTCAGATAAAACTCGGGTGCCGCCGGTAACCGCTGACCGATCCCCGCCCGCTTCCCTGATCACGGGTGCAGACTCGCCGGTTATGGCAGATTCATCGACCGAGGCAACGCCCTCGATCACCTCGCCGTCGCCCGGAATGGACTCGCCGGCGATGACCATAACAACGTCGTCTTTGCGCAGGGCCGTAGCGGCGATCGTCTCCGTCGTGCCGTCCGCACGGATGATATTCGCCGCCGATTCGGTCTTCGATCTTCTGAGAGTGTCGGCCTGAGCCTTACCACGGCCCTCGGCCATCGCCTCTGCGAAATTGGCGAACAGCACCGTGAACCATAGCCACAGCGTGATCTGTATCTCAAATAGATGGCCGGCGTTTGCCCCGACGATAATACTCACGATCAGTCGAACCGTCAAAAATGATGCACCAACTTCGACCACGAACATTACCGGATTCTTGAGCATCTTACGCGGATCGAGCTTTCGCACCGATCCGCTGAGTGCCTGTTTGATTATTTTTTTATCCCAAATGGAAATTGCGTTTTTCATTTTGCTTCCTAAAAGGTTTGGCCGGCTGTCATCTGAAAATGCTCAAGTATTGGCGAAAGGCTCAGCACCGGAAAGAACGTCAATGCTCCGAGTATCAGAATGACGCTGACGAGCAGAACGCTGAACAAAGCAGTGTTGACCGGAAATGTGCCGAGGCTTGCGGGGACGAGTTTCTTCCGTGCAAGATTGCCGGCGATAGCAAGCATGGGAATGATCATAAAGAAACGTCCAAGCAACATTGCTGTTCCCAGAGTGGAGTTGTACCACAACGTGTTTGCACTCAGTCCGGCGAAGGCAGAGCCGTTATTTCCCGTTCCCGACGAAAATGCGTACAAGATCTCCGACAATCCGTGTGCGCCCGCGTTGTTTAGCGACGCCAAGCCGAAATCTGGGGCTATTGACGAGATCGCTGCGAATCCCAAAATTGTCAGCGGAAATATCAGCACATACAGCGTCGCCATTTGCACATCGTATGCCTCGATCTTTTTGCCGAGGTATTCCGGGGTGCGTCCTACCATTAAACCTGCCAGAAAGACCGTCAGGATGATCATAATTAGAATGCCGTACATTCCCGCACCCACTCCGCCGAAAATGATCTCGCCTAACTGCATATTTACCATCGGCACGAGTCCACCGATCGGTGTCAGGCTGTCGTGCATCGCATTGACTGCACCGCACGAGGCATCCGTAGTAACCGTTGCGAATAGCGCGGTTCCGGCAATCCCGAAACGCGTCTCTTTTCCTTCAAAGTTACCGCCGACAGCCGATTGGTCGACGTTAGCCGGATACAGGGGGTTTCCATTAGCCTCAGCCCAGTAGAGAGTTGTTACACCGGCGATCAATAGGAACATCATCGCAGCGTAAACCGCCCATCCATGGCCTTTTGACTTAACCATCCGCCCAAGCATATATGTGAAACCCGCAGGAATTATCAAGATCAGCAGCATCTCAACAAAGTTGGTCAAAGGGGTAGGATTCTCAAATGGATGCGCGGAATTTGCGTTGAAAAATCCACCGCCGTTCGTTCCGAGCATCTTAATGGCAAGTTGCGATGCAACCGGCCCTTGGGCGATCGTCTGCGTGTCGATCCGCTTATCCACTTTTACGGGATCGCCGTTCGCGTCCTTTATTACTGCCCCAGCAGCATCTTTTTTATCCACCTGGATCGTTCGAGAGTCAATAAGCGGGATGGTGTCATACGGCTTAAAATTCTGTACAACCCCTTGGGATACAAAAAAAATGGCGGCAAGGAACGAGATTGGCAACAGCACGTATAGCGTGCCGCGAAGCAAATCCGTCCAGAAATTGCCCAGTTTGTCAGTATCAAACCGCGAGATGCCGCGTATGAAAACCACCGCGAGTGCCATTCCGACCGCTGCCGATGCAAAATTCTGAACTGTCAAACCGGCCATTTGGGTGAAATAGCTCATCGTCGATTCCCCGCTGTAGCCTTGCCAATTGGTATTTGTGACAAAGGATACTGCGGTGTTGAACGATGAGTCCGGCGATGGTCCCGCTAATGCCTGAGGATTGAATGGCAAAAACGACTGCATTCGCTGGATCGCATAGACTGCGATCGTCGAAACCATACTAAACAGCAGCATCGCCACGCCATATTGCTTCCAATTCATCTCGCTCCCCGCATCAACGCGCGTGAGCCAGTAGAACGCACGTTCGATCGGTTGCAAAAAAGTTGTCTCGCCCGAGTAAACTCGCGTCAGATAGATACCGACCGGTTTGGTCAGTATAGTCAGAACCAGGAGGAAAGCAATGATCTGTAATATTCCGTTGAAAGTCATTATAAATCCTTAGAATTTCTCGGGCCGCAGGAGTGCGTACACGAGATAAACGAGCAAAATTGCCGAGCAGACAACTGCAAATATCGTCTCCGTATTCATTACCTATCTCCTTTCGACAGCCGCGAGCAAAAGGCAATATAGCCGATCGCTGCAGCGAAAAATGTCAGAATTGCCGTGATAAAGATGAAGTCGCTCATATATTTCAGTTAAGGTTGTAGCCGATCTCGAACAGGAAGTAATGATTGCCCAGTCGAGTGTTTGCATTGCCAATCGAATATGCCCAGTACGTGGTTATTTTCGGTGTCGGCCTGTAAGTTAAGCCGGGAGTAAAATAGCCGCCCGAGTGTTTGCCCGTTACCCAATCAGCGGCGATCGAGACCCTTTTATCTATAGTCTGTTCGACCCCGAACTGGCCACCCGCTCGGACCGCGTTTGTTGCAAATACGTTCTTGCTCGCGACGTATCCACCGGCAGTCAGACGCGTTTTATTGATCGTCTTGCTGACCGTGAAATATGAATAGCTGCCGATGTTATAGTCACGATTGCGAATCGGAATAAATAGATTTGTTCCCGCGGCCACAGCGACGCCCTTTTTCTTGTTTTCATAAAACTTCCACTTGACCGTCGGCACAAGAGTCGTCGAGTCCCTACCGGGTTGTACGTTGCCGGTCACGTTCAAGCCCACCTCGACATTACCGCCTACGCCGACAATGACGCGCGGCACAAAGCTCGAAAACCGTCCAAGTGCGGCTTGTGCATTCGGTTTGAACAAAGCATCAAACTCGACATAGACCTGACCGTGACCCAAAACGTCGATCGTCGGCACATTAAATATGGTCTGCTGACCACTGATCAATGTGGCTGTTCCGAAAAAGGCAGCCGCGAACAATATGAACTTAGTCATTTTTCTCCTCGATGGCGTCTATAAATATCGAACCGATCAGGATCATTGGGATTGCAACGACCAACAATGCGGTTCCGACTCTATCGAACATTGCGTCGACGGCCGCCAGGCTATGTAATAGGAAGAATACGATTCCGACAAATAATGCCGAGATACCGCCGAAAACACCAAAGATGGCGAGGATCGAAAAGACGACGGGCCGCAAACGAGTGTTCGACCTTGGCCGCCGCCGTGATCCTGTCAGATCTGTATTGCCTACAAATGCTGAGCTTCGACCGATTTCGCTTTTCATCTCACTATCTCCTTGCAAGCCGTAATTGGCTTTACAAGTATGAGATTAGCGAGTCTCTGCTAAGGGATAAGTAAGGGGTTTATAAAAAGTTCGTAAAGATGTAAAAAATCCGACGGCTAACGCTGGCGGTTATGACTTGATGTGAGAAATCGATAGCCGACCCACGGTTCGGTGGTGATGTATTTAGGCTGCGAGGGGTCGACCTCGATCTTTTTGCGGAGTTGGCCGACGAAAACACGGAGATACTCGGTCTGCTCAGTAAAATTGCCGCCCCAGATCGCCGCCAGGATGGCGCGGTGAGTGATCACCTTATCGCGATTGCGGAACAGAAATACGAGCAGATCAAATTCCTTGGGAGTGAGATGAATCTCCGCTTCGCGAACATTGACATTGTGCATGGCGACATCGATGCTGAAATCGCCGTCATTGAGAGTTGCGAGTTCGTCATCGACCGACGTAGTATTCCTGCGGAGCGATGCTCGGACGCGTGCAAGCAACTCCTCGATACCGAACGGCTTGGTAATATAGTCGTCCGCCCCGGCGTCGAGAGCCTGAACCTTGGTCTTTTCCTCCCC
>Ga0073905_10001741_pt1 | contig 11125 bp, 5 predicted proteins | sample KloWWTupernatant_FD_65482 | JGI IMG/M metagenome (GOLD analysis project Ga0073905, IMG submission 65482) | Active sludge microbial communities from Klosterneuburg, Austria, studying microevolution and ecology of nitrifiers - Klosterneuburg... | ecosystem: Engineered > WWTP > Aerobic digester >... | reverse complement strand
GCGTGTCTGCTCCAGCAGGGCCCCCAGAAAGCCCGCATAGCCCGTGGAAGCGCAGTGCACCGCGCGCACCGGAATCAGGCCTTGCGCCACGCGTGCCAGCAGCCACAGGGGCTGGAACATGATGCGCACGGTCCAGAAGTAGTCCACAAACGAGGGGTCGGTGCAGTGCTTGCGGTACACGTCGCACAGCAGGTTCCAGGCGCGTTCGCTATAGAGGAAATCTTCCAGGTGCATGCTGCCGCCGGGCAGCATTGCGCGCACCACCTGCTGGAACAGGGCCATGGTCTGCGGGCTGTCGGTGCCGGTGCGTTCCACTGCGGCAATGAGTTGCTCCACCAGGTCGAACGCATGGGCATGGCCTTTGCGTGGTGCGGGCTGATAGTCGGAGTTCAGGTGCTCGTAGAGGAAATGCTCCTCGAAGTGCACCACGTTGTCAGGCAACTGGTACTTGAACGCACCGTAGTCCGTCCTGCGGCTACCAAGGAAGACCAGTGCGAAGCGGTATTCCGGATACGCACGAATCACCTGGTTGATCCAGCTTGAAACGCCCCCACTGACGTAAGGAAAGGTGCCTTCGAGTACCAGCGCGATGTCAGCCAGGGCTGCCCTGGGGTGCTGGGTGGTCATGGCACGCTCCAGTATTCGATGATCGGCCGCAGGCGCGGCAGCGCGCCCCATGAGCCCAGTGCCTGCACCAGTTCCCGGGCCTTGGTGTAGTCACCACGCTCGAAACACAGCTGCGCTTGGTAGGGTAGCACCCGTGTGGCGGGCAGCCCCAGGCTGCTGGCTTGTTCATACGATGCCTCGGCCTCCAGTGGGCGGCCCAGGGCATGCAGCAGGCGACCCCGCCGTAGGTGCAGCGGGGCATTACCGGGTTGGGCCTGCAGCACGGCCTCGCAATGCCGCAGCGACTCGCGGATGGCATGGTCGCGCAGGTCGCCCTGCACAAGCTCCTGGTACACCAGTTCCCAATGAAGGTCAGAGAGTCGTCGCATCGACTCCAGCGCGTCGGGCGCACCGGCTGGTGTTTGTGGTGTGTGGCCTGCCATCTGCAGGGCAGACAGTTCCTGGTCAATCGCCAGGTTGATGCGCTTTTCCAGCGAGTCAAGCATGCCGTAGGCCAGCAGCCGCAGGTCTTCGCTGGGATCGCTCAGCACTGAACGCAGCAAGGGCGAGGCGGTGCGGCCTGACACATACTGAAGCGCCACCATGGCGCGCATGCGGGCCTGGATGGGTGCATCGTTGTTGCCCAGAAACGAGCGCAGCCCCGCATGGCGGAAGTTGCCCTGGCGGTGCTGGTGCAGGTCGAACTCGGGCAGCACAACGGATTCAAACTGTGTGTTGGCATGGGAGCGGCCAAGGAAATGCAGCGTCGCTGCGGCTGCCAGGATACCCAGAAACCCGGCCAGAGGCACGGCGTAACTGCAGGCAAGGATCAGCAGAACCAGAGGAATGCGCGGCCTTGCGCGCTGGCTCGGCAGCAGCGGAAGGAGAAACAGCGCAAGCAGCGCACTGGCCAGGGCGTGAAGCACCAGATAGCTGGCAAGTGCCTGGTCCGAGTGCTGGTACAGAAGCGGGCCGCTCCATGCGCCTACTTCAAGCATCAATGCGGAAAGGCCGAGTTTCGGGTTAACCATGGGCCAGAGCGTGCAGGCGCTCAAGTGTCGTCAGCGGCGACAGGGCATCCATCGGCATTACATGCGGGAAGATGCCAGCCTGGGCCATGCTTTGGCTGCTTTTCTGCTGCAACCAGGTTTCCAGGCGGGCGATATAGCCCTCGGCCGTAGCAAGGTTGCCCAGGGGCATGAGGATGGCCAGCACGGTACGTTGCGGGCTGGTGATTTCCCAGATTTCGTCCAGTTCACGCTTGAAGCGGTGGATCTGCGCGGGAACGTCCTGCGCGATGGCGCGCGGCAGGCATTCAATGGCCACCACAATGCTGGGTACCTGGGTGCTTTGTTGCATGTGGGCCAGGCGCTGTGCCTCAAAGGCAAACGCTGCCGGGCAGTCAGGTAATTGGGCCAGAATGGGCCGGGCCAGTGCCTGCATGGAGAGGCCGTCCGTGTAGTACCCGAGCAGCAGGTTGATGGTTTGCAGGTTTTCGGTCTGCAGGGCAAAAAATGGCATTTCTTCGATCGCCAGAAGGCCATAGATCTCCCCTGCCAGGTCCAGCAATGGCGCCACTGCAAGGTAGTTCGACGTCTGTTCGGCAGCCAAAGCCTGGCTGATGTGGCACAACCTGCGGGTTTCCAGCGCCTGGCGGACCAGCGGGTCCGCGGTGTGCAGCGGCTTGTGGCTTCCGATACCGGCAAGGGATTGCGCTTCGGGCTGGTCGTTGGTGATGGGGTAAACGCCTGCGGATTCAAGCTGGCAATACTGGGCCAGCAGCCGCAGCAGAATATGTGCTCCCTCGGCGCCACTGCTGCCTTCTGCACCCAGGGTCTGCAACGTGGCCAGTGCGTCGCGCATCGACATGGGGCGGCCGATGAGTTCCTGTTCCAGCCGGTCGTGCGAAAGGCGCAACAGGTAGTGCTGGCGTACCAGATGCTCCAGGCGCTGGTCCATGTACATCTGCAGCGTTTCTGCTCGGCGAGTGCGCGCCTGCCAGAGGCTTGAGAACTCGCCCACGAGCATCACGAGAATCAGCCCCCCCAGAAAATGCACTTGCGGAAACTGGGCAATGTGCTCGAAGTTCAGTGCCAACCAACCCAGCAGCAGTACCGAGGCACCTCCCAGGCCTGCCATCGGGCCGTATCGCAGCGCCAGAATCACAGGTGCCAGCCAAGCCCACGGAAAGGGTGCGCTGGTCCACAGCGGGTCTTGCGGGCTCCAGGCCATGCCCAGTGCGATGGCGATGAGCGGCAGCAGCAGGGTTTCGCCGGCAATGACGGCTGGCCGAAACTGCGTCTGGGTAAGCTTGCCCAGCAAATGGGCAGGCAGGTGCTTGCCCGCTGGGGCCGGGTTGGAGCGCGCCGCCGGTGTGGAGGCACTTTCCGGCGCAGTTGCGGGGGGAAGGGAGGATTCCGGCATGCGGCGGGCAGGGGTCAGCGGGCGCCAGACAGGCCCGATTCAAGCAACTCGCGAAGGAGCTTGTGCGCCACCGCCGAGAGGGCCTCGCGGCTCCAGCCGCTCTTGCCGCCCGAGCCGCTCCAGAGCATCTCCCCGGTGGCCACGTCAACGATTTGCAGCGTTATGCCGGCGGCGGGTTCTCCATCCACCCCGACCTTGTAGCGCCACTCTTCCACCGTGCCGGTCAGTGCATAACGCACCTTTTGTTCCCGCGCCCAGTCCAGAGCCTGCTTGCGGCGGGTCGCATCTGCCGCATCAAACAGTGCTTCCTGCTGCGCATTTGTGGGTGCTGGCAGCACCTTGCCTGCGCGGGCTGCCAACAACGACTGCGCAATGGCCTGCGCACGGCTGCCAGCCATCGGCGTTTCGGTGTGGTTGGCAAAAGGCAGCACGGTCCATGTGGCTTGTGGCTCCAGAACGGGAGCTTTGCCCCGGTCGATGGAACTGCAGGCGTTCAGCAGCAGCGCCAGGCTCAGCACGGCGCAGGACGGCCAGTATCTGAAGTGGGTGAGTCGGTGGAGCAAGGTCATGGCGGTGGTTCTCGTTCAGGCGTTTCAAAAATGGAGGCGATAGCGCAAGTGCATTTCCCGGCTGCGGTCTTGGGACTGTGGGCCGGATTTCCCCAGCACCAGAGCCAGGCTGAAATGGTCGGTGCCCAGCACGCTTCCGGCGATCCCCAGCCGGATGCCGTAGCCAGGGCCGAGCCGGGTATGCCAGGTGCGGCCGATACTTGCAAAGGGTCGTAGCGCACGCGTGTAGTCCTGTTCCTGCCGCATGTTGGTGGCCACTTCGATTCCGTAAAAACCAAAGCTGCGTGGCAAAAACGTGCCTGGGCCTTCAAAGGCACCCGGGGGCAGGAAGTCCAGGGCGGGCCACGCCAGGGGCTCGGTGTTCATGCGGTAGGCATGGTAAGACCCGAAGGCACTGAATTCCAACTGTGGCTGGTCGAGGCGGTACGCATGGGTGTAGCGCAAAGTGCCATGGCGGCCGCTGCCCAACTGCTGCCCGGTCTGCAGATGGTACTGCTCTGCCTGGTAGCTCAGCAGCATGTTGTCGAGCCGCGAGAACTGGTAACGCAGGCCCAGGCCTGCCAGGTTTTTCATCCCTGCCAGGCGCAGGGCGAGGCTGTCTTCCGCGTTTTGGTGGAATCCCCCTTCAACAAGCAGGGTCAGGCGGGAGTCCAGGCGCTGTTCGTGCGCCAGATGCCAGGCGGTGGTGTCCCTCCAGCCTTCGCGGCGCATCCATCCGAGTCTTGTTTGCGCATCCCGACCATTCCAGTGCAAACGCATGCCCAGGGTTCGCTCTTGTGGAGGGTTGTCGACGACACGCGTGTCCGTCGCTTTTCGCCGGATGCTGTTCCATTCGACATCCAGTGCCAACCGGGGCGAGATGGCAAGGTGTGCGGCAGCGCCCGACTGGACTTCGCTCAAACCTGAAAGATCCAGATGCCTGGAAGAGAAACCGGCATGGTCGCTGAAGGCCAGGAGTGATTCTGTCAATTGCAAGTGCAGGGGCTGGTCGTCATGTTGCGCGTGCTGGGTGTCGAACGCGGCCGTTTGCGCAGTGCGCAGGTCGCCCACGGCGCGTGCGGCGTTCACGCGGTCGTAGCGTGGCAACCGCTCGTCAAAGGCTTGAAGCAGCGCACCTGCGGACATGCGGTCATCTTCGGCCAGGGCCACGGTAATGTCTGCCCATAGCGGTCGGTGGGTGCGCAGGCTGCGGCTGCGTGCGTACTGGTGCCACAGCAAAGCCCGCTCGGCCGAATACTGCCCCTGGTCCTGCAGCCAGCCAATGGCGGTTTCGGCGGCGGCGTTGGAGAGCTGCCCCTGGCCGTCCAGATCGAGCCGCAGCAGTTCGCGCAAAACCCCGTGGGCTGGATCTCCTGGATTCTGGGTGAGCACCAGGCGCGCACGCGCTACGCGGCGCGTGGCGTCCAGCCCCTGCTGGGTGAGCCACTGCTCGCGCACCTGGGCATGGCTGCGGTGCGTGTCCTGTGAACTGGCCGCCAGTGCCTGCCATTGCTGGCGCAGCAGTTGGCGGCGCAACTGCCACGCGCGGTCGGGCTGCTGGTTCTGGTCCAGCGCGTCGGCGTAGTTCATCATCCACAGGAAGTCGTCCTGCCGCGCTTGCACTTGCGGCGTAAGGTACCGTTCGAGCGCCACCTGGGGTTGCGACAAGGCTTGGTAGCTGGACGCCAGCGCGTCGTGCACGGATGCCTGCCGGCTCCAGTCCGCCTCATGGCGGGCCAGCAATTCGCGAAGTGCGGCGGCGTCGTTGCTATCAATCAGGAGCCACAGGAGTGCGGACTGCATGTCGGCCGAATCCGGGCTTGCGGCCAGCCCGGCCAGCAGGTGCTGGCGCGCTTGCGCCAGTCGCCCCGCGTTCTGGTGGTGCGAACCCATGAGCCGCAGGTACTCGGGCATGCGCCACAGCGTGCGTAGTGCACGCCGTGGTGCAGCGGGCGCCGGGTCGAGCATTGCCAGCACACGGTTGAACGGGGCCCATTCCCCGCGGCTGGAGTAAAGCGTCAGGGCCTGAATCAGGTGGCGGGCCTGGTCGTGCCGCTCCCAGGCGCGCAGCGCCACCTGGGCTGCCTCGAGCGGGTGGTCTGGCAGCAGTTGGCGGATGAGTGCGTCCAGGTCTCCCACCGGGGCCTCCGGGGCGGCTGCAAGCTGCCGGTAGGCCGTGATTGCCAGGCTGCGGCGCTGGCGGCTCTCGGCGATCTGGCCGGTCAGTCGCCAAAACTCGGATTGATCCCCCTCGGCAGGCAGGTGCTGCTGGGCCGCTTCCATCCATCGCAGTCCCTCATCGGGCAGGCCTTGCATCAGGGCCAGCACAGCGGCTGGCACGGCCCGCGCGGGGGTGATATGGGCAGGGTCGGAAAACAGCCTGCGCCAAGCCTGCAGGGCGGCGTCGGGTTGGCCTGCCCGCTCGGCCAGCCAGGCGAGTAGTTCGAGCGCCTCGGGGCTGTGGGCGTGCTGTTGCAGGTACGCGAGTGCCGGACCGGGATCGCCCAGGCGCTCGTGCGCCTGCACCAGTGCATTCACCAGCGCCATGTCGCCTGGTTTGCGACGCAACTGGTAGTACAGGGCTTCGACCAGCGCCCCATCCTCGAACAGACCCGGGGCCAGGCGCAGCACGGCCTGCCAGGCCTGGTCCTTCTGCGTCTGGCGGGCAATCACCAGCCATTGCGCGAGCGCCAGGGCCGGGCGCTGTGTCCACTCGGACACTTGCGCCAGACGCTCACGCCATGTGAGGTTGGTTGGGTCTTGCTGAACCGCGGCCCGCGCAACGGCCCAGGCGTCTTCAGGCTTGCCGTTTTCGAGAAACACCTGGTAGCCCAGCGCATACGCTTTTTCGTTGTAGGGCAGGCCGGGCGACCTGGGTGTCTCGCCAGCGCTGGCGGCTGGGAGCGCAACGCTCAGCATCTGTGGGCCCGCAGGGCAGTCGGGCGCTGCACCTGGCGTGTGCAACGCTGTCTCTGACGGTTCAGGCGCAAGTCTGCAGTTGCTGACTGCGCGTCTTGCCCGGCTTCCCTCCAGCAGGCTGGCGCCATCGTCGTACAAGGCGGGAGCGGCTGCCGAGGCGAGGTGCGCGAGGGGCGCCTGCCACTGCTGCAACAGCGATAGACGCAGCAATCGGCGGGCATAGTGGTCGGCCACGTCCGGTCGCCCGGCAGCGCGGGCGATCTCGATGAGCAGAAACAAGGTGTCCGGGTCGTCTGCCAGATCGCCAAGTTCCCGTTCGGCCACTGCCAGTGCCGCAGCAGGCTGGTTGCCTGAACGCAGTGTCCGCAGTGCTTCGTGGAAAAGGTTTTTTGACTGCACGGCGTCCGTGGTGGTGCGTCGGGCCAGCAGGTAGAGCTCGGCGCTTCCTGCGTAGTCGCCCGTGGCCAGGGCGTCGAGTGCGGCGCGTACGTAGAACGCAGCGGCCTCCTGGGGGGGTGTCTGTGCCTGTGCCAGGCGGTTCAGCATCTCTTTGCGCAGGTCTGCATCGCCAAACTGCGCTGCCAGTGCGGCCAGGCGACGCTGGCGGTCCAGCGGCCACTGTTCTGCGGCCAGGGTTTTGAGTAGCGCACGCAGTTCAGCGAGTTGCTGGTTGCGTTCGCGCTGCCGGGTTTCGGGGGTGCGCAGGTACTGGGTATGCTGCAGTTCCCACAGGGTCCACAGCGCATCCTTGTGGATGACCGGGTTTCCAGACGCCAGCGCAGGCGCGAGGGTTGTGCGTGCGTCGTCCATGTCCCCATGCAGGATCTGGTTCCGCGCCAGCAGCAGGCGCAGGCCAGGGTTCTGAGGGTCGCTGCGCAACAGATTGTTCAGGTAGGCCACCGACAGGGGGGTGTCTGCGGCCTCGGCCAGGCGCCGCTCCAGTGCCAGGCGCGGGTAAAGCAGCCACAGCCCTCCGGCAACCATGCAGGTCAGCACGGCAATCAGCCAGTCGGGCGCCAGCACCGGGCGGTCAACGCGCTGGGCAGATAACCTGGATACGCGCTGTGACATCGTTGGTGCGGAAGTGGCGAATGCCTGGCCGGGACGGGGCGCGACCGGGCACGGCGGTCAGCGGGCGCTGGTGCGCGCGCAACTGGCATTCTGGGCGCAGCTGCATGCTGAACTCCAGCGGAACATGTCCCTGCAGGTGAAATTCTCCGCCCTGGGGTTGCATGTCCCAGTGTTCGATACGGGCGTTGGCCTCGTGCAGTGCCGGTGTGCGGGCAGCGACGGCCTCGGCGGTGCGCAGCCACGCCTGGGAACCCGTCATGTGCACATAGGCGCCTTCGGGGCCTTCGCGCCATCCGGCAACGCCCTGGCTGAGATCCGTTTGCGGTGTGCCCAGGGCGTTGGGTACGCGCAGGGTGCGCAGCGCACCACTGCCACGCACGCGCCAGCCTGCTCCTTCGCGTGCGATGCCCAGGGCGTGAAAGTCCTGCACCTTGGTGATGAACTCGGACGTGAACACCGGGTGCAGTGGCTGGGCCAGCGCCCAGCCGTACACCTTGTGCAGTGACTTGAGCCCGGCGGGCTTGCTGGCCGAGTACACGTGGTAGTAAATACCCACGGGCTTGATCCGGCGCGGTGCACCGGTCAGCTCAAAGGTTTCGATGGCCCGCTCGTACCCGTAGAAAGGGCCTCTCCACAGGTTGGTGTAAATGTTTTCGTTGGTGATGGGGGCGTACACCTGCAAATGGCCACCTTTGCGAATGCCCAGAGCGCCGATGGCCGTGAGCGAGGGGTTGGCACGCGTGATGGAGGTGTCCCCGCCATTGATGTTGAACAGCCCTGCGTCTTCCGTGATTTGCAGGGCCTGCGTGCCAGGTGCGGTATCCCCCGACCACTGCAGGATGCGCACCGGCTTGTTTTGGGGAGCGAGGTTTTCGCGGATGTATGCGATGGAGCCGGTGATCTCACGATGCAGGTCCATGGTGTACCCGGGCAGGGGCAACTGGTAGGCGGCCTCGCTGTCCTCCTTGAATACGCCGTGGCGCACCGAGCGGTCCCATAAAAATGGGTGTGAATAGGTATGGCTGGCGACCTCGATGTGCGGCAGACGGAACATGGCCCTGGCGGTTGCCTGCAACTGCGCGCTCTGGGTCGGATACAGGCCATGCGGAGCCACTTCGGCCTCGATCACCGACATGGTTTGCGGGATGCGGTAGCGCATGAACACGTCGCGCAGCAGCACATCGGCCGCCAGCGGGCTGCCTGGCAGTTCGGCCAGGGAGGGGAAACCATCGCCATCCACATGCGCCAGCAGCAAGCGGCGTCCGTTTTCTGTAGTGGTGTCGGGGATGGGCATGGGGGGCAGCCGAAGTGCCTGGGTAAGAAACGCGAACGGATCAACCACCCAGCGATAAAAGTCGGTGCCCGGAATCTCTGCGTAGGTGTAAGGCTCAAGAATGTAGCCGCCCCAGGGCGTGATGGCCCCTGGGACAAAAGTTTGTCCCTTCTCGTCTCGCACGCTCAGCAAGGGCCGTGACAGCCCCGCTGCAGCGGGTGTCAGGCGTGGAAGCTCGTGGGATGCGCTGGCCAGCGGAACGGGGGTCTCCATCCCCAGCATGGCATCGTGGGGGCCCGGTTGCAGGCGCCCCTGGGGCTCCACATCGGGCTGCAGGCCCCAGCGCTCGGAAAGCGCGCGGGACAGCGGCATCGGAAAGCTGCCCACCAGGGCCAAAGGCAGGTTCTCGCCGAGTCGGGCCAGCAACCACTGCTCCAACGGGCGGAACCGGGCTTCTGGCAGGTAACCTGAAAAGCTCAATACCACCCCGGCGTAGCGGTCGGCATGGGTGTTTTCCGGCAGGGGATGCCGGGCATCGGCATAGTCGACCACATAGCCCAGGTGGTTGAGCGGCATCTGCAAAAACCGGTGTGCATCCGAGTAGTTGAGCGCGGGTGATTCGGCCCCGTTGTACACCACCAGGATGCGCCGGGCCACAGGTTCTATGCTCCCCACGCCCACGGCGGAGAGCGGGGCGTCGGTCACCCAGGGAATGAATCCTGCCTCCCGGATCTGTTGAGCCGTGGCCCGAGCCAGCGCCCGCTGGTGCGGCGGCACATAGTCAATCACCAGCACGGGCAGGCGGTGCTGGTCGCGCACCTGCTGCAATGCGCCCAGCAGCCATTCACGGTCGGCTGCCGGAACCTCCTCGTAGCTGCGCTGCTGCGGGTTATAGCGCCGGTAGAGCGACTCTGCCGCCACCATTTCGACCTGTTCGCGCACCAGCGGCAGGATTTCAAAGCCGCGGTTGAGAATCAGCCGGATGCCGGGAAAGCGCTGGTGCAGGGTGCGGATGAGCTGCACCTGCCCTTGTTGCTGGGCGGATTCGTCAAAACCCGCGGCGAGGCGGTATGAGTCGAGCGCGTCGAGAAAAAAGCCCCGGTAGCCCTGCTCCCACAGCGGCGCGATCACGCGCGTGGCAAAAAACTCCGGCCAGCCCGGAGCAGACTGGTCCAGCACATCCGAGCCCCAGGCCGCGTTGCGCCCGATCTTCCAGGCGGCCGGGATGTCAGGGTAGTACCCCCGCGACGACTGGACTTCGCTCACCGCCGCATAAGCATAAAAAAGCGTGCCGCTCCACTGTGGCAGCTTGCGCTCGCGGTGGTGGTCCGGATCGACGACCACGGTGTCGAACGCACGAAAATCAACCAGCCCGGCACTGTCACCATAGTAGAGTGCAATGGCCGACTCTGCCTGTGCCTGCAGAGGCAGACCCAGGCAAAGTGCCAGAGCGAACAACATTCGTCCGAGTTGGCGCAAGACAATCACGAGCGACTTTTTCAGCGGCATGCCATAAAGGAGGATACGGATCGGTGGTCGGACTGGCAAGACCGAGTCAGGACCGCCGTTGCCGGACGATGCGAAGGGGGGTGACGAAGGCTGGAATTGCGGCAGGTTTGCGACGTCAATTTGTATCATAATATGACGGCGACCTGATTTTATGCGCTGGACAATAGCTTTTCTAAATTTTGTACCTGCGTATTATTGGTTCGGTTAATTTGTTGAGCGAATTGAGGGGGCAAGATGATTCTGGTGACGGGCGGGGCCGGTTACATCGGTTCACACACCTGTGTGGCACTGGCTGGGGCCGGTGAGCCGGTGCTGGTGCTGGACAATTTCTGCAACAGCCGCGCTGGCGTGCTGGAGCGCGTAGGGCAAATCACTGGGACGGTTCCCCAGCTTGTGGAAGGCGACGTGCGCGACGCGGCGTTGCTGCAAGCGCTGTTCGAACGCCACCCCATCAAGGCGGTCATCCATTTCGCGGCGCTCAAGGCCGTGGGCGAGTCGGTGCGGGAGCCCCTGCGCTACTACGACAACAACGTGGCGGGAACGGTAGCCTTGCTGGGCGCCATGCAGGCGGCTGGCGTCCGTAGCCTGGTGTTTTCTTCGTCTGCCACGGTGTATGGCGATCCCGCCACCGTGCCGATCCGCGAGGACTTCCCTCTGTCTGCCACCAACCCCTATGGCTGGTCCAAGCTCATGATGGAGCAGGTGCTTGCCGATGTGGATGCCGCCGAGCCGGGTCAGTGGCGCATTGCTCGATTGCGGTATTTCAACCCCGTGG
>Ga0073905_10001738_pt1 | contig 11137 bp, 10 predicted proteins | sample KloWWTupernatant_FD_65482 | JGI IMG/M metagenome (GOLD analysis project Ga0073905, IMG submission 65482) | Active sludge microbial communities from Klosterneuburg, Austria, studying microevolution and ecology of nitrifiers - Klosterneuburg... | ecosystem: Engineered > WWTP > Aerobic digester >... | reverse complement strand
CTAGCCGATCACATGGCCCGGCACACGCCGGATTCCCCCGACGCGCTCGTGTTCTCCACGCCCGGAGGCAACCCCATCGACTCGGCGAACCTGACCCGGATGTTCAACCGAGCGCGGCTGTCGATCGGCCGCCCCGAGCTGCACTGGCACGACCTCAGGCACACCGGCGCCACCCTCGCCTACCGCGCCGGGGCCACGGTGAAGGACGTTCAGCGAAGGCTGGGCCACGCCACCACCCGGGCAGCCATGATCTACGCCCATGCGGCTGACGACTCCGACCAGCTGATCGCCCAGCGACTCGACGACGCCTACGGGAGATCCGACGAGAACGTGTTCTCGCTGCGGCGCCCGCCCCGAGCGACGGGCTAGCGCGAGCTCGGTCCGACGAGCAGCAGAGGTCACGATCCAGCTCAGACGGGACGTCGGGATCGACGTCGGCGGTGGGCGGCACGCGGCGCCCCACGTCCGGTCTCGCATCGACAGGCTGGATGAGCGGCCGGTCACCAGACCAGCACGTCGTGCAACTGCCCGTATTTGTCCCACCCCTGTGAGGCCGTCAGTTCACAGGGTCGGTCCAGGCTTCGACTTCGTCGGCCTTGGCCGCGTCCCAGCGTCGGATCCTGGCCAGAGCGGGCTGGCCGGTCAGGTCCAGGACAGCGCCGACGATCAGTTCGGTCAGCGCGAAGGCGGCGGTCGCGGAGTCGAAGGGGGTGGCGGAGGCGACTGAGGTGGGGAGTACGACGTCTGCGAACCCGGCGATCGGTGAGAGCCAGGGGTCGGTGACGCAGATGAGGTGGGCGCCGGCGGCAGCGAGGGCTTCGGCCTGTCGGACGGTCGAGGTCTGGTAACGGCGGAAGTCATACACGACGAAGACGTCGCGGCGTCCGGCGTCGAGGAACTCTGAGCCGGGCAGGGGCTGTCCGGGGGTCTGCATCCGAACGCCGGGGCGTACCTGCTGCAGGTGCAGGGTCAGGTAGGTGGCGATCAGTCCGGAGTAGCGGCCGCCGAAGGCGCTCACCCGTAGCCTGGGGTCGGCGAGCAGTTCGACCGCCCGGTCGAGTTCGGAGATCGGGATCCCGCCGAGGGCCTCGATGCTGCCGAGTTGGGCCGGCAGGTCGCGTGGCAGCCAGTGGCCGGGGCGGCCGGCCTCGCCGCTCTGAATCCGTTCCGAGAGCAGGGTGGCGGGTGAGACGCCACGCTGGTTCACCTCCTCCAACAGCTGGGCCTGGAGGTCAGCGAACCCTCCGAAGCCGAGCGCGCGTGCGAACCGGACCACAGTGGGCGCGCTGACCCCGGCCGTCTTGGCGAGGCTGGCGGCGGTGTGCAGGCCGGCGCCGGGATAGCCGGCAAGCAGCGCCCGTGCGACTCTGCGTTCCCGGGGGGTGAGCGCGCTCAGGTCGCCGCGCAGGGTCTCGGCGAGGGTCATTGCAGCAGCTCGACGGTCCGGTCAGCGCGGTCGATCCGCAGGACGCTGTTGTCGGCGACGGGTTCCCAGCCGTGCCCGGAGAGCCCGCTCGACACCACCACCACGACGTCGGAGCTGCGGCGGATCGACATCCGGAAGTAGTTGGTCAAATGGCCCTCGGGGATGGCTGACTCGTCGGGGAACAGGGTATACAGGTCCGCCAGGGGCGCCTCGGCCGCGCTGTTGACGTGCACGATGTACAGCGCCGACTCGCTCAGCACCATCGCGTTCAGGCTGGCGAGTGGAAACTCGGCGCTGAGCATCCCGACCGCCGCCACCAGCCCGGCGTCCTGGTCGCCGCCAGCAAGCTCGATCCGGTCCCTGACGAACTGGAAGTAGCGCTCCGAGTCGGTGTCGCCGCGCAGCGCCGTCCGTCCACGGCGGCTCAGCATCGACTCCAGCCGCCCGATCGGTGCGATGCACCCGTTGTGGGCGAGCGCGATCGCGCCGTCGCTGAACGGGTGGCTGTTCTCGGGTGCCACCGGCAGCCCGTCGGTGGCCCACCGGAGGTGCACCAGGCCTGCCGCGGTGGGTGACTGGGAGGTGGCGACGGCGTACTGGGGGTCGGTAGCCGCTGAGATCGGGGAGCTGTGGACCATCAGGCCGACTCCGTTGAGGCCGGCGGTGCCCCAGCCGTCCCCGTGCACGCAGGCCAGCGAGGTGAACCGGTCGAAGTCGGGCTGGCCGAGTACCTCGCGTGCCGAGACGGGGCGGTCGGCGACGAAGCCGAGCAGTCGGCACAAGGCAACCTCCCATGCGGGTCGATCCGGGTCGTCCGGCCGGCGGGTGTGTCAATGCTGTTACAACTGCTGAACCAGGTGCCCTGACCCGTTGCGCCCGCCGGACGCGATGCCGAAGAATCTACCTGTTGTTACAGACCGAGGCATAGCCACCTCATGTGAAACACATGTAACACAGCGGAAGGACTCATGAGCGACTCGATCGACGAGCAGGCCGCAGCTCTGCGAGGTGCCGGGATCCGCACCCTGACCGGGGTGATCAGCGACTCCGGCGGGGTGGTGCGGGCCAAGACCGTGCCCGCAGCCCGGATCGAGAGCTTCGCCCGGCACGGCATGGGCGCCTCCCTGACCTGGCCGCAGTTCTGCGTCGACAACGCCGTGCCGCTCACCCGGGACGTGTCGGTGGTGGGCGACCTCCGGCTCACGGCCGACCTGGGCACCGCGCGGGTGCTTGACTCCGGCATCGGCTGGGCGGTCGCCGACGTCCGCGACCAGGACGGGAACCGCTCCCCCTACTGCTGGCGGGACGTGCTGCGGCGACAGGTTGTCGCCCTGACCGGGTTGGGCATCGAGGTGCTGGTCGGCCACGAGATGGAGTTCGCGCTCACCGACGAGCAGGGGCAGGCGCTGGGCGAGCAGTTCGGCTGGCCCTGCTACGGGGCGGGGGTCTACTCCGAGCTGGCCGAATTCGCCGCCGACCTGTGCGAGCGGCTGGATGCGGCCGGAGTCCCGCTCGAACAGGTCCACGCCGAGTACGGGCTGGGCCAGTTCGAGCTGTCCCTGCCGCCGCGCGAACCCCTCACCGCGGCCGACAATGTGCTGCTCGCCCGGAGCGTGATCGGACGGGTGGCGCGGGAGCACCACCTGCGGGCGTCGTTCTCGCCGGTCCCCTTCGCGGGCGGCTCCGGCAACGGGGCCCACCTCCACCTGTCGATGACACGCGACGGCCGTCCGCTCTTCAGCGGCGGCGACATCGCCGGCCACCTCACCCCGGACGCGGCCGCGGCGGTGGCCGGGATCCTGACGGGCCTGCCCGCCGCGATGGCAGTCCTGGCCGGCACGGTGGTGTCGGGCGAGCGGCTGCATCCCGGGCACTGGTCCGGCGCCTGGTCGTGCTGGGGGCTGGAGAACCGGGAGGCAGCGCTGCGCTACCTCGCCCCCACCCATGGCAACCCTCACGGCGCCAACCTCGAGGTCAAGTGCGTCGATTCCGGCGCCAACCCGTGGCTGGCGAGCGGGCTCGTCCTCGGCCTGGCCCGCGCCGGGATCGAGGACCGACTCACCGCGCCGTCGCCGGTCACCGTCGACCCCGCCGACCTGAGCCCCGCCGAGCGGGCGGCCGGCGGCATCGCACTGCTGCCGGCTACGGCCGACGAGCAGCTGGCAGCGTTCGAGGCCGGCGACGATGTGCGTCAGATCCTCGGCGCACCGCTGGCAGCAGCCGTCCTCGCCGTCCGCCGGCACGAGGCGACCATCGACCCCTCCCAGGACCTCCATCGACTCTTCCGTTTCGCCTGGTCGGCCTGAACCACCCAAGGACAAGGAGCACGCAATGTCGAAGCCCAAGTTGAAGCTGTGGGGGGCACTGGCCCTGTCGCTGGGCCTGATGGGACCGACGCTGGCCATGTCCGGCAACGGTCAGGGGATCATCGGAACTGCCGGCAAGGGCGTCCCCCTGGTGTTCCTGCTCGGCTTTGGTGGTGTCTCGCTGGTGGCCTACGGGTTCATCCGGCTCACCTCGCGGTTCAACCACGCCGGCAGCGCCTACGCGCTGGTCGGCGCCACCATGGGGCCGCGCGCCGGCTTCGTCGCCGGGTTCAGCCTGCTGGGCACCTACCTGTTCTTCACCATCTGCACCGCCTCGGTGTTCGGCGCGTTCCTGAACGCCTTCCTGACCCAGGTGGGGGCCGGGGAGGTCGGGTTCGGGATCAGTGCCCTGGTCTGCCTGGTCGTCACCGCCTACCTCAACACGCGTGACACCTCGACCGTCTCCCGCGTCCTGCTGGCGATCGAGGGCCTCGGCATCACCGCCATGATCGTGCTGGTGCTGGTGATCTTCGGCAAGGGCGGCGCTCGGACCACCGGCATCGACTTCTCCACCTTCGCCCCGAGCGGGATCGGCCCCGAAGCGATCCTCACCGCCGTGGTAGCCGCCTTCCTCTCCTGGGCTGGGTTCGAGGCGTGCGCTGCGCTGGGTGAGGAGACCGACAGCCCCCGTCGCAACATCCCCCGTGCCCTGTTCGGCTCGGTGCTCCTCACCGGGGTGCTGTTCGTCGTGGTCATGTTCGCCCAGACCATCGGCTTCGGCACCGACGAGGCCGGCCTGAACGCGTTTCAGAGCTCGGGCAATACCCTCGGCGAGCTCGGCACCAGCTACGTCGGATCCTGGTTCGGCGTGGTGCTGCTCATCACCGCCGTGCTGTCCGCCTTCGCGTCCAACCTGTCCTCGGTCGCCACCGCTGCCCGGCTGACGATGGCGCTGGCCCGCCACGGCTTCGGGCCGACCCACCTCGCGAAGACCGACACCACCCATGGCAGCCCATGGGTCGCTGTACTGACCGTGGCCGCGATCGGCGTGGTCGTCAACCTGCTCTCGTGGGCCACCGCCTGGCCCGAGATGGGGACGGGCAACCCCGCCATCGACTCCTACTTCTTCTTCGCCGTCGCAGGGACGGTGTGCCTGCTGTTCGCCTACCTGCTCACCGAGATCGCCGTGGTCGTGGCGTGGCGCAAGGGACAGCTGAAGCTGGCCACCTGGGAGCTGGCGATCCCGGTGCTCGGCGCCCTGTTCATCCTGGTGGTGATCTTCTACAACGTGAAGGATGCCAGCGGGGTCTCCCCGGCGAGCGTCGCACTGGTCTGGGTCGGCGCCAGCGTTGTGATCGCAGCCCTTGCCAAGCCGTTGGCCGAGCGGATCGGACGCTCCCTGACCGAGGAGCTGAGCCAAGCTGACGCCGCCCACGAGCTGGTCACCGAGGCCTGAGGTGACCACCTCTGCGGCGCACTGGCTCGCCCGGGACGCGGCGGCGGTTGCCAGGGTGGAGAAGCTCCGGTTCTTCCCGCTGGTCGCCGAATCGGGGGACGGCTGCCGGCTCCGGGAGCCCGGCGGGCGGACGCTGCTCGACCTCTCGGCCACCTGGACGGCGTGCGGCCTCGGACACGGCCATCCGGCAGTACTCGAGGCGCTCGCCCGGTCGGCCCGGAACCCGCCCGGCGCCGGCGCGCTGTCGGCCGTCCACCCCGACGCCGTGCTGTTGGCGGAGGAACTGCTCGCCCTGGTGCCCGGCGAGGGTGAGCGGCGGGTCTACTTCGGGCATGCCGGCTCCGACGCCAACGACGTCGCCATCCGGTCCGCGCTGGCCGCCACCGGCCGCGACATCGTGGTCGCCTTCGAGCACAGCTACCACGGCGGGCTCGGGCTGGCGATGGCCGCCTCGGGGGTGCACGTCGAGGGCGGCAGCGTCTCCCCGTCCGACCGGGTCAGGTTCGTCCCCTACCCCGATCCGTACCGGGACGGCACCGAGGCACTGGAACACAGCCTGGCCGCGATCGACGCCGCGCTCACCCCGGGCGACGTGGCCTGCCTGTTGGTGGAGCCGATCCTCTCCGACGGCGGCCTGGTCGTACCACCCGCCGGCTTCCTGCGCGAGGTGGCTGCGCGGTGCGCGTCGGCCGGGACCCTGTTGATCTGCGACGAGGTCAAGGTCGGCCTGGGCCGGCCCGGCACGCTGCACGCCTTCGAGCACGACGGCGTCCGCCCCGACCTGGTCACTTTCGGCAAGTCCCTCGGCGCCGGGGTGCCCATCTCGGCGGCGGTCGGGCCGGCCTGGGTGCTCGACCATCCGGCTGGCAGCGCCCTGCTCACCACCGCCGGCAATCCGTTCTCCACCGCCGTCGGACGAGCCGTGCTGCGGGTGATCTGCGCCGAGGGACTGCCGGAGCGCGCTGAGCGGATGGGGACGCGGCTGCGCGACGGCCTGGGGCAGGCCACCACCGGCTGGGAGGTGGTCGGTGACATCCGCGGCCGCGGACTCGCGATCGGGGTCGACCTGGTCACCGACAGGGCTTCGCGGGGACGGGATCCCGGGTTCGCGGCCCGGGTCGTCTACCGGGCCTGGGAACTGGGCGCAGTGGTGTACTACGTGGGAGGCAATGTGCTGGAGGTGACCCCACCGCTGGTGATCGGGGAGGACGAGGTGGACCGCGCCGTGGAGATCCTGGCCGAGGCGATCCGGACGGCGAATCAGGTCGGCGACGCCCAACTCGCCCCGTACGCGGGGTGGTGAGCGTGGCACCGTCCACCGGCGACCTGGCCGGCTTCATCGACGCACTGCCGCTGGTCGACCACCACGTCCACGGGGCGCTCCGCGACCAGGTCGGACGGGCCGACTTCGAGGCCATGATCACCGAAGCGCCCCGGGGGCCATCGGTCGGGACGGCGTTCGACTCCCAGGTCGGGTTCGCCATCCGGGCCTGGTGCGCCCCGCTGCTCGACCTGCCCCGCCACGTCGACACCGAGCTCTACTGGGCCAGACGCTGCGAACTCGGCGAGGCTGAGGTCAACCGGCGGTTGCTTCGGGCCACGGGCACCGCCGTCTACCTGCTGGAGACCGGCTACCTCGGCGACGCGGTGCTCGACCCTGCCGCCCACGCCGAGGCCGCCGCTGCGGACACCCGTGAGGTGATCCGGCTCGAGTCGATCGCGGAGGAACTGCTCGCGGGGGGCGACGTGGAAGCCTTCCTCGCCGACTACCCGACGCTGCTCGCCAGCCGGGCTGCCCAGACCAGTGCGGTCGGCACCAAGACCGTGCTCGCCTATCGCCGCGGCTTCGACCTGCCGGCGGAACGTCCCACCGGCGCCGACGTGCGCCGCAGCGTGGCAGCCGAACTCCGACGCGCGGCGGGAGGGCCGCCACGGGTCACCGAGCCGGCGCTGCTGAACCACCTGCGCTGGTGCGGCATCGACCTGGGCCTGCCGCTGCAGTTCCACAGCGGCTACGGCGACCCCGACCTCTCACTGCACCGCGCCAACCCCCTCCTGCTCACCGACTGGCTGCGGCTCGTCGAGCCCACCGGGGTGCCGGTGATGCTGCTCCACAACTACCCCTACCACCGCGAGGCTGGCTACCTCGCCCAGGTCTTCGACAACGTCTACTTCGACGTCGGCCTCGGCGTGAACTACACCGGCGCCGCCAGCCGGGCCATCATCGCCGAATCACTCGAACTGGGCCCCTTCCACAAGCAACTGTTCAGCTCCGACGCCTGGGGCCCAGCCGAACTGCACTACCTCGGCGCCCTGCTCTGGCGCCGAGGCATGGCCGCGGTGGTCTCGGAGTGGGTCGAGCGCGACGAGTGGTCCCTGGCGGACGCCGAGCGCGTGCTACGGCTGATCGCGTCGGAGAACGCGGAACGGGTCTACCGGCTCTGACGCCCGAGTGCGATCGGCCCGCTGGGTCGCCAGCCACGTGAGTGGAGTTGGGGAGGGTCGTCCGCGGCGTTCTGCGCACCCTCCGTCGCATCGTGGGCTGCGCTTCGAGAGGACGGACGGGAATCGAACCGCATGGCCAGCTTGGAAGGAGGTCCGCACACCCCGCCCGAGGGCTTAGTTTAATCGTCAACTGCATCATCACCCTACACGGAGCGCCACGGGTCGACAAGGTTTGCAGGCTCTTCACACCTGAGGTTGCCTCCGCCCTTGCCGTGCACAGCCAGGTTCGCGGGAGTGTCGGGGCAGCACATCATGGTCCCGTCCAGGGCGCACACCAACCGTCCGCGCCACCACGTGCCCTTCGTGCCGGGCGCAGCCGCCGAGGTGGTCAGCAGGTTGAACGGCTCCCGCAACGGTGCTGGCCCCAGACGCCGGCGAGCCGCAGCCAGCGCTGCCGCCGACGGTCGGGCGACCGCACCCTCCAAACAGGCCACCAGCCGGGCCCACACCCCTCGGTAGCCGCACTCGGCGAACAACGCTCCCGCGAGCAGGAGATAGACCACCACCCGCGAAGGCAGGTCCCGGACACGCCGCTGCAGCGTGCGGGTCTGAACGAGAACGGGATCGACCATCTCGAACGGCACGATCTGGGTCAGCTCACCCAGATGGCCCGGCGCGAACACACCACCAACCACAGAGCGACGCTCAGCGACAACCGGGATCGCCGGAATGGCATGATGAACAGCCAACGGAGCTCCCGGGGAAGAAGAAGCAGCTTGGTCGTTGCCACTCCTACCCGGGCTCCGTTGCACCTCACCGACGACACGCCGGTCCCAATCCTTGACCTACCGCCCCCAACCTTAAGTTGACGGCATTGCTACTAGTGTCGCGCGTCTGAATCTCGTTTACGGGTGTGGGGCAGGATTTCGTCGGCGGTCTTGGTCCAGGTGAAGGGGTGGCAGCGGTCGTTCCAGCCGGTGATGAAGGCTCGGATCGCGCCGACGAGTTGGGGGACGCTGTCGAAGCTGCCGCGGCGGATGGCTTGCCGGGTGATGATCCCGAAGAACACCTCGACCAGGTTCAGCCAGGAGCCGCTGGTTGGCGTGAAGTGGAGCGTGATCCGGGGGTTCTTGGCTAGCCATGCCTGGATCTCGGCGTGTTTGTGGGTGTGGTAGTTGTCCACGACCACGTGCAGCTTCCGGCGGGGGTAGGCCTTGGCGACCTTGCGGAGGAAGTCGCCGAACTCGGCCTTGCCGTGCCGGTCGTAGCATTGATCGACGACTTTGCCGGTGGCGACCTCCAAGGCGGCGAACAAGGTCGTCGTGCCGTTGCGTTTGTAGTCGTGGGTGGCTTTCTCCGGCAAGCCGGGGCGGACCGGCAGGATCGGCGCAGTCCGGTTCAACGCCTGGATCTGACTCTTCTCGTCCACGCACAACACGATCGCGTTGGTCGGCGGGTTCAGATACAGCCCGACGACGTCACGGACCTTGGCCTCCAGCTCGGGATCGGTGGAGAACTTGAACGTCTCCCGACGCCACGGCTTGATCCCATACTTCCGCCACGCCCGCGCGACCGTGGCGTCCCCGACACCGAGCTGGCCGGCGAGCAGCCGGGTCGACCAGTGCGTCACCGCCAGCGCTTTCGGCGGCGCCTCCAGCGTGGCGGCCAGGATCCCGGCGTCATCAATCGTCTTCGGCCGACCCGAACGCGGCTCGTCATCCAACCCCGAGATCCCGTGCTCAGCGAACCGGTCACGCCACTTGATCACCGTCGGCCGAGACACGCCAAGCTGGCTCGCCACCGCCGTGGTCCCACCCCCGGCCGCACTCGCCAACACGATCCTGGCCCGCTCGGCATGACCGGCAGACACCGTCGACGACCTCGTCCACGACTCCAGAATCAACCGATCCGGATCAGTGAGCTCCACAGTTGATGATGGCATGACCCATCATCCCACACCGTCAACGAACTAATGACGCGCGACACAGTGAACCCCGGAGTCCTCATCCCTCCACACGCCACCGCGCCACTGGCCCGCCCTGATCTCCATTAGTCGCAGCCGAGTGCTGCTCGCGATGAGGCCTGCATAGTTGTCGGCGGTGGCGTCGGTACCGAACGACTCCGTCGCTTTCGCGATGATCGGGTGCGGCAGCTCGCTGAGCGGATGCATCTCGTCGAACCGGCCCTCGTCCATGAGCCGACGGGGGCGCGGCGACGCCCAGTCGGCAGACAGGTCCTCCGCCAACAGGCGAAGGGTCGGACGGGCTCGACGGGAGTGCACCCTCTGATCATGCACGAGCCTTACGACACAGCTGGCATGCCCCGCCCGCACTCAGAGGAGATCAGCCACCTCATCAATGGCGGAATCGCGGGTGGGACGCTGCTTCGCGAAACGTTCGGCAAGCTCGCGACGATCACTCTGGCGTTGCTCCTCGAACACGACGAGATCCGCGACACGGATGCGACGATCACGACCGACGCGGTGAGACACGACCTCGCCCCGATCCAGCAGCTTGTACAGGTGCGTTCGGCTCATCCCGAGACGCTCGGCGGCCTCAGCCGGGGTCAACGTGACAGACGGGGCTTCGACCACGGCGAGGTCCGCGCCCTCACTGATGCAGCGGCTCACACTGAGCAGCACGTCTCGCAACTCGGGTCCGGCAGCATTCTGGGCGAACTGCGCAAGAGCCTTGAGTTGTTCAACAGGAACGCTCGAAGTCTGAATGGTCTGCATGACGATACTTATCTCCAGTGTCGCAACTGACATAGATGTCACAGATGACATTACTCCACGGCGGGTGGCCTTGGCAAGGCCGGGGTCTGGGCTCCCTTGGCGAAGGTGCCGCGGATCGTACGCCACGGAGTTCCAGTCGCTCCACGGGCACCCGCGTCCGCGAGAGCGCAGGGACTGGGGCCGGTGCCGTGGAGCGGGGCAATTCACCAAGACGGCGGCCCGGTCGCTCGGCTTGGAGTCGGGTGGCGCCGGGAACGTGGTGATCGCCGGAACTCGAGAATTGCGCGCCTTCCACCCTCGCAGCACACCGAAACGGGACCCGCGATCCCCATCCCCCGCGTGCACCATCGTGCACCATCGGGGGGATACACGGCTGCCACTGAGGTGCACCCGTTGCTATGATCGAGCTTGTCAGAGGGCATTCGGCCTTGTGACACGCATGCGGGAGTCTCCTTCGCAATGAGAAGGTCAGGGGTTCGAATCCCCTTAGCTCCACCGGGTGGAACCGCTAGTCACACGCAAGTTGCCTCGTGCGAGAAGGCGACAGCCACTCACAGCAGCATGGCCACGGTACCGAGGACGAGCAGTGCCAGTCCCAAGGCGGCGCGTCTGGTGATCCTCTCGGAGAGGAACCACACCGCGAACCCGACTGTCACCAGGATGCTGAGCCGATCGATCGGGGCGACGAGGCTAGCCGGTCCGTCCTGCATGGCCCGCCAGTAGCAGAGCCAGGAAGCGCCCGTGGCAAGGCCCGACAGCCCAATGAAGCC
>Ga0073905_10001729_pt1 | contig 11159 bp, 15 predicted proteins | sample KloWWTupernatant_FD_65482 | JGI IMG/M metagenome (GOLD analysis project Ga0073905, IMG submission 65482) | Active sludge microbial communities from Klosterneuburg, Austria, studying microevolution and ecology of nitrifiers - Klosterneuburg... | ecosystem: Engineered > WWTP > Aerobic digester >... | reverse complement strand
ATCCAGATTGGCGACAAGACCTGCTGGGAGGGCGGCTATGGCACCGACACGATGCGCACCCTCTGCCGCTTCGGCTTCGACGTCATGAATCTCCACCGCATCCAGCTCCACGTCCTCTCCTGGAATGAACGCGCCATCCACGTCTACGAGAAGGTCGGCTTCCACCGCGAAGCGCTCTGCCGCGATGCCATGTTCCGCTTCGGGAAATACCACGACATGGTCGTCATGGGACTCCTCCGGGGAGAACTCCGATGAGCCTGCACCAGGCGGCATCGTCACCTGCATCCCGTGTCCACGAACTCCAGGAGTAAAAGCAATGACGTCCATCTTTGAAGGCACCCTCATCCGCCTCCGCGCTCGCGAACCCGAAGACGCCCCCCTCCTCTACAAATGGTTCAACGACCCGGAGGTCACCGAACATCTGGTCATTCGGTACCCCCTCTCGATGAAATCCGAACGCGACTTCATTGAAAGCGTCGCGAAGCCCGATTACAGCCACGCCGGCTTCGCAATCGAAACTCTTGCCGAAAGCCGCCTCATCGGCGGTATCGACCTCGTCAAGCCCAGCCCCGAAAACCGCAGCGCCGAGCTCGGTATCGCCATCGGCGACAAATCCTGCTGGGACGGCGGCTACGGCACCGATGCCATGCGCACCCTCTGCCGCTTCGGCTTCGAGATGATGAACCTCCACCGCATCCAGCTCGAGGTCTACGCGCCCAACGACCGCGCCCGGCACGTCTACGAAAAGGTCGGGTTCGTGGTGGAGGGCCGCCTCCGGGACGCGCTCTTCAAGTACGGCCGCTACCACGACATCTTCGTCATGTCGCTCCTCGAAGGCGAACTGCGGGACGAATAGCCCCCGCGGCCAGGCCCTTGCCCGGTGTGCCGTTAATCTCCCGGGCCGTACCCTTGCCTCATTCCCCGCACCACCCGGAGGGACCGCCGCTTGTCCATCGAACTCGTCGGCTGGGCCGCCGTCATCCTCACCCAGGTCTTTTGGATCCCCAACATCTCCCGGATCCTCAAGACCCGCGATGTCCAGGGCTACTCCCTCCCCGCCTGGCTCATCATGGTCGCCGGCCTCTCCTGCTGGCTCATCTACTTCGCGGTCCAACACGATATTGTTGGAATTGTTGCGAATATTCTTGGCGTTACTGGTGCCGCCACCACCACCGCCTGCATCTGGGCATGGCGCCGCCCATCCGAATCTGCTGCTCGACAGGTTATCGCCACGTTCGATCGGGGTTAACCCTGAGTCTCCACCGGCCCCCGCCTCACGCAGCGGTAAATTCGTGATGAAATTCTCAATCAGGGGTTGACACCCTCTGTCGCGAATTGGTAGCTTCCGTTGGTCGGATGGCGCTGGCGCTATCCACAGCGCTCGGTAATACAGTGCACAACCTGCCAAATGCGCCTTTAGAGGCGCAACGGGGGACCCAGTCCCGGGGCGAATTGGTCTGCCAACTCCCGCGCAGCCCATAGGGCGCCTTCCGCCCGAGCCCGTCAGCTAACCCCGTCGGCAGTCCGGAAGGCCAGGCGAGCAGGTCGCTCGCTTCGAGGTCTTTTTTTCTGCCCTCGAGTACTTATTTCGCGTTCCGTGTTGAGGAGGAAACGTCTATGCCCGCTTTGCAGGAAGCCCCACCCAAGTCGTGCCCCAAGTGCCGCGGCTCCATGATCGTTGAGCGCGACTGGCATGGCACCTACGGCAGCTGCATCATGTGCGGCTACGTCCACGAAGTGCTCACCAGCCCACCCATCGATCTCGCCGCCGAGGAAGCAGCCCTTCCCCAGCGCCAGCGCCGCCGCCAGCCGTCCCACGGCAAGCTCCGGCTCTGATTCCCGCCAACCACACACTCGAAACCCCCGCTCCAGGGCGGGGGTTTTCTCTTTCCTTCCCGCGCGCCAGCTTCTATGATTCGCGCCAACAGGGGGCGTTCACTTCATGCCGTATATCCGACTCTCGATCGCCAAGCCACGCCGCGGTGAGGAAGCTCGCCTCGAAGAACTCATGAGCAAGCTCGCCGATACCGTCCGGGCCCAGCCCGGCTGCATCGCCAGCCACCTCCTCAAACCCCACGATGACAGCGGCGAGATTGCCCGCATCGCCATCTACGAAAACGAAAACGTCGCCGAAACGGCCGCCAACAGCCAGACGGTCATGTCTCTCCGCTCCGAGATCCACCTCGCCAGCGAACCAGGCCACGCCGAACGCGCCTTTTTCACCGACTGAACCACGCCTACTGGTAGCGCCACGCCGGGCCCGGGATTACACCCCGGGCCCTACTGCTTTCCCCCTCCGCAACCGCCCCCGGCCGATCACCGCGTTCTGCCGCCCCAACCCGTCGGGGTTCGCCCGAACACTATTCGGGTTTATCCCAATACGCCCCGCGCACGCCCTGCCTAGACTTCTCGTTGTCCTGGGGGAATCACCACAGCACCATCCCCCGGGCCCATCAGGGAACCACCTGTCCCCTCAGCGGCGGCAGGCTGGCACTCAACCCGCCGATGGGAACCAACCAGAGGAGCACCCCGTGAATAGCGTCCGCACGAATGGCCGAACCCAGATGCCTGTCCGGTCCACTTCAACCCAGGTATCATCCCCAAACTCCGGCCGCGCGCAGAACCCCATCCGCATCCTCCTGGTCGATGACCATGCCGTCATCCGCCAGGCCCTCCGGATGCTCCTCGAAAGCCAGCCCGAGCTCCAGGTCATCGGCGATGTCGAAAACGGCCGCGAAGCCGTCCAGACCGTCGAACGCCTCCAGCCCGATGTCGTCCTCATGGATGTCGTCATGCCCGGCCTCAACGGCCTTGAAGCCACCCGCCAGATCCGCCGCAGCAGCCCCGGCACCCGCGTTGTCATGCTCAGCGGCTTCGTGGATGAGGATCAGCTCCTCGATTCCATCCGCTCCGGCGCCTCCGGTTACATCATCAAGAAGTCTGATGTCAGCGAGCTCGTCCTTGCCATCCAGACCGTCCACCGCGGCAACAGCTACTTTTCCAGCGCCCTCAGCGAAGGCTTCGACCTCGCCGAAGTCCTTTACCAGGCCAAGCGCACTGACCAGCGCGCCGGCGTCGATGCCCTCACCAGCCGCGAACGCGAAGTCCTCCAGCTCATCGCCGAAGGCTTCACCAACCAGGGCATCGCCAACGAGCTCTACATCAGTGTCAAGACTGTCGAGGCCCACAAGGCCCACATCATGGCCAAGCTCCACGCCCGCAACCGCACCGACCTCATCCGCTACGCCATCCGCAAGGGCATCGTCCGCCTCGAAAGCGTCGAAGAAGCCGAGCGCATGCTCGACGGCGTCGGCGATGCCATCGCCGGCTGATCCAGCAACCCTCCCGCTCCTCCAACGGGCCCGGCGCATGCGCCGGGCCCGTTCCATTCCCCGCCAGCTCGGCAAGCCACCCGCCCGGATTCAGGGGATCTCCCCCGCGCGAGTGAGGGATGGGCCCCACGCCCGCTGGGTCTTCCCCGATAACCGGCCCGCATCCACCTCCCTAACCTGAATCCATCCCAGCTTGGGCCAGGCCGGCACCCCATGATCAAGATCACCCGCATCGATGGCACGACCTTCTACGTCAACCCCGACCTGATCGAGATCATGGAAGCCACCCACGATACCCACCTCACCCTCACCAACGGCCACCGCTACATCTGCTCCGATGACCCCGATGTCATCGTCGAGCGCATTGCCGAATTCCGCCGGATGAGCTTTGGCGCCATCCGCAGGAGTGCGTGATGGACCTCGCAACCCTCATCGGGCTCATCCTCGCGGTCGTCGGCATCATCGGCGGCAACATCCTGGAAGGCGGCAACCCCGCCGCCCTTATCAACATCCCCGGCGTCATGATCGTCTTCGTCGGCACCTTCGGCGCCGTCATGATTTCCCAGCCGCTGAGCGTCATCATCGGTTTGCCGAAATTCATCCTGAAAGCCTTCCTCGGCGGCGCCGCCCACAACTCCGCCGAGACCGTCGACCTCTTCGTTGATATGGCCGACAAGGCCCGCCGCGAGGGCCTGCTCGCCCTCGAAGCCGACGTCGACAAGATCCACGACACCTTCACCCGCAAGGGTGTCCAGCTCATGATCGACGGCACCGACCCCGAACTCCTCCGAGAAATCATGGAGATCGAGGCCGAGTCCATGAAGCACCGCCACGAAGGCAACTTCGCCGCATTGGAGTTCATGGGCGGTATCGCCCCCACCATCGGCGTGCTCGGCGCCGTTATGGGCCTCATGGGCGTCATGGCCCACCTCGATGAGCCCGAGCACATCGGCCCCGGTATCGCCACCGCCTTCGTCGCAACCTTCTACGGCGTCTTCACGGCCAACGTCCTCTGGCTACCCCTGGCTAACAAGCTCAAGAACAACTCCAAGCACGAACTCCACGCCCTCAACGTCGTCATCGAGGGCCTCATGTCCATCCAGTCCGGCGATAACCCCCGCATCGTCCGCGAAAAGCTCGAAGGCTTCCTCCAGCCCAGCCAGCGCAAGAAGGGCGATGACCACGGCGAGTCCCGCAGGGAGGCAGCGTGAGCCGCAAAGCCCCCGAGCCCGAAGCACCAGAAAACCACGAACGCTGGATCGTCTCCTATGCGGACATGCTGACGCTCCTCTTCGCGCTCTTCGTCGTCCTCTACGCAACCAGCGATGCCAACCCCCAGAAACTCCAGTCCGTCCGCTACTCCATTGACCAGGCCTTCAGTGTTGGCGTGCTCCAGGGCAGCAACGGCGCCTCGCCCATCTTCGATTCCGGCGGCGGCCTCACGCCTTCCATCAGTGAGATCAAGTCCAACAACCTCGCCGGCCTCACCGAAACGCTCGATGGCTTCGCAGAGGCCAACAACATCGAAGGCAAGATCCAGGTCCGCAGCGATGCCGATTCCATCACCATCAGCCTCGCCGATAACCTGCTTTTCGATTCCGGCAGCGCCGACCTCAAGCCCGGCAGCCAGGATGTCCTCCTGCTCGTCGCCTCCGCCCTCAGCGGCCTCCCCAACCAGATGCGCGTCGAGGGCCACACCGACGACATCCCCGTCAACAGCCCTGATTTCGCCACCAACTGGGAACTCTCCGCCGCCCGCGCCTCGCGCGTCCTCCGCTTCCTCTCCGAGCAGGGTGGCATCAAGGCCGATCAGCTCTTCCTCGCCGGCTTCGCCGATACCCAGCCCGTCGGCGACAACGCCACACCCGAAGGCCGCGCCCTCAACCGGCGCGCCGATATCGTCATCCTCTACCCGACCCTCGAGGACCTCAAGAAGTCCCTCGAAGGCATAGGCAGGTAACACCATGCTCAAAGACAAGAAAGTCCTGGCCGGGGGCGCCGTCCTCTTCGTCGCGGCCTTCTGGTTCTACATCAAACCGAACTACATGGACCCGAAACCGCCCGTGGTCCACACCGCCGAGGAGATCGCAGCCGCCCCTCGCCCGACGGTCATGCTCGGCAAGGCCACCGGTGGCGGCCATGGCGCCTCCAATGCCCCTGAGGGCATCGTCTTCAACCTCAAGGCGCCATCCTCCGCACCGCGCTACGTGAAGGCCATCATTGCCCTCGAATTCGAAGCCCAGACGCCCCCCTGGATCGGCGTCTCCGGCGATGCCCTCGCCGCGAAGAACGCCGAATTCGCCCACCACCTGGACCCCGAAATGCACAAGATCCTCGATGCGGTCGCGGCCGTCATCGGCTCCAAGACCGCAGATGAAGTGACCACGTCCGAAGGCCGCGAGCACCTCAAAGCCGAGCTCATGGAGGCCATCAACCACCACCTCCACGAACACAAGGTCGAGCAGATCTACTTCGAAACGTTCATCACCCAGTGAGGCTCCCCCATGCCTGATCCTGTTGAAGTCCTTGGCCAGCTCCTTTCGCCCCAACAGGCTTCGAGCCTTGATGCCACCGGCCGTGACGTCTGGGCATCCGCGGCCGCCTCGCTGCAGACCCTGCAGGGCGCCGCACCATCGATCGAAGAACTCGACGGCAGCCTCGTCATGCCCGACGAGATCACCGGCGCCTTCGCCGCCCCCCACCTCGCCATCCCCCTCGAGCTCTCCACGGACCAGGACCAGTCCGCCACTGCCTACCTTGTCCTCGAAACCGCTCCCGCCGCCGCCTTCCTCGAATCCCAGGCCGACAACCCCGAGGACGAAGAACAGCAGACCATCGTCATCGCCTCCACCCTCCTCGGACAGGTGCTCCAGTCTCTCAATGCCGCAGTCTTCGGGCGCTCCCCTTCCGGGCTCATCATCGCCACCGACGACGTGACCGCGAACACCATGCCCGCCACCCTCCAGGCGATGGATGACCCATGCCTCCTCCTCACCGGCACCCTCGCCGGCGTGCGCTCAATGCCGCTGAAGGTCGTCCTTCCGGGCACATTCCTGGACATCCTGGCCGGCGCCATGGCCGATGTTGCCGGTGCGCCTGCCCCGGCCGCCGTGGCCGAGTCGGCGCCGTTTAGCTTCGAACTCACTCAAGAGGAGCTCGAAGCAGCCGAACTTCTCGATGTGGAACCATCGAACATCCCCCGACCCGAACCCGCCTTTGCCGTCCCGGCCGCACCACCACCACCACCTCACCGCGAGCCGACGCCGATCGGCCCGGCTGCCTCCCGCGCCCGCTTCGCCCCCATCCCCGCGAGCGCTCCATCCGTGACCCACCAGTCGATCGACCTCCTCGCCGGTCTCCAGATGAACGTCACGGTTGAACTCGGCCGCACCGAACTCACCGTCGCTGAAGTCCTCGGCCTTGGCCCCGGCTCCGTCATCGAACTGGACCGCCTCGCCGGCGAACCCGTTGACATCCTCGTCAACGACCGGCTCATCGCCCGCGGCGAAGTCGTCGTCGTCGATGAGAACTTCGGGATCCGCGTCGTCGAGGTCCTCCGCCGCGGGGCCGAACAGGAAGAGCGCGTCGGGTGAACGATCCGAAGACCCGCAAGCGCCTCATGTGGGTCGCCGCTATCGCCGGGGCCATGCTCTGCGCCCTGCTTTTTGTCTCCACCTTCGCCCCTTCAGGCCCCTCCGTCGCCGAAGGCCCGGTGCTCCGCCCCGCGGAGACCGGGTCGCTGCTCCCCGGCGCTCCCGGTGGCGCCACCACGCCCGCCGAGACCTCCGGTTCCGGTGGCTTCAGCCTCGATGCCGCCGATCTCGCCTCCCTCGCCTGGCGGCTGGCACTCGTCGTCGTGATCATCGGCGCCTCGGTCGCCGGGCTCCGCTGGTGGGGCAAGAAGGCGGCCGCCCCGCGCAGTACCAGCGGCTTCATCCGTGTCGTCGATACCCTGGCCATCAGCAACGGCCGCACGATCCACCTCGTCGCCCTCGGCGACCGCGTCATCGCCATTGGCGCCACCCCGCAGCAGCTCACGTTCCTCAACGAACTGACCGGCGAGGAGGCGATGGAGGTGATGTCGGGTGTTGCCGCGGCCGCCAACCAGCCGATTAGCCAGTTCGCCGCCGAGCTCTTCCAGTCCATGCGCCGCGGCACCAGGCACGGCGCCGGCCCCCGCGTCGAGGCCGTCATCGGCGCTGACCGCGACTGACTCACCCCGGCCCGCCTCGTCCTTCGCTCCCTCCGGTGTCTCCTGCCCCTGAATGCGGGAATGTCCCCGCCACGCCCTGAGGGTTTCGCACCCCCGCCGAGGGGGTTCCCCCAATACTGAGCGCGGACGTCCCCGCCTACGCTGAAGCCACTTCGTTGCAGGGGTTTCGTGTGGGAGCCGCAATCGTCACTCGCCGCCACCGGAGGCGCCGGTCCCTGCTCCTCGTGGTTGCTTTTGGCCTCGCCCTGGTCACCCTCACCAGCTGCGCCGTCCAACCCACCACCAGCACTCAGCCTGCGCAGGTCTCCGGCCCCACCATCAGCACTCAGGACCCCCAGAACGTCTCCTCCGCTATCCAACTGCTCCTGCTGGTCACGGTCCTCTCCCTCGCTCCCGCCATCCTCGTCATGGTCACGTCCTTCACCCGGATCATCGTCGTCCTTTCCCTTGTCCGGAACGCCATCGGCATCCCCCAGCTCCCACCCAACCAGGTCCTTATCGGCCTCGGTCTGTTCCTCACGGCGTTCGTCATGGCGCCAGCCATCAAGACCATCAATGACGAGGCGGTCCAGCCTTACCTCAACGGCACCATCACCCAGCAGGAGGCCTACGACCGCGGCGAGGCCCCCCTCCGCGCCTTCATGCTCAAGCAGACCCGCGAACAGGACCTCGGCCTCTTCCTTAAGCTCTCGAACCAGCCCAAGCCAGCCACCGTCGATGACGTCCCAACCTACGTCCTCGTCCCCGCCTTCACCATCTCCGAACTCAAGACCGCCTTCCAGATGGGCTTCGTGATGTTCGTGCCCTTCCTCATCATCGACCTCATCATCTCCTCCGCCCTGCTCAGCATGGGCATGATGATGCTCCCGCCCGTCATCGTTTCCCTGCCATTCAAGATCCTCCTCTTCGTCCTTGTCGATGGCTGGTACCTCATCGTCGGCTCACTTGTCGGGAGCTTCGCATGAACGAGGCGATCGTCCTTGGCCTAATGAAGGAAGCGCTCACCGTCTCGCTGCTCGTCGGCGCGCCCATCCTGGCCACCACCCTCGTGATCGGTGTCGTGGTCAGCATCATCCAGGCTGTCACCCAGGTGAACGAAGCGACCCTCACCTTCGTACCCAAGCTCGTCGGCGTCTTCGTCGCGATGCTCCTCTTCGGCCCGTGGATGATGGGCACCCTGCTCGACTTCTCCGCCGGCATCTTCGCCAACATGGCGAGCTACGGGCGCTAACCGATGGAAATGACGCTTTCGCCCCAGCTCACCTACGCCTTCCTCCTCCTCCTCCTGCGCACCTCGGCCATGCTCGTGTCGGCGCCGCTCCTCAACCACAAGGGCATCCCCTCCTACACCCGGGTGGGTTTCGCCGTCTTCATGGCCCTGGTCCTCGTCCCGCTCCAGGCCGATACCATGCCGCCCGCACCCGCCAGCTTCGGCACGCTCATCGACCACGCCCTCCGCGAGACCCTCTTCGGCCTCGCCCTCGGCCTCGTCATGAACATGGTCTTCATCGGCATCCAGATGGCCTCCCGCGTCATCGGCCTCCAGATGGGGTTTGGCCTCGGCGCCGTCTTCGATCCCATCACTGGCACCGAATTCGGCGCCTTCGACCAGTTCTACTCGATCCTCGCCACCCTCGTGTTCTTTTCCATCAACGGCCACCACATCGTCGTCCAGGCGCTCGCCGAAACCACCCTGGCTATCCCCCTCGGCACCTTCGATCCCTTCGCCCTCGATCCCGGTGGGATCACCGCGCTCGTTGCCGGCCTCACCGTCACCGCTGTCCGCCTCGCCATGCCCGTCATGGCCGCCCTCACCCTGACCGATGTCGGCATGGGTATCGTCTCGCGGACCGTCCCGCAGATGCAGGTCCTGATCGTTGGCGCGCCGATCAAGATTGGTGTCGGCGTCCTCGTCCTCGGCGCCTCCTTGCCCGCGACCATGACCATCATGAACGGTGTCTTCGGCGCCTCGCTCGCCGGCTCGGGCCAGGCCCTCCTCGGAGGTGCGCGCTAAATGGCTGGCGAAAAGACCGAGGCCCCAACTCCAAAACGCCTCCAGGATGCCCGCAAGAAGGGCAATGTTGCGAAGAGCGAAGAGGTCGTCCAGATCGGCGCGCTCCTCATCGCCGTCGCAGCCGTCCGCTTCCTCGGGCCTGACCTATGGGACGGCCTCGCCGGGCTCCTGTACGACGGTCTCGGCAACCCCACGTCCGAAGAGCTCACCCGCGAAAGCGCCACCCGCCTCGGCCGCGAGACCTACCAGCGCGCCCTCCTCATGCTGCTCCCCCTGCTCGGACTGATCGCTGCCGCCGGCATCTTCCTCAACGTTGCCCAGACCGGGTTGCTCCTCAGCGGCGCCGGCCTCAAGCCCAACTTCTCCCGTGTGAACCCCGCCGCCGGGGCGAAGCGGTTGGTCTCCGTCGAAGGGCTTATCCGGCTCGCGAAGTCCCTGTTCAAGTTCCTCATCGTCGGCGTGGTGGTCTACTTCACGCTTGCCGGGCAGCTCGCCGAGCTCTCCGCGCTCGCCAGCTTCGGCGTTGCCCAATCCACTGCCCGCATTGCCCGCCTTGGTTTCGATGTAGCCGTTCGCGCCACCGCTGTGCTCTTCATCATGGCCCTCGCCGATTACGCCTGGCAGCGCCGCCAGCACATCAAGCGCCTGATGATGACCAGGGATGAGCTCAAACAGGAAATGAAGGAGAGCGACGGCGACCCCCAGATCAAGGCCGCCATTCGCCGCCGCCGCCAGCAGTTGATGAACCGCATGATCGCGGCAGTCAGGACCGCCGATGTGGTCGTCACCAACCCCACCCACTTCGCCGTTGCCCTCAAGTATGACCCGGTCACCATGCAGGCCCCCATGGTCGTCGCCAAAGGGCAGGACCACCTCGCCCTTCGCATCCGCGATGTCGCCATGAAGGCCGGTGTCCCCGTGCTCGAAGAGCCTCCGCTCGCCCGCGCCCTCCACAAGGCCGTACCTATCGGCCAGTACGTGCCCGCGAGCCTCTTCCACGCGGTCGCCGAAGTTCTCGCCTGGGTCTACGCCCTCCGCGCCAGGAAGCCAATCACCCGCCGCCGCGCCGCCGCCGCCAACCTCGGAGGTAACCTGTGACCGTCCGGTCTCCCTCCGCGGCCTCCACCGGCCTCAGCCGCCTCCTCGGCCAGACTGACGTCCTTCTTGCGGTGGGCATCATCCTGATCGTGGGGATGATGATCATCCCCCTCCCGCCTGCGCTGCTCGATTTGCTCCTCACGGTGAACATCGCAGCCTCCGTCATCATCCTGCTCGTCGCCGTCTATACCGATGAGCCGCTCAAGTTCTCGGTCTTCCCCTCGCTCCTGCTCATCACCACCCTCTTCCGCCTGGCGCTCAACGTCTCCACCTCCCGCCTCATCCTCCTCCAGGCTGATGCGGGTTCCGTGGTCGACTCGTTCGGTCATTTCGTCGTCGGCGGCAACCTTGTCGTCGGCATCGTCGTGTTCCTCATCCTGGTGGTCATCCAGTTCGTCGTCATCACCAATGGCGCCGGCCGCGTTGCCGAAGTCGCCGCCCGCTTCACCCTCGATGCCATGCCCGGCAAGCAGATGGCCATCGACGCCGACCTCAACGCCGG
>Ga0073905_10001727_pt1 | contig 11165 bp, 7 predicted proteins | sample KloWWTupernatant_FD_65482 | JGI IMG/M metagenome (GOLD analysis project Ga0073905, IMG submission 65482) | Active sludge microbial communities from Klosterneuburg, Austria, studying microevolution and ecology of nitrifiers - Klosterneuburg... | ecosystem: Engineered > WWTP > Aerobic digester >... | reverse complement strand
GGTCACGGTGGCGGAGATGGTGAGGAGTTGCGCCCCTTCGCCTTCCTGAAGGGTGGCCGGCACGGAGAAGCTGGCCACGCCATCCGCGCCGGTTGCGGCCGACCCCGAGGTGCGGATTGGGTCCGGGCGCGGGGCCGTCCGCCAGTAGTCATAATCCGCGAAGGAGTAGCGCTCGTAGCCTTCGACCCGGAGCGAAGTTGGTGAGCCGAGGACCGACCATTCGACGCCGGCGTTCTCGACTCCGCCGCCGAAGAAGTACGAGGCTGTCACGGTGGTGGCGATGGCATCGCCGGCGACAGCGTTCGGGCTCGTCGTTTCGACCTCCACCTGGAACTCGGGCTTGCGGAATTCGGCGACGAGGAAGCTGTTGGAGGCGATGCCGCCCCAATACATGCCCTTCTGGTCATCCCGGGGTTGGATGACCATGATGTAGTCGCCCACGGGGGCGTCGGCCGGGAGCTGGAAGCTGGCTGCGAATGTCCCGAACTCGTTCAGGCGGATGTCCTCACGGACCACCTGCTGGCCGCGCGAGTTGGTGATGACGAACTGGAGCGGCGGCTCGGCGGGCGGGACCGAGTAGGCCGCGTCGTCGTCGGCGCGGATGATGCCCTTGTATTCGACCGTTTCGCCGGGGCGGTAGATCGGGCGGTCGGTATAGACCTGGCCCACCCACTCGCGGACGTAGTAGTCGGTGGGCAGGTTGAGCTGGTAGGGCTGACTCCCGAACGACCAGCGGGTGGAGCCAACGCCCATGTGGCCGCCGTCATCGAGCAGGAGGATGTAGAACCGCTCTTTGGGATTGGACGGCGTTGGCAACGGCACCTTGAACGAGGCCATGCCGTCCGCATCGGTGGTGCGGGTGTCCGGGGTGATCCCCTCCCCGGAGGCGACGATCGTCGCCCCGGCGATGGGCTTGCCGGTGTCGTGGTCGATGGCCCACGCGAGCAGCTCGTCCTGGGCGAGCTTGGTTACGATCACCGTATCCACCACCGAGAAGGCAACGTAGGAGTTGTACTCGCCGGATGACCGGACGTAGTAGTAGCCACGGGGGAGCGGGCCGCCGTCCGTGAGTGAGGTCGAGCCGAGGACGACCTCGTTCAGTTCTCCGGCGGTGGGGACGGTCCACGACCGCAGCGGTGGGAGAGATGGAGTGAAATTCGGGGCAAGGTAATTGCCCTGCAGGACCGATTTCGCCTCCGCGGCGGTGAGCGGGTAAAGCGTGAAGCGGGCCTCGGCCATGTTCGTCGCGTGGAAGTAGAGGATTGGCTCAACCGAGTCCGAGTACGTCGCGGTTGAGCTGTAACTGGGAAGCGCGAGGCTGACGGAGCTCCGCAGCCGTTCGGTGGTGAACGAGAACGTGTAGCCGCCCATGACCTGGCCGTAGCGGTCCCTGGCTCCGGGCGCCAGCGTCACCGTGTAGCTCGTCGATGGCTTGAGTGAGACCGAGACGTACAGGCTGTTCTCGGAGGCGTAGACGTTGCCATCGAGGTCGTCCGCGCTGAACCCGGAGACGGAGACCTTGCCTTCGAGCGAGTCGGCGTCCATCGGGTTCGTGAACATGATGTTCACGCCATAACGGAAGGCGGCCGAATCACCGTTTGCCGGCCGGGTGGTGCTGACCGCCGGGAGCCCCACGGTGGTGAACGTGGAGCGGCGCTCAGCGGGGGTTGCCCCGCCGTTCGCGCCGGGCAGCCCCGCGGCGACCACCACGGTGTGTACTGTGCTCAGGGCGAGTTGGGCGGATGGGGTGAACGTCGCGACGGTGAAGTCCGCGTTCCAGGTGATGGCGCCGGGCACCGCAGTATCTGAAGCGCCGCGGACGGAGATCCCGGAGGCCGCGCGCGGGTCCATGGGCTGGTTGAACGTGACGGTGACGGGCTGGCGCGGGCCGGCCGCGTGGGTGTTCATGCCGGGGGTGATCTGGGCGACAGCCGGGCTGAGGGTCTGGAAGCTCCAGGCAAAGTCAGCCTCGAGGACGCCATCGGCCGCTGAGGTGAGGCCCTTCGGGATGCGGAGCCGGTAGGTGGTGAACGGCTCCAGCGTGTCGGGGACGAACCGGTAGACCGAGGTATTCAGCCACTCGCCCGTGCCCGCCAGCGGGGGGTCGAACTCAACCACGGGTGCGTTTCCCCGTGCGTCGAGTGTGGTCAGCGGGGCAACCGAGCGGCTGAACTGGACCAGGATCTGGGCGTTCAGGGGCAGCTCGGCATCGCCGTCTCCGGGGATCACCTGCTGGACGGTCAGCCGCCCGGTGACGGTGAACTGGTGCTGGACTTCCTGCGAAAGGCCGGCTTCGGGCCGGGCGGGGACGGTCACGGTGTACGAGGCACCGCGCAACAGCCCGGGATAGTCGGGCTGGAAGAGCAGGGTCCGATCGCTCAGCCACGCATAGCTGCCGGATGCCGCAGGTTCGATCTTCAAGAGTTGCTGCGGGTCATGCTCTCTGGGTGGACTTGCGAAGGTCACTTTCACCGGCGCCAGGCGGGCGACATCGTCCCCCTCCGGGCCCACGCTGAACCCCGGAGCCTCGACCAGGGGGGTGTGTTCGCGGTCGTCGTCGAGGGCGAGCCACGCGCCGCCGGCGGCGGCCCCGGCGACAACCGCGCCGATCAGCGCCGCCGCGGCCTTCCGGGCCGGTGTGTTCAGGAGGCCGGAGATCCTCGCCGCCTGGGTGTTGAGCCAGTTCGTGCCGGGCTTGTCGCTCATGGTTGCCTCACCTCGAAGGTTGTGGACGCGGAGACGGTCGAGCCGTCCCGCTGCCGTGCGGTCACCTGGAACGTGTGGGTCCCGGGTGTGATGTCCCAGACCAGCCGGGTTTCGCCGGCCGGCAACTGCGCAATGACCTCGCCGTCCATGGAGAACTGAAGGTCGATGTTCCCCGGGGGTGCCTCGGCGCGAAGTACCAGCTCCTGGGCGGGGAGCTCGGGCGCGAGGAAGAAGACGCTGCCGGGCTGTGGGTCGATGATCTGGAGCCCGCCGCCGTCGCCGGGCTGCAATGCGAGCTGGAACCCGGCATCGCGGGCCCAGGGGACCGCCTCGGAGGGGGGCGCGATGGCCACGGCGCCGCCGGGCTGGCGCACGTAGTACGTTTCGCGTGCGAAGGGCTCGGTCCCGGCGACGAAGAGCTCCCGTTGCGGTTGCTGGCAATCCGGCCCGGGCAGCAGACCCGTGGGAGCGCAGGTCAGCACGTCCACAGTGTTGGCTGGCTTCACCGGCCACCCCGGGGTGCGGGACATGGCCGCTGCCGCCATCACATCGCGCCAGATCGGCCCCGCGCCGTCGACCCCGGAGACTTCGCGCATGGGCCGGTTGTCGGCGTTGCCCACCCACACACCGACGGCGAAGCTGGCCGTGAAACCCAGCGTCCAGTTGTCGCGGAAGCCAGTGGTCGTGCCGGTCTTGGCCGCGGCGGGGAAGGCCGGTTCGAGCGGGGTGACCTGGCCGAACCCGGGGACGCGGGCGTCCGGGTCATCGAGGATGTCGGCGAGGATGTAGGCGTGGGCGGGCGAGATCACCTGCCGGGGTGCTGTCGCTCCGTGCTCGTAGAGGACCGTACCATCGGAGGCGCGGACACGGGCAATGGCGAACGGCGCGGCATAGCTCCCGGCGGCGCCGATCGCCGCATAGGCGGCCGTGAGGTCGAGGAGACGCACTTCACCCGCGCCAAGGGCGAGCGAAAGCCCGTAACGTTCGGCGTCCGTGAGCGTTGTGAGGCCGAACCGGTGGGCCATGTCCAGGAATGCCGGCGCGCCGATCGTGTCGAGCGTGGAGACGGCCGGGATGTTGAGGGATGAGGCAAGCGCCGTCCGCAGCGTTACCACGCCGTGGAACTGCTTGTCGAAGTTCTGCGGCTGGTACACGCCTCCGGCAACCGGGAAGGACACCGGGACATCGAGCACTGGCGAAGCGGCGGTGTAGCCATGCTCGAACGCGGCGGCGTAGAGGAACGGCTTGAGCGCGGAGCCGGGCTGGCGTGGCGTGAGCGCCATGTTGATGGCCCCGCCGGACTCATCGCCGGCAACACTGCCGACCATGGCGAGCACGCGGCCAGTCCCGGGTTCGACCATCACCACCGCGGCGTTGGAGACGTCGCGGTCGCGGAGGTTCTCCACGTGCAGCCGGGCGAGCCGCTCGGCCTCGTGCTGCAGCCCCGCATCCAGCGTCGTCTCGATGACCAGCCCAGGGCGGGAGGCAAGGCCGGGCTGGACGTGCTCAAGTTCCTCCATGACCCAGGCGACGAAGTGCGGCGCGATGGCCGGTTCGACGGCGGGGAGCACTTGGAGCGGGTCCGCACTCGCGGCGATGGCCTGGGCCGCGCTGATGGCGCCCTCATCCGCCATGCGTTGGAGGACGTACTCCTGGCGTGCTTTGCCGGCTGCGGGGTCCTCGGTTGCGTACGTGGTCGGCAGCTGTGGAAGCCCGGCGAGATATGCCGCGCGGGCAATATCGAGGTTGGCAGCCGAAACGCCGAAGTACACCCGGGCGGCCGCCTCGATGCCATAGGCGCCGCGGCCGTAGTACACCTCGTTCAGGTACAGCGCGATGATCTCGTCCTTGGAGCGGTGGGTCTCGAGCTGCAGGGCGATGAGCGATTCCCGCGCCTTCCGGACCAGGAGCGGGGTCTCACTGCTGTCCAGGTAGAGGCGCCGGGCGAGTTGCTGCGTGAGCGTTGATGCCCCGGAGCGCCCATCGCCGGGCTTCAGGAGTGCGCGGGCGATAGCGATCGGGTCGACCCCGGGATGGTCGCGGAAGCGCTGGTCCTCCGCCGCGATGGTAGCGTCGATGGCGGCAGGGGAGATGTCGTTCAGCGATACCGGGATGCGGAAGCCATCACGGCCATTGCGCTGCAGGACAACGCCGTTCGCGTCGAGCACGACCGTGCCGGGGGTGGTCAGCCGTGACTCAGGGGCATCCAAAGGCGCGCAATAGGCGTAGAGCGGAAGACTGACAGCAAGGCCCACAACAGCCGCCGCCGTAGCGAGCCGCCGTCTCCGGGTGCGTCCTGGGGAGCCGCTCGGAGTCTTCATGTGTACCTAGACGTCGCGCGGGGCGTGACGGTTCCCACCATACGCCTCCGGCGCAAGTGGACTGACGTACTGACGGCTGGCCGCATGCCCGCGATGAGGCAGTCGGGTGCCGCAGGTATCGGCAGGCCGGGGGAAAAGGTCTATGGTGGCGTTGTGGCCCGTCTGAGAATGGGCCGCCAAGTAAGGAATGCAGACAATGCGATGGCTCAACAGACTGCTTGGCCGCCAGCAAACGCACGAGGAGTGGCTGGAGGCTCACCCGGGAAAGCACTCGAACAAATCCGCCCCGCCCTCGATCTCCGCTGAGGAAGAGCGGCAAACGCGCGAGCGCATGGAGACCGAAATGGACGAGCAACGCGCCAAGCGCGAAGGCTAGGGTCTAGGCGTCACCAGGGGCGGTGAGGAGCGCCCCGCGCATGCCATCGGCATCATCGCCGGTTGCGCGGCAACTACGGTTTTCCGGCTGATGCGGAAGCGCCAGCACCAACAACGCCATCCCGGTGATCGCGAGGCCGGACTGGTAGGTGCTGTGCAGTCCAATTCCTCCGGTTACGAGGAGCACGAGCCCGGCAGCGCCGGCCACGTTACGCATGCGCAGCAATGCGGCGATGGTGGCGGTCATGCAGCCCGCGGCGGCGGCATAGACCACCGAAGGAAGAACGCCCGAGAGACCTTCGCTCCAGAGCAGGAGGAAGCGCGCCGTTGCGCCTCCGTTGCCAAGGAACGCGACCCAGGTGACCAGGGCGACACCCATGCCGATGAGTGCCGGGCCGCGCCCGAGACTCTTGCTGACCAGCAGGGGAGTGCTCAGGGCGAAGGCCGCTCCCATGACCTCTGCCGTCGTGAGCGCCCAGCCCGTTTCGATCGTTGCCAGGCCTTCTTGTGAGGCTGTCTGGGCTACGGTGTGGGTGGAGCTCAGGACAAACGCCGCGGCAAACAGCCCGGCCGGCGCCGCGAACGTCCAGCGGCGGGCGAAAGCGGCCCCGGCGATGGTGACCGTGGCGACCGCGCCAACGGCCGTGACATCCAGGGCCAGGCGGTCGGAGATGCCGAACGCGGCCAGCGCGCTGAGTGAGGCAAATGCCGCGACCGAAAGCGCGATGCCGCGCCACAGCGGCGTGCCCCGCTGCCAGAGCTGCCAGGCAATCCCGGGCAGGGCCACCATGAGGATGGCCACGCTGACGTAGTAGGCGTAACGGCCGCCGAGGCTCAGGACTTCGTACGGCTCGCGGAGCGTTTCGATACCGGGAATGTGGATGGCCGTGCGGGTGAAGGTCCGGAGGATGAGGAGCTCAATCGCGGAGGCGATTGCCAGTCCGGCCGCCACCAACACGATGGTTGATGGCGGCTCTGTGACGGCCTGGCTGCTCTGCTGGACCTGGCGCGCGGCCATTTCCCGTGTTACCTCTGGCCTTCCCGGTACCCGTAGACGCCGAGCCCGATGCCGAGGGCGACGAACAGCCCGAGGAGGATGCCGCCGATCGTGAGGGCGTTCCAGTCGGTGCCGCCATCGCCGGGCAGCGGAGCACCGGAGATCGAGAGCGTGACGAACTGCGAGGTGGACTTCAGACCGTTGCGCTCATCGCTTTCGCCATCCCAGACGGCGAAGGCCATGTCCGTGCTGTTGCCGCTGGCGAACTCCGCGTGTTCGAGGCCCAGGCTCGCATACGGGCGGGCGAAGACGACGGCCCACTTGCCATCGACCCATGCGCCATGACCCTGCACGTCCTGGACCGTGGATGTGGTGAGCTCGCCGAAGGCACGCGAGACCAGCGTCTGAACGGCGCCCAGGTCGGGGTTCGCGAACGGGTTACCCGCTTCGCGGGCGGTGTAGAACAGGCTATCGGTGTAGGGATACCCATCGACCGAAGAGGAGGTGTAGAAGACGTTCGGGTCTTTCAGGCCGGCATCCGAATCGGCGCGCCAGTGCCAGATGTTCACGCCCGAGTCGGCCTGGCCCATGCACACGGACGGTACGGTGGTGGCGGTCTTCGATGGGAACTCGATGGCGACGGCATCGGCGAAGTCTTCGGCGCGGATGGTCGTGTCGTTCTGCGAGGCATCGTCCCATTCGACCCGGATGTAGAGCGTGTCGTTGTGGTGAAGCGCCTTTGCACCGATCGTGGCGACACTGCCGCCGCCCGCCGCGTACGAACCGGCCTGGGCGGAGAGCGCGATGTTGACAGGCATCGCGTCCTTCCAGGCGTCATGGCCGGGGTCGAGTCCAGGGTCGCTTTCGGACTCGTAGGCGTTCAGGTAGAGCGTCTGCGAGACGGCCGGGTTGGTGTTGGTGAACTGGAGGACGCCCGCGAAGGCGAGTACTCCCAGGACACCCAGGGCGACCCGGCGCCGTTTCAAAGTATCGAGCAACATGGTCACATCACCTCGATGTCGTTGAGTGGTACGAGCGTTGGCTCAGCGGCGAATTCGGGGCCGTGGCTGATCGGGTCGCGCCAGTCGGTGCTGGGCTCTCCGGAGACTTCTTCCGGTTTCGTCCCGAGGAGCACGCAGTCATCGCTGATCCACGCCGAGAGAGCGAGCGCGGCCATGTGGTAGAAGCTGCCAGGGGTCGCGCGCGAACTCACGCGGCGCCCGAATGCCGCGCCCCAGCGGCCCAGGTGTTCACCCATGAACATGCGCTGGGCTTTCGCGGTCTGCTTCACCCTCGGCGCGCCCAGGTGCTCCACGGCGTAGGCCTCTTTCTGGCAGAGGTACGCCATGAACTCGAGCTCGACAGAGAGCTCGTCGGGCCGGAATCCGCCGCTGCGCGTATCGACGCCGAAGGCGCGGTAGAAGCCCGCAATGTCGGCCATACGCATGGTCTGCTGGATGGCATCGCTCGAGAAGTAGGCGGTCTCGAACGCCGGGCAATCGGGTGACGAGCTGAACGACATCAGCGCAACGTACTCGGGCTCGACGGTCTCCACATCGGTCGCCATGGCGAGGTGTGCGAGGCCGGTCAGCGGTGTCTGCTGTTCCGCGGCAAGGTACTCGTTGGCGATCTCCCGGATATCCGCGAAACGCTCGGCATCGGGGTAGGCGAAGACGTGGGCGAGCAGCGTATAGCCGGCAGATCGAGCCGCGAGGGCGTCGATTGGCGATCTGCAAAGAGTGGCGGTAGCCATGGTGACGCCTCCTAGATGGTGTTCATTGCGAAGCGGTCGGGCCGCTCGATGAGCGGTTCATCGACCGTGACGCGGACGATTTCCTTGCCGGTGCTATCGAAGCCGATAACCGTGTCGTTGAACATCTCGCGGGTCTTGCCGTTGACGTTGATTTCGCCGGTCTTCGGGCCCCGCTCGATTTTGTAGCTGAAGATGATCTGCTGGGTGACGCGGAAGAGCTGGAGGACGGCCAGCAACTCGCGGCTCGGGTTGGTGTAGCGCTCGATGGCGGCATCGACGCCGGGGCCGAACATCTGGTGCAGGTAATCGCGCGGCACCCAGCGCGGCGGGATGTAGTAGACGTTCGGCTGCGTGCCGAACTGCGGATAGAGGGGCAGCGCCACCTTCTCTTCGTGGACAAGGTAGTAGAGCGGGTTCTGGCGGTCGATCGTCCATTCGCCGTCGTTGTCCACCTTGACGAGGCCCTGGAGCCGGATCTTGCCGATGCAGGCGGTCATGCAGCGGGTTTCCATCGGCAAGCCGTTCGTGAGGGGGTCGGTGCCTTCCACGCGCGGGTAGCAGCCGATGCACTTTTCCGAGGTGCGCGTGCTGGGCCGGTACATGGACTTCTTGTACGGGCAGGCTTCGACGCACTTGCGGTAGCCGCGGCAGCGGTTCTGGTCGATGAGGACGATGCCGTCTTCCTCACGCTTGTAGATAGCGTTGCGCGGGCAACCGGCAGCGCAGGCGGGGTAGCTGCAGTGGTTGCAGATGCGCTGGAGGTAGAAGAACCATCCGGAGTGCTCGGGCAGCTGGGCGCCCCCGGTCGGGAAGCGGGTGGCGGTGTCCTCATAGATGTTCGGGACTTTCCACTCTTCTTCGGCCGGGATGTAGCCGGTGGCCATCTGCTTCACGCCATCGGCGGTTTCGAAGATGGTCTTGCCGTCGAACTTGCCGTACGGCGCGCGGCGGGCATCGGTCACTGTCGAATTCCAGACCTGGCCGCCGGGGTCGGCGGCTTCCTGGAGTTCGAGGATCTTTGCATCCCAGTGCTGCGGGTAGCCGCCGTAGGGCTTCGTCTCAACGTTGTTCCACCACATCAGCTCCTGGCCGGGGGAGAAGGTCCAGGTGGACTTGCACGCCATGGTGCAGGTCTGGCAGGCGATGCAGCGATTCGTGTTGAAGATCGCGGCGAACTGGCGCTGCTGGGTCCCGCCTTCGAATCGGTAGTCCATTTCGCGGCCCAGTTGCCAGTTGTACACCTTAGCCATGTGAAACCTCCTCCGGCGTGGCGCCGTAGACGCTGTTGATGAGATCGCGGACGAAGGCATCGCCCCGCCGCAGGAGAATGGCGTGTGTGCCCGCGAAGTACGGCGACTGGAAGAGCCGCAGCGTCTTATCCCGGGGCATCCCCATCAAGGCGTATTCCTCGATGAAGCAACGTGCCATCTCCGCATCCGGGTCGCTTCCCGGTTCGGCCCTGTACCGCAGAGCGACGAACTCGTACGGGTCGTCCGTATCGACGTGCTTCTCTGCCATTTCAGGCCTTCTTCACCCGGGTGATGTTGCCGGCGAGGTAGCGCTTCATGAAGTCGCTTTCGGCGCCGGGCGTCATGCCGTTGGTGGCGCCTGCCCATTCGCCCTGCCCGTTCAGCCCACCATCTTCCGCCTTGGTGATCTTCACAAGGGTTTCCTTCGGGACGGTGTTGACCGCGTGGTTGTCGGCCTCGCCGCCGAAGATGAACGCTTGCGCCACCTTCGCCTTGTGGAAGAGCGTGTCGGTCATGTGCATGGGCATGGACCAGTCCTTGGTGACGCTCTGGTGCGATCCCCGGCGGAAGTTCGACTGGTAGCCGGTATCGGCCGAGACGGCGCGTCCATCGGGCCGCTCCTTGGTGGCGCGGACCGTCTTGGGCGTTGAGCCGTAGCCACCGTGCTTGGTCATCACCACGCCGCGCGGGTAGGCGGGGTTGAACTTCACGCGGAGCATGCAGCGGGCGACCTCGTACTCCTCGGGCCGGTCCTGCCAGCCAATGAAGGGCCGGTCGGCCGGGTTCGCATCCACCCAGACGTAGTCGCCATCCTTGAGTCCGAGGGCGGCGGCGTCTTCCGGATTCATGTGGAGCTGCTGGTCGCCGACGCTGGCCGTCCGCGTGTCCTTGCGGTACGGGTCGGTGAAGTTGCTCGCCCAGAGGTTCATCCAGTCGGTCACGGCCCACGAGGAGTGGACAGTGTGGCGGGACTTCGGCGTGAGGAAGTAGAAGTTGTAGCCCTGCTCCCAGAGCGGGTTCTTCGTCTTCTTGGTCTCCGCCCAGGAAAGCTTCACGTTGCGGACGGTGCGCCGTTCCGGGTCCATGTCATCCCACGGGATGCCGTAGTCGTTGGGCCGGATGAGCCGGTTGGTGCTGACGATGACGTTGGGCAGGTAGGGCGTCGCTTCCGGGCCTTCGCGATGGACGATGAAGTTCTCGCCATACTCGATGGCCTCGGGGATATCGCAGTAGGAGTTCATCCGGCCCGTATCGGTGTGGAACGGCATGTTCGAGTGGATTTGCTCCCAGTACGGGATCCGCGGATAGGTTTCGAACATGAAGAGCGCGGAACCCGGCTCGCCGTACTTGCCGTTCATGATGTTGTCATACGTGTAGCCGTTGGTAGTCCCGGAGGAATCCAACAGGCGCTGCATGTAGATGTCGGTGCGGCCTTCGAGGACGAACTTCCAGTAGTCGGCGAAGCGACCGTCGCCGGTGAGTTTGCCGAGCGCCTCGGCTACCTTCGCCAGGATGGTGATGTCGTCCTTCGTGTCGTAGACGGGCGGGATGCCGCCCTTCCAGATCTGAATGAAGGGGTTCTGGCAGGAGCCGGTAATCTCCGGTTGTTCGAATTCCATCCAGGAGTTGGCCGGCAGCACAATATCGGAGTATTCGCAGGACAACGTCATTTCGATATCCTGCGTGACGATCATGTCGATCCGTGGCAGGGTGTTGAACAGCACCCCGTACATCCACTTCGCGTTGTTGATGATGTTGACGTT
>Ga0073905_10001724_pt1 | contig 11174 bp, 9 predicted proteins | sample KloWWTupernatant_FD_65482 | JGI IMG/M metagenome (GOLD analysis project Ga0073905, IMG submission 65482) | Active sludge microbial communities from Klosterneuburg, Austria, studying microevolution and ecology of nitrifiers - Klosterneuburg... | ecosystem: Engineered > WWTP > Aerobic digester >... | reverse complement strand
CCAACAAGTGAGATCAAATCTGTTTTTATTATTCCAGGGAAACAGGTTAAAAACGGTGAAGATCGCTTAGTGATTTTGAACCGAATAGCGCATGCTGTTATAGAAAGACAACGCGGGAAACATCCTGAGTATGTTTTTATCTATAGAGACAAGCCCATTACTCGTATGCTGAATAAGGGCTGGTGTACGGCGCGAAAACGCTTAGACTTTCCTGTTCGGGTACACGATCTCAAGCATACGTTTGGCAGACGGCTTAGAGCAGCGGGGGTGTCATTTGAAGATCGGCAAGACTTATTGGGACACAAATCCAGCAGGATTACAACTCACTATTCTACTGCCGAACTCTCAAACTTATGGAAGGCGCTAATAAGGTTTGCACAGGCCAAAATGGATCCGCGCTGACTGTGCTACGATCAGTTGAAAAACTGAGTCACGCAAAAGTCACGCAAGCAGTTTCGGGAGGGTTTAAGCGTGTTTCTGCAAGTTGTTAATTTTCCTAGTGTTTTATGGTGGCCAGAGCTGGAATCGAACCAGCGACACGAGGATTTTCAGTCCTCTGCTCTACCAACTGAGCTATCTGGCCTAAGAGAATAAAGAACCTATTAGACCGTATCTTGGCACAGTACGTCAAGACTAATCTTATTTTGGTGTGTTTGATAAATTATTTTTGTGCAACAAAGCCTGTCGGTGTGGCACTTCCCTTACCAAAAAAGTATTTTTCCATCTCAGTAGCTAAGAATTGTCGGTTTTTAATATCGGTCATATTCAGGCGGTTCTCGTTAATCAGAAGTGTTTGATGCTTTAGCCAAGCCTGCCAAGCTTCTTTAGAGACTTCTTTATAAATGCGTTCACCGAGTTTGCCAGGGTAGGGGGGGCGATCTAGCCCTTCAGCTTCTTTTTGAAGTTTTACGCAAAATACAATGTGACTCATGATACTTCCTCGATGATGTTAATAGTATTGCTGAGCATGGATGTTGGCTGATTTAAGCTTTTCAATTTGTCAATTAAACGCCGGATAGGCGCTGGTAAGCCCAGGGTATCTGTTTTTTCAAAAGAATACCATTGGTAATTTAAGCCGATGGATTTTGGTTTACGTTGATCTCGTACCTCGCAAAAAATGGGGTGAATGTTTAAATGAAAATGTGTAAAAGTGTGGCGGAAAGGCTCCCATTCGTGCGTTGTACGTAGAGTTAGTTTAAATGTTTTTGTGCACCAATCTTTTGTATCGGTTTGCAGGGGGCATTCCGGGAGACTCCATAATCCACCCCAAATGCCTTTAATTGGTCGTTTTTCCAGCAATATACATTTATGTTTATGGGAAACCAGCATTAACACACCCGTCGCTTTGGTTGGAATTTTTGCTCTAGGTTTAGGCATGGGATAAAATTTGACGCGATCCAATTTTTTTGCCGCACAACTACGAGCAATAGGGCAAGCTGTACATTTGGGTCGACTTCTTGTGCAAACCGTTGCACCCAAATCCATAATGGCTTGCGTGTAATCTTTCACGCGGTTTTTAGGCGTTATTTTTTCGCTGTGTTGCCAAAGTTTTTCTAAGGTTATAGGATTGCCGTTCCAACCGTCTACTGCAAAATGGCGTGCTAATACTCTTTTTACATTACCGTCCAAGATAGGATAGCACTGTTGAGTGCTAATGGATAAGATCGCGCCAGCGGTCGATCTGCCAATACCGGGCAATGCCAAAACGGCATCATAGTCGGTGGGAAATTTTCCTTTGTGTGTGGTATTAATTATTTGAGCAGTTTTATGCAGGTTTTTGGCTCTGGCATAATACCCTAGACCAGACCACAATTCAAAAACATCATCTAAAGGGGCGTGTGCGAGCTTGGACAGGGTTGGAAAACGCTTCATAAACCGTTCAAAATAATCGATAACGGTCGTTACTTGTGTTTGCTGTAACATTATCTCGGAGATCCAAACACGATAGGGCGTCGGGTTTTTTTGCCAAGGCAAATCGTGACGACCGTGTTTGTCAAACCACGTTAATATTTTTTGACTAAGAATCATTAAGGAAAACCAAACAATTTTTCCAAACTATTATCAGCGGCTTTTTCTGTAGCGCCTTTATGAACCAAGCTGATGGCACCATCTGCATAGTGCGACAAATTGGGTTGTACAACGAGATTATCAAAAGACCCTTTAATGTGTATTTTCAAGGGGGTTTCTTTTAAAAAAAGAGAAAAAGATTCTGAAGGATGTTGTTTGGGATGGGTTAATAAAGCTAAAGCCTGATATTCTACATTTTTTTGTGTGAGATCAACCATACCATGGCCATTCACCGTGTATTCAGGGTGTGTTAATTTAAAATCAGTGGTGTAAGCTCTGCCATTATCAAAAGTAATATTGGTTTTCAAGTGTTTAAAGGGTGTGACCAAGAGATCGACATTCATTGCTTGCAATCGCCATTCGCCTAATTCAGCGGTGAGAATTGCACTGATATTTGTGGAATTTCTTTTTGAAAGCGTATCTTTCAGCATCACAAGCGTGGATTGTGCATGTCGTAGCAAGGGAGAGAGATCGATACCTCGTACTCTGCCGTCAGTTAAGTGCACATAAGCGTTACCCGATAAATGTTGTAACCATGCGTCTGGTGAATTTCCCTGGGTTGTTAAATTTACCGTTGCTTTTATATTGCCATACAGTTTATCTTTTAAGTCGAGACGTGCTAACAATTCGTTGATCTCGAAGCTATCCATTTGGCCAGAAATCTTAAACTCTGGAACGTCACCTCGAATATCAATTTGCATTTTTGCTTGGTGGTGGCTGCTGGCCAGTTGTGCTTTGATGTTATCAAAAATAAAAATGCCATTATTTGCTTGCAACGTTGTTTTAATTTCAGGAATAGGGAGTGTGCCTATTCGTAGATTTTTACCGACAAAAGATCCGGTTAGATTAAGCGTTTTTAATGTTTTCGCGTGTAGATCTGTTTTAAAAGACCCTGAGACATTTTCTGCATTTTCGAATGCCAAGTTGAATGATGTGACGGCTAGCATTGGCATTTGATAAGTAAACGAGCCTTTTAAATCAGCCGTCTTAGCAGATATGGGGTATAAAGGTGTATTAAAGTTTGATAATCCGTGCACGCTCAGGCTGGGAATGTGGAAGCTACCGGCAATAATGGGGACATTTTGTAGCCTGTGGATTTGAAACTTCCCCAGCAATGAGTTGAAAGGGAGTGTTGGAAAGTTGGTATTGCATTCGAGATCTTGAATATCCAATTGTTGTGCTTTAGCATTGAATGCCCATGTTGCTTTAAAAGAAAAACTTCCGGTGTGTTCAGAAGTTGCATCTTGCAGTTCAAAATGTATATTCAGCGGCGCATGAATGCCTACAATACCTAAAGGTATTTTTTGAGCGGATAATGTGACATTTTTAAATCGTACATCTTGGTTAGTTATCGCATCTTTCCAATGTAGCGTGGCATTTTCTACTGTAATATCGTAAGGCACAACCCGAAAAGGTAAAGACTGTTCGGTTGAGTGGAAGAGAGGCATTTTTTGAATATTATCTAAAAGCGAATGCCCAGCAATTGATCCCGTCACAGTGGCATTTAGGCCTTCCAGCTGAATATTGACTAACAGCTTTCCAGAGAGGAGAGACCAGAGCTTAGGTACGAAACGTATTTTTTTTAAGGTTACCGTAGCGAGCTGGCTCTGTGCTGATCCTGAGTCAGTTGAGAGTGTTTCTAGAGAGATATCGTGCGCTTCCAGCGATAAGCTAGGTGTAATATGCCAAGACAAGGCGCCATTGATGGTTAACATTTGGCCTGTTGCTTCAGAAATTCGTTTTTGGGCAACAATTTTAAATTGATTCGGATCGACCAAGGTAATAATGGCAATGAGAGATAAGGTGCCTACCAAGCAGAAGAGAACCAAAAACTTAAAGAAATGTGTGATCAATTTGGACATAAGCTTAGCACCCTATTTAAATTTTTGAGCGGGTGATGGGAATCGAACCCACGCTACCAGCATGGGAAGCTGGAGTACTGCCATTGTACGACACCCGCAGCACTCTCCATTTTACCGTGCTTTCTAATGAAGCACAATCTTAAAGTTGGTTAGTTTACTGCTGTCGAGTATTCAGTATATTTCCCAAGGCCTTCTGTAGCGTATCCTGAACTGCGCTGTTTCCTTTTATTTTATCAAGTGTTTTTTCGACCGTTTTACCGATCACTTTTTCAACCAACTCTTTTTGTGCAAATTCCAAGGCGCTATTTGTGTATCTTGAGAGATCTGGTTTTATTTTGGGATCATCTAGCGTACCCTGGATCTGAATGTGCAAGGGGGTTTGAAATAAGAAAGTGCCCGCTTTATCATTTGCTGGGTAAGGATTATTTTTGAGTTGTAAAGTTGTTTGATATTGTATGTTGTTTGCTTGTGGGTTAATGGTCCCCGCCCCGTTGATGGCATAATCGGTCTGATTAATAGCAAGATCGGGATTTTGTATCACGCCATTGGTGATAGTTGCGGTTGCTTTGAGTGAATTAAAGGGCGTAAACGCACTCGAGTTAGACTCTGTTTTCCATTTTGCCAATTCGGATTTAATAACAGACAGCGAGTCGATGCTGAGTTTGTGCGTTAGTGCGTCGATCAAACTATGGATACTTGATTGGGTACTTTTTAAAAGATTCATTAAATCAATGCCATGAAATTTGCCACTGTTAATCTCAATGGCCGCTTTCCCGGAAAGACTATTTTGCAATGCTTGCAGATCTGTTCCTGTTGCCGATAAGTTCATTGTAATACGTGTTTTGCCCGACAGTTTGTCTTTTTTATTAAAGAGCGTGAGCAAGTCATTTATTTCGAAATCATGTGCTTCATGGGTGATATAAATTTTAGGCGTGTCTCCTCGCATATCCAATTTTAGCGTTGCGTTTTGTTGGCTTTTGGCAATATGAATATCGATAGGTGCAAAAGTAACGATGTTTTCTTGCGCTGTCATCATTGTTTTTATTTGTGCAATTTTTACTGTGCCAAATTGAAGCGCATTGCCGAGTAAATTCGCTTTGATAATCGGTTTTTGTGAGAATCCTTCTATTAAGGTATCTCCGGTAATCAGATTTGTAATGCCATCGGGTAGTTGAAATTTCAGTGTAATTTTTTGTAGGTTGAGCTGTTCTTTTTCTTTTTTTAATATCCACTCCGTGTTAAAAGAAATGTGAGCGAGTGTTTGATGATTGGAGATTAATTCGAAATTTAAAAAAAATGGGGTGAAATCATTGCTCAAACCTTTGAATAAATTATCTGCAGATAAATTGACATGGTGGAGAGCATATTCGCTGTTTTTTGAGCGATCAGTAAAAGCAATTGTCCCCTCTTGAATTTTTACGCTGTTTAAAGTGATGAACAGAGACGAGGTTGGGTTTGTATTTTTAGTCGCAGGATTGGATTCTATGGTTGTAGTTTTATTTGTTTCTTGTTCCTTTAAGTGTTGATTCAGGTTTTCCCAATTGGTTTGCCCTTTTGCATTTCGAGAAAGTGCGAGATCTAAACCTTTTACATTAATAGCGAGTGCAATTTTGCCTAAAAAAACGGGTAGGAGTTCACATTCAGCGTGAATAGCTTTTGCAGAAAGCAGTTGGCCAGAAAAGGGGGCAAGATTTTGGATGCTGATATCCTGAAACTCCAAAGACAACATGGGAAACCATCGCCATTGAATGGGCCCTTGAACGGCTAAAACAAATCCTGTTTTTGCAAGAACTTCTTTTTCGAGGATGTCTTTAAATTGATTGGGGTTAACGAAGTTGACGATCACAATAATAGCGATAACAAAGATAGTGATTAATGCTATCAGTATTTGAAAGATGCGTTTAAAGAGTTTCGTCATGGTTCTAGATCTCCCGTTATTTCTCTTGCCCATTATATAGGAATTGTAGTTTAGCGCAAAGGCCATGATTTCGGGCTACAGGGGAATTACATAGCGGATATGCTGAGCAATTAATTTGATTAGAATGAGCTTGCTGTAATAGGTTAGGCAACAAACGACTTTTTTTAATGCGGGATGTTTGTCAATGTTTAGACATTTTTGGTATTTCCTGGCACTATAAAAGAACTTAAATTATTGTGAGTGATGCCCTTTGAATACTATTCCTGCAACCATTGATCTCAACCCTTCGGGTGGAGATCCAGAGGCTTCTGTTATTTGGATGCATGGGCTGGGTGCCGATGGTAATGATTTTGTGCCCATTGTGGAGCGATTTAAATCATTGGAATCCAAAGTACGATTTGTATTTCCACATGCTCCGGTGCGATCTATAACGGTGAATGGCGGGATGCGGATGCGTGCTTGGTACGATATTGTTGGATTGAATATATCATACAAAGAAGATAGTGAAGGTATAAAAGATTCGGCGCGGTTAATTGAATTACTGATTAAGCGTGAGCAAGAATTGGGTATTGCGAGTAACCAGATTGTTTTAGCCGGCTTTTCGCAAGGGGGTGCGATGGCATTGCACGCAGGACTACGTTATCCAGAGCCGTTAGCAGGCATCATTGCATTATCCAGTTATTTAGCCTTGCCCGATACATTTGTAAAAGAGCGGGATCTTGCGAATCAAAATACGCCTATTTTTATGGCGCACGGTTTATTTGATACTGTAGTGCCTATCATGCTTGATCAAATGTCTAAAGAACAGTTAGAAGACTTGGGTTATCAGATCGATTGGTTTACCTACCCAATGGCACATACAGTGGTTCCAGAAGAAATCGATGATATCTATCATTTTTTAGAGCGGATAATAAAATAGGTAGGTAAATGAGGTGGTGTGCAGCATCGGGTGAGGGTTAAGACATCGGTTCAATCATATATTTTTTGCAAATTTTTAAAACCATAACGCCTACGCCAAAACACACCAATCCTAATATGACCAAAAGAATAGGCCAAGCGGCCGAATGCATAAAGTGTTTGCTGGTAAAATAGCCAATGTATCCTAATGCAGATAATGTACTCACAAAAAGCAGTGTTCTATTACGTATTAAAGTGCTGAGGTAAAGCATAAGCCCGCTGATCCCAAAGAAAATTACTTCAAAATACGTGCTGCGAAGCGTATCAAACAGACTATTTAAAAACAGAATGGAGCCTACAAAGTACCAAAAGCTGGCGACGGCTTTGTAAAAGGCTTTATCTAACATGTAAGCAATAAAGAGTACGGATAGCCCGACAACGATGCCGATCAGTTTGTCGCTTGCATGTACTAAATCTAATGTGGTTGCTAAAAATGCGCACCAGAAAAAAAGAGCAGTAAAAATTAAAGAAGCACGTTTAATTTTTTTAAAGGTAACAAGTTGTTGGATAAGCATAACGCCAAAAATGAGTACAGAAGAAATTTTAAAATCCAATCCATCTCTAAATTCATTAACGGCAACGAAAAGACCAATGGTCTGAAATAATGTGGCGGTTAGAAAAAGGGGCGTTAACATGGTTTCGTATTTTTTTTGATACACAGGTAAAATCAGCGCTAACAGATAGAGTACAATACCCGTGCCAAAGGTAAGGGTAATTTTCATCGCAACATTCATGGTCGACCAAAATGTGCCAATGTAAATACTTAAGCCAGAAAAAATAAAAATGCCGCCCAGATAAGCGAAAAGTTTCATTAACGTTTCTGTGCGAGCGCTTTGTATAGATTGTGTCTGTAAGACTTTTGTAATGTCTGCGATTGTCAAGTTGTGCTGGCGTGCAAGACGATTAATTTCTTTTAGGGCCTTATCTTTAGAGTGAGGCATAAAAATTCCTTATTGTGATTGTGTGCGTATCCATCCTAGAAATTTAATGTATTTATGGCTATTCTTGTTTTTTTCATCAGAAACATTAATAACATGACCATTTTTTGATATCAGTAGTGCTCTTTTTGTATTCAATAAAAAAAGATTAGCAACGCTGCCTGTATTGGGAGACGAGATTTCTGCTTTATAGCCATCGGAAGAAATTTCTTGGGTATCGAGCTTTAAATCTTTAATTGCAGGGATGCTGAGCATCTCTTGTTTATTCGCAATAATGATTCCGGGAGCAGTTGATAAGTGGATTGGAATTTCTGTCGAAGTGAGTGTTTTAGCGCTAAACCGGAATAATCGTGGCATAGGTAGACTGCCTTTTTGGACTTCTGGGGTTATCCAGATTTTTAAGGTTCCGTCTATAACTTCTGTGCTGATACCGTCGTGTGGGTAGGTGCTGGTGAGATATAAAAGATCGATTTTCGGAGATTTTACCAAAATTTTAGGTAAAACAGCCGCGAGATAGAAGACAATAACCAAAAGAATGGGCAGTGCGATACCGACGATTAATATAAGGTTTTCTTTTAAAACACGCTTCATTATTTTGCCAATTAGAAACTTAGTATTTAGAATTATTTTATAGTACAGTTTTGTTAGAAAGACAAAGTTAATTCGCATCCATTTGGAGGTTGAGCTTAGCCTGGGTCTGAGTGGCGAGTAAAAGTCCTTTTTTGTAATATTCCTCGGATTTTTCTCGGAGTTCGAGGTATTCCATTAAGAAACCAAGCGCTGCATAGGTCTCTGGCAGGGGCATCAAGTTTAAGCTTTTTTCGAGATAATCGCGTGCTTTTCCCCACAATTGGTTTGCCAAACAAAGCCGTCCTAAGGTTAACAGTAAGATTGGATTTGTAAAATGTTCTGGTAGCAAAGATTCTGCAAAAGCCAGTTGTTTTTTGGGCGATGTGCCGATGGTTAAACCGTATAAATGAACTAAAGATTGATGATACGTTTTTTTAAGCGTTGTTCTCAGCAAGGCTTCGGCTTCGTTATTGGCAGATTGTTGTGTCAATAATTTGACATAATCACACACCATCGTGGGATCAGATTGAATGTAACCTGGAGATTGTTGCCAAAATGCCATGAGTGCTTTTAGTCCCCTATCCGCATAAGTCGGTAAAAGAGCGGGATAGATCTTTTTTTCTAGCCTTATTAACGCTTCTTTTGACAATGCTTGTGTTTTGCGACATTCGGGCAATAAGCTATACAATGCGGGCCAATCCAGCATGGCTTCGTATAGCGTGCACAATAATCTTAAGACTTTGGGATGCTTAGGAGCATTGATATGTAAACGTTGTAAATTACGGACACTTTCTTCTAGCTCGCCATGTTTAAATTGTAATTGTGCTTGTGTTAAACGAATAGCCATATCAGAACCCGCGCCAACATCCAGTGCGAGTTGTAAATAATGGTCGCGGCGTTCGGGTGAGTTGCCTTCTTCTGCAGCTTTCGCTGCGGAAAGGTAGTTAATGAGCGGTGTCTCGCTATGTGAAGCGCTTTGTATTAAATATTGCTCTGCATTTTTCCAACGTCCCTCCGCTAATGCCAAAAATCCTTTATAAGTTTGCAGTCTTGCAGTATTTTCTCGATGTTTTTTCCACCACAGTTTGATTTTGTCAGATCCGGAAAAAAGTGTTTTGATAAACCAGATGGTGAATAATGCCATTGTGATTATCAAAATAATCAAAAAAGCCGATAACCATAGGGGCATTTCGACTGTCCAATGTCCATACGAAAAGAGGGCATAACCCGGGTCTTGGCTAATGATAACCCCAAGCCCTGCTGCCAGTGTCAGTACAATAATAAACGACCATAGTCGCATAACTTTAATTACCTATTATTTAACGTATTAAAAAATTCCACGGCTGTTATGAGTGGCAATGTGGGACGTAATTGAATTGCCAAAAGTTCAGTGATTGTGTTTTGCATTTTTTGTACGACCGGATCTGTCTCATCATAATATCGCGATAACCACTGTTGGGTATCTTTTAAGGCTTTTTGAAAAATTTTATCTTCAGTGGTGAGTATAGCTAAACGTATTTGTTCTAATAGCGATCGCAAGTTTTCTTGAATTAAGTTTTTTTGTGTTTCGGACAGTAAGGGTTCTATACGTTGTGTAGAATGTCGAATCTTTATAAAGTCTTTAATGCTTTCTAAACTCTCAAAAAAACCTTGTTTCAAAATGCTGAGGCGAGAGGTGTTTTCTTGTTTTTCTTGCGGTTGCGGTTGTGCTGTTGCTTCTGTTTGCTGAGCGTTGGCTGTCAGGGTTTGAGAGGAGATTGAAGCAGTTTGATCGATGATGTCGCTGACCTTTAGCCATAAATCTTCTACATTAAGCGTCGAGGCTTGTTGTAGTGTAAGGATATCTTTTTCAATGGCCTCTGATAGGGGAGATAAGTGCAGATCATTTAGGGTTTGAATTTTTGTTTGTGCTAAGGTGAGTAGCTCAATAGCGGCTTTAAGATCGCGGGTTGTTTGCAGGCGCGCGCTTGCTAAACGGATTAAATATTCTAATTCTGCTGTTTTAAATGTGGGGTTTTGTGCTTGGGTTAGAATGGCTTCTTCTGAGGTTTTGAGCTTTGTCAGCTCATCTCTAAGGCTCGCTAAGCTTAGATTCATCTTGTTTTCTAAAGCTGCGAGGCTTGCGTGAGTGCTGCTAGAAAGAGTTTGGTATCTTTCAAATTGGAATGCACTTAATATCCCGACACTGATTGCAATGATTAAACTGAATATAGCCGTTTTCACACGCAGGTATCCTTAAACGTTTTTAATACATTAATAATAGACGCATCGTCGGCGCTCGTCGCTGTTATGGGGTTTTTAAAATTTAGTTCTTTAGCTAATTTTTGCATTCGCGCTCCCACAACAACCAGGGGGATTTCTGTTAATCCATTCATTGCATTTCCCAAGAGTTGTACAAGATTACAAAGCGAATCCGCGCTTGTGGCGATGATGACATGAATGGGAGTATGGCGCCAATGCTTAATCTTTTCAACTATCGGGATATCAAGCGTTGGCAAACAACGTTGATAGACTTCTATTATTTGCACCAAAGCGCCGCGTGATCTTAAGGTTTCGCTTAATAACTCACGTCCGCCGTTGCCTCGAAAGATCGATATTTTTTTTCCGTGGATTTGGGTGCTTTGAAATGTGGGCATGGCAACTAAAGATTCGGATTCGTAAGGGGGCGCAGGTGGAAAAAGGACATCATGAATGCCTAAATTCTGTAGTGCATGTGCTGTGCCAGATCCTATGGCGACCCAAAGCATTTTTGGTAGTGTAGACCAACGCGATTGAATGGCAGGTAGTCCAAATTGCACTGCAGATTGGCTCACAAAGATTGCAATATCTTGTGTATCTAAGGTATCAATGGCAGCTTGTAAT
>Ga0073905_10001721_pt1 | contig 11176 bp, 14 predicted proteins | sample KloWWTupernatant_FD_65482 | JGI IMG/M metagenome (GOLD analysis project Ga0073905, IMG submission 65482) | Active sludge microbial communities from Klosterneuburg, Austria, studying microevolution and ecology of nitrifiers - Klosterneuburg... | ecosystem: Engineered > WWTP > Aerobic digester >... | reverse complement strand
CTCCCTCTCTCATCGGAAAACGCGAATGGACTTGCAGATGCATGTGGCTGCCATGCGCCGATACCTCATGCCCCTGGCGCTCTTGCCCATGATCCCGATTGCTGCCTGCACGGGCGCTGACGGGACACCGCCACCGACGGCACCGACGGGTCAGGCGACGATGGCGGTGGTGGACCCGGTCACAGATACGTCTGTCCCGCCAGCGCCGCGTTCGCCGGTCCCGCCCACCGGGACACCACCACCGTCAACGCCCACAGCCCCTCCTGTGCCCCCAACGGTCACGGTGACACCCACGGTGGCCGGGACGGGAACGGCTCCCGCCGAGACTTCGGAACCGGTGCTCCCAACCATCACACCTGCCCTTCCCCCATCCAATGAGCAGCACCCGGCAAGCGCAACGGTCGGGGTGACTGGCCTGGCACGGTATTTCTGGTCGCCGGCGGCGGTAGCGATCAGCCCCGGGGGAGCGGTCACCTGGGCGTGGTCAGGCGTGGGCTACCACGATGTGGTGATCGACGAGATCGGCTATTCGAGTGGGAGCCCGGTGACACACGGCCGCTACACGTTCACGTTCACAGCTGCCGGGTCATACGTTGTCGTGTGTTCACTTCACCCGGATACGATGCGCGGGACGGTAACGGTCGAATAGGGGTGTGGCCCGTGCCGGGAGCGTCCAGTCTCCCCGCACAAGCGTGAAAAACCATTGACAACCGCTGTGGGTGGTCTAGGATCTAGATGCCGTCTATCCCGCAAGGGAAGGCGAGCTGAAGAGCCCTCGCGCGAAACGTCGTCCGCCTGGACCCGAGTGGCCGGTACGGACAAGGCCGTTGAGCAGGATCCGGGCGTATTGGCGCCCCACCGGTTCACCCCTTGTGTGCCCCGCTCCAACCGAGCGGGGATTGTTTTGTCCGGGGACTGAGGGGGCAGCAGCCGTGCGAATCATGATGAGCGGCAAGATCCACCGGGCCACGGTAACGGGGGCGAATATCGACTACGAAGGGTCGGTAACGCTGGACCCGGACCTGATGGACGCCGCGGGGATCCTGCCATACGAGCAGGTCCATATCGTCGACGTGACCAACGGCGCCAGGCTGGAGACGTACGCCATCAAGGGCGAACGGGGGTCCGGCGAGGTGTGCATCAACGGCGCCGCCGCGCACCTGGTGCACCGCAACGACATCGTGATCATCATCGCCTACCAGCACATGACGGAGAGCGAAGCGCGGGACGCCTCGCCCCGCAGCGTGTTTGTGGACGCTTCGAACCGCATCAAGCGGACGAGCTATGGCGACGGCTTTTCGCACAACCCGCGCGAAGTGGCCGTGGCCCGGTAGCCGAGAGAAAGGCAGCAGGGCAGTGGGACGCATCTCGATCCACAGGCTGAAGGAATTCAAGGCGCAGGGACAGCGCTTCGCAATGATCACCGCGTATGACTACCCGTCGGCGCGGCTGGTGGAACAGGCGGGCATCCCGATCATCCTGGTCGGTGACTCGCTGGGGAGCGTGGTCCTGGGTTACGACTCGACGGTGCCGGTGACGATGGATGACATCGTCTACCACACGCGGGCGGTGGTCCGGGCGACGGAGAAGGCGATCGTGGTCGCCGACATGCCGTTCATGAGCTACCAGGCCGACCCGAACGAGGCCATGCGCAACGCGGGACGGTTGCTGCAGGAAGGCGGCGCGACCGCGGTCAAGCTGGAAGGCGGCAGCCACATCGCGCCGCTGGTGCACCGGATGGTCGAATCGGGGATCCCCGTGATGGGACACCTCGGGCTAACGCCGCAGTCGGTCAACCAGTTCGGCGGGCACAAGGTGCAGGGCAAGACGCCGGCGGCGGCGGCAAAGCTGCTGAACGATGCGCGGGCGCTGGAAGAGGCGGGCGCCTTCGCCATCGTGCTCGAGACCATCCCCGCACCGCTGGCGCGGATGGTGACGGAGCGGATCTCGGTGCCGACCATCGGGATCGGCGCGGGGCCGCATTGCGACGCCCAGGTGCAGGTCTTCCACGACCTCCTCGGGATCTACGACGACCGACGGACGCTGCGCCACGCGAAGCGGTATGCAGTCATCGGCGAGACGATCCGCGAGGCGGTGCGGTCGTACATCGGCGAGGTTGCCGAAGGGGCATTCCCGACGGCGGAACACAGCTTCGAAATGGACGATGCCACGCTTTCGGAGCTCGCACAGTCCAGGTAGGCCAGTACGACCGCGATGGGGGCGTACGTCACGCCCCCGTCCCTTGAAGGCAGGGGGAAGGGATTGGCCCACGCACCCACCGATCGAGACTACATCGTGATCACGCCGGACCAGCCGCTGAAGCCGGCGCCGGCGATCCTGACCACGCCAGCGGCGATGCGGCGCTGGCGCGCTTCGCACCCGGGCACGCTTGGGCTCGTCCCCACGATGGGCTACCTGCACGAAGGGCACCTGGACCTGGTCCGGCAGGCGCGCGAAGAGAACCGCCACGTGGTGGTCAGCATCTTCGTGAACCCGACCCAGTTCGGGCCGGGCGAGGACTTCGAGAAATACCCGCGCGACGAAGTGCGCGACCTGAACCTGTTGCGCGAGGCGGAAGTGGACGCGGTCTACCTGCCTTCGGCGGTCGACATGTACCCGGCGGGATTCCAGACCTACGTGAACGTGGAAGAAGTGACGAAGCCGCTCGAAGGCTCGGCGCGGCCGGGGCATTTCCGCGGAGTGACGACGGTGGTGTTGAAGCTGTTCAACGCCGCCGGGCCGGACCGGGCCTATTTCGGGAAGAAGGACGCGCAGCAGCTGCGGGTGATCCAGCGGATGGTGCGAGACCTGGACCTGGGAGTTGAGATCGTGCCGTGCGAAATCATCCGCGAAGCCGACGGTGTCGCGATGAGTTCGCGAAACGTCTACCTCTCACCGGAAGAACGCGCCGCGGCGCCGGTGTTGAAGCGTGCGCTGGACCACGCGCGGGCGCTGTGGGCGGGGGGCAGTCGCGACGCGGAGGCACTGCGCCGTTCCGTGCGGGAGCTCATTGAAGCGGAGCCGCTTGCGCGGATCGACTACATCTCGCTGGCCGACGATGAGTCACTCGTGGAAATCGATGGTGCGGCCGGCGAGCGGGCACTGCTCTCGCTGGTGGTGAAGTTCGGGCGCACGCGGCTGCTGGACAACGTGGAGCTGCGCTAAGCGCGGATCGCGATCCCGAAGCGCGGGAGAAGCAGGTGCCGTAGGCTGAGCCGATGAGCAAGAAGCGCCCCCCGAGAGCCATCTGGCCGCTGGTCGCGTGGGACCTGGTGTGGAAGGTCGTGGCGATCCGGCGGGCCGTGCAGCTTCGCCAGTACCGGATGATCCCGGTGCTGGCAATCACGAGCAGCGCCGGGTTGCTGCCGATCGGCTACCTGGTGAAGACCCGGGGAGCCACCCGCGCGGAGGACGACAGCGGGAACAGCCTGGCGGTGGCCGAGACCCTCTGAAGAATGAAACGGGCCCCGCGTGCGGGGCCCGTCCTGGTAGTGGATGCCGGAGCGGAGCGGGACTATCCCGCTTCGCCGAGGTCGCGCAGGGTGGTTTCGTAGACCAGCTGCATGAGGCGGTTGTGATGCCTGGCGAGCGCCATTTCGAGCAGGATGGCCTTTTCGCCGAGCTCGATCATCTTCCAGATGTCCGGTTCCTCCGGAGTGCTGGCGGAATCGACGAGCAGGTCGGCGTCGTGGGCGAATGACTCGTGCTCGTTGCGCTGGGTCTCCACCTTCGAAAGGAGGCGAGGCTCCTGGTTCTCGGCCAGGTGAAGTGGAGAATCGGGGAGTTCGGCCGTCCAGATGTGGCGCCGGATCTCGGCGCGGGCTTCACCGGCGAGCTGCCGGAACGAGACGCGCCAGGAGTGCGGCTGGTGGGCGTGGAAGGGGAGGCGCGCGGCCTGGCGGAGCTTCTCCCGCGCTTCGGCGAGCGGGTCCTTGAAATCGACCGGTGCGCTCTGAGGTGTAGGGGCGTAGGTGCCCGAGTAGACGGTCATGTCGTACCTCCTGATGACCTGCGAAGCGCCGCGAGGAGGCGGTGCTTCCTGAGTTGACGGGAGGGCCGGCGAATGCCCTCCGAACGCCTACGGGGTTAGCTGACGGGTTCGGCGTCGGAAGTCGCCTATGCGCGTGACCGCGCAATTCACCCCAAAAAATGGGCCCCCCGTTCCTGCCGCGACAGGACTCGGCACGTCCACCGTACACCAGATGTCCGGGAAAAGGGCGATTTGTTTACCTTCGGGCCACTACCAGCTTCTCGTTAACGGGCCTGGATCGTTGGCCGGGTGCGAGGGTCGATCCGGGCATGGGCCCAGTGCGTGATGGCGACCGCGAGTGCATCGGCCGCGTCAGCCGGCGTGGGGACAGACTGCAGGCCGAGCTGCAACCGGACCATTTCGGCCACCTGGCTCTTTTCGCCGCGGCCGTAGCCGGCAACGGTCTGTTTCACGAGTGCAGGGGCGTATTCGGCGGCATCGATGCCCGCATCGGCGAGGCCGAGGAGGGCCGCCGCGCGCGCCTCGCCAAGCGTCATCGCGGAGCGGGCATTCAGGCCCACGAAACCGGCTTCGACGGCCCCGAGGATAGCGCCGGACTCGATGGCGGCGGCGCGGATGCCATCGCGCAGGCAGAGCAGGCGGGCGAGCCGGGTCTCGGCAGGTCGGGTGCGGATGACCCCGTGCCTGATGTGGATGCAGCGATCGCTGGAGACTTCCACGATGCCAAAGCCAGTGACGTTAAGGCCGGGGTCGACGCCGATGATGCGCATGCGGGCATGGTACGCGCCCGGCGGGCGAGCACCCAGCAGGCGAGGTCACCGGGGTGTTGAGGGCGGCCATTGCGCGCGGGCGCGGCAATCCTCTACGATTGTTGACAGAGTTACTCTACTTTATCCCGGGTGGCTCCACGGAAGGCTTCGCTCCATGCGCGTTTCGACACGTAGCGACTACGGCCTGCGGGCGCTGATAGAGCTCGCGGGCCACTTTGGCAGCGGGCCGTTGCAGTCGTCCGAGATTGCGCTGCGGCGCCATATCCCCGAGCAGTACCTGGACCAGCTGCTGACCTCGCTGCGCAAGGCCGGGTTCATCCGCTCGGTACGCGGGCCGGCGGGCGGGCACGAACTTGTCCGCGACCCGGCGCAGATCAACGTCCGGGCGGTGATCGAGGCGCTCGAGGGCAGCCTTTCGCCGGTCGCGTGGCTGGATGAGCCGCCGGAGATGACCGACCACCCGCACCACTGCGGCCAACGCGAGATCTGGGAGCGGATCAGGGATGCGACGGCCGAAATCCTCGAGTCATACAGCATTTCCGACCTGTTGGAGCGGGAGCCGACGGCGGTCAGCGGACGGTGGGTGATATGAGCACCTCGCTTGACCGGCCGGCCATCGCCGATTCGGTGCTGGGGCTGATAGGCGCGACGCCGCTGGTGCGCCTTCGCCGGGTGATCCCCCAGGAAGCGGCGACCGTGCTCGGGAAGATGGAAAGCCTGAACCCGGGCGGGAGCGTGAAGGACCGCATCGCCCTCGCGATGGTTGAGGATGCCGAGCGGGCCGGACGGCTGCAGCCGGGATCGACGATCGTGGAGCCAACATCCGGGAACACCGGCATCGGCCTGGCGCTGGTGGCGGCGGTCAAGGGCTACCGGATCATCCTGACCATGCCGGAAGACATGTCGGTGGAACGCCGGCGGCTGCTCGAGCGCTACGGCGCCGAGCTGGTGCTCACCCCCGCGATCGAGGGGATGACCGGGGCGGTGTTCGCCGCGCAGGAGCTGTGCCGCGAGCACCCGGACTACTTCATGCCGCAGCAGTTTGAGAACCCGGCCAACCCGGACATTCACCGGCGCACCACCGCGCGCGAGATCCTCGAGGCGACGGGGGGCCGGGTCGATGCCTTTGTGGCGGGCGTCGGGACCGGTGGCACGATCACCGGTGTTGGGCATGTGTTGCGCGAGGAGCTCGGCGACCGGGTGTTGCTGGTCGCTGTGGAGCCGGCCCGGTCGCCGGTGCTGAGCGGCGGCCGCGCCGGGATGCACGGCATCCAGGGGATCGGGGCAAGCTTCGTCCCGGGCGTGCTCGACCGGAACGTGTACAACGAGATCCTGCGCGTGGAGGACAAGGACGCGATCGCGTGGAGCAAGCGCCTCGCGCGTGAAGAGGGCATCCTCGCCGGGATTTCCGCGGGAGCGAACGTCTTCGCGGCCCGGAAGGTCGCCGAGCGCATCGGCGCCGGGAAGACCGTGGTAACCATTATCTGCGATACCGGGGAGCGCTACCTGAGTGTCAACATGTAAGTGATCGCGGAGAGGCGTGCTTTGCTGCCGCGCACCGTCCGTTTCGTTGTGCAACCATGTTTGTGCTGACCGCCGCCGAAGGAGGGCCCCCAATGTCAGTGAACGTCTATATCCCGACTCCCTTTCGCCACCTTGTGGGGAACCGCGCCAGCGTGAAAGCGCAGGGCGGGACCGTCTCGGCCATCCTCGATGACCTGGACACCCAGTTCCCCGGGTTCAAGGCCCAGGTGGTCGATGCAAGCGGCGAACGCGCCCGGCATATCAATATTTATGTGAACCAGGTCGAGATCGAGAACCTGGAAGGCGAATCGACGGCGTTGAAGGACGGCGATGAGGTCGCGGTCATCCCGGCGCTTGCCGGCGGGGCGGCCACGACGATGACGCCGGAGATGGTGGAGCGCTACAGCCGCCACCTGATCATGCCGCAGGTCGGGAGCTCGGGGCAGCGAAAAATCATCGAATCGAGCGTGCTGATCATCGGCGCCGGCGGCCTCGGATCGCCGGTCGCGCTGTACCTTGCCCTCGCCGGGGTGGGGAAGATCGGGATCGTCGACTTCGACGTGGTAGACCGGACGAACCTGCAGCGCCAGATCCTCCACCAGACGCCAGACATCGGGAAGCCGAAGGTGATTTCGGCGCAGGAGACGCTGCTGGCGCACAACCCGAACGTCGACGTCGTGGTGCACGAGGCGCCGATCACGAGCGACAACGCCTTCGAGATCATCGGGCAGTACGACATCGTGGTGAATGGCGCGGACAACTTCGCGACCCGGTACCTGGTGAACGACGCGGCCTACCTGTTGAAGAAGCCGCTGGTGGATGGTTCGATCCTGATGTTCGATGGCCAGGCGACCACCTATCTGCCCGGGAAGGGGTGCTACCGCTGCCTCTACCCGGCGCCGCCACCGCCCGGCATGGTGCCCAGTTGCGCCGAGGCCGGCGTGCTGGGGGCAATGTGCGCGACCATTGGCAGCATCCAGGCGACCGAGGTGCTGAAGCTGGTGCTGGACATCGGCGAGCCGCTGGTTAACCGGCTGCTCCTGTACGATGCACTTACGCTTGAATTCCGGATCGTGAAGGTGCGGCGCGACCCGGAATGCCCGCTTTGCGGCGATAACCCGACGATCCACGAACTGATCGACTACGAGCAGTTCTGCGGCTCGCCGATCCCGCATCGCGATAACCCCACCGGCGGCTAGTGCCGGGAGACTGCCGGCGCCGCCTCGCCCCCCGGCGAGGCGGGCGGGCTCGACAGACCACGCAACAACCCGGGCGCAGCTTGCCGCCCACAAAGGAGACTTTCCAACCATGACCAGTGCGACAGCGCCAACGGTGAATGTCCGCGTGACCGCGGTCCTGCAGAAGGTCACCGGCGGCCAGAAGACGGTCGAAGCGACGGGGAACACGGTGGCCGAGGTGTTCGAGGACGTCGAACTGCGGTTCCCGGGGTTCAAGGCCCAGGTGTACGGGCCGGACGGGAAGCCGCACCGGTTCGTGAACATCTACCTGAACGATGAAGACATCCGCTATACGGGGAGCGTCGAGACGCCGATCAAGGCGGGCGACGTACTGGACGTGCTGCCGGCGCTGGCTGGTGGCGCATAGCGACCGTCAGGGTGATGGCGGGCTGGTGGCGAGAGGAAGCCGATGGCGCTGTATAGCTCGATCCTGGAACTGATTGGCAACACGCCGCTGGTGGAGCTGCAAACGCTCTCGCCGCGGCCCGGGGTGCACATCTACGCCAAGCTCGAAGGGCAGAACCCGACGGGCTCGGTGAAGGACCGCATCGCGAAGTACATGATCGAGGCCGGCGAGAAGAGCGGGGAGTTGAAGCCGGGCGCGACGATCCTGGAGCCGACATCGGGGAACACCGGCATCGGGCTGGCGATGATCGGCCGCGTGAAGGGCTACCACGTGGTGTGCGTGATGCCGGAAAGCGTGAGCGAGGAGCGCACCTACCTGCTGAAGGCGTACGGCGCGGAGGTCATCTACACGCCGGGCGAGCTCGGCTCGAACGGCTCAATCGCGCGGGCGAAGGAGATCGTGGCGGAGAACCCGGGCAAGTACTACTTCCCCTACCAGTACGGCAACGAGGCCAACCCCCGCGCCCATTACGAAACGACCGGCCCCGAGATCCTGCGCGACCTGCCACAGACGACCGTGTTCGTCGCCGGGCTCGGCACCGGTGGCACGCTCACCGGGACTGGCCGTTACCTGAAAGAGCACCAGCCGGGCGTGAAAATCATCGCCGCGGCGCCCCACCCGGGGGACCTGGTCCAGGGCCTGCGCGCACTGGAAGACGGGTTCATCCCGCCGATCTTCGATGAGTCGGTACTCGACGGGAAGATTGTGGTGGACAGCAAGAGCAGCTTCGCCATGTCAAAGGACCTGACGCAGCGCGAAGGGCTGTTCGTGGGCATCAGCTGCGGCGCCGTGGTACGCGCGGCGCTGAAAGCGGCGGACCGGCTCGAGGGCGAACAGCATATCGTCTGCCTGCTCGCGGATGGCGGCTGGAAGTACCTCTCGTCGAACCTCTGGACGACGGACTGGGAAGACCAGCCGGAGGACGTGGAGAGCAAGATCTGGTGGTAGCGGCGACTCACGGGACGGGCCGGGCCTGAACCCGCGCGGGCCCTATACTCGCGCAGTGCCGTCTTTCGCGTTCCAGATTGCGACGACCGATGATGCCGCGGCGCTGGCCGGGCTATACGCGCGCTCGGGGCTGCGCGGCGCGCCCACAGACCCCGGCGAGCTGGAACGGATGCTCCAGACCGGCCACGCGTTCCTGGTCGCCTTCGGTACGGAAGGGGTGGCCGGGGCAGTGCGCTTCCGGGACGACGACGGGATCACCTGGTTCGACCTGCTCGTTGCGGGCGCGGCAGGCGCCGGGCGGGCGCTGACCGGCGCCGTGGTGCGGGGTTCCCAGGACCGGGGCATCCGGCTGGCACGGGCGCGGGTGCCGGACCGTTGGCCGCTGCCGGAGTACTTCGGGCGAGCCGGCTTCCTGCCGATCGGGCGGGAGGCCGATGCAGAGACGGGCGAGCCGCTGCTGGTGGTCGAGCGGCGGCTGCCCCTGCTGACCGTCCGCGAGCAGCGCCGGGCCGACGCGGAGGCGATCGGGCAGCTGACGGGAGAGGACCCGTGGGTGTTCGAACAGGGCGCGCGGCCGGGGTGGTTCGTGGCGGCCGATGGCGACCGGGTGGTCGGGGCAATTTCCTGCCGGGACGCTGGCGGCGGACTGGCGCGGATCACCGAGCCGGCGCTGTTAGAGGACTACCGCGGGCGGACGCTGGAGGTCTGGATGATCGAACGGGCGGCGATGTACGCGGAGACTAACGGCTACCACACCGCGGAGATGGCCGCGAGCGAGCTGCTGAAGCCGGTGCGGAAGGCGCTGGAGGACCGCTACTGGGTGCTGGATGGAGAGCGCTACGTGCGAGCGTTCCGCACGCCGCCGTCGCAGTTCGAGGATGAAGACTGGGATTAGTGGCTGCCCTTGAGGCCCCGGTGCAGCCATGCGGCTTCGGCGAGTTCGTGGCGGGCGCGGCTCTGTTCGAGTTCGTTTCGCAGCCAGTCGCGTTCGGCGCGAAGGTCCTTGATGTGGTCCTGGAGGGCGGCGACGAGCAGGTCGACCTCGCTCACGCGGGCTCGGGCCTCCGCGCGGAGCTGGCGGATCTCGGCGCCGACGTCATCGAAACTGGGGCGGAACGCCACCCCGGGGAGGTGCGTCACCGTGGCGGTCATCGTGGGACCTCGCCGGGGGGAAGGCCGGGGCGCTGCGAGGCAACCGAGCCGGGACCGATGCCACGGACGAAGGCGCGCTCCTGACGGAGGTCCTGGAGGTTGTCGTGGAGCGCCGAGAGGACCTGCTCCAGCGTGTCCAGGCGGCCTTTCCGGGCGGCGTGTTCGAGCTGGAGCGCGTGGAGGGCGGCCTGGAGCGCGAGTTCGCGCTGGCGGGTCTTGCCTAGGCGTTTACGCAGGCGGCGGTTCTCGCGCTCAACGGCGACGACGGCACGGACGAGGGTTACGGGGTCGAGGCTCGCCGCCGCCTCGGGGTCTGCCGCGATGGCAGCGGGGTCCGGTTCGAGCAGTTCCGATTGGCCGCTGCTGAGCGCGTCGAGGGCGCCCTGGAGGCGTTCGACGTCGTCACGGACCTGGCGAATGAGGCGCTCGGCGCGGGCATCGCTGGCGTTCGCCTGTGCCCGGAGCGGGACACTGAAACGGGCCGCTAGCGGTCCTGAGGGAGGCGCGAGTGGGTCACCGGCGGGCAGGGGTTCCTGGGCGCCGGCGACCGGAGGAAATGGGATCGGGTCCGGTGCGCCAAGCGGCGCGAGCTGCGCCGTGCTGGCCTCATCATGCTGTTGCCTGCGCAAGGGAAAGCGCACGTTCCGGTCCCCCGTTCACCAGTCCTCTACGTGGAATATACGCCCATGTCCGCGGTTTCAGTAGGGGAAAACCCTGCGGCGCGGTGGGCGCTCGCTTCACCCTTCGGGGCAACCTGCCTACTCTCTGTAGCGATGCCCACTGCTCTTGACCAACTCGCGGAAGACTACGCTGCCTGGTGGATCGACGTCCTCGGGGAGCACAACCACATCGGGGGGACCGATGCCACGCGGTGGCTGCTCGACCGGGCGAAGCTCGGCCCGGGGCGCCGGATGCTCGACTGCGGGGCGTTCGTCGGGGCATCGGCGCGGATGGCGGCCGCGAAGACGGGCGCGACGGCGGTGGCCTGCGACCTGAACCACGACTTCCTGAAGGCGGGCCGGGCGATGGACGGGGGCGAGCTGGTGCACTGGGTGACGGCGAACTCGCGGCGGTTGCCGTTCCGCGATGGGCTGTTCCAGAGCCTGTGGGTGCTGGATACGGATATCTCGCTGAAGGAGCTGACGCG
>Ga0073905_10001711_pt1 | contig 11198 bp, 8 predicted proteins | sample KloWWTupernatant_FD_65482 | JGI IMG/M metagenome (GOLD analysis project Ga0073905, IMG submission 65482) | Active sludge microbial communities from Klosterneuburg, Austria, studying microevolution and ecology of nitrifiers - Klosterneuburg... | ecosystem: Engineered > WWTP > Aerobic digester >... | reverse complement strand
GCGAACAGGTTCGAGTACACCGGTACCCCATTGGCGTCGAGCGGACGCATACCGGCGTCCACTGCCACGCCGACCTTGAACAGCGGCTGTTCCGCCCCCCAGTAGTCACCGTGGATGAGTTGGCCCTCGGCTCCCGCCAGCGGCAGGCCGAACAGGGTCTCGGTGACGTTGCCGTACGAGTCCAGCGCCAGCGCGCCCGACTCGAATCCGCCTGTGGCCAGCACGAATGCGTCCGCCTCGAACTCCCGCGGTGCGGGCGCGGTCGCGATGCTTACCGCGGCGATCCTCCCGTCCGCTGCCCGGAAGGTGATCGTCCGCACACCCGGGACCAACCGGACGCCAGCCGCCGTCGCCCGCGCGGTGAGCGCCTCGTTGAGCCGCATGCCGGGGATGGACGGCGGGGGCAGAGGAATCTCGAACACCTGGTGACCCAGCCGCTCGGCCACGTCGCGCCACGCGTTGGCGTCCTTGAGGCCGAGCACCGCCGGCAGGCCGACGATCTCGCCCTCGGCGAGCAGGGGCTTCAGCGCGGATGCGAACTTGGCGCGGTATGCGGGGTCGTCGAACGCCCTGGCGTAGGTGAGCCCGGACGAGTCGACCTCGGGCTCGCGCGCAGGCAAGTCGACCGACAGATGTCGCACGGTCCGCCGTCCGCCGTCGGGCAGGTCGGTGCGCGCCAAGTTCTGCGCGATCAACTTGGGGTGGAAATCCTTGAGCTGACGCAGCCCGACGATCACGAAGCGCCTGCCCGCGGCCGCGTGCCCGGCGATCATGCTCGGCTGTGCCAGGCACGTCGGACGGATCGCGCCCACCGCGGTGGGCAACTGGTAGTTCGCCTCGGCGTCGCCGACCAGCAGATCGGGGACGATCTTCAGCAGGTAGGCGAGACCTTCGTGGACGGCGTCCGCCCCGATGACTGCGTACGGGTGAACGAGTTCCCCGCTCATGTTGGCTGAGCCCCTGCCCACGTTGGCTGAGCCACTCACTACGTTGGCTGAGCCACTCACTACGTTGGCTGAGCTTGACGAAGCCTGCGTCGGTGACCCTTCGACAGGCTCAGGGATCGTTGTGGTCGGCTCAGGGATCGTTGTGGTCGGCTCAGGGATCGTTGTGGTCGGGTCAGGGATCGTTGTGGTCGGGTCAGGGGTCGTTGAGCCGAAGGACTGACTCAGTTCCAGGATCGGGTTGGTCACCCGTTGGGGGCGGTAGCCGAGCACGTCGATCGTGCCCTGGCCGAGTTGAAGGCCGCCCAGACCCTTGGTGAGCAGGGTGACCTTGGCGCCCGCGTCCGCCAGTCGATTCGCGGCGACGAGACCGGCGAGGCCGGCTCCGATCACGATGATGCGGCTCACAGTGTCACCTCGCTGGCTGGCTGGGGCAGGTGGTCGATGTCGAGCGTGGACTGGAAGATCCAGTTGTCGAGAGCGGTCTGGCGAACCTGATCGCCGTAGAGGATGGGCCAAAGTCCGATCCAGCGGTTCTTCAGGAACAGCCGCAACAGGCCTGTGGCCCGCTCGACGTCGATGTGCTCGGTCTCCAGCGCGACACCGGTCGCCCGCATCGAGCAGAACCCGCCCTGGCAGGGTCCCATGCCCAGTCGAAGCTGGCGGCGCAGATCGTCGAATGTGCCCTTGGGCTGGTCGGCGAGAGCATCGGTGAACATCTTGCGACTCATCAACTCGCACTCGCAGAGAATCTGCTCGGCGAACCGGTCCTCCTCGCGCGCCTCCAGCCGGTGGGTCACCACGTAGGTCTTGCCCGATTCCGAGCCGGGGATGGCCTCGTCCGCCGTCCGGCAGGCGCGCTTCTCGCCGAGCTTGTCGCACATCGCGTCCACGATGTGCTCGGCCATGAGGCGGTAGGTGGTGAGCTTGCCTCCGCCGATGGTGAGCAGGCCGTCCAGCCCGTCGCGCGGAGTGTGGTCGATGACCGCCATGCCGCGGCTCATGTGCCGGGTGTCGGCGCTCGAGACCCGCTTGTCCTTGATCAGCGGACGGGCGCCGGCCCACGCGTGCAGGGCCCGGGACTGGCGGAAGCCGGGGATCAGTACCTCGCCGGCGTCCAGCATCTGCTGCACCTCGTCGAGTTCGATGGCGAGGTTGTCAGGGTCGTCGACCTTCACGTCCGTGGTGCCGATGATGCTCACGGTGTGCACCGGGACGAGGATGTCGCCGTCGGCCGGGTAGATGCAGCGGTTGACCACGCGGTTCACCAGCCGGTGGTTCATCGCGATCATGATGCCGCGGCCTGGGATCACGTCCACCGGTTCGCAGTCGGCCATGGCGGCGATCTGGCCGGCCCACGGACCGGCGCAGTTGAGCACGAAGGAGCAGTCGATCTGCACCTCCTCGCCGTTCTTGAGGTCGAGGCAATGGACGGCCGCGACGCGGTTTCCGTCCCGGGTGATCTTCGTGACCTTGTGGTAGGTGAGGATCTGTGCGCCGTAGGCCCTGGCCGAGTTCGCCGCACCCCAGACGAGCTGCCAACCGTCCACGGAGCCGTCCTGCACTTCGATGGCGCGGAGGAGCCCGGGGTTCAGCCGAGGCTCCGCCTTGAGCGCCTGGGCGACCGGGATCTCCTGCGCTGGGACGCCGGTGGCGAGCGCTCCTTCGAGGAACTTGTCGGCAAAGGCCGGATCGTCGCCCGGGCAGGTCACGAAGTAGCCGCCGGTGGTCTCGATCGCGGACGCCTGAATGCGGGTCAGGATCGCGTTCTCCTGGGCGCATTCGGTGGCTGAGAGGGGATCGCTGACGACATAGCGTCCGCCGGAGTGCAGCAGCCCGTGGAACCGGGCAGTCGTGCCCTGGCCCAAGTCGGCCCGGTCGAGCAGCACGGTGCTGTAGCCCCGCATCGCGACATCGCGCACCACCCCGGCGCCGGTCGAACCGCCGCCGATGACCACCACGTCAACCGCCAGTTTCCTCACGTCGACCTCCCTCACCTGGGACGCCGGGCGCCGACCTCGGCGTCGACGTCCGGGCAGCGCATAGCGCGCCGTCTTGTTTGCAGGCTAGTCAGCCCGGGGCGTCGGTTTCACTAAACCAGCCAGGTTCGCTCAGACGTGCACCCGAGTTCGGTCAGGATGGGAAATCGCCCCCTCATTGCTGGGCGCCACCCTTCGCGCATTGAGAGCCACCCTTCCCCGCCGAGGGCCTCCGAATCGGTCGAGGGCCTGTGCCTACGCGCAGGCGGACGGCGCCAACAGGGGCTCTCGGTGAGGAAGGGTGGCTCTCAATGGGCCTGCTCAGCCACGGACGCGGTCGTCCAGGTCGCTCGGGCGGCCTGCTGAGCGGAGGCCGATCGGTCGGGGCGAGTTCAGAACGGTTGGTCGGAAAGGTACTGGTCACGGACCTGTTTGCGGAGCACCTTGCCGAGCATCGAGCGGGGAAGGTCGTCGACCGCGACGATGCGGCGAGGAGACTTGTAGCCGGCCAGGCGCTCCTTGCACCAGGCGCGCATCGCGGTCTCGTCCAGCTCCGCGCCCGGACGCAGGGTGACCACGGCCACCACGGTCTCGCCGCCCGATGTGGCTGGGACGCCGATCACCGCGGCGTCGGTGACGTCCGGGTGACCGCGCAGGGTGTTCTCGACCTCGGACGGGGCCACGTTGAACCCGCCGGTGATGATCAACTCCTTGACCCGGTCGACGATCGTGGTGAACCCGTCCGCGTCGACGGTGACCACGTCGCCGGTGCGTAGCCAGCCGTCCGGTAGCAGTGACTTCGCGGTCTCCTCGGAGTTGTTCCAATAGCCGCTGAACACCTGCGGGCCCTTGATCAGCAACTCGCCGCGCTCGCCCTGGGCGACCTCGCGGGTGGGGTCGTCCGGGTCGACCACCCGCATCCAGGTGCTCGGGAAGGGGACGCCGATCGTTCCCGTCCGCCGGGAGGGATGGAACGGATTGCCCAGGCACACCGGGGACGCCTCGGTCATGCCGTAGCCCTCGACCAACAGGCCCCCGGAGACGCTCTCCCACAGTTCGACCGTCGAATCGGGCAGGTTCATCGCACCGGAGATGCAGTATTTGGCCGACCTCAGCGAGATGCCGCGCTCCTTGGCGACGGTGGCGGTCTTCTCGTAGATCGGCGGGACGGCGCAGTAGACCGTGGGTGGGGACTTCTTGGCCGCGGCCAGCACTAGGTCGACGTCGAAGGCCGGGAACAGCACCAGCCGCGCCTGCTTGAGGATGCCGTAGGTGAGGAACAGGGTCATCCCGAACGCGTGGAACATCGGCAGGATCGCGTAGAAGATCTCCTTGCGGTACTCCGCGCCGTGCATCCACGCCTCGCCCTGGCGAGCGTTGGCGAACAGGTTGTAGTGGCTGAGCATCGCGCCCTTGGGGACGCCGGTGGTGCCCGAGGTGTACTGGATCACCGCCAGGTCGTGCACGGCGGGCTTCGGGTGCGAGGGATTCAACGGCTCGGCCTTGACGAACTTCTCCCACGGGATCGTCCCAGGTGCCGGCTGGGTGAGCCGGTCGCGGGTGGCCCGCAGCTTCTTGACCGGCAACTGCAGGGCCAGCCGCTTCACTGTCGGGAATGCCTTGAGCATGTTCACCGAGACGATGTGCTCCAGGGCCAGGTCGTCGGGCATCGACGTCAGCTTGGCCACGGCCGCGTCCCAGCAGATGGCGACCCGGGCGGCGTGGTCCTCGAAGAGGTGGCGCAGTTCCCGCTCGGTGTAGAGCGGGTTGTGCTCGACCACGACCGCGCCCAGGCGCAGGATCGCGTAGAAAGCCACCACGTGCTGGGGGCAGTTCGGCAGGATCAGGGCCACCCGGTCGCCGGCCTTCACGCCCAGTCGGCGCAGCCCCTCGGCGGCACGGTTGATCGCGTCGCCCAACTCGGCGTAAGTGGTGGTGCGGCCGAAGAACTCGGTCGCCACGTGGTCGGGCGCGTCGCGAACCGAGCGCTCGTACAGCGCGACCAGTGATTCGGTGGGAAGTTCGATCTCGGCCGGAACTCCCGGCTGGTAGTGCTTCGTCCAGGGTGCGTCCACGGATGTGAATCTATCGCCGGCCACCTCGTGCTGGCCTCCAGCTGAACCGATTTGCACTGTCGATGGCTGAACCGCCCGCCCGAAACGGGCGTTCGGGAGCGAGTTGAGTGCAAATCGACTCGCCGTGCAACGAAACCGGTCCGGCACGACTTGTTCGAAGATGTGGGAGTGCCGAACGCCAGCGCAGTGGTCAAGTCCGTGAATCCGGGCGTTCCGGGTTCGTTCGTGGAGTTCGTCCGGGCCCGGGAAGCCAGGCTGCTCGACGTCGCCTGGCTAATCACGCGCAACGCCGAGGACGCGCACGATGCCGTCCAGGATGCGTTGGTCGGCCTCTACGCGCGGTGGGACAAGCTGCCGGCGGGCGACGAGTTCGAGGCCTACGCCTATCGCAGCCTGGTCAACGCGTGCCTGACCGTGATCCGGCGCCGGCCGCGCTGGTTGCCGGTGGCAGAACCGGCCGCACTGCGCTCGGCCCCGGTGACCCCGGACGCCGCTGCCGGGCTGGCTGAGAGCGATGAGGTCTGGCGGCTCTGCGGCGAGCTCAAGCCGGCCCAGCGGACGGCGGTGGTGCTGCGGTTCTTTGCCGACCGCAGCTTCGCCGAGATCGCCGAAGCGCTCGGCTGCCGCGAGGCGACCGCCCGCTCCCACGTGCATCGCGCGCTGGCGCAATTGCGCTCGCGCCTGGAGGAAGGACAGTGATGGACGAGACCGAGCAGACGTTCCGCGACGGGTTGCAGCAGGCTGCGGCGAACCGACCAGCTCTGGGGCGGGTCGATCTCGAAGAAGTGGTCGCCCGTAGCGAGCGCGTCTCCGCCGAGCACGAGCCGGTGATGTCGCGCTGGCGGACGGCGCTGGCCGCGGCTGCTGCGATCGCCCTTGTCGCCGGGGTGGGTGTGGGGCTGTGGCAGTGGCGCAGTGGATCGGTGCCCGTCCCGGCGGTCCCCCTGGGACAACCGGTTGCCAGCCCGAGCGAACCGGCCCCGACCACCAGTCCGACCACGTCGCCGTCCGCGCCGAACGAGGGACTCGTCGGCACCCAGTGGATGGCCGTCCAGATCGGTGCCGCGAGCGTGGTGCGCGGCGACGGCCAGGTGCCGTCCCTGCGGTTCACCGAGGCCGGCGAGGTGCTTGGCAGCGACCCGTGCAACTCCCTGCGCGGCAGCTACACCGCGGACGGTGACGACATCACCCTCGTCGGTTGGGAGAGCACCTTCAAGTACTGTGCCGAGCCCACGCAGCAGCAGCGGTTCCGGGATGCGCTGGATGCGACCGTCGCCTACGACATCGACAACGAAGGCACCCTGACCCTCATCGATGCCCAAGGTCAGCTGGCGCTGCGCTTGCTCCCCGAAGCGAAGTTCTCGGCTGACCGGCTTCCGACCGCGGTTCCGCCGGACGGTTCGCCTGAGCCCACCCAGTCGCCAGCGGTCGTCGAAGGCGTCGAAGTGCGCCTGCGCAACGACTCGGATGTGGACTTCGATCGCTACCTGGTGGTCTTCCCCGACGGGATGAAGGTCGAGCTGCGCGACCTCGTCGCCGGTGGCACCTCCGGGTATTTCGACACCGCTCAGGCCTACACCTACGCCTACGTCCAGGTGACCGTGGACGGCAAGAAGTACACCTACCAGCCGGTGGACTACATGGGTGAGACCCAGCTCAAGCCCGGCCGGTACACCTACGCCCTCGACATCGTGGACGGCCGCCTCCAACTCACCTTCGACTGAGGTTCGCAGCCGGGCGCACGCCACCCCCGTCGGAATGGGAGCGGCGAACCACGGCGTCCGCCCGTTGGGGAGCGGGGACGGGATGGAAGGGGCCCGACGGGCCGTCCGACTAGCATGAGCCGACGGCAGGAGGTGGCATGGGCGAGCGGTGCAGTTGGTGCGGCGTTGATTCGCTCTACGTCGACTACCACGACCACGAGTGGGGCCTGCCCGAGCGCGACTCTCGCGCCCTGTACGAGAAGTTGGTGCTGGACGGCTTCCAGGCTGGTCTCTCCTGGTACACGATTCTGCGCAAGCGGGAGAACTTCCGCGCCGCGTTCGCCGGCTTCGACCCGGACGCGATCGCCACCTGGGGTGAGCCGGACGTGGTGCGCCTGCTCGGGGACGCCGGTATCGTCCGGCATCGCGGCAAGATCGAAGGTGCGATTCTGAACGCGCGCGCGTGGCAGCAAGTCGAGGCCGACGTCGGCTTCAGCCACTTCATCTGGAGCGCAGTGGACGGGGTCGCGGTGCAGCATCGGTTCACCGCCGAGAGCCAGGTGCCCGCGACCGACCCGATCGGGGACGCCCTTGCCAAGCGACTGAAGCATGCCGGCTTCAAATTCTGCGGGCCGACCATCGTCTACGCCTTCGCTCAGGCGGTCGGGCTGGTGAACGACCACATCATTGGGTGTCCGGCGCATGACCGGGTGGCGATGGCCGGGATCCAGCCTGGCGACAAGGCGCCGGATGGTCTCGACAAGCTCGACCAGCCGGTGGGGGTGCCCGACGAGCTACCCATGACGCTCCCCGAGCCTGTGGCCGCGCTCCCCGGTCCTGTGGCCGCGCTCCCCGAGCCTGTCGAGGGGTCGCCCGAGCGGCCTTCGGACGTGGTGATGAGGTGAAGCTCCCGGGCTGGCTGAGTCCGGTCTGGCTCGTGATCGGTTCGATCATTTCGGTCCAGGTCGGAGCAGCGTTCGCCAAGTCCCTGTTCGCGCTGACCGCTGCGACGGCCGTGGCCTGGTTGCGGATGGCAGTTGCCGCGGCGATCTTCTGGGTGATCGCACGCCCCCGGATCACCGGACGCACCTGGCCGGAGTGGCGGGTCGTCCTCGGCTACGGCATCGCGTTGGCCACGATGAACTGGGCGATCTACATGTCCTTCGCGCGCATCCCGATCGGGCTCGCCGTGACCATCGAATTCCTGGGTCCACTAGGGATTGCGGTGTTCGGCTCGCGGCGACCCCGCGACCTGGTGTGGGTTGCGCTGGCCGCGATCGGGGTGGCCCTGCTCGGCGTCTTCCCGGTCACCGTCGATTGGGTCGGAGTCGGCTTCGCTCTGCTCGCGGGCGCCGGTTGGGCGGCCTACATCTTGCTCTCCAAGCAGACCGGACGGTACTGGTCGGGCGTGACCGGAGTCAGCATGGGCTCACTGGTCGGTGCGACGGTGTTCCTCATCCCTGGCTTGCTGGCCGGCGGCGCGTCCCTGTGGCAGCCGCAGGTGCTGTTGCTCGGCTCACTGGTCGCAGTGATGAGCTCGGTGATCCCCTACGGCCTGGAGATGGTCGCGCTGCGCTCGCTCCCGGCCGGTGTCTTCGGCATCCTGATGAGCGTGGAGCCCGCTGCTGCCGCGCTGGCCGCCTGGCTGGTCCTGAGCGAGCAGTTAAGCGCCGTCGAAGTTGCGGCGATGGCGTGCGTGATCGTCGCGTCCGTCGGCTCGACCCGGACGCTGGCGAAGGCGCCGGCACCCAACTGAGGCCTTCCGTGGACCGCGCGCGGCGAGCTCAAGCCAAGCGATAGACCCGCGACTCCCAAGGGGCCAGGACGGCGTCTGCAGGATCGGCGTGGGTGCCAAGAAGCAGATCCGCGTCCGTATGGGACGGGAGTTCGGACGGGAGCTCGACCGGCGCGGACGACCAGTTGGCCAGGACCAGGAGACGCTCGTCGGCGAGGGTGCGGGTGAAGCAGAACAGCTCTTTGTGGTCGCTGAGCAACAGCTGGAAGCGGCCTTGCCGAACGATTTCGAGGTCGTGGCGCAGGGCGATCAGCGAGCGGTAGTGGTGGAAGACCGAATCCGGGTCGGCCAGCTGGGCGGACGCGTTGATCTCGACATGGTTCGCGGTCGCCGGCAGCCAGGGCTTCGCGTCGGTGAACCCGGCGTTGTTGGACGCGTCCCACTGCATCGGCGTGCGTGCGTTGTCGCGGCTCTTGAACGCGATCACTGGCAGCAGCTCGTTCCCGTCCGCCCCCAAGGCAACCGCCTGGGCGTAGAAGTTCACCGACTCGATGTCGTCGTAGTCCTCGATCGTGGTGAAGCCGGCGTTCGTCATGCCCAACTCCTGCCCCTGGTAGACGTACGGCGTGCCCTTGAGCAGGTGCAGCGTGGTGGCCAGGGTCTTCGCGGACGCAACCCGGAACTCGGGGGAGTCGTCGCCGAAGCGCGACACCGAGCGTGGCTGGTCGTGGTTCTCGAAGTAGAGCGAGTTCCAGCCGACGTCGGCCAGCCCGTCCTGCCAGAGCGCCAGGTTCGCCTTCAGCGTCGGCAGGTGCAGCGGCACGAGATCCCACTTCAGGCCGGACGGTCCCGCGTCCACGCTCATGTGCTCGAAGGTGAACACCATGCCGAGCTGACCGGCAGCCGGATCGGTGTGGGCACGCGCGGTTTCGACGTCGACCAGGACCATCTCGCCGACGCTGAACAACTGGGCGGCATCGATGCCCACTTCCCGGTTCAGTTCGCGCAAGTACTCGTGCAGCCGCGGCCCTTCCACCACCAGGGACGGGTCGTAGCAGATCCCGTCCAGCGCCGCGGGGCCGTCGGCCAGCGGCAGGGTCTTGGAGATCAGGTTGATCACGTCCATGCGGAAGCCGTCGACGCCGCGCTCTACCCAGCGCCGCATCATGGCGTAGATCGCTTGACGCACCGCCGGGTTCTCCCAGTTCAGGTCGGGCTGCTTGGGTGCGAACAGATGCAGGTAGTACTCGCCGGACGCGGGGTCGAACTGCCATCCGCGACCGGAGAAGAAGGAGCCCCAGTTGGTGGGCTCGGCTCCGGGCGTCCCTGGTTCGAAGCCGGGACGCGCGGGTCGCCAGAAGTACCAATCCCGCTTGTCGGACGCGGGATCGCGGGATTCGGTGAACCACGGGTGCTCGTCCGAGGTGTGGTTCACGACCAGATCCATGACCAGCTTTATGCCGCGGGAATGCAGCCCGGCGATCAGAGCGTCCAGGTCTTCGAGGGTGCCGAAGAGCGGGTCGATGTCGTCGTAGTCACTGATGTCGTAGCCGTTGTCTGCCATCGGCGAGCGGTAGACCGGCGAGAGCCAGACGACGTCCACTCCAAGCGCGGCGAGGTGGTCGAGATGGGCGATGATGCCCGGGATGTCGCCGATCCCGTCCCCGTTACTGTCTGCGAACGACCGCGGGTAGATCTGATAGACGACCGCACTTTGCCACCAAGGAGCCATGGCCGCCATTCTGCCGTCCTCGGTGACCACCTACCGGGTAAACAGCACCTGTTCGCGAGCCTCGGCGAGGGTCTGCTGCGTGTGCGCCACCGCGGCGCGCCGCTGCTGCAACCGCTCGCGCACCACCGCCAGCGTCTGTAGGGCATGGCTGACCTGCGTGCCGGCGCGATTGATGCGGTCGAGCACCGACCAGTCGCTGAACAGGTTGTCGAACCACACGTCGAAGAGCTGGCCGAGGGCGTCGACGTCCAAGCCGTCCACCTTCGCCATACGGACGTCGGCAAGCTCGGCCGACAGGTGTCTCAGGGACGCGTCCGCGGCGCGCAGGCGGGCAGTCGCCTCGTCCATCTTGGAGTACTTGGCCATGTCGGTGAGCATGCCGCCGCCGAGGAACGTGTCGAAGCTCGCCCAGCCGCTGGCGTCCTCGAGATGCTTTGCCGCAGCCTCGAGGTCGTGGCGGGCACGCTGCTCGGCGGCCAAAGCCTGGTCGATCTCCGTGAGCTGGGCGCTGCCGGCGGCCAACTGCTGCGCGATCTCGAGAAGCTGGTCGGCCGCCGAGCCGGCAGCCGCGCGCAGCCGCGCCTCCTCACCGGCCAGCGCCTTCTGCTTGCGGTCCTGCGGATCGCCCAGAGCGGCCAACTGGTTGAGCGCCTGCTGCCGGTTGGCGGCAGCGGTGGCCAGCGCCTGCTGCGCGGACGCCGCCCGGTACTCGGCCTCTTGTGCTTCGGCCAGTTCGCGATCGAAGTCGGTGTCCCAACGGCCCCGCAGCGCCGACCAGATCCGGGTGGGACTGAGCGACTCCAACTTGGCCACGTCGTTGGCCTCCAGGTGGGCCCGCCCCTTGGCGTCCGCCAGTTGCGATTCGGCGAGTGACTCGGCCGCCCTGGCCCGTTGCAGCACGCGCTGCAGCCGCTCCTGTTCGGCGCAGTCGTCGAGCGCGGCCTGCAGTTCTGGGGTGATCACGGCAGCAGCCTAGGGCCGGACGCCGGCTGCAATTGGGCGGCGTCGGGATTGCCCGCCTCGGCCCCCT
>Ga0073905_10001709_pt1 | contig 11200 bp, 9 predicted proteins | sample KloWWTupernatant_FD_65482 | JGI IMG/M metagenome (GOLD analysis project Ga0073905, IMG submission 65482) | Active sludge microbial communities from Klosterneuburg, Austria, studying microevolution and ecology of nitrifiers - Klosterneuburg... | ecosystem: Engineered > WWTP > Aerobic digester >... | reverse complement strand
CGACGCTGCTCGGCCGGCTGCAGGTCGGCGAGTTCTCGTCGACGGTCGGCCTGATCAAGCGCGCCCAGCGCACCTACGGGCGCGTGTTCACGGTGTCGGGCGTCGTCAGCGCGTTCCGGCGCAGCGCGCTGCACGAGGTCGGGTACTGGAGCACCGACATGCTGACCGAGGACGTCGACGTGTCCTGGAAGCTGCAGACACGCCACTGGGACGTTCGTTTCGAGCCGAACGCGCTGTGCTGGATCCTGATGCCCGAAACCTTCCGCGGGCTGTGGAAGCAGCGGCTGCGATGGGCCACCGGCGGCATGCAGGTGCTGGCCAGGAACTGGCAGCCGCTGCATGCCTGGAAGGTGCGGCGCATGTGGCCGGTGTTCACCGAGTACATCGTCAGCGCGCTGTGGGGCTACGCAATGATGGGCGTGATCCTGCTGTGGCTCTTCGGCACCGTCCTGGGCCTGCCGGTGCCGATCCAGGTGCCGACGCTGCTGCCGAAGTGGACCGGCGTCGTGATCGGGACGACCTGCCTGCTGCAGGTCGCAGTCGGCATGACGCTCGATTCGCGCGTCGAGAAGGGCCTGTTCAGGAATTACTTCTGGATGATCTGGTATCCGCTCGCGTTCTGGCTGATCAACGTGTTCACGACCGTGGTCAGCGTTCCCAGGGCGCTGTTTCGTTCGACAGGGAAGCGTGCAAGATGGAAAAGTCCGGACCGCGGCCTTCTGCCCGACCGCTGATCATCGAGCGTCCCGACCTGCAGTCGCCGCCGCAGCGCGTGGTGTCGACGGGGCTGACGCTGTTCTTCTGGGCCTTGTGGGCCTACCTGTGGCTGCCGGTCCTGGCACTGCTCGGGTGGGCGTTCGGCGTCACCCGCTTCTACGAGGAGATGGTCGTCAACCAGGGCGACCGGGCGCTGCTCGACGTGCTGGGCTGGTACGCGGTCGGCATCGCGCTGCTGGCCGGCTCGCTGGTCTGCTGGGCGCTGTACAACTACTTCCGCTTCCGCGGCAACGAGCGGCGCGCGGCCCGGCCTCGCGTCGGCGTGGCGCAGGTCGCCGCGCAGGCCGCGGTGGAGCCCGGCGCGCTGCAGGGCTGGCAGAAGGCGCGCGTGCTGTACGTGCGGCACGATGCGGCCGGCAGGATCGAAGCGGTCGACGTCGCCCCGTCGCCGCCTGCCCGGATCGCAGCCGAGGAAGTCGCCGAAGCGCTGGACGCGACCCGATAGCGGGCCGCGAGGGCCGCGCCGCGGATTGCCGCGCCACCTCGCTGGTATCCTCGCGGGTCGATGACGACCTCGACCCTCCCGCGCTGGCTCGGCGTTTCGCTGCTGCTGCTGATCGCCGTCACTTTCGCCAGCAATCACGTGGCGGCACGCCTTGCCTTCGACCACGGCGCCAACGTCACCACGGCGGTCGCGGTGCGCTCCTTCGGCACCGCACTGTTCGTGCTGGTGCTGTTGCGGCGGTCCGGTGTCGCGATACGCATGCCGATGCCCACGTTGCGCCGCGCGGCTGCGATCGGCGTTCTGATTTCGGTGCAGAGCCTGTGCCTGTACTCGGCGGTTGCCCGGATCCCGGTGGCCTTGGCATTGCTGGCCTTCAACACCTTCCCGCTGATGCTCGGGCTGATCTCGTGGGCGGCAGGCGGCGACCGGCCGTCGCGCCGCACCTTCATCGCGATGCCGATCGCGCTGCTCGGCCTGTCACTGGCCCTGGACGTGGCCGGCCTCGCACGCCCTGCCGCCGGCGCCGCATCCGCCGATGCGACGGCGAGCGCCATCGGCGTCGCGTTCGCGCTCGGCGCCGCGGCGTCGTTTGCGCTGGCGCTGTACCTGACCACCCGCTGGCTGGCCAGCACCGACGGCCGCCTGCGCACGCTGGTGCTGATGGTGGTCGTCACCGCGGTCGCGATCGCCGGCGGCGCGATCGGCGGGCGCTTCGACTGGCCGCGCGACGGGATCGGCTGGCTTGCGCTGGCGCTGCTGACCGTGCTCTACGGGTCGGCGATCACCGCGTTGTTCGTCCTGCTGCCGCGGCTGGGCGCGGTCAACAACGCGGCGGTGATGAACTTCGAGCCGATCGCCGCGCTGTTCCTCGGCTGGGTGGTCCTGGACCAGCAGGTCGCATCGATCCAGGTGCTCGGCGCCTTCGTCGTGATCGGCGCGATCGTGATGCTGTCGACCGGCCGGCGCTGAACCCGCCGCGCAGTCGTGCCCGACGCTCGGGCGGTTCGCCGAAGTACTGCGACGATAGCCGGCAGTTCGGGTCCGCTGCACAGAAATTGACCGGAATTCCCGCGACTTGAACTCACAATCGAGCCCTGATCGACGAAGTTCGCCGTCAGATACGTTTGTCTAAATGTTGTTTTCATGACATAATTCTTGAGCTCCGCCCATGAAACAGAGAGGTACGGCCCACGATGTGCGGCTTTGCAGGCGAAGCTCGTTTCGACTCTTCCAGCGCCGACGTCGGCGCGGTCGCCCGGATGGGAGACGTTCTCCAGCCCCGTGGTCCCGACGCGTCGGGCGCGTTCCAGCAGGGACCGATCGCGCTGGCGCACCGGCGGCTGCGGATCATCGACCTGTCCGAACACGCCCAGCAGCCGATGGTCGATCCCGCCCTCGGCCTGACGCTGGCGTTCAACGGCTGCATCTACAACTACCGCGAGCTGCGGCGCGAACTCGAGGCGCTCGGCTATCGCTTCTTCTCGGACGGCGACACCGAGGTCGTGCTCAAGGCGTGCCACGCCTGGGGCCGCGACAGCGTGAGACGCTTTCACGGGATGTTCGCGTTCGCGCTCTGGGAGCGCGACAGCGGACGGTTGACGCTCGCCCGCGACCGCTTCGGGATCAAGCCGCTGTACCTGGCGCCGCTCGACGGCGGCCTGCGCTTCGGCTCCTCGCTGCCCGCGCTGCTGGCGGGTGGCGGCGTGGACACCTCGATCGACCGTGTCGCCCTGCACCACTACATGAGCTGGCACGCGGTCGTGCCGCCGCCGCACACGATGCTGGCCGGCGTGCGCAAGCTGCCGCCGGCGACCGTCGCGACCTGGGAACCCGACGGCCGCTGTGAAGCGCACCGGTACTGGGACCTGAAAGTGCGGGCCGATCCGGCGCTGGCGAAGCTGCCTTCGATCGAGCGCGAGCGACTGGTCGAGGACGCGCTGCGCGCGGCGGTGCGCCGCCGGATGGTGGCCGACGTGCCGGTCGGCGTGCTGCTGTCCGGCGGCGTCGATTCCAGCCTGATCGTTGCGCTGCTCGCCGAGGCCGGCCAGCACGACCTGCGGACCTTCTCGATCGGCTTCGAGGCTGCCGGCGGCGAGTCCGGCGACGAGTTCGCATTCTCCGACCTGGTCGCCGAGCGCTTCGCGACCCGGCATGCGCAGATCCGCGTCCCCACGTCGGATCTGCTGGACGCGTTGCCGGGAACGATCGCGGCGATGAGCGAGCCGATGGTCAGCTACGACAACGTCGCGTTCTACGCGCTGTCGCGCGAGGTCTCGAAACACCTGAAGGTGGTGCAGAGCGGCCAGGGCGCCGACGAGGTGTTCGCCGGCTATCACTGGTATCCGAAGCTGGCCGGCAGCGCCGACCCGGTCGGCGATTACGCGCGCGCGTTCTTCGACCTCGACCACCGCGGCTACCTGGCCACGGTCGGCGACGATTTCGCTACCGACGATGCCAGCCGCGCCTTCGTCGAGCGCGAGTTCGCCGCCGCCCACGGCGACACGCCGGTCGACAAGGCGCTGCACCTGGACACCACGGTCATGCTCGCCGACGACCCGGTCAAGCGGGTCGACAACATGACGATGGCCTGGGGCCTGGAGGCGCGCGTGCCCTTCCTGGACCACGAGCTGGTCGAGTTGGCCGGGCGCCTGTCGGTCGACGACAAGCTGCGCGACGGCGGCAAGGGCGTGCTGAAGTCGATCGCGCGCCGGCTGGTGCCGCGCGAGGTCGTGGACCGGCCCAAGGGCTACTTCCCGGTGCCGATCCTCAAGTACGTCGACGGACCGGTGCTGGACCTGGTGCGCGATGCGCTCGGCAGCCGCGTCGCGCGCGAGCGCGGACTGTTCCGGCCCGGCGCCGTGTCGCGCATGCTCGCGGCGCCTGCCGACCAGATCACCCCGCTGCGCGGCTCCAGGCTCTGGCAGGTCGCGCTGCTCGAACTCTGGCTGCAGGCGCGCGGGCTGTGAGCACGCGCCGCAGGACCCGCTGCAAGGAGGAAGCGATGATGAAGGCCAGGACCGCGGTCGACGACCGCGACCCGATGGACCCGGTGCGGATGGCTTCGCTCAAGAACTGGGGAGAACTGCCGGAGGGTGCCGGCGAGCGGATGACCGACGAGGCCAGGGTCGACTGCGGCTGGGGCCGGCTGATCTTCGGCCAGACCTACGCGTCGCCCGAACGGCTCGCCGAGGAAATTCGCAACGAAGAATCCGGCCGGCGGGACGTGGCGCTGTACATCCGCGACCCGCACGTGGTGGTCGCGCTGGCGCCGCAGCAGCTGTTCCTGGATCCGTCGCACACGTTCCGGCTGGCGCTGCAGGCGACGCCCGACGACGCGCCCGAGGTGCCGGGACTGGCGATCCGCGAAGCGAGGCCCGACGACGAAGCGGCGGTGAACCGCATCTACCTGTCGCGCTCGATGGTGCCCGTGCGCGGCGGATTCTTCGCCGACGTGCAGCATGACTCGGCGCTGCTGCTGCTGGTCGCCGAGGATGCCGACAGCGGCGCGATCCTCGGCGCGGTGACCGGCGTCGACCATGTCGCCGCCTGCAACGACCCGGATGGCGGCGCCAGCCTCTGGTCGCTGGCGGTCGACCCGCAGGGAACCCGCCCCGGCGTCGGCGAGTCGCTGGTGCGCGCGCTCGCCGCGCGCTTTCGCGCGCGTGCCCGCACCTGCCTCGACCTGTCGGTGATGCACGACAACGCCGAAGCGATCGCGCTGTACGAAAAGCTCGGCTTCGCGCGGGTGCCGGTCTACTGCGTGAAAAACAAGAACTCGATCAACGAGAAACTGTTCGTAGGGCCGGACAGCTTCGCCGGGCTCAACGTCTATGCGCGGATCCTGGTCGACGAAGCGCGGCGCCGCGGCATCGGCGTCGAGGTGCTGGACGCCGATCACGGCTATTTCCGACTCGCGCTCGGCGGGCGCGCGCTCACCTGCCGCGAGTCGCTGTCGGAACTGACTTCGGCGATCGCGATGAGCCGCTGCGACGACAAGCGGGTCACGCGCAAGGTGCTGGCGGGCGCGGGTCTGCGCATGCCCGACCAGGTCCTCGCCGGCGATCGCGAGGTGCTCGGCGCGTTCATGGCGCGGCACGGCCGCGTGGTGGTCAAGCCGGCGCGCGGCGAGCAGGGCCACGGCGTGAAGGTCGACCTGCGCAGCCCGAGCGAAGTCGAGCGCGCGATCGCCGACGCGCGCCGATTCTGCGAGGACGTCGTCGTCGAGGAACTGGTGCCCGGCGACGACCTGCGCATCGTGGTGATCGACTACAAGGTCGTGGCTGCGGCCACGCGCAGGCCGGCGCAGGTGACCGGCGATGGCACGAACACGGTGCGCACCCTGATCGACAAGCAGAGCCGCCGTCGCCAGGCCGCGACCGGCGGCGAGAGCTCGATTCCGCTCGACGGCGAGACCGAACGATGCGTCGGCGCAGCCGGGCTGACGATGGACACGGTACTGCCGGCGGGCGAGACGCTGCTCGTGCGCAAGACCGCGAATCTGCACACCGGCGGCACGATTCACGACGTGACGGCGCGCCTGCACCCGGAACTCGCCGCCGTCGCCGAGCGCGCGGCGCGCGCGCTCGAGATCCCGGTGGTCGGCCTCGACTTCATGGTGCCCGACGTCGAAGGCAGCGACTACGCGATCATCGAGGCGAACGAGCGCCCCGGGCTCGCGAACCACGAACCGCAACCGACCGCCGAGCGCTTCGTCGACCTGCTGTTTCCGCAGACGCGGGTGGAAGCATGAGCGGGCACGAGACGACGCAGGTCCGGCCGAACGCGCCGGCGTCCCCGCCCGTGCACGAGTCGCCGATCGACCGCGCCTACCTGCTCGACGTGCTCGGGCGGCTGCTCTCGATCCGCAGCCCGTCGGGCATGACCGACCAGATCGTGCTCGCGGTCAGCGACGAACTGGACGGGCTCGGCATTCCGTACGGCCTCACGCGACGCGGCGCGATCCGCGCCGATCTCGAAGGCGCCCGCCACAGCCCCGACAGGGCAATCGTCGCGCATCTCGACACGCTCGGCGCAATGGTCAAGCAACTGAAGCCGAACGGCCGGCTCGAGATCGTCCCGATCGGATGCTGGTCGGCGCGCTTCGCCGAAGGCGCGCGCGTCACCGTGCACGCCGACGACGGGCGCCACTTCCGCGGCACGATCCTGCCGCTCAAGGCCTCGGGGCACGCCTACAACGAAGAGATCGACACGCAGCCGGTCGCGTGGACGAACGTCGAGTTGCGGCTGGACGAGCGCTGCCACGGCATCGACGACCTGGCACGCCTCGGCGTGAACATCGGCGACACGATCTCGATCGACTCGCAGCCCGAGTTCAGCGACAACGGTTTCGTCAACGCACGGCACCTCGACGACAAGGCGGGCGTGGCCGCGTTGCTCGCGGTGGCCAGGGCCTGCCGAGACACGGGCGCGCGGCTGCCGGTCGACTGCCACCTTCTGTTCACGATTTCCGAGGAGATCGGCGTCGGCGCCTCGCACATCCTGCACGGCGACGTCGCCGAACTCGTCTCGATCGACAACGGCACCATCGCGCCCGGGCAGAACACCTGCGAGTACGGCGTCACGATCTCGATGCAGGACTCGTCGGGGCCGTTCGACTGGCACCTGACCCGCCACCTGCTCGCACTGTGCAGGGGCAACGCGATCGAGCACAGCCGCGACGTGTTCCGGCACTACCGCAGCGACGCGGCCGCCGCGCTCGAGGCCGGCAACGACATCCGCACCGCGCTGGTGTGCTTCGCGCTCGACGCCTCGCACGGCCACGAACGCACGCACGTCGACTCGCTGACCGCGCTGGCCGACCTGCTGTTCGCCTACGTGCGCAGCGAGCCGCTGTTCCGTCGCGACGCGATGAAGCTCGGGCCGGTGGCCGATTTCCCGCACCCGCCGCCCGCGCCGGAGCAGCCGTCCGCGGACCCGACCGTGGCAGACCAGGCCCCGCCGCGTCAGCCGGGCGCCGAGGCGCTGCCGCGGGCCTGAGCGAACGCGGCCACCAGCGCGTCGGCGCCCTGTGCGCCGCTGACGCCGATCCTGCCGTCGACGACGAAGAAGGGCACGCCGCCGACACCGAGCCCACGCGCCTCCTCGTCACCCCGACGCGCGCGTTCGAGCGCGTCGCCATCATCGAGCGCTGCCCGGATCGCATCGTCGCCGAGCCCGGCGTCGCGCGCGAGCGCCTCGAGCGTCGCCCGCGACGTCAGGTCGGCGCCCTCGGCGAAGTACGCGCGGAACAGCCGCTCGACCAGCGCCTGCTGGATCTCGCCCTGCGCCGCGCCGATCAGCGCGTGCGCGCGAAGCGTGTTCGGCTGGCGGGCGATCTTCGCGAAGTCGGGATCGAGCCCGACGGCGCGCGCCGCGGCGCCGACGCGCTGGTAGATCGTCGCCGGGTCGGACGCCCCGAACTTCATGCGCAGGTAGTCGGCGCGACTCATCCCGTCGTCCGGCAGGTCCGGATTCAGCTGGAATGGGTGCCAGCGGACGAGCGGTTCGGGCGCGCCGGGGTTCGCCGATCGCCAGCGCTCGAGCGCGGACTCGAGCTGTCGCTTGCCCACGTAGCACCATGGGCAGACGACGTCGGAGATCACGTCGACGCGCAGCGCATCGCCAGCGGGCTCGAGGATCGGGTTCATGCGTGCTCCGGTCGGCGATGGGCGGTCGTTCATTCTCGCGAGAGGAACTCGCCGAGCGCCGACAGCGACTCGATGTGGTCGGCGCAGATCTTCAGCGCAACCAGCACCGGGATCGCGACGACGACGCCGCCCAGCCCCCAGAGCCAGCCCCACGCCACCACCGCCAGGAAGGTCACGACGACGTTGAGCCGAAGCCGGTGCCCGATCAGGACCGGCTGGACGAATTGTCCCTCGATCACGGTCAACACGAGGAAGCTCAAGGGCACCATCAGGATCTGCCCCCAGCCCTCGAGACTGACGAAGGCGCCGGCAGTCAGCAGCGCGAGGCTCGCCGCCGGGCCCGCGTACGGCACGAAGTTCAGCACGGCCACCAGCGCGCCCCAGAACGGGGCCGACGGCATCCCCAGCAGCGCCATGACGCCGGCCGTGACGATCCCGAGCCCGAGGTTGATCGCCGAGATGATCAGGAAGTAGCGGCCGATCTCGACCTGGACCGTGCGGGCGATCCCGACCGCCTTCTTCTTGTCCGTGAGCCGGGGCAGCACCCGGATCAGCTTGCGCAGGAACAGGTCGCCGGACGCCAGCAGGAAGTACAGCAGCACGATCGTGGAAACGGCACCGGTGAGCAGCACGCTCATGTCGTCGAGCGTCGCGAAGATGTCCCGACGCTGGACGACGACCTCCTTCGGCTTGGGCTTTCCACGCTCGCCCCCCGACTCGGCGATGTCCGCCACGCGATCCTGGGCGCCCTGGATCGTCTCGAGCGGCCGCTTGATCTCGCGGATCCGGAATTCCAGCTTTCGCCATTCCGGCGACTTCGGATTCAGCCAGCGCTGTGCCGGCGCGGCCAGCTGCGTCGCGGCGGTCGCGAGCGTGGCCAGCAACGCAGCGACGACCAGCAGCGCGCCCAGCCAGCGGGGCAGCCGAATCCGCTCGAGGACGTCGACTGCCGGCGTCAGCAGCAGCGTCAGCAGGATCGCCAGCAGGATCGGCAGCAGCAGCGCTTCGCCGGCAGACAATCCGGCGATGCCGGCGACCAGCGCCAGGACGCCGAGGCTGATCCGCATGCCCGGCCAGCCGGGCCACGATTCGACGACCGTCGGTTCGCGCAGGGCCGGCGCCTCCGCGGACGCTCCAATGGCCTCTCCGGCCGTCTCCGCGGCCACCCCGTCGGACCGACTGTCCGCTGCGTCAGTCTCCTTGTGGTTCGTCATCGCGCTCCCCCGCCCAGCCAGGCACCCGCCAGCCGCGGGAAAGCGCAGCAATCCGCAGGCCCGCCGTGACCAGGACGCCGGCGACGAGCGCCTGCCAGCCCGCGCCGATCGTGCTCGCCACCGCGAGGAACGCCCAGGCGCCCGCGAAGGCGCAGATCGCGTACGGCCGGTGATCGCGGAAGGTCGCCGGCACCTCGTTGCACAGCACGTCGCGCATGACGCCGCCGAACACGCCGGTCACCACGCCCATCAGCGCGCACACGATCGCCGGCTGCCCGATCTCCCAGGCCATCCCGCTGCCGGACGCGCTGAACAGCCCGAGGCCGAGCGCATCGGCCCACAGCATCGGCCGCGCCGACGGCGACAGGTGCACGGCGCGCAGCCAGACCGAACCGACGACGACCATCGCAAGCACGATCCAGACGTAGCCGCTGTGCCGCACCCAGAAGAACGGCCGGTGATCGAGCAGCAGGTCGCGCAGCGTGCCGCCGCCGAAGGCCGCGAAGAAGGTCACCGCCGCGACGCCGACGATGTCCATCCGTTTGCGCGTCGCTTCGATGAAGCCCGACAGCGCGAACGCCAGCGTGCCGGCGACTTCGATGCCCGACAGCAGCAGGCCGGCAGAATCGGCCGCGTTCATCGCCCGGCGCGTTCGCGCAGGATCCTGCGCCGCTTCAGGACCACCGCCATCCGCCAGACCAGCAGCGTGGCAAAGTAACCGACCGCCGCAGCGACCACCGCCAGCACCGACAGCCCGACGACCAGCGGCCTGCCGATGCCGTTGAGCCGTTCCCACCAGAACGCGAGCCACGCGACGAAGCCGCCGGATGCGGCCGGGTCCAGTGCCGTCTCGCCGACCACTTCGGGGGCGCCGAGCAACCACGCGCCGAGGCGGTACGCCGCGTAGTACATCGGCGCGAAGGTGAACGGATTGGTCACCAGCGTGGCCACCGCCGTCACCCACAGGTTGGCGCGCAGCAGGAAGGCCAGCAACGCCGCGACGGGAATCTGCGCAATCGGGATCAGGAACCCGAAGAAGACGCCGATGGCGATCCCGCGCGCCACGGCGTGCCGGCGCAGGCGCCACAGCTCGGGCTCGTGCAGGCGCGGTCCCAGCCAGCGCAGGAAGCGGCTGTGACGAATGGCATCGGGCGTCGGAATGAATCGCTGCAAGGTCGGGCTCGTCGACGCGCGGCGCGGCTGCGCGCCCGCCGGATCCTACCGTCTTTCACCGACGCGCGCCCCTCGCGGCAAACGCGCGGCTCGGGCGTTTATCATGGTTGCAGCCTCTCACGGTTCCCGCATGCAATCGCTCGACGCGTCCCGGACTGCCGAACTCCTGCCCTGGCCCGCGCTGGTCGACGCGCTGCGCGACATGCTGCGGCGCCGGCACGCGGGACTCACCGCCTCGCCCGAGCGGCTCGTCGTGCCGCTCCCGGGCGGAATCCTGCTCGCCATGCCGGCCACCGACAGCGAGTACGCCAGCACCAAGCTGGTCACCGTTCACGAGGGCAATGCCGCGCGCGGCCTGCCGGTGCTGCTCGGTGAAGTCCTGCTGATGCGCGCCGACACCGGGGAGCGACTTCTGATGCTCGACGGGCCGACCGTGACGGCGCGCCGCACCGCGGCCATGTCGGCGCTGGCCGTCGTCGAACTCGCACCGTCGCGCCGCGAGTCGCTGCTGATCTTCGGCAGCGGCGTCCAGGCGCGCGCGCACCTGGACGCCTTCGCTGCGCTGCTCGACGTGCGGCGCGTCCGGGTCTGCTCGCGCACGCCGGCGCACGCGCGGGCGTTCGTCGAGCATGCGCGCAGGCGTGGCATCGACTGCGCGGCGGTGGCAGAGCCCGCCGATGCACTGGCGCAGGCGGACCTCGTCGTCACCGGCACCACGGCGACGGCGCCACTGTTCGCGGACGAGCCGTCGTTCGACGGCTTCGTCACCGCCGTCGGCGCGTTTCGCCCGCAGATGTGCGAACTGCCGGCCGCGCTGCTGGCGCGCGCGTCGCTGTTCGTCGACGACCTCGACGGCGCACGCCACGAGGCCGGCGACCTGATCCAGGCCGGTGTCGACTGGGCGACGGTGACGCCGCTCGAACGCGTCGTGGCCGGCGCCGCGC
>Ga0073905_10001706_pt1 | contig 11216 bp, 10 predicted proteins | sample KloWWTupernatant_FD_65482 | JGI IMG/M metagenome (GOLD analysis project Ga0073905, IMG submission 65482) | Active sludge microbial communities from Klosterneuburg, Austria, studying microevolution and ecology of nitrifiers - Klosterneuburg... | ecosystem: Engineered > WWTP > Aerobic digester >... | reverse complement strand
CGCCGACGCACCGGCGGCCGGCGCCGAAACGGCCGCGCGGTCCAGCACGCTGCCGCTGTCGGCAGGCGCGGCGCGCACGCTGAAGCCGAAGTACGCCAGCGCCAGGGTGCTGACGAAGAACACCGTGGCCAGCACCGCCGTCGTGCGCGACAGGAAGTTGGCACCACCCGAGGCGCCGAACAGGCTGCCCGAGGCACCGCTGCCAAAGGCCGTGCCCATGTCGGCGCCCTTGCCATGCTGCACCAGAATCAGACCGATCATCGCCAGCGCCGACAGGATCTGCACCACCAGCACCAGGTTCAAGACGACATTCATTCCAGTTACTCCAAAATCAATAGCGTTTGGCGCACGCCCATCAAGCGGCGGCGGCCACAATGGTTAGAAAATCAGGGGCCTTGAGGGCGGCGCCGCCGATCAGCCCGCCGTCGATGTCGGGCTGCGCCAGCAGCTCGGCGGCGTTGGCGGCGTTCATGCTGCCGCCGTAGAGGATGCGCACGCGATCGGCCTGCTCGGTGGCGGCCCGCAGCTGCGTGCGCAGCACCGCGTGCACGGCCTGCGCCTCGGTCGGCGTGGCGGTCTTGCCCGTGCCGATGGCCCACACCGGCTCGTAGGCCACCACGATCTCGCTGATGCAGTGGCCGTTCAGCTGGATCACCGCCGACAGCTGGCGCCGCACGATGAATTCGGTCAGGCCTTGCTCGCGCTCGCTCAGCGTTTCGCCGACGCAGACGATGGGCGTGATGCCGGCCGCCAGCGCGCGCTTGACCTTGGTCGCCACCTGCAGATCGGTTTCGCCCTGGTACTGGCGCCGCTCGCTGTGGCCGACGATGGCGTAGCGCACGCCGAAGTCCTTCAGCATGGCGGCCGACACGTCGCCGGTGAAGGCGCCGCCTTCGTGCTGGGACACATCCTGCGCACCCAGCGCAATGGCCGCCTGGCCGGCCAGCAGCTGCTGCAGCTGCGCCAGATACACCGGCGGCGGACACACGGCGACGTCGCACACGGGCTGACCGACGCCGCCCCGCAGGGCCTGCACCAGCGCCTGGTTGGCCGCCAGGCCGCCGTTCATCTTCCAGTTGCCGGCAACGAGTTTTCTTCTTTCGCTCATGGCTTGCTCCAGGTCAGCACGAGCTTGCCGATCAGCTGACCGCTTTCCATCAGGGCGTGCGCCCGCGCGGCGCCGCTGGGCAGGCCTTCGCCCGCCTCCAGCGCCGGGAACACACTGTGAATCACCGGCTTGACGCGCCCCTGCGCCAGCCAGGGCCAGACCTGCTGGCGCAAGGCCCGCGCGATGGCGGCCTTGAACGCCACCGGGCGCGGCCGCAGGGTGGAGCCGGTGATCGTCAGGCGCCGGCGCAGCACCAGGCCGGCATTGAACTGGCCGCGCGTGCCGCCTTGCACCGCGATGATGACCAGGCGCCCGTCCTCGGCCAGGCACTCGACCTCGCGCGCCACGTAGTCGCCCGCCACCATGTCGAGAATGACGTCGACACCACGCCCGCCGGTGAGCTGGCGCGCCACGTCGGCGAAGTCCTGCGTGCGGTAGTTGATGGCGTGGTCGGCCCCCAGGCGCAGCGCGGCGGCGCATTTGTCGTCCGCGCCGGCGGTGACGATGACCGTCGCGCCGGCCGCCTTGGCCAGCTGGATGGCGGTGACGCCGATGCCGCTGGTGCCGCCCTGCACCAGCAGGGTTTCACCGGCCTGCAGGCGCCCGCGGTCGAACACGTTGCTCCAGACGGTGAAGAAGGTCTCGGGCAGTGAAGCGGCCTCGACATCCGACAGCCCCCGCGGCACCGGCAGGCACTGTGCCACCGGGGCCACGCAGTATTCGGCGTAGCCGCCGCCGGCGACCAGCGCGCACACCCGGTCGCCCACGCGCAGGTCGGCCGCGGCCAGTGCGGCGGCGTCACCGGACTCGATGACGCCGGCCACTTCCAGCCCCGGCAGATCGGAAGCGCCGGGCGGCGCCGGATAGTGACCGGCGCGCTGCAGCACGTCCGGACGGTTGACACCCGAGGCGCTGACGCGGATCAGCAGCTCACCCGCGCCGGCCCGCGGCGCAGCGCGCTCGGCCGGCACCAGCACGGCGGGGGCGCCGGGCTCGCGGATGATGATGCATTTCATGGTCAAACTGGCCTCCGGCACCCGCCTGGATTGCGCAAGCAGCTATATATTATATAGCAATCACTCTTGCGAGGGCGGCGCATCGGCGGCGGCGACCGGCGCCGCGCGCTCGTCGCGCTCGAAGCGCTCGCCACGCGGGGCGCGATCGCCACGGTCTTCGCGCGGACCACGGTCGCCGCGATCACCACGGGGCGGGCGCTCGCCACGCGGCGGGCGCTGATCGTCGCCTTCCAGGTGCGCCGGACGCTCCAGCAGCGCCTTCATCGACAGCTTGATGCGGCCCTTCTCGTCGGTCTCCAGCACCTTGACCTTGACCACCTGGCCTTCCTGCAGGTAGTCACCCACCCGCTCCACGCGCTCGTGCGCGATCTGGCTGATGTGCAGCAGGCCGTCCTTGCCGGGCAGGATGTTGACCAGCGCGCCGAACTCCAGGATCTTGGTGATCGGGCCTTCGTAGACCTTGCCCACCTCGGCCTCGGCCGTGATTTCCTCGATGCGGCGGCGGGCGTGGTCGGCCTTGGCGGCGTCGGTGCTGGCGATGGTGATGGTGCCGTCTTCGCCGATGTCGATGGTGGTGCCGGTCTCTTCGGTCAGCGCGCGGATGGTGGCGCCGCCCTTGCCGATCACGTCACGGATCTTCTCGGGGTTGATCTTCATGGTGTAGAGCTTGGGCGCGAAGCTGCTGATCTCGGCCTTGGCCTCGCCCATGGCTTCCTGCATCTTGCCCAGGATGTGCATGCGCGCCTCCTTGGCCTGCGCCAGCGCAACCTGCATGATCTCCTTGGTGATGCCCTGGATCTTGATGTCCATCTGCAGCGCGGTGATGCCGCCGGTGGTGCCGGCCACCTTGAAGTCCATGTCGCCCAGGTGGTCCTCGTCGCCCAGGATGTCGGTCAGCACCGCGAAGCGGTTGTCTTCCTTGATCAGGCCCATGGCGATGCCGGCCACGTGCGCCTTCATGGGCACGCCGGCGTCCATCAGCGACAGGCAGCCGCCGCAGACCGAGGCCATCGAGCTGGAGCCGTTGGATTCGGTGATCTCCGAGACCACGCGGATGGTGTAGGGGAATTCGTCCTTGGCCGGCAGCAGCGGGATCAGCGCGCGCTTGGCCAGGCGACCGTGGCCGACTTCGCGGCGCTTGGTCGAGCCCATGCGGCCGACTTCGCCGGTGGCGAAGGGCGGCATGTTGTAGTGGAACAGGAAGCGGTCCTCAAACTCGCCGGCCAGCGCGTCGATGCGCTGCGCGTCGCGCTCGGTGCCCAGCGTGGTGATGACCAGCGCCTGCGTCTCGCCGCGCGTGAACAGCGCCGAGCCGTGGGTGCGCGGCAGCACGCTGTTGCGGATCTCGATCGGGCGCACGGTGCGCGTGTCGCGACCGTCGATGCGCGGCTCGCCGGCCAGGATCTGGCCGCGCACGATGCGCGCCTCGATATCGAACAACAGGTTGTCCAGCTTGACCGGGTCGAACGCCACGCCCTGCTCGGCCAGCTGCGCCTTGACGGCGGCGTAGGCCTCGCGGCAGGCCTGGGTGCGCGCCTGCTTGCTGCGGATCTGGTAGGCGGCGCGCAGCGGGCCCTCGGCCGCGGCGTTGACCTGGGCGATGAAGGCCTCGTCCTTGGCTTCCGGCGCCCAGGTGCCGTTGTCGGCCCACAGCGGCTTGCCGGCTTCGCGCACCAGCTCATGGATGGCGTTGATGGCGATCTGGCCCTGCTGGTGGCCGAACACCACGGCGCCCAGCATCACGTCCTCGCTCAGCTGGTCGGCCTCGGACTCGACCATCAGCACGGCGGCCTCGGTGCCGGCCACCACCAGGTCGAGCTGGCTGTTCTTGCGGGCGCTCGGCCCCGGGTTGAGCACGTATTCGCCGTTGACGTAGCCCACGCGCGCGGCGCCGATCGGGCCGTTGAACGGGATGCCGCTGATCGACAGCGCGGCGCTGACGCCGATCATGGCGGCGATGTCGGCGTCGACCTCGGGGTTGAGCGACACGGTGTGGATGACCACGTGCACTTCGTTGAAGAAGCCCTCGGGGAACAGCGGACGGATCGGGCGGTCGATCAGGCGGCTGGTCAGCGTCTCCAGCTCGCTGGGCTTGGCCTCGCGCTTGAAGAAGCTGCCCGGGATCTTGCCGGCGGCGTAGGTCTTCTCGATGTAGTCGACGGTGAGCGGAAAGAAGTCCTGCCCCGGCTTGGCGCTCTTGCTGGCCGCCACGGTGGCCAGAATCACGGTGCCGTCGATGTCGACCAGCACGGCGCCGGCGGCCTGGCGAGCGATCTCGCCGGTTTCCATCACCACGGTCTTGTCGCCCCACTGGAACGACTTCGTCACCTTGTTGAACATGCTCATGTTTGCTCCTTATTGGATAGCTGCTTGCGCTTGCTCTGCAAGCGCTGGAGCCGGATTTGATTCAGAACACGATGCCATTCCAGAACCCACCGCAACCGGACGGTGGCTTGTGGAATGACACAGCTTCAGCTTCTGAAAACCCCGCGCTCCGGGTTGAAAAAAGACAAAAACGCCTGAGCCCTGCGAGGCGTCAGGCGTTTGCGCTCATCACGGGCTTACTTGCGCAGGCCCAGCTTGGCGATCAGGGCCAGGTAGCGGTCGGCGTCCTTGACCTTCAGGTAGTCCAGCAGTTTGCGACGGCGGCTGACCATGCGCAGCAGGCCGCGGCGACCGTGGTGGTCCTTGGCATGCTCCTTGAAGTGGGGCGTCAGCTCGTTGATGCGGGCCGTCAGCAGGGCCACCTGAACTTCGGGGCTGCCGGTGTCGCCCGCGGCGCGCGCGTTGTCGGTGACCACGGCGGCCTTGTTCTCCTTGGAGATCATCTGAATTTCCTCGTTCCAAATGGTTTGACTTGCGTGGCGCGCCGGAACTGCATGCCACGTGCGTTTCGCACATTGCAAAACCCGATGATTATAGCGCGGTGCCGCCAGGGGCGGCCCGCCATCAGCTGCCCGGCTGGCGATCGACGCGGTGGATCTTGGCCGGGTTCATCTTGGCGCTCCACGGCAGGCCACTGTTCTGCCAGCCGTTCTGGAGGCGCAGACCGGCCTGCGGCCCGTCCTTGGTCGCCGCCCCCTGGAAGCCGTTGACGACGTAGCGCGCGTTCGGAAAACCGTTGTCGCGCAGGAAGCGCGCGCTGGGCTCGCCCCGCTCGCTGCCCGAGCGGCACATGGTGATGATCTCGGCGTCCGCGCCCAGGCCGCGGCGCGCCAGCTCGGCCTTGATCTGGGCGACGAAGTCGGGGTTCTGGTAGAGCCGGAACACCCCGCGCTTGTCGTCCCACTGCGCGCGGTCGACCATCAGGTAGGGGATGTTGGCGTGCGCCGAGTCGGTGAAGCCGATGAACATGATCTCCACCGGATCGCGCACGTCGACGAACAGCACGCCCGGTGCGCCGCCCTGAACCTTTTCATGGGTTTCCCGGGCCGAAATTCCCAGCTCCACCGCCCAGGCCGTCGTCCAGCCCGACAAACCCAGCACCAGCGCGATCAGCAGCTTCTTCATCGCATCGACTCCCCAAGTTGAATGAGGGCCGTATGCTAAGTTCATTTGCGTGATTGCGCAAACGTGAGATTTACACCCGCAGCCGGATCGGCCTGGGGCGACTCAGTCGCGCACCAGTCGCAGCGGCCGGTCGGCGCAGGGGTCCAGGCTCGGGTCGTCCAGGCTGTCGCCGTCGACCACGGGGCGCGCCGGCTCGGCCAGCAGGCGCTTGACGAACGGCGGCAGGCTGAGCAGCGCGTGGTGGGTGTCGCCGCCGTAGAGCTGCAAGTCGGTCAGGCCATGCCCGGCCAGCCGCGCGTCGACCTGGGCCGCCGTCAGGGTCAGCGGGTCGACGCGGTCGGACGCCATCGCCATGGCCCACAGCGTGCCGTACAGCGGCACGTACTGCAGGTAGGGCCGCACCACCGGGAACACGCTTTGCAGCGACGCCAGCAGGCGCGCCATGGTGGGGCCACGATGAATCGGGGACTGCACGTGCAGCGACAGCACGCCACCGGGCCGCAGGGCACGCCGGCAGGCGCGGTAGAACTCGCAGGTGTACAGCGCCACGGCGGGGCCGAACGGGTCGGTCAGGTCGAGCACGATCTGGTCGAACTGGCTCTCGCACGACTCGATGAAGGCGCGCCCGTCGCCCAGGTGCAGCGTCAGCCGCGGGTCGTCGAAGGCGCCGCGGTGCACGGCGGGCAGCCAGGCGCGCGCCATGTCGATGACGTCGCGGTCCAGCTCGGCCAGCACCACGCGCGCCATGTCCGGGTAGCGCAGCAGTTGGTGCGCCGCGCCGCCGTCGCCGCCGCCGATCACCAGCGCCTGGCGCGGGTCGCCGTGGGCGATGGCGGGCAGGTGCACCATCGGCTCGTGGTAGAAGAATTCGTCGCGCTCCGAGGTCATGAAGCAGCCGTCGATGCGCATGGCGCGGCCGAACAGCGGCGTGTGCACGATCTCGATGTGCTGCATGGGCGAGCGGCACTCGGCCAGCAGCTCGGTGGTGCGCAGATAGAAACCGAAGTCGGGCGACAGCTGCTCGACGGCAAAGGCCGAGCTCCCGGCGGATGCCGAGGACGGCTGGGCGGGCGCGCTCATGCGCGCACGACGCGGTGCAGGTGCGGATCGGCCGGCTGGAAGGCCTGCATCAGCGCGTCGAACAGGCGCTCGGCCTTGGCCGAGTTGTCGCTGGTGTAGCTGCACACGTAGACGTCGAGCGTGACGTAGTTGTCCTCGGGCCAGGTGTGCAGGGCCAGGTGCGACTCGGCCAGCACCACGGCGCCGGTCACGCCCTCGCCGTGACCGAAGCTGTGAAACAGGCTGCCCACGGTGGTCAGGCCGGCGTCGGCCACGGCCTGCTTGCAGAACGCCTCCAGCGTGGGGGCATCGGTCATCAGGCGGGCGTCGCCGCGGCAACCGTACAGATCGCCGATCAGGTGCAGGCCGGGCGCCATGCGCGCCACGGCGTGCTCACTGCGCAGCGATGCGCCGGAAGCGACCACGGGGGTGGGGGAATCGGTGTGAGGCAGGACACGCATGACACATCTCCACGAGCGAGGTGGCAAACAGGGCTGCCGCCCGAAGGCAGCGACCACGGAAACCGCTGACCAGACACCCATCCGAAGACACGACGCCTGCGCGGAAACGAAAGTCCGCCCAACACGACTGCGCTCACACCGAAGCGGGTTGCAGCACTGGGCGGAAGATGGCCCGAACGGCAACCGTCCGGGTAACCCACAAGTATAGCGCATGTATCCACGCGAAACAAGCGCACGCTGATTGCAGGGCGCGCACGCGTGTCGGAACAGCCGGGCTGCGGCGCCGCCCTGTCCGGAGGCGTCAGGCCGAGTCGCCCAGCCAGCGCGTCAGCCGCTGCACGCCTTGCACCAGGCGCGCCTTGTCCTTGGACGCAAAGCACCAACGCAACCAACCCTCGGCCTCGGGCGCAAACGCCACGCCGGGCGCCAGTCCCAGGCCGGCCTCGGCGACCAGGCGCTTGGCCAGGTGCAGCGAATCGGCCTGCCCGGCGATGCGCAGGAAGGCGTACATGCCGCCTGGCGCGTGGCTGGCTTGCACCCCGGGCACGGCCTGCAGCAGCGGCACCAGGGTGTCGCGGCAGTCCTTCAGGTGGGCGACGATGCGCGGCGTGATGGCCTCGGTCTGCGCCAGCGCCACCAGGGCGGCGCGCTGCACGAACACCGGCGCGCAGGAGGTGTTGAATTCCAGCAGCTTGCCGACCTGCGGCGTCATGGCCGGCGGCATCACCAGCCAGCCCAGGCGCCAGCCGGTCATCAGGAAGGACTTGGAAAAGCTCTGCACCACCACCAGCCGGTCGTCCGGGGCGGCGATGTCGAGAAAGCTCGGCGCCGCGCCGTTGGCGGTGTCGCCGCGGTAGTACAGGCGCTCGTACACCTCGTCGGACAGGATCCAGGTGCCGGTGTGCCGGCAGTGCGCCAGGATGGCCTGCTGCTCGGCGGACGTGAGCGTCCAGCCGGTCGGGTTGTTGGGCGAGTTCAGCACCAGCAGCCGCGTGCGCGGCGTGATGGCGGCCAGCAGCGCCGGCAGGTCGAGCCGCCAGGCGCCGTCGGCGTCCGGCCGCAGCGCCACGCAGCGCAGGCGCGCGCCCAGGATGCGCGGCTGCGCCGTCAGGTTGGGCCAGACGGGCGTGACGGCCACCACCTCGTCGCCGGCGTCGATCAGCGCCTGCATGGCGACGATCAGCGCGTTGACGCCGCCCGAGGTGATGGCCAGCCGCTCGGGCGCGACCTCGCCGTGCAGCCGGCTGGCGTAGGCGGCGACGGCGGCGCGCAGCTCCGGCAGGCCCAGGTTGTGCGAATAAAAGGTCTCGCCGGCCTGCAGCGAGGCGATGCCGGCGGCGCGCACCGCCTCGGGCGTGACTTCGTCGCTTTCGCCAAACCAGAACGGCAGCACGTCGGCGCGCCCCATGCCCGCGTTGGCTACTTCACGGATCTTGGATTCTTCGAGCTCGAGGACGGCTTGACGCATGGGCGGCGGACTCATTTAATTCGGCAGGGCGCGAGCATCGCACATCGGGCGCCGGCCCCTTGACCCTTACGCAGAAAGACCCACCATGCCTGTTGTCACCCGCCGCCTGGCGGCCATCGCCCTGCTGACCCTGCTGTCCGGCACGCCGCCGCTGGCCCACGCCAAGAAGGAACGCGCCGGGTCGACCCCGCGCAGCGGTGCCGGCTCGCGCGGCGTGCGCCTGAAGCCCTCGCCCACCGCGACCTATGCCAGCGGCGAATCGCCCGCCGAGCGCCAGCGCAACGAGGACGCGCGCCTGCGGCGCGAGTGCCGCGGCCGGCCCAACGCCGGCGCCTGCCTGGGCTACACGCGCTGACAGGCTCTTGCCGTATGCTCCTGAAAGCATAGCTGCTGGCGCTCGACTGGCAAGCGCTGCGGCGGCATTTAGACCCGAACCGCGTCAGGCCAGCGGCACCGGCACGAACAGCTGCTGGCCACCGCGCTCGATCAGCAGCGCCACCGACTTGTCCGCCTTGGCCACCACGCCGCGCACCTGCTCCACGCTGGTGGCCGGCTGGCCGTTGATGGACAGCAGCACGTCACCGGCCTGCACGCCGGCGGCGGCAGCGGCGCCGCCGGCCTGCTCGACCCGCAGCCCGCCGTCCACCTGGGCCTGGCGCTTTTCATCGGGCTGTAGCGGGCGCAGGGCCAGGCCCAGCTTGCCATGCGCCGCGCCATCGGCGCGGGCCACCGTCTCGGCCTTGCCCTTGGCCCCCTGCAGCGTGGCCGTGAGCTGCTCGGCCCGGCCATTGCGCCAGACCTCCAGCGGCAGCTTGTCGCCCGGGCGCGCCAGCGCGATGCGGGCCGGCAGATCGCCCGAATCGACGATGGCCTGGCCGTCGGCGCGCAGGATCACGTCGCCCGCCTTCAGGCCGGCCTGATCGGCGGCGCTGCCCTTTTCCACCTGAGCCACCAGCGCGCCCTCGGGCCTGGGCAGCTTGAAGGAATCGGCGAACGCCTGGTTCACCGGCTGCACGGTGACGCCCAGGCGCGCGTGCTCCACCTTGCCGTGCGCCACGATCTGGTCCTTGATGTGCGAGGCCAGCTCGATCGGGATGGCGAAGGACACGCCCTGGTAGCCACCCGAGCGGCTGTAGATCTGCGAGTTGATGCCCACCACCTCGCCGCGCGCGTTGATCAGCGGCCCGCCCGAGTTGCCGGGGTTGACGGCGACGTCGGTCTGGATGAAGGGCACGGCGCTGTCGTCCGGCAGCGAGCGGCCCTTGGCGCTGACCACGCCGGCGGTGACGGTGTTCTCGAAGCCGAACGGCGAGCCGATCGCCATCACCCATTCGCCCGGGCGCAGGGCCTGGCTGCTGCCCAGCGCCAGCGTCGGCAGGCCGGTGGCGTCGATCTTGAGCACCGCCACGTCGGTCTTGTCGTCGCGCCCCAGCACCTTGGCCTTGAACTCGCGCCGATCGGTCAGCTTGACGGTGACGGCCTTGGCGCCGCGCACCACGTGGGCGTTGGTCAGGATCAGCCCGTCGGGGCTGACGATGAAGCCCGAGCCCTCGCCGCGCACCGGCGCGCCGGCTCCCGGGCCGCCGCGCGGCGCGAACTGGAAGGCGCCCGGCGGCAGGCCGAAGCGGCGCAGGAAGTCCTGCATCGACGGGTCCATCGGCGCGCCGGCGCCGGCATCGTCGCCCTCGTCGGCGGTCTGCTGCACGCCGCTGGTGCTGATGTTGACAACGGCCGCGCCCTGGCGCGCGGCAATGCTGGCGAAGTCGGGGGTGGTCACGGTGGCCGGCGCCACCGCCTGGGCCGCCACGGTGGGTTGCGCGTGGGCCACGGCCATGTCGCGCACGGCGCTCACGCCCACGCCGCCGATCAGGCCAGCCGTCAGCAGCGCCGCCACCAGGTGGGTGGATTTGAAGTGCAAGCGGTTCATCACAGTTCCTTTCAGGTCATGCTCCGTCCGCGGAGCCATGGGCTGAACTGTGCAGGCCGACAATTAGACCGGGCTTAAACCGACAAGATATCAATTTGATAGCTGCTCGCGCTTGCCAGCCAAGCTCTGTCGGCCGATTCATCCATCAAACCGGAGGGTGCGAGGCTGCCGGCCACGCCACCACCAGGCGCGCCCCGCCCAGCCCGGGCGAGTCCTGCACCCGCAGCTGCGCGCCATGGCGGCGCGCCACCGCCTGCGCGATGGCCAGGCCCAGGCCGCTGCCGTGGCCGGGCGCCCCCGGCACGCGGTAGAAGCGGTCCAGCACGCGCTGGCGCTCGGCCGGCGGGATGCCGGGGCCGCTGTCTTCCACCGCCAGCTCGGCGCCGCCGCCAGCTCCCTGCCCGGCCTGCACGCGCACCGTGCCGCCTTCGGGGGTGTGGCGCAGCGCGTTGTCCAGCAGGTTGCGCAGCAGCACGGCCAGGGCGTCGGGCTGGCCGTGCACCAGCACCGGGGCATCGCCTGCTTCCTCAAGCCGGATGCCGCGCGCCTGCGCCTCGGCCGCACCGCCCAGCACCGCCTGGCGCGCCAGCGCCGCCAGGTCGACCGCCACGGCGGCGACGCGGGTATCAGCGTCGTGACGCGCCAGCGCCAGCAGCTGCTCGACCAG
>Ga0073905_10001705_pt1 | contig 11216 bp, 10 predicted proteins | sample KloWWTupernatant_FD_65482 | JGI IMG/M metagenome (GOLD analysis project Ga0073905, IMG submission 65482) | Active sludge microbial communities from Klosterneuburg, Austria, studying microevolution and ecology of nitrifiers - Klosterneuburg... | ecosystem: Engineered > WWTP > Aerobic digester >... | reverse complement strand
CCCTCGCCCGGGTTCTGAGGCGCGACCGCGAACTCGCCCTGCGAGGGGCCCTTGGCGCGGACCGGGGCCGGCTGATCCGCCAGCTCCTCACCGAGAGCTCGCTCATCTCCCTTGGGGGCGGCGTGCTGGGACTCGTCTTCGCGGTGTCGACGCTCGGCATGCTGACCCGGTTCGTCTCGCGCTTCACCGACCGCACCGGTGAGATCGGCATCGATCTGCGGGTTCTCGCTTTCACCCTGGTGGTCGCCCTCGCCACCGGTGTCTTCTTCGGGATCCTGCCCGCCCTGGCCTCCAAGGTCGACCTCGCGAGCGCCATGAAACAGGGGGCCAAGGGCAGCGGGGGGGCAGCGCAGCGCAGGCGGCTCACCTCGGGCCTCATCGTGGCCCAGGTCGCGGTCTCGGTGGTGCTGCTGACCGGCGCGGGGCGGCTGCTCGCGAGCTTCTATCGCCTGCAGAAGGTGGACCCCGGCTACCGCGCCGAGCAGGTCGTCTCCGCGGAGATCTTCACGAACTTCTCCCGCTACCCGAACCTCGACGCCCAGCTGCGCTTCTACCTGCCCCTGCTCGAACGCCTGCAGGGAACTCCCGGCGTCGTCTCCGCGGCGGTGACGAACGCGGTTCCCCTGGTCACGATTCAGCCGGGGAATCTGCCCTTCCAGATCGAGGGCCGCGTGGTCGACAACCCCGACGCGAGGCCTTCCGCCGACGGCCGGATCGTGAGCGCCGATTACTTCAAGACCCTCGGCATCCCCCTGATCCAGGGACGCTTCTTCACCGAAGGAGACGGACGAGAGGCTCCGCGGGTGGTGGTGGTCAACCAGTCGATGGTTCGCTTCTGGGAGGGGAAGGATCCGATCGGATCGCGCATCTCCACCGACAACGGCCGGACCTGGAGCACGGTCGTGGGTGTCGCGGGCGACGTCAAGCAGTTCGGACTCGATCGCGACTCGGTGGCGCAGGTCTACGTCCCGCTCCGACAGACCGCGCAGGGCCTCGGCGGCCGGCTGCTGGTCCGCACCGCGGGCGGGCTCGGGTCCGCGGCCCAGATCATCAAGAACGCGGTTCGATCCATCGACCCGGACATGCCGATCAAGAACCTCCGCACCCTCGAGGAGGTCCGCAGCGAATACCTCGCGACACCGCGATTGACCGCGGCGCTGCTCACCCTGTTCGCGGGCCTCGCGCTGCTCGTGACCATGGCGGGCCTGTCGGGCGTGATCGGAACGTCGGTGGCGCAGCGGACGCAGGAATTCGGTCTGCGCATGGCCCTCGGGGCGAAGCGCGGAAGCGTGCTTCGAATGATCCTCGGCCAGGGCATGCGACTGGTGGCGGCCGGACTGTTGCTGGGTGTCGGGGCCTCTTACGCCTTCACCCGCGCGCTCTCGAGCTATCTGTTCGGAACCGGGGCCATGGACCCGGCGGCTCTCGGCGCGGTCCTGCTGACCTTCATGATCGCGGGCATCCTCGCGTGCCTGGGCCCGGCCCTGCGGGCGACCGCGGTCGATCCGCTGGTCGCCCTGCGCACCGAGTGAGCGTTCTCAGCGAGTCGGAGCGGGCGAAGGCGCGGGGGCGACCGGCGCGGTTCGGGGTTTCAGGCCCATGGCCTCGCGCATGGCCGCGAGGGCTTCGTCCGGGGTCCAGTCGTTGCCGGAGAACTCCTTCGCGAGCTTTCCGTCGGGGCCGATCACCACGGTTACCAGGGTGTGCGCGAACTGCCCGTCTTCCTTGAAGAACACCAGGCCGAAGTAGCGCCCCAGTCGGTCGATGGCCTCCTTGGTCCCGGTCGCGAGCTTCCAGCGGGCGAAGGGGCCCTGGCCGCGGTCCTTGACGAAGGCCGAACCGAAGGCGTTCAGGACCTCGGGACGATCGAACTCCACATCGAAGCTGATGCTCAGGAGACGCCCGCTCTTTCGAAGCGCCGCGTCGTCCTCGATGGCCTTCTCGAGCTCCTGGAAGTTCTTCATCATCCGCGGACAGAACTCGGGAAGGGGGCAGCGCGTGTAGATGAAGGTCAAGGTGAGCGGGCGGCCGCGGTAGTCGGAGAGGCGAAGGGGTTTGCCGTCCTGGTCCTCGAGGGGGACATCGACCACGGCCTCTCCCACCCGGGCCTCTTTCGGTATGGGTATGGGCATGTCGGGCGGCGGCTCGTACCGGACCACGTTCACGTTCTCGATCCAGCTCTCGGTCGCCTTGACCACGAGGGTCGCGGTGATCACGTCGCCACGGCGGAGGCGTTCGAGCCGCATGCCTCGAAAACGGCCGAGGAAGCTCTTGTCCTCGGGCATCTTGAAGGGCATGGTCATCGCGGCCATGAACCCGGGAATCTCCTCGTGCGCGACCGTGAGTTCGCGGTCGAGGATGTCGAGCGACTCGACCTTGCCCTTGAGGGGATACCGGTCCGCGCCATCGCGGGAACCGCAGTTCGCGGCGGTGGCCGCGAAGGCCAGGACGAAGAATCGGGTCAGCAGGGATTTCATGCGCGCATCCATCCTCGGCCTCAAAGACGCGGACGCTCGGCCGCCATCTGACTGGGCGAGAAGACGGGGACGCGGGTCTGGCGTATTTCGTCGGGGGTGATGGGCTGGTGACCCTCGGGAAGAAGGCCGCCGTTGCCCCAGGAGGTGAGCACGAAGTTCAAGACGTCCGCCACCTGTTCATCCTTGAGGTAACGCAAAGGCGTCATGACCGCGTCGTACTTCCGGCCGCTCACCTCGATGGGTCCGGCCATGCCGTTGAGGACGATCCGGATCAGGTGCGACCGGCCTCCGGCTTCGAGCATCCGCACCGCGTGGCCGGCGAGGGGCGGGGCGAGGGTGGCCCGGGACCTGCCGTCCGGCGCGTGGCAGCTCGAGCACAGCTTCGCGTAGATCTGCTCGCCGCCTTTCGCCTGGAGTTCCTTGGGGGGCGCCTCGCAGCCGGCGAGGACGGTCACGGCAACGACGAGCAGTCTCCGCACGAAGCGGAGTCTAAGAGACGGGGCTTGTCGAGGGTTCCTTCGCGGGCGCTTTGGCCGCGGCCGGATTCACGAGCGGAGCCTCGGGACTCTTCGTCCAGTCCTCGAACGAACCGTCGTACAGGAGCGCCTTGATCCCGAGGGTCCGCGCCGCGAAGATCACCGCGGTCGCCTGCTGGCCGATGTGGCAGTAGGCGACGATGGTGTCGCCCGGCTTCACACCCGCGGCGGCGAAACGCGCCTGGAGTTCGTCCGCGGAGCGAAGCCGGACCTGGTCGTCCGCGGTCTCGCTGAAGGGAAGGCTCACCGCCCCCGGAATGTGCCCGAACTTCGGCGCGTCCGGCCGTCGGCCGCCGGATTTCGTGCCGTCGTAGAAAGTGCTGTCGCGCGCATCGATGATGGTGAGGCCCGCGTCCTTGCCATGCTCGCGCAGGAAAGCGGCGTTCACGACCGTCGCTCCGGTCTTGAGTGGAGACAACGTTCCCGGGCGGACCTCCGGGACCTCCGCGGTCACGGCCCCGCCGTCGCGCACCCAGGCGGGCTGTCCGCCATCGAGCAGGGAGACCCGATCGCCCAGGCCTGCGTAGTCGAGGGTGAAGATCACCCGGGTCGACGGGGACAGCCAGTCCTTCCCGAAGTACACCACGATGCGGGAATGATCCGAGATGCCAAGAGCGGCGAGCTTCTCGCGAAGCACGTCGGCGGCGGGCATCTCCAGGGTCAACCCGTTCCCGACCCCCGCCGGTTCGGACACCGCAATCTCCCGCGCGTCCACGAACCGGGCGCCCGGAATGTGCGCGGCCGCGTATTCGCTCTTGTCCCCCACATGAAGGAGGACGAGGTCCGGGTCCTTGAGGTGCTGGGCCAGCCAGGCCACCGACACCACCAGGGTGTCCCGGGGAGAGGCGGCCGCGGCCGTGAAGGCGCCCCAGGCGAGGGCGAAAGCCGCGGCTGCGGAAGGGATGAAGGGAAGACGCATGGAACCTCCTGAAGGCCGGGACCAGGACCGGCGAGAGGTCAGGATAGGGCTTCCGCCCGGCGTCGCCTAGGACATCGATCCGACAGTTTCGGACCTGTTCAATCTTGCGAATCCGGAGGCCCGTGTGCCAGCATCCGGGTCTCATGAAGCCCAAGCGCGTGGCCTTTCTCGGATTCGATGGCGTCAACGCGCTCGACCTCACCGGGCCGAGCGAAGTCTTCGCCTCCGCGCTGGTCGAGGCGGGCGGCACACTCCGCCCCGGCTATTCGATCTCGATCCTCGGCGTCACCGGCCGTTCGATCCGCTCCGAATCGGGGCTCCTGCTCAAGCCGCATCTGCCCCTGGGCGCCAAGCTCGACATCGACACCCTCATCGTCCCCGGCGGTCATGGCCTCCGCGTTCCCTCGGTCAACGCCCGGGTCGCGAAGTGGATCAGGAGCCGCGAGCCCGGGATCCGCCGGGTTGCCTCGGTATGCACGGGGATCTACGGTCTCGCGGCCACCGGGCTGCTGGACGGCCGTCGCGTGACCACGCACTGGCGCTTCGTGAACGACGTGGCCGAGAAATTCCCGGGGCTCAAGGTGGAGCCGAACGCGCTCTACGTGCGCGACGGTTCCTTCTACACCTCGGCCGGGGTCACCGCGGGCATCGACCTGGCCCTCGCCCTCGTCGAGGAGGACTACGGGGCCGAGGTGGCGCTCCGCGCCGCCCGCGAGATGGTCGTCTACCTGAAACGGTCGGGCGGCCAGGAACAATACTCCGAGCCTCTGCGTTTCCAGGTGGAGTCGACCGACCCCATCGCGGCGATCGGGACCTGGATCCGCTCCCATCTGCGGCACGACCTCTCGGTCGATGCCCTCGCCCGGCGCGCGAGCCTGTGTCCGCGGCAGTTCTCAAGAAGATTCCAGCGGGCCTTCCGGCAGACCCCCGCGGCCTTCGTGGAGGACCTGCGCCTGGGAGAGGCGCGGCAGCGCCTCGCCGCCACGAAGGCCCCGATCGATGCGGTCGCCGCCTCGGTGGGCTTTTCGAACCCGGACTCCTTCCGGCGGGCCTTCGAGCGGCGCTTCGGCCTTCCCCCCACCGTGTATCGCCGGAGATTCGCCGTCCGCGCGCCGGGAGTCTCGACCCAGGTCAGACCCTTATGCTGAGGGGATGAAGAAGAAACTCCTCGGCGCCCTGCTCATGGTTGCCTCGACGGCAACGCTGGGCGAAGCCTCCGGATTCGAGGTGGCCCTCTTCACCGGCCCCACCATCGCGACCTACAAGCAGACCTTCACATTCGCCGGCGGCTCACCCCAGGTCCAGCTCGCGCGCCTGACCGTCAAGGACGCGCCGTCGATCGAGGCCGACGGCGGTCTCGCCTTCGGCGCCGCGGCCACGTTCTTTCTCTCCAATTCCTTCGGCCTCGAGGCCCGCATGGACAGTGTCGACATCGACCTCCAGTCGTTCGGCGGAAACTACACCCTGGAGCTTGGGCCCCCCGGGTCGCCGGTCACGACCCTCCCGGTCACCCTCGGGGAGAGCCAGACCGACCTGCAACAGGTGCGGCCGTGGTCGCTCAATCTCCGCTTTCAGTCGCAGGGTCGGGTCGGGATCGGCTTCTCCGGCGGCATCAGCTACATGTCCGCGGTCGACATCACGTCGACCCCGACCCTGACCGTCGCGAATCTCAACGCTTCGTTTCCGATCTCGCTCGTGGCGACGCCGGTGAACCCGGACCAGACGCATCACATGGGCTTCAACGCCGGGGTCACGATCCAGATCAAGATCGCCTCGGGGTTCGCCCTGGTGGGCGAGGCGCGCGGCTTCACCTTCAAGCGCTCGGAACTTCAGTGGCAGTCGACCCAGACCGGGGCCCTGAGCACGGTCGAGAAGGCGCTGCTCAATTCGATCGCGGCCCAACTCGAAGTCCCGGAGTTCACGCCGGGGTTCTGGACGGCGCGGGCGGGCCTGGCCTTCCGGTTCTAGAAGACCTCAAAGGGGCTTCCCTGGTGGAATCGATGAAGTTCCTCGCCTCGCCTCTTCTCGCGAGGGTCCCGGGTCTCGTCCACGGCTTCGGCCTGCGCTTCCCCGGGACGCGCGCGGCGGCGCGGGAAGCCGCGCAGGCGGCTCTCGTTGACTCGGGGGAGGTGTTCTTCCTGCGGCAGGTTCATGGCTGCGAGGTGGCGACGCCGCCGTGGAAGGAACCACCAGACGCGGACGCGAGCATCACCGGGCAGCCGGGCACGCTGCTGGCGATCGAAACTGCGGACTGCCTGCCCGTCCTCATCGTGGATCCGGTCAGACGTCAGGTTGCGGCGGCCCACGCGGGCTGGCGGGGCACGGTGGCGCGCGTGGCTCAGAGCGCGGTGCGGGCGATGGTGGACGCGGGTTCAAACGCGGCCGACCTGCTCGTGGCCCTCGGGCCCTCCATCGGGCCGTGCTGCTACGAGGTGGGTCCGGAGGTCGAGGCCGCGTTCGGTCCCTGGGGCGCCGGCTTCTTTGTAGCGGGGGCGGACCGGAAACATCTCGACGTGACCGCTGCGAATCTGGCGCAACTCGAGGAAGTTGGGATCGACCCTGCGCACATCGACAGCGTCCGTCACTGTACGAAATGCCGCGAGGACCTCTTCTTCTCGTACCGGCGGGATGGCGCCCACGCGGGACGAATGATCAGCGTCGTGGGCTTTTCGCGGCCCTGGGCTTCCTGACCTTCGGCGGCAAGGCCGGCGCGAGTTCGCACGCGCGCCAGAAGTACCAGGCCGCGACCGAGCCATAGGGCGTGAATCTGCGGGCGAAAGGCACAGCCTGCTTCGGCGTGGGCACGCCGCGTTTTCCAAGGGTGAGGCCAAGACCCTTGCGCACGCCGAAGTCGAGCACGGGCCAGACGTCCGGCCGGCCCAGCCCGAAGATCAGGAACATCTCGACCGTCCAGCGGCCGATGCCGCGCACGCGGGTCAGGCGTTCGATCAACTCCTCGTTCGAGAGCCTCACCGCCTGCGCCCGCGTGGGCACGACGCCATCAAGCGCGTGCTGAGCGAGGCTCTTCACCGCCGCGGTCTTCGCGCGCGACAGGCCGGCGGCGCGCAGGCGATCGTCCGGGGTGGCGAGGATGTCCGCGGGGGCAGGGAAGGGTTTCGGCGCGTAGATCGCGAGGACGCGTCCCAGAATCGTCTCCGCGGCCCGGCCGTTGAGCTGCTGATAGACGATCGACTGCACGAGCGATTCGTACGGGGGCAGGGTGTGCGTGGTGAGGGTGCACGGGCCCACCCGCTCGACGAGAGTCGCCACGCGCGGATGGGAATCGCGCAGGTGAAGGGCCGCAGCCCCGGTATCGTAGGGCGGCGCCTTGAACCGTCCGCGCGTCACTGGCCTTCGACCTTCACGCGGCCCACGAAACCCACGGGCTCGCCCCTGGTGATGGGCGGCGTGCCCACCACGTAGAGCATCACGCCCGCGAAGGGGGCCCGGACCTCGCCCAGGACCTTCCCGAAGGCGTCCTTGACCCGGCCCACGAGCGAGCCCGCGACCACCGCGTCCTTCTGGTCGATCACGGGTTCCCACACCCCGGTGGCCGGCGAGGTCAGGACCTCGGACTTGTCGATCCACACCGGGTTCGCCACTCTCACCGAGGGCGCGGCCATGATGCCGAGATGGTCGATCACGGAGAGAGCCCCGCGCAGGTGGATGTCCACCGATGCTTCGTCGGTGCGGCCCAGGGCGCCGGATTCGGTGGTGATCGAGGGCTTCCCGCGGAGGATGCCGGTCATCGCGGTGTACCGCGAGTCCTTCACGTCCTTGGAGCGGGTGTGATCGATGACGATGTGGTCGAGGCCATAGGCCAGGTTCAGTTCCTTCGACTGCGCGTCCACCGCGGGGTCGTTGCCGGTCATCCAGTACGAGTAGGGCCGGAGCGACTCGTTGCCGTCGCCCGAGTGCATGTCGATCAGGTTCGTGGCCTGGTCGATGACCTCGCGCGTGATCGCCTCGGCGATCCGTTCGCTGATGGTGCCGTCCTTCTTCCCGGGATAGACGCGGTTGAGGTTCTTCCCGTCCGACGACACGTAGATGCGCCGCGCGAAGAACGTCTCGGGGTTCGCCATGTGGACGAGGATGACGCTGCCCTTCATCCTCTGGGGGTCGAGCTGGGGCAGGAGGCGCTGGAGGGCCAGGATCGACGTGTACTCGTATCCGTGAGTCCCGGCGATGAGGGCGAGGATCTTCCCGGGCTCCTTCCCGTGGACCACGCTCACCGGGATATCGAGGCCTTTGTCGACGCCGTCGGGGATGCGGATCGCCCCTGTGGCCCTGGTTCCGCGGGCGGCCGAGGCGTCGCCCACGCGAAGGTCCTGAGCGGGAGCAAGAGGCGCCAGGGAGAGCAGCGCCGTGACCAGCAGGTGTTTCATAAGCGTCCTCCAGAAAAGAGCTGGAGAGACGCTACACGAAGCAGTTGCGGGCGGGTCGCCGCCGTCGCCCTGGGTTTCCTGCTGGCGGCCGGTCAATGGGCCCTGTGCGACTTCACCTCTCGCGCTCACGCCCGCGTCAGCGTGCTGCTTGCCAAGGGCCGCCTGTCCTCGGACAGCCCGCTATCCGCGGTACGCCTCGTCCTGCTCGATCTTGCTCAGCACCCAGTCGAATTCGCCCGAGGTGACGTGGGCGCCGCAGTGCTCGCATCCTCCAGCCATGTTGAGAGCGAGCGGTACGCCGCAGCCGGGGCAGTTCTGATCGAGCCGCGGTGTTCCGCGCGCCCTGGCGCTGCGGATCAGGGTCCAATACTCGGAGTAGCGGCGCGGCGTGGTGCGTGAGCCGCCCACCACGCGGCCGCTCTTCGCCTCGACCGTGTAGTCACAGCCGGAGGCCCAGATCCGAAGGGTCAGGGCGTCGTAGTGCGCGTCGCGCCCGACCCGCGCGAAGCGGAAGTTGTCCAGCCGGGGCCGGGCCATCAGGTTGCGCAATCCCTGTTCCTTGTAGGCCTCGATCCAGTACTGAAAGGAGTCGTACTGCCGGTCCGAGACGAAGGGCCGCAACGGCCGCAGATCCTGGGCGGCCCACGCCGATTGCATGGTGTTGAAGATCAGCCTCAGCCGGGCCTCGATCGATCCCGGGCTGAGTGCGGAGTCCTCGCCCAGGAGGCCGTCGAGATCCTTGCTCACGGTCCTGGAGAATTTCGTCGGCCAGCTCGTGCCCACCTCCTCCGATGTGCCGGTGAAGGAGTGGGGCTTCTCTTCGACGGCATTCACGAGCACGACCGAGACCTGCCAATCGAAGCGGCCATCGCCGACCTGCCCGCACGCTCCGCAGCGCGCATCGCCCCCCGGGCTCGAGGGCGCGCCGCAGTTCGGGCAACCTAACTTCCGCACGCCCGTCCACGGGCGGGTCTGGACCTTCATGTCGCGATTAAAGGTCCACGTCTCGTTGACGTACTGCGTGATCGCGCGCGGCTCCTGGTTGGGGAGCGTTGCGAGACCGGCGTTGACGAGCAGGGACGAAAGGGCGCCAGGAGGCTCCACCGGCTTCGACGGCCCCGAGTCGAGCTGGATATGCAGGTTTGTCTCGAAGGAGCACTCGATACAGATCCGGCCGTTCTCCTCGAAGGCCGCTTCCGGGGTGAGCCCGCCCACGACGACGGCCCGAACGGGGTGACCCACGGGCGCCCGTGTCTGCAGCGATTCCATTTGCGCCTTCGTCCAGTAGGGCGCGAGCCCGGAGAGCGCCCTCGGATCATGGCGCGCCCGCTGACTCTCCGCGTAGAGGGCGCATGCGAAGTCTTCGAAGAGAACCAGAGAAAAGCCGGGATCGTGCTTGAGGACAAGCCTCTCCACCTCGTGCCGCATCGAGGGCGGGACGACGGGCGGCCGTGAGGAGACGGTCATGTCCATTTGCGCGCGCTGTCCTATTTCGGCGCGAAACAGCCAGACCACCGCGCCTATCACGAACCCGAGGAAGATCAGGATGGCGGGCCCAGCGACGGGGTCCCACCCTGGGGATCCTGAACCGCTCGCGCCGCGGCTGCGCGAAGACGAACTGGAGGACGAGCTGGAGGAGGAACGGGATGATCTCGCCGAGGAACCGGACCCGCTCGACCCGCTGCTCCTCGAAGACGAGCGGCTCGAATACGTGTTGCCGCCGCCCGGACGCGCGGAAACCTCGATGGGGAGCCAGGCAAGAAGGGCCGCGCCGAGGAGCAGTCCCGCGAGGATTCCGGGCCTCACTGAACCATCTCGTCGAGATCGGCCAGTTCGTCCACATCGTCGGACCGGGACGGCAATTCAGCAGCGAGAGGCTCGACGAAAAGTCGAACTGCAGCCGCGAGGCCCGCGGCGTAGGGCGCGCTCCGCGCCGACTCGACCACGCGGCTCATGAGAGGCGTCCACACATCCGGAGGAACCATGTCCGTGATCCCCTTGTCGGCGACCACGACCGCTTCACGTTCGAGCAACGACAGGTAGAGAAGCACCCCCGTCCGCTCGCGGGTCAGACCCACGCCGCGTTCCTGGAACGTCGCATGCGCGGCGCGCTCCACCGACTCACGGCGCTTCTTCGGGGAGGCGAGAACCCGGGTGAAGTCAGGAATCGCTCCCGCGAGGAAGGCGGCGCAGGCCCCGATGATCGCCGGTTCGAGGAAGATCGCGTCGAGCGGGAATTCGTACGGGCTGAACAGTTCGAATCCCAAAACGCCCCAGGCGGCCTCGCGCAGGAGCACTCGGTCGGCGTCGGTCCAACGCATCGATCACCATGGTACCCCTGATTTCGAGGGCGCTCCCGTTTCCGAAAGTCTCGAACCGGTCGCCGTTGACGATGATGGTGGTGTGTTCCGCGAGGCCGAGGCCCAGATACTCGGGGAACTTCTTCACCACCTCAGCGTCCGGCCCCGCGGGCCAGCGCGCAGCCTGCCCTTGGGGCACGGCGTTCGTGCCCCGCTCGCGACGACGGTTTGGGCGGTCGTGTAGTCCGTTGGGTAAACGGCTGCGGAGTCTTGCGGGCGGGCGACCCGGGGGTCGCCCCTACTAGACGATCGAGCCTTCGAGGAACGCCTTCAGCTTGCGGCTGCGGGACGGGTGGCGCAGCTTGCGCAGGGCCTTCGCTTCGATCTGCCGGATCCGCTCGCGGGTGACCGCGAAGTTCTGGCCGACCTCTTCGAGGGTGTGCTCGTTGCCTTCGCCGATGCCGAAGCGCATCTTGATGACGCGCTCTTCGCGAGGCGTGAGGGTCTTGAGGAGCGCTTCGGTCTGCTCGCGCAGGTTCACGTCGATCATGGCCTCGACCGGCGAGACCGCGTTCTTGTCCTCGATGAAGTCGCCCAGA
>Ga0073905_10001700_pt1 | contig 11228 bp, 11 predicted proteins | sample KloWWTupernatant_FD_65482 | JGI IMG/M metagenome (GOLD analysis project Ga0073905, IMG submission 65482) | Active sludge microbial communities from Klosterneuburg, Austria, studying microevolution and ecology of nitrifiers - Klosterneuburg... | ecosystem: Engineered > WWTP > Aerobic digester >... | reverse complement strand
GGGATGGCCGGCTTTGGGGCGGCCAAGGCCATGGACAGCATCTGGGCCGGCTTCGCCGCGGCGGCGCTCGTCGGGGCCGCCATCGCCCTCATCGTCGCCTTTGGGGCGATCACCCTCAAACAATCGCAGGTCGCGATCGGTTTCATCCTCGCCCTGCTGTGCGCCGACCTGTCCTCGTATCTCGGCCGCCCGCTCGTGCTGCAGCCTGGCCCGCAGGTGCCGTCGCTGCCCATCCAAGGGCTGCAGGACATCCCGGTGCTCGGGCGGATCTTCTTCAGTAGCGACGGGCTGGTCTACGCCAGCTACATCGTCGTCATCCTGGCCGCGGTCTATCTGTATCGCACCCGGGGCGGGCTGATGCTCCGCGCGGTCGGCGAGCAGCCGGCGGCCGCCTTCGCCCGGGGTGTGCCCGTTGTGCGCCTGCGTTATCTGTACACCCTGGTCGGCGGGGCGCTGATCGGGCTGGCCGGGGCGGCCTTCACCCTCGACATGAAGACCGGCTGGACCTATCGCCACACCGCTGGATATGGCTGGATTGCGTTGGCCATCGTCATCTTCGGCGGCTGGAATCCGGTCCGCGGCGCAATCGGGGCGTATTTCTTCGGCTTTCTTGAGACCCTGGCCAGCTTCGCCCAGAGCCGGGTCGAGAACATCCCGACTCAAGTGTTCTCCGTGTTGCCGTTTGTGCTGATGATCCTGGTCCTGGCCCTGACCTCGGGTGAGTGGCTGACCCGCCTGCTCGGCCGCGCCCCGCCCTGGCTGCGCCGGGCGCTGAGCGCCAACCTCAACGCCCCGGCCCCGGCCGCGCTCGGCCGGCCCTTTGAGCAGGACTAGATGAGACCAATGCTCTATCCGCAGATTACGCAGATTCCCGCGGATTTTATGCGCCGGCAAACAAGGAAATAGAATCGGCGGGAATCTGCGTAATCTGCGGATAGATCCCGTATTCCACAGGCGCACATTGTTTGGTTTCATTTAACAAATGTCAAATTCTTTTCACACCGGTTTTGTCTGCGTGAGCTGCGGCGCGCGCTTCGCGCCGGGCCAGACCGACGGGGCCTGCCCGGCCTGCGGCGGCAACCTCGACGCGACCTATGACTACGCCCGGATCGGGCGCGAGGTCGATCCGCGCGCCATCGCCGACGCAACCGACCGCTCGATCTGGCGCTTCGCCCCGTTTCTGCCGGTCGATCCGGCCCGCGCCCTGGCCGGCGCCGGTGACGTCATCCGCCAGGTCGGCAACTCGCCCCTGATCCGGGCGCGGCGACTCGAGGCCCGCCTCGGCGCGCGGGCGATCTGGCTCAAGGACGACGGGCGTCTGCCCAGCGCCTCATTCAAGGACAGGGCCAGCGCCATGGTCGTCGCCCGGGCGATTGAGGCCGGGCGCAACGTCATCGCGACCGCCTCGAGCGGCAACGCCGCCGCCGCGCTCGCGGTCATGTCGGCCTGCGCCGGGACCCAGGCCGTGATCTTTGTCCCGCGCACAACGCCCGAAGGCAAGCTCGCCCAGATGCTCATCCACGGCGCGCGGGTGTATGTGGTCGATGGGACCTATGACGACGCGGTTCGGATGTGCGCTGAGGCCTGCGCGAAGTTTGGCTGGTGGAACCGCAGCACGGGGGTCAACCCCTTCACCCGCGAGGGCAAGAAGACGGCCGGGCTGGAAATCGCCGAGCAGCTCGGGCGGGCCGGCGGCGGGGCGCCCTTCCGCGCCCCCGACGCCATCATCGTGCCGGTCGGGGATGGCAACATCATCAGCGGCGTGTGCAAAGGCTTCCGCGAGCTGCTCGCGGCGGGCTGGATCGAGGCCATGCCGCGCTTCTACGGCGTCACCGCGACCCTGGCGCCCTCGCTGTATCGCGCCTGGCAGATGGGCGTCGAGACCTTCGACCTCATCGAAGCGACGACAATCGCGGGCGGGATCTCGGTCGATCGGCCCAACGACGGGGCGATGGCCATCCGGGCCATCCGCGACACCGGCGGCATCTTCATCGAGGCGACTGACACCGAGATGCTGGCCGCCATGCCCGTCCTCGCCCAGGCCGAGGGCGTCTTCGTCGAGCCCGCCTGCGCCGCGGCCTGGGTCGGGCTTGAGAAGGCCCTGACCAACGGTCTCATCCGACCCGACGAGGAAGTCGTCCTCCAGCTCACCGGGAGCGGGCTGAAGGACATCCGCAGCGCCCTCGCGGCGGCGGCGAAACCCACGGTCATTCGGTCGGTGGGTGATGTTGATAACGTTGATAACGTTGGTAACGTTTGATCAGGTTTGATCAGGTGGCGCGAGCATCCACATTCCTGAACCTGGGAGGTGGGCCCTTCAGATTCTCCACGGGCGCAAACCGACGGGGCCCACCTCCCAGGTTCAGGAACTCCCAGGTTCAGGAACTCACGGCCCCGCTCTCCGCCAACACCTCGCCAATCGCATGCCGGGCGATGCCGGTGAGCACGGGGTTGCTGATCTTGTAGTACGGCAGCGCGATCAGCCCGCATGAGAGCGCCCAACCGCGCCCGCGCGCCCAGGTCGCGTCATCGACCGACATGGCCTCGCGGAACACCGCCCGGGTCTCGGCAGTGAACAGATTCCACGCCGGCATCAGATCGCAGGCGGGATCGCCCACCCCCATGCACCCCCAGTCGATGACGGCGCACAGCGCACCCCGCTGGGCGAGCAAATTCCCCGATTGCAGGTCGCCGTGGATCCAGACCGGCGGGCCGTCCCAAATCGGCGCGCGAAGGGCGGCCTCCCAAGCCGCGGTCGCCGCTTCAATGTCGATCATTCCAGAGAGCGATGCGATCGCGGCCCGGGTCCCTTCGTCGCGGGCCGCCAACGGCACGCCCCGGCCGGAGTTGTTGGGGCCTGGCCAAGGCCCGCCGGCGGTATCAATCCGCTGCAGAGCGGTGATGAACCCCGCCAGGGTCACCGCGGCCGCAGTCGGATCGCCGATCCGTTCGAGCGTCGCGTTCTCACCCTCAAGCCAGCGGTAAACGCCCCAGTGCCAGGGATAGCCCTCGTCAGGCACCCCCATCGCCAACGGGATCGGGATGGCGAGCGGTAGATGCGGGGCAAGCCGCGGCAACCAGCGCAACTCGGCCTCCACCTGTCCGACCGCCCAGCCGATGCGCGGCAGCCGCACGGCCATGTCATCGCCCAGCCGGTACAACGCGTTGTCTGTCCCGGCCGAGGAGACCGGCGTGAGAGGCAGCTCCGCCCAGGCCGGGAATTGCGTCGCGAGCACGCGCCGCACGAGGCCGACATCGATGTCGACCTCGTCCACGTGCATTTTGCTCACGACCGCCTTAATGACCTGACCAAACCTTACCCACCTGATCAAACCTGATCAAACGTTCCCAACGTTATCAACGTTATCAACGACCCGATCCGCCCTACCGCTCCAATGACCGGAAGAAAGTCCAACCATCAATGTCGGGGGGCGTGACGCCGATCTGAGTCAGGGTCGCCGTGATCTGCGCGCGATGCTCCGTGGCGTGGTTGATCGCCTGGGTCAGCAGAATCGCGCACGGGATCGCATGCGGGACGCCTTCCCAGAGCACTTCCACCCGGTCCTGCGCCTGAACGAGCGGCGCCGCGATCACAAAGCCTTCGCCGCTGGCCCGAATCGACGATTGCATCTCCGCCATCGTCAACGGCGGCGAGCCCTCCGGCCGCCGATAGGGTTTGCCGGTCGTGATCCGCTGCAAATACGAGCGCTCTGAGGTGACGATGTGCTGCAGAGTCTCGCGGATCGAACCATACGTGCCGGTGATCTTTGACCCAAGCTGCGCTTCGGTCAGGCCAGCGCACACATCAAACAGGCGCATATTTGCCCAGGCGTTGTGCCGGAACAAGGTTGCGACGGTCTCGAACGCGGTGTCTGATTGGGATGCTTTCATGTGTTTTCCTTCGGGCAGAGTCTACCTGACCGCACCTTACCCACGTGATCAAAACCTGACGCGCGTTACGGGCTCCAGGGGTTTCGCTTCGCTCCACCCCCGGCTACCTTCAGGCACCCCTCCGGGGTGCTGATCTCGACCTGATCAAACCTTACCCACCTGATCAAACCTGCCGAACCTTACCAACGTTATCAACGTTATCAACGTTATCAACGAAACGTAACCCCGACCGGGAAATGATCCGACGGGTACAACCCATCCCGCTCATACGTATCGATGCCAGTCGAGACGACCACCAGCCCGCCCGATACGAGCACCCAGTCGATACTCTTGCGCGGGTTTGCCCGGCCGTAGTCGTGGAAGGTCCCTTCGAGCGACTGAGGGGCCGCATCGCGCAGCGCGCCGCTGGTCAACGTCGCATACGCCGTTGAGCCCTTCCCGGCGTTGAAGTCCCCGCATATGATCACTGGCGCCTGACGGGCGACCTCGGTCGCCCAATCCGCAACGAGCCGGGCGGCGGCCTCAATCGCCCCGGGGATCAAATCAAAATGGGTGCTGCCGAAGATCATCGTGTCGGCCGACCCGCGCGGGCGGAGTTGGACCCAGGTCAGGGTCCGGGCGAACATCGCCCCCCAGCTTTTGCTCCCAACCGCGTCCGGCGTCTCGCTCAGCCAGAAGCGCCCGGCCGCAACCTGCTCGAAGGCCGCCCGCTTGTAGAGCACCGGAGCCATCTCCGCGGCCGTGCTCCCGCCGCCCTCGCGGCGATAGCCGATAAAGGCGTAGTCCGGCAACGCGCTCTTGACGTAGGCCGCCTGCGGTCCGTCCTCGCACTCCTGCAATGCAAGCAGGTCCGGGTCAAACGCCCGGATGCGCTCGACGACCAGCGCCCGGCGCTTGACCCAGGCGTGCGGCCCATCCTCGGCTCGCCCGTAGCGGATGTTGAAGGTCATTGCTTTCATGCTCTGCCCATGATACGATCCCCCGCCCATGGCAGCGGAAGAAGGCGTCAAGAGTGTCGCCACCAACCGGCGGGCCGGCTTTGACTATGAGCTCGGCGTCCGCTATGAAGCAGGCATCGCCCTGAGCGGCGGAGAGATCAAGTCCGTCCGCGCGGGCCGGATGGACCTGCGCGACGCGTTTGTCATCATTCGCCAGGGCAGCGCCTTTCTCGTCAACGCCTATATCCCGAGCTACACCCTGGCCACCGGCTTCAACGCCCACCCCGACGAGCGCCGCGAGCGGCGCCTGCTGCTGCAGAAGAAGCAGATCAGCGAGATCGACATTGCCACCGCCCAAAAGGGTATGACCGTCATCGCCACCCGGGCTTACCTCAAAAAGGGCCGGGCCAAGATCGAAATCGCGGCGGCCAAGGGCAAGAAGAACTACGACAAGCGGCATGCCATCGCCGAAAAAGATGCCAAGCGCGAGATGGCCCGGGCGATTTCCGAACGCGACTGATCAACGAGAAAAGAATCGGCGGAAATCTGCGTAATCTGCGGATAGATCTATCCGCAGATTACGCAGATTTCCGCCGATTTGTTTTTTCAGGCCGGCTCGAGCCCACTCGCCGTGTCCCGCCGCAGCAGCCGCGCCCGCATGCGCTGGGCGAGGGTGAGCGCCCGATACAGTATCCAGCTCGGGGCATATTCCCAGGCCCCTAGGCCGGCCTTGAACTCAGCCCCAAAGCCCAGCTTGAAACGCCACACCCCCGCCATCCGGTCGGCCTCATCGTCTTCGTTGTCGGGCGCCCCCCACCAGTCGTAGGTGTCACACCCGGCGTCCCGCGCCCAACGCAGAGCCGCCCACTGCAGGGCATGGTTCGGCATGTGCTCGCGTCCTTCGGTCCGCGACATGCCGTAGAAATACCAGGCCCGCGGCCCGTGCCGGAACAGCACCAGCCCGGCCAGGGCCTCGCCCTCGCGTTCAGCCAGAATGGCCTGCCCCTGCATCGTCCGCCATGCATCGGTGTAGTAGGCCGCCGGCCGGGTGACGAAGCCATCCCGCCGGCCAGTCTCGGCATACATCTCGAGCAGCGCCGGCCAGTCCGCCTCGGTCGCAAGGCGCGCAACCACCCCGCGCCGCTCGGCCAGGCGCAGGTTGTAACGCCACTTGGGTTTGAATTCGGCCAGCAGCGCCGCATCATCCTTGTCGATCCGGCTCAGCCCGGTGTTGCGAAACTGGGGCTGGCTTGCGGCGACCCGCCAGCGCCGGACGATCAGGGTTTGGCGCGCGGCCTCGACCTCGCCCGGGCCTGTCCAACCATCGCCATCCACCAGCACGAAGACCGCCCGCTGCGCGCGTGCGCGCTGCTCGACAAAGGCGATCGCCTCGGCATACGCGGCTGCGTCACGGGCGGCCGGCCCGCGCGGCGCATACAGCATCGCCAACGGGCCTATTCTGCGGCGCAGGAGCTGCACCGCCGCGCGCGGGCCATCGGCGTCGTCGAGCAGCCAACGCTCGGCCGTCCAGCCCCAGTGCGATTTGAACTCGCCCCACGCCCAGCGCTGCAGCGCATGCGCGGGCGGCAGGCGCAGGGTGGCCGCATCCCAAACCGCCGCGGCTTCGATCCGGCGCCAGCTCATTCGGATGACAGCATCTCAGGCGCAAAACGTCCGTTAACCATTACCTCAATCGCGCTCCCGTCCTCCCGGATCCCGGTCACATTCATCGTATCCGTGCCGATCATCACATCCTCGTGGGCCCTGGCCACGTTGACCCCCAGCTCGGCCAGCGCCTCCGGCGACATCTCCGACCCGCCCGCAACACCCGGCGGATAGGCCTTGCCAAACGCAATATGACACGCTGCATTTTCGTCAAAGAGCGTGTCGCCGAACACCAGGCCGCTTTGGTTGATGGGCGAGCGGATATCCACCAGGGCAACCTCGCCCAGCCGCCGCGCGCCATCGATTTCGAAGAGCTGCCTGAGCGCATCCTCGCCCTGCCCGGCTCGGAAATCGACGACCGCCCCGTCCTCAAAGCGAACGTAAGCGTCGCGGACTTCCTTGCCCATTACAAAGACGGGCTTTGACGTGCGCACCCAGCCGCGGGTGAGCCGGGCATCGGGGGTCGAGAAGATCTCCTCAGTCGGCATATTTGGCAGAAATCGCGTCCCCTCGGGGGTCCCCGCCGAAGCGGCCACCCAGGCCGGCGCGCGGGTCAGTCCTACCGTCAGGTCAGTCCGGGGCTGGCCATCTTCAGCCGGCGCAGGGTCAAAGAAGCGCACGGCCCGCACCCGCTCGGCCATCAGGGTTTTGGAGATCGCCGTCAGGCGCGCGTCATGGGCCTGCCAGGCTGCAATCGGATCGGGCTCGTTGAGGCGCACCACCCGAAAGATCTCCGCCCACAACTTCTCAACGGCCTGATCGGCCGGGACGCCCGGAAACACTTTGAGCGCCCAGGCCGGGGTCGGCACGCCGGCCACGCACCACTGCACCACGTCATTCATCATCGCGTCGGAATAGAACGAGGTCCGCGCCTGGGACGCCATCCGCGCCCGCCGCATCCGGGCGGGATCGATGTCTTCATAGGCGTCCGGGTATTCGTCACCCGTCAACGACAGGGTTGCGAACTTGCGATCGAGATATTCGCGGGCGCGGGCCGTCATGTATTCCGGCGCATAGTCCAGCCCATCGGCTTCGCTGTGCAGGTAACGGGTCTTGTGGGTGAGCGCATCGCTCCAGGCCACATCGACATATAGAGCGCCGGCCTTGTAGGCCTCGGCCGCCACGACTCGGACGAAGTCGCGATGGCCCAGCTCGGCGTTGATCCGCATGGGTTGGCCCGGCTGCAGATTCACCCCGATCTTGATCAAAAGACGCGCGTAACGGGTGATGTTGTCGTGTAGGTCAGGCATGATGGCGGACTATATCAGCCGAAAACAGAAAGGGCCCCCGCCCCGGCGTACGCCGGGGCGGGGGCCCTTGAAGTTCGCAAGCGCGAACCGCGATCTTCCTCAAAGCCGTCCCAGGAACATCCGCCGAGATCGCCATTCCCGCGCTTCGCGCGGGAATGGCGGTCTCGGCAAATTTCCTGGGTGTCGACTACTTGAGGAGGACCTTGGCCCCGACTTCCTCGAGCTTCTTCTTGGTGTCTTCGGCGGTGGCCTTGGACACGCCGGTCTGGATGACCGACTTGGGGGCCTCGACCAGGTCCTTGGCCTCTTTCAGGCCGAGGTTGGTGATGGCCCGGATGACCTTGATGACTTCGATCTTCTTGGCGCCGATATCATCGAACACCACATCGAACTCGGTCTTCTCTTCAACCACGGCGGCGGCGGCCGGCGCGGCGCCAGCGGCCATCATGACCGGGGCGGCGGCGGCGGTAACGCCCCACTTGGCCTCGAGCAACTTCTTCAGTTCAGCGGCCTCGAGCAGCGTCAGGCTGCTGAGGTCTTCGACGATCTTGTTCAGGTCTGCCATTTGTATTTTTCCTCAAGTTTCCAACAGAGTGTTTTTCGGGAGCGATATGCCCCCTCTTCGCCGGGGCATATCGCTCCCGGAGATCACGCCATTGGTATTTACCAGTTTTCTAGAAACCAAACCCACACCGGCCCGGAATCGTTTTGGTTGGATGTAGTCGCCAGACGGTCAGGCCGCCGGCTGTTCCTTGTCGATCTTCGCCTGCAGCGCAAACATGACGCTGCCCACGGCCGCATTGAGCACGCTGACCAGGCCGCTCGCGGGGCCGGACAACGTACCGATGATCTGCGCGCGCAGAACATCCAGCGATGGCAGGCTGGCCAGGGCCTTGATGCCATCCGCATCCATGGTCGTGCCGCTCATGACGCCGCCCATGACCTTCAGCTTGTCGAATTCCTTGCCCAGGTCGCCCAGCGACTTGGCCACAGCAGCCGGGTCCTTAAAGCAGAAGCTCATCGCCGTCTGCCCGGTCAGCCACTTCTCGGGAACAATCAGGCCGTGCTCCTTGAGCACTTTGGTGGCCAGCGTGTTCTTGGTGACGTGGAATTCGCCCTCGGCCTTGCGCATCGCGTGTCGTACTTTGTCGAGCTGGGGCATGGTCATGCCGCCGTACTTCACGATGATGATGGCCTGGCTCTTCTGCGCCCAGTCATTCAGGTCGCCGACGATCTCTTCTTTCTTGTTTCGGGTAATTGCCAAGTGATTTCACCTCCTCCTTACAGAGATAAAAAACGCGCCTCGGCCAGGTGGCAGAGGCGCGGTGTGTGTCGCGCGTGGCGCAGGCCAAATCGCTTTGGCTTGCGCTCTCAACCTATTGCAGGAGATTAAGCGCCGATTCCGGCGCACCCGCAGTCTCTGGCGAGAAACGAGGTGGCGATCTTACCACAACGCGCCGCGGGCGCGGCTTGTTTGTCCGCAGATTCACGCAGATTGACGCAGATTTGGTTCGGTTGGCTCGCTCAAACATACATGACCGAATCCGCGTCAATCTGCGTGAATCTGCGGACAAAACCTCACGTGCCTGCTGGAGCCCCATCTCCATCCCCGATAATCATCGCCATGCGTTTCGCCCGTCCCCTCCTCTGCCTCATCACCACCGCGCTCCTGACCGCCTGCGCCCGCCCGCCGGTGACCGCGCCGGGCACCGCAAACGGTTTCTGCCGCCTGACCGTGGCGGGCAATCAAGTTGTATTGGCCTCTGGTCAACCGGTAACCCTGCTTGGACCGAGTCTGCCGACCCTGACCGAGATGGCGCGGGCGGGTGAGGAGCCCATCGCCCGAATCCAGGCGTTCGCCGGCGCCGGGGCCCGGATCGTGAGCCTGGCCATCGACGATGACGAAGTCACCCCGCTCTACTTCCCCGACAAACTGGCGCCTGTGTTGCAGGCCGCCAACGACGCCGGTGTCATCGTCATCCTGAGCTATCGCATCCGGTTGAAGGCTTCCGATCGCTCCTCGAGCAACAATGAAATCGACAGCGCCGAGGATTTCCTCAAACTCGCCCTGGGTTACGTGAACAGCGCGCCCGCGGTTTGGTTCGATCCCATTCTCGAGATCACTGACTTCTCAGCCGTTCGCCGGCGCAACATCGCCCAACGCATGGTCGACATCGTCCGCGGCTACCGGGCCGACAACATCATCCTGATCCGCCAGGCGGATTGGTTTCGTGAGTCGAACCCGGTCCTCGCCGCCCCGTTGCAGGGCGGAAACGTCATCTATGCGCTTGGGCCCAGCGAGAATGCCGCCGGTCTTCCCCTCACCCAGCACCCCTTCCTGCGCATCAGCCCGTCTCCCCCCGAAAGGGCCACAACGCTCGGGCTGTCGGCGCCCGGAAGCGCTGCCGACGATCCGGCCTGGGCTCGCGCCTGGCGGGACGCCAATCCGCCAAACCTGCGCGCCTGCCCATAGACGCGACCTGCTCCGCATACAATCCGTCCGGCCATGTGGGCGATCACACCGCTGCTCGTCGCAGTCCCAACCTATTTCTACCTGCGCGCGCTCCGGGGCGTTGATCGCTTTGAGCGTGAGCCGGCCCGCTACGTGCTCGCCGCTTTTGGCTGGGGGGCAGTCCCAGCCGTGCTCCTCGCCATCGTCGCTCAACTGATCCTTGGCCTGCCGATCGAAGCGGCGTTTGGGGGCGAGTCATTGGGCGCTCGGCTGGTCGAGAGCAGCGTGTTCGCGCCACTCACCGAGGAAACGCTCAAGGCTGCCGCCGTCGGGCTGATCTTCCTGCTGCGCCGGCGCGAGTTCGACGGCTGGGTCGATGGCATCGTCTATGGCGCAGCCGCAGGCTTCGGGTTTGCCTACGTCGAGAACGTGTTCTACCTGATTGGGGCCGAATCGTGGGGCGAGTGGCTGACCCTGTTCTTCCTGCGGGTGATTGTGTTCGGTTTCATGCACGGTTTCTGGACCTCATTGGTCGGGATTGGATTTGGGATCGCCCGGCATTCCAGGCGATCCTCCACCGCCAAAGCCGTCATCGTGCTGGGCATGCTCGGGCTGGCCATGGCCTCTCATTTCGTGCACAACGCAGCCATCACTCTCGCCGAATCAAGCGGCGGAGCGACCTTCCTCATCGCCCTCGCCAACTACGGCCTGGTCGGCCTGCTCTTCATCGGCCTGAGCGTCACCTCGCTCTATCACGACCGGCGGATGCTCCGCGCCTATCTTGCGGATGAGGTCCCCGCGCGCTTGTCGCCCGAAGACTACGCCGCGCTGACTGGAGTTGGGGTCAATGCCGGCGCGCGACTGCGCCTGCTCTCGCGCCAGCGCCAGTCCCTGGTGCAGACCGCCGCCGAACTCGCCCAACGCAAATACCAATTTGTTCGGCACGGCAATGCCGATGGCGCGGGAGCCGATATCGTCGCCCTGCGCGATCAGCTTGCGCGGCTCAGCGCAACCGGCGCGCCGCGCTGAGCC
>Ga0073905_10001696_pt1 | contig 11240 bp, 17 predicted proteins | sample KloWWTupernatant_FD_65482 | JGI IMG/M metagenome (GOLD analysis project Ga0073905, IMG submission 65482) | Active sludge microbial communities from Klosterneuburg, Austria, studying microevolution and ecology of nitrifiers - Klosterneuburg... | ecosystem: Engineered > WWTP > Aerobic digester >... | reverse complement strand
AAGCAGACGACGGTGGCGATGACAAGCGCCGCCGACGAAATGACCACCCGGTTGCGGAGCTCCTTCAGGTGCTCCATCAGCGTCATTTCGCCCGCGCCCGGGTAGCCTCTGAAGGGAGTACCCGGTTCCGCGCCCTCGTGGATCGGTTCCGCGCTCATTGCTGTTTAGAACACCATCGGCGGCCGGGCCGGTTCGGCCGGGCCGGGCTCGACAGGCGAAGATGCGCTCGCGGGCGGCGTGAACGGGACCACCTTGTCATCGAGCGAAAGCTCGGTGGTCGCCTTCTCGAGCGTGGCGTTCATCTCCCGTAGGCCGCTATCCAGCTTCCGTTGTTCGTCGCGCACCGCCCGTTGCGCTTCGTCAACCTCACCACGGATCGTCCGGTACTGCTCGTCCAGGTAGTCGATCTCGTCCTTGAACTCATCCCGCACGGCGCGTGCGTACATCTGCATCTGCCGCACGGCACGCCCGATGTGGTACGCCATCTGGGGCAGGCGCTCCGGCCCGACAACCACCAACAGGAGCCCGAGCACAAGCAGGAGTTCCTGGTAACCGATGCCCAGGAATTCCACGTTAACCTCCCGTGCGCCGGGCTGGCAGCGGCTGCCTCAGCCTACTTGTCCTCGACGCCGTGATCCTTCAGGTAGTCTACGGCGTCCTGCACGGTCGCGATTTTCTCCGCGTCCTCATCGCTGATTTCCAGCTCGCCGACATCCGTCGAGAACTCTTCTTCAAGTGACATAATCAACTCGACAAGATCGAGCGAATCGGCGTTCAGGTCGTCCACAAATGACGCGGCGGGCAACACCTCGTCTTCTTCGACGCCGAGCTGCTCGACCACGATGGAACGGACCCGTTCGAACACTGTTGGCACGGTAGGAGTACTCCTGATTAATGGCGTGGGTGTGTTGGTTTCTTTCGCCGCTTCCGGCGAGCCTGGCCGCGCCGGCCTTCCGGCGCGTATTCGTTCGCTTATGGTCCGGAGCACTCCGTTGACGAAGCCCGGTGAGCTATCCCCTCCGTACCGGTGAGCCAGCTCTACCGCCTCGTTCACGACAGCCGCGACCGGCGCCGAATTATCGGTAAGCAGCTCCCATATTGCAAGCCGCAGGATGTTCCGGTCAACGACGGCCAGCGTCTCTAGCGGGTACTGTGTTGCGGCCTCCCGGATATACGCATCGATCTCCGGCTGCAGCTTTCCCACACCTCGCAGCATCCCCCGCCCGAGCCCACTCGGCCCGGGCGCGGCAACGCCCGCGTCCTCCTCTTCGGCCGCGCTCAGCCGTCGCTCGAAGGCGGCTTCGGGGTCGTGGTTCGAGGTCTCGGATTCGTACAGCGCCTCCAGGGCAACCTGGCGCGCACGGCGGAACGGGCTATCCGTCACGCCATCACCATACCGCCATCCACGTGAATGCACTGCCCGGTGATGTAGCCCGCGCCATCGCTCGCAAGGAACACCACCAATGGCGCAACTTCCTCTGGTTCGGCGATCCGCCCCAACGGGATCTGGCCCATCACGGCCTGTGTGGCTTGCTCGCTCATCCCTGTGATGATGTCGGTGTTGATGAACCCCGGCGCCACGGCATTCACCGTGATCCCGCGTGACGAAACCTCTCGTGCCACCGACCGCGTAAAGCCGATGAGCCCCGCCTTGGCAGCGGCATAGTTCGCCTGCCCTGCGTTCCCCATCACGCCAACCACGCTCGAAATATTGATGATCCGCCCGCCCCGAGCGCGCAACATCGGCCGCATCGCCGCCTTCGTCACCAGGAACGCTCCGCGCAGGTTGGTCTGGTGGACAGCATCCCAGTCGTCTTCGCTCATCCGCATCAGCAGCCCGTCCCGCGTGATCCCGGCGTTGTTCACCAGGATGTCCAGCGCGCCGAACCGGTCGACGGTGGCCTTCACGATTGCCGCCGCATCATCAGCGTTGGCGACATCGCCCTTGATGGCAAACGCCTCACCGCCCGCGGCCGTGATTTGGGCGGTCACTTCCTCGGCGAGGGTGGGGTTGGTGTTGTAGTTGACGGCGACCTTCGCGCCCTCACGGGCGAGGGCAATGCAAATCGCCCGCCCTATGCCGCGCGAGCCGCCGGTGACGAGGGCTGCCTTACCCGCGAGTCCACTCACGAGAGTGAGACCTGGACGCTCGAGGCATCGTTCACGTTGATGCAGTTCGACTTGCGCAGCATCCGCTTGATGATCGCCGTGAGTACCCGGCCCGGTCCGAATTCGATAAACGTCTCGACGCCGCGGGCTCCAAGGAATTCAACCGTCTGGCTCCACTGCACCGGTTTGCACACCTGGTCCACCAGCTCGTGGCGGATCGCCACCTCGGCATCGATCGCTGTCGCCGTGCAGTTGGCCACCACCGGCACCAGCGGGTTCCCGATCGATGCCGTCGCTACGGGCTGCACCATCCCGTCGGCGGCCGGGCGCATCAAGGAGCTGTGGAAGGCGCCGCTCACACTCAGTGGGATGACCTTCACCGCGCCCCGCGCCTTCGCGTAGTCGAGCGCGCGGACAACCGCCTCGCGCCGTCCCCCGATGACGATCTGGCCCGGGGCATTGATGTTGCAGATCTCGGCGCCCGCCTCGCGGCAGACTTCCTCGCAGTCCGAAACGTCCAGCCCGAGCACAGCGGCCATGGTCCCGGGGTTCTTATCGCCTGCGGCTTGCATGAGCTCGCCCCGCGTCCGCAGCAGCCGCACCGCCTCATCGAACGGCAGTGAGCCCGCGGCCACCAGCGCCGAATACTCTCCCAGCGAGTGCCCCGCAACAAATGCTGGCCGTTCAAGCAGCCCCGGGTTGACCTCGGTGGCAACCCGCAAGAGTGCCAGGCTGGTGACGGCAATGGCCGGCTGCGTGTTGCGCGTCTGCTGCAGTTCCTCTTCAGGTCCCTCGAAACAGATCCGGCTCAGGCTGAACCCGAGGATCTCGTCGGCGCGGTCATAGAGCTCGCGCGCGCTTGCGAACTGGTCGTACAGGTCCTTGCCCATCCCCACCGATTGCGCTCCCTGTCCGGGAAACACGAAAGCCCGGTCAGCATGGACCGGGTCCGTGAGGGAAAGAAAGGGCGCCACGTTGAGGGCCGGGCTCGTCAGCTCTCGAGGTCTGGCTCGGGAAGCTGGATCACTTCCCGGCCCCGGTACGTTCCACAGATCGGGCAGGCGTGGTGCGCCAGCCGGGGGCTCTTGCACCGCGGACAGTCGATCACGTGTGGCATCCGAATCTTCAGATGCGAGCGGCGCTTCCCCTGGCGAGAAGAGGCGTACTTCCGCTTTGGCAGCGGGGGCATGGCGGGTCTCCTTCAGGTCGTTACCCATTGGTCATGTGCTTCAGTCCGAAAAGCGCCGCCCATCGCGGGTCTACCGGCCGCCTTTCACACTGGCAGGATGCCATCGTCAGATCCGTCCCGCACACCGGGCAAAGCCCCGGACAGTCAGGACGGCAGAGCGGCCGCATCTCTGCAGCCGTCTCGCTATATTGCCGCACGGCCTCCCTAATGTCGATCGTGTTGTTCATCCCAATCCTGAAGCTCTCCGGGTCGTCCGGCTCGGCCAGGCGGTGCCCATGCACCAGGTCCACCTGCTGGGCGTACACCTCCTCGAAGCTCACATGCACGGAGTAGGCGAAAGTCACCAGGCAGCGGCTGCACTGCGCCTCGATCAGCACGTCCGCTTCGCATCGCACCAGCACGCCCTCCGGCACCCGGATCAGCTCGACCCGCCCCCCATGTACCGGCTCTTCCGCTTCCAGGTCGTACCGGCGGCTTGCTCCAACTTCCTGCAGCAGCAGTTGCGCAACGTTGAACAGCATTTGAGCCACTCCTCCTCCGGAGGTCACTCCAGTGCATTCTATCCTCCCCCGCCCGCGCGGGCCGTGCCACCATAACGGCAGCCCTTCTGTAACGATTCGGCAAAACATGCTGCCGCACCCGCCGCCTGCCGTTTACGGCGCCCCTTTCCGTCCCTACGCTTCGTGCTAGGGTTAGCCCCCGCGGCTGCCACTCTGTCTCACCCCGGATAACGCCGCCCGTGTCACAGGTCGCCGACCTTCGAACACTCCAGGAACTCGACGATGAGGCCGCTGGTCTCCGCGCCACGCTCGATGATGTCGAGCGCCGCCTCAAGGGCAGCGAAGAGCTCGAGACCGCCCGCGCCGGCCTTTCCGCCATCGATGAGCGCCTCGCCGAAACCCGGCGCAACCAGCGCCGGCTCGATGGCGAAATCGGCGTCCTTAGCTCGCGCATCGCCCCCGAGGAAAAGCGGCTCTACGACGGCTCTGTCCGCAATCCGAAGGAACTCGGCAACATCCAGCACGAGCTCGAACTGCTCAAGGCCCAGCGCGGCGGCCTCGAAGATGAACTCCTCGAGGTCATGACGGCCCTGGAAGGCCTGGAAGCCGACCACAAGCGTGCACGCAAGGCCGTCGCCAACGCCGAGACGCGCTGGGAAGCCGAGTCCGCCTCCCTCCAAATCGAGGCCGAACGGCTCGCTGGCTTGCTTATCCGCGCCGATGCCCGCCGCGAAGCCCAGCGTCTGACCATCTCAGCGCGCGCTCTCCACGTCTACGACGACATCCGTCGCCGCAAGGGTGGCGTTGCCGTCTCCCACATCCAGGGCAGCATGTGTTCCGGCTGCCGCGTCAGCGTCCCCGAATCCGTCCGCCGCAGCGCCTTCCAGCCAGACCAGCTCGCCCAGTGTCCCAACTGCGAGCGCATCCTCTACGTGGGATAGCCACATGCGCGCTGTCGGGTACTTCGTGGAGGGCGCGCGTAAGGACGGACAGAAGCGGAGTATCGGCGAGCAGAACCGCGCCTTCCTCGATTTCTGCTCCCGCCAGGGCTACGAAGTCGCCGGCACCTTCCTTGATACCGCCGATGAGCCGCCCGGCTCCGGGGGCTTCCCGCAGATGCTGCATTTCCTGTCGCGGGCCGACCGGGGATTCACCGTCGTCGCGGTCGATAGCCTCGGCGTCCTTGGCCATGACCTCGGCCAGGCGGCCCTCAAACTCCTCGAACTTGAACGCATCGGCGTTTCCGTCCTCCTCGCCCACAACGGTGCTGATGCCTTTCGCACGCTTGTCGACACCTGGGCCGATCGCGGCGATGGGACTCCTGTCTCGGAAAAGGTCCGCTCCGCCATGCGCCGCAAGGCGGTCAAAGGCGAGGTCCTCGGCCGCCCTCCCTACGGTTACCGCGTCGGCCCTCGCCGCCGCCTCGAACTGGTCCCCGAAGAAGCCGTCGTCGTCCGCTACATCTTCCGCCTCTACCTCCAGGAGGGCATGGGCATCCGCAAGATTGCCGGCCAGCTCAACGAGGAGAACGTCCTCACCCGTCGCGGCGGGCGCTGGAGCATGGTCACCGTCCGGGATATCCTCCGGAACCGCGCCTACCTTGGTCACTATTCCCGCTTCGGTACGACGGTGACGGGCAGCCACCCGGCCCTCGTCTCCCCGGAGGACTTCCGCAAAGTCCAGGACCGGCTTCAATCGCGCCACGGCGCCACTCGCACCCGCACGGTCCAGCCATTCCTGCTCAGCGGGCTGTTGTACTGCGGCAAGTGCGGCAACAAGCTCATCGGCGTTAGCCGCCGCCAGAAATGGGAAACCCGTGACGGCGAACAGAAGGCAGCCGTCTACCGCTACTACCAGTGTGAGTCACGCACCAACCAGAACAGCTGTGCCTACAACACCCAGCGCGTCGCCGACCTCGAATCGCGGCTTCGCGAGTCCCTCCGGGAGGGTGGCCAGCCCGTCACCCGCCTCCGCCGTGCCGGGAACGTCGATTCTTACCTCCTCGACCTCCATTCCCAGGTCGATCGCGTCGAGGGCCGCATGAAGCGCAACCGCCGCGACGTCGAGGAGCTTGTCGCCGATGCCGCCCACGGCCACATCACCATCGAGCGTATGAAAATGCTCGGCGCTGACCTCGCGGGCGACCACCAGGACCTCCAGGCCGAGCTCGCTGCCGCCCGCGAACGCCTCCACGCCCAGCAGACCGAAGCGGAGCGCGCCCGCCACCTCGATACCATTCGCGAACGCGCGGTCCGCGAATGGGAAGACCTGCCCTTCGATGGCCTCCAGGCGATCCTCCGCGAGGTTGTCGACCGCGTCGAAGTCGATGAGACCGACCTGCGCGTGTTCCTCCGGTCCTGAACTCAGGGCACGTACGTTTCACATCCGCTGGTGAACGCCCACCAGGTGAGGCCGCGGTAACAAACGTCACCCCCGCTCCCGCCACCATCCAGCATCGTGAACCAGCGCGGCCCGCCGATAAGCACGTCGTTCCCGCCCTGCCCTTCCAGCGTGCCGTTGTTGGCGCCGCCCACAATGCAGTCGCGGCCCCCACCCCCGCTCAGGGTCCCGCCCGCACTGCTGCCGAGGATGAGCGCGCTGCCGCCGCCGCCGCCGCCCGGCCCGATCTGCAGCCGCGTAAGCGTCATCCCCGCGCACTCGGGCGGGGCAAGTTGCGCCAGCGTCCTCGGGTGCGTCGATTCGCCCGCACGGCTCGGCGGCACCGTGTTCGCAGCCGCCGCCGCCGAGCCCAGCGTCGCGACCGCGAGGATGGCGAGGCTCGCCAGCGCAACCTGCGGCAGCCTCCGAGTGATCATCACGCCGCACCTTGTTCGCGGCTGCGCGCCGCCGGGATCGCCGGCGTGCCGACCGCCTGGTAGCGATAGACAAGGTCCCCGTCATACACGAAGTACGCGTGGAACCCGGGCCGCACTTCCTGCAGCACCACGCTGCCGTTCAGCTCCGAGATGCGCCCCAGGTCGTCCAGGTCCGCGACGTCCACCACCCGTGACCGTACAGCCGGCACATCGCCCCGGACCGTGACCACGGTCGCCTTCAGCTTTGTCCCCTCGGCTGTGAGTGTCCCGGCCCGCTGCGCGCGCACCACTGCCCACATGAACAGCCCCGCGGCGACCAGCGTCAGGCCCAAACCGGCCAGTGAGATCACACGCGCAGCCGCCACCGGCAGCCCGAACGCGAGCAGGCTGATCGTGTTCGACCTGCTGACCTTCGTTGTCACATTGCCGGCGGACTCCGGCGAAAGCAGCGCCTCCGGCTCCTTGCCGGTGTGCCGCGCGACCCGCAACTGCACGGCATCCAGTTCCATCGGCAGCGAGGCGGCCGCGAACGTGTCCTCGAAGGGCGTGCCGGAAGCCTCGCCCGAGACCGTCACCCGCGGAGTTACCGTGACCGTATACCGGTCGTTTTCGACCCCGGACTGTGCTTCCAGGACCTCGATCAGTGACTGCGCCTCCGTGAGGCTCAGCACGCCCTCGGCGATGAACGTCGTGCCGTTGAACGTCGTCTCCGGCGTCAGCGGGATCGTCCGCCGCCAGCCGCTTGCGTCCCCGAGTTCGGCCACCAGCTGGTAGGTGCCTCCCACGGTCGCCGCCTTGGCACTCTCGAACTCGTACGCGAATGTGAAGGCGACCGCCTCGCTCAGGCGGCGGTAGACCGGCTCGCCCGAGGTGGCGCTGCCGGTGTCGTATACCCGGCCATCCGCGCTCGCCGCCGAATACCCGAAGCTTCCCTTCTGGGTATACGCCGTGTTGTCCGGGATCTCTTGAGATTCCGGCCTGGTGAATGCCACCCATCCGAGCAATCCAAGCCCGAATGCGGCCGCCACCAGGAGCGAAAGTGTGTCCTGCCAGTTGCGCAGCAACCCTGTCATTGTCGGTACCCCCCGTGTTTCAGCTCTGGCCGCTCCTGCGTGGCGTGCTCCCGGCCGCCGTCGCTTGCGGGCTGTGCGGACCGCAGCGGCCCCGCCTCCCAGCCCCACGAATGCGACGAACAGGAGCCCCGCCGCGTACACCGGCGAGCGGAAACGTGTCAGCCACGCTCCCACCTTCGGTACGTGGATCCAGAGCTCCCCGACCATCTCCGCCTGCACCGGTTGGTGCGGGTCCAGGTAGTCGTTGTTATCGCCCTGGAGGACGTACCGAGGACCGTCGATCGCGACGATCCGGTGGATCACTGGCCCGATCTGGGGATGGCGATACGTCACGACATCGCCGACGCCATACGTTGGCTGCCCGCGGACGATGGCAAGGTCGCCCCGGTGCATCCCGGGCTCCATGCTTCCCCCGCTGACAATCACGTACGACGTCTGCCCGCCCAGTTGGGGCGGGGCAAAGGCAATCCACGCCGCGATGACCGCGATGAGCGTGAATGCTGAGGCGAGCGATGCGGTCACCCGCCGCCGTGGCTCCATGGCCGTTCCCCCCATTGGTGGGGTGCGCGCGGGGCCTGACCTCCCCGGGCTCACGCACCCCTGGCGTTCAATTGGTCTTACTGGGCCGCCACAATGCGGAGATTGACGGCAGAGAGGACATCCGCAGCGCCGCCCACCGTGCAGGACGGCGAACCGCCCGCGGAGCACGTGTACCACGCGCTGTCGAGGTAGATCCGCACGGTCGTCGCGTTGGTCGGCACGAGGTTGAAGGTCACGGTATCGATCATCGACGGGTCGGTACCGTCGAGCGTGTAGTGCACGTTGCTGACGGTGTACCCGTCGATCGTGCTGGTGCCGTCTCCGGCGTTGGTCGTCCCCGGGCCCGTGTTCGCTGCCGCGAAGCCGAACGCCGAGACGGCCACGACCGCGAAGATCGCCATCACGGCAAGGCGCCGCGGGCTCCTGATATTCCGAATAACCATGGGATGCACTCCTGCAAGTGGCGGGCCTCCCCGCCTGCTGTGATGTGAGCCGCGCTCTTCGGGGCTCCACCGGTGCAATCGACGCTCCCAGTTCGCGGACAAAGGCTCGCACACGAGAAATCCACAACTTGTCTCTTGGGATATACCGATAGCGCTATTCAGAGCCCCGCCCGTTGTGCCGAATGGCCATCTCCGCCGCTGATCAGGGAAATCCCGAAGATCATGGTGAGTTGCCAGCCCGGCCCGTCCGGGGCACGATCGCACCATGCAGGACGAGATCTACCGCGAAATCGCGCGCGCCCTCGAAAACGGCGAGCCCGTGGTCCTTGCCACCGTCGCCCGTACCCGCGGCTCCACCCCGCGCAAGACCGGCGCCAAGATGGTCGTCCGCCACGACGGCTCGTTCTTCGGGACCATCGGCGGCGGCTGTGGCGAGGCCGAGGTCTGGCAGGAGGCCATGAGCGTCCTCGACGACGGCCTCCCCCGCATCGTCACCGTCGACCTCACCGAGCCCACCGACGGCGAGGACAAGATCTGCGGCGGCGTCATGGATGTCTTCGTCGAACGGGTGGGGTAGAATCCGCAGATTAAGCGCAAGGAGCGGTGGACATGGGTGCACTCGGCGCGGCAGAACTCCTCATCCTGTTGTTAGGGCTCGCCCTTCCCTTTGGTGTCCTCGGAATGGTGGCAAGCCGCCGCGGGCAGTCGGCGGCGTATGTTCTCTGGGGGCTCCTTTCTTGGCTTGGGGTCATCATCGGTCTGTTGATGATGATTGCCATGCCGCGGAAGAACGAAAGCCAAGGTTAGCCTGGCGCCCCGCAAACGTTTACTCTCACCCGTCTTGCTGTAGCATGATCCTTATCGAGTCCCCCCGCGGGGCATCGGAGAGTACACGATGTTTGGTTCACTTGGCGCACCCGAGCTCCTGATTATCGGGGGCGTGATCATCCTCATTTTCGGCGTGGGCAAGATCAGCGGCCTCGGCCGCGAATTGGGCACCTCCATCAAGGAGTTCCGCCGCGCGGTCAAGGATGAAGACGCCGAGGCCGCGAAGCAGGCCCAGCTCCAGCAGTCCACCCAGTACCAGGCTCCGCCGCCCGCAGCGCCGCCACAGGCCCAGGCCCCCCAGCAGCCACCGGCCCAGCAGGGCGAGACCAAGACCCCCAACGTCTTCTAGTCTCGGACTCGGCGACAGAAACGCAGAAAGCCCCCGGTAACCACCGGGGGCTTTCTGCTACCATCAACCCATGGCGACCCGGACACGACTCTCCCTCGACGAGTTCCTTGCCATGCCTGGCATCGACGAGCGGCGCCTTGAGCTCATCGATGGGGAGGTCTACGAGAAGGTGTCACCACGATGGGGTCACAGTCGTATCGCCGCGAAGCTCGCTGCGTGGTTCTCCGAAATCGGTTACGCCGGCGTCGAACCCCGCGCAATCATCCCGCCCGGGGCGACTGACGGCCCGAGCGCTCCGCTGCCGGAGGTCGCGATCTATCGCTCTGATCCGCCGGCCGACGACGAATGGATCACCCGGCCACCAGATGTCGCCGTGGAGATTCGTTCCCTGGGGCAGAGCCGTCGCGACATCCGCGTCAAGGTCGACCTTTACCTGCGATTCGGGGTCCCGTCTGTTTGGGTTGTCGACCTGGAGTCGAACGAGGTCGAGGTCTACGAGGACGGAGCGCGGCGCGTTCTAAGCGGCCCCGACGTACTCGAATCCGTCAATGCTCCGGGTATGCAGTTCGCCGTGGCCGATCTCTTCGAGCGCTAGTTCCCCCTACCCCCCGGCAACCGCCGGCACAATGCTCACCTCGTCCCCATCCTTCAGCGCCGTGCCAAGCCCGTCGAGGAAGCGCACGTCGTCACCGTTCACGTAAACGTTCACGAAGCGCCGGATCTGCCCCGCCTCGTCGAGCATCCGCTCCTTGATCCCCGGGTACGCACCCTCGAGGTTTGCGACCAGCGAATCCAGCGTCACCCCTTCCCCGGTCACCGTCGATTGATTTCCTGTCAGGTTCCGCAGCGGCTGCGGGATGCGGACATTGATAGCCATACCAGCTCCTTGTGCTGTTTCGTGCGAATCCGGGGCGGGCCGCGCCCTAGCCCTCGACGATGTCTCCGGACACCGGGTCGATGCGGACACCCTTTTCCTGTGCCCAGGCAAGGCTCCGCTCGATCTCGTCCGGGTCTCCCTCAAGTTCGAGCACCACCCACCCGGTCTTCACGTCCACATCGGCCATGCGCACGTTGGTGATCACCCGGAACTCATGCCCGAGGTTGTAGATCAGCGGCTCTTTAATCAGGTCCTCGGGAAACGTGAAACGGACGCGTTTGACAGTCATCAGGCAACTCCCGCCGCGGCAACTGCGCGGTATGCGTGCTCGAAGCTCTCCATCGTCGCATCGATCTCCAGCGGAGGGTTCAACGCCTCCGAGACCGCCTCGAGTGTCTTGAAGCCAGCCCCGGTGATGAACGCGACGGTGAGCTCGTCGGCACCGATTCTACCCTGTGCAGCCAGCTGCTTGAGTGACGCCACCGTCACGCCGCCGGCCGTCTCGCCGAAGATCCC
>Ga0073905_10001695_pt1 | contig 11241 bp, 9 predicted proteins | sample KloWWTupernatant_FD_65482 | JGI IMG/M metagenome (GOLD analysis project Ga0073905, IMG submission 65482) | Active sludge microbial communities from Klosterneuburg, Austria, studying microevolution and ecology of nitrifiers - Klosterneuburg... | ecosystem: Engineered > WWTP > Aerobic digester >... | reverse complement strand
ACCGGCTTGGAGAAGAACCCGAGCCTCGGCCAGCGTTGACGCGACGGGGCCAGTCCACCTCGACTGATTGCGACCTACCGTGCAGTAGGTGGGGTGGTCACCCCACCTACTGCACGGTAGGTCGCAGGTGATTCGGGTTGCGGGCTCAGATGATCGCGACGAGTTCCTCGTGGGCGGCCTCGCGAACCGCGTTCATCGCGTCACGGGCCGTGCGACCACCGAGCGCCCGGGTCGCCAGGCCCTGACACTCGGCCAGCGAGTGCAGCGACAGGGCGAAGCGCACGATCGGCACCTTGCTCGGGGCCATCGAGAGTGACTGCACCCCGAGGCCGACGAGGACGAGCGCGAGGAGCGGGTCGCCGCCGGCCTCCCCGCAGACTCCCATCGGCTTGCCGACGCGGGCCGCTCCGTCACAGGCCGCCTTGATGACGTCGAGGACGGCGGGCTGCCACGGGTCGAGCAGGTCGGAGAGTTCGCCCTGCATGCGGTCGGCAGCCATCGTGTATTGCGCCAGGTCGTTGGTGCCGAGGCTGCCGAAGTCGCAGTCGCGCAGGACGTGCTCAGAACGCAGGGCCGCCCCGGGGACCTCGATCATGACGCCGGCCTTGGGCAGTCCGTTTTCACGCACCCGCCGGGAGAACCAGTCGGCCTCCTCGGCCGTGGCCACCATCGGCGCCATGACGCGGACATCGGCACCCGTGGCCTTGGCGGCATGGGCCAGTGCCTCGAGTTGGGCGTCGAGCAGGTCGGGTCGCTCGGCCGAGAGACGCAGGCCGCGACGACCGAGGGCAGGGTTCTCCTCCGGGCCGAGGTCGGCGAAGGCCAGCGGCTTGTCAGCCCCCGCATCGAGAGTGCGGACGACGACGCGACGATCCCCGAAGGGCTGGAACACCTTGGTGTAGATGTCCGTCTGCTCCTCGACGGTCGGCGCCTTGTCGCTGGACAGGAAGACGAACTCGGTCCGGAAGAGACCGACGCCCTCCAGGTCCTGCGGCCCGGCCTCCTCGGCGTCCTTGATGCCGCCGATGTTGGCGAGCAGGGCGACGTGGAAGCCATCCTGCGTCCGGCCCTCGCCCGAGGTGGCCGTCAGAGCGGCGGCTCGCTTCTCCCGACGCTCACGCAGGCCCTCGACGAACTCACCCGACGGGGCAATGGTGACCTCGCCCGAGTCGCCGTCCACCGCCACGCGCGTGCCCGGAGCCAGCATCGTGGCCTCGGGGCACTGCACGACGGCAGGGATCCCCATCTGGGCCGCCAGGATCGCCGTGTGTGAGGTCCGCCCACCCGCCTGGGTGATGATGCCGACGACGAGGGCGCGGTCAAGGGTTGCCGTCTCCGCAGGTGCAAGGTCCTCGGCGACGATGACGCTGGGCTGGCTGAAGTGCGGCACGCCCGGAGCAGGCACCCCGAGCACCGCGGCCACGGCGCGTGAACCGACGTCGCGCAGGTCGGTGACGCGCTCGGCGAAATAGCCGCCCAGGGCCTCGAACTGCGCGGCATAGTCCTCGACCGCCGCCGCGATGGCGTTGGCCTTGCCCTTGCCGGCGGCCAGGTGCTTGCCGGCGGCCTTGAGCAGGCCCTTGTCCTTGGCGATCAGGGCCGTCGCCTTGAGGATCTGCTGGGCGGTGTCGTCGGCGTGCCGCGCCCGGCCTTCGAGGTCGTCGGCGACCTGCTGGAAGGCGGCCTTGACCGACTCCAAGCCAGCCTCCGCGTCCGACTCGGCCGGCTCGTTGGTCGGCGGCTTCACCGCCGGCGCGACCTGGACGACCGGCCCGTATGCCGTGCCGGGGCTCACGCCAATGCCCAGTCTCGTCTCGGGCCCGTTCGCAGGCGTGGTCCCCGGCTCGGCCATCGGGCTCACTCCGCGTCGAGGTCGCGAGAGAGCAGGGCGACCAGGGTCTCGAGGGCCTCGTCGGCCCCGTCGCCCTCAGCCGTGAGGACGACCTCCTCGCCGTGCTTTGCGCCGAGGGCCATGACGCCCAGGATGCTCGTCGCGTCGACGGCGTCCTCACCGGGGCGCCCGATCTCGACGTCGAGCCCGGTGTCCGAGGCTGCCTCCACGAACATGGCGGCCGGGCGGGCGTGCAGGCCGACGGACGAGGCGATGGTGACGGTACGACTGGCCATGACTGGCTCCTCTTTCGTGGGTGATGACGTCGGTGACGCCGGGGTGGGTGTTGGAGCTGGTGGTTGGACTGAGCCTGTCAGGCGAGGGTGTCGGCGGCAACCACTGAGTCAGCAGCGCCGGTGCGGGACTTCAGGACGACGACGATGAGCGCCATGACCAGAACCCCGACAAGGAGCGCCACAAGGAACATCAGGAAGTTGCCGATGAGCGGCAGCACCCAGATGCCGCCGTGCGGGGCCCGCAGGCTGGCACCGAAGACCATGGAGAGGGCACCGGTGATCGCCGAGCCGACGACCGAGGAGGCGATGATGCGCACGGGGTCCGCGGCCGCGAACGGGATCGCGCCCTCGGAGATGAACGAGGCACCGAGCAGCCAGGCCGCCTTGCCGTTCTCGCGCTCCGGTTCGGTGAAGAGCTTGGGACGCACGGTCGTGGCGAGGGCCATGGCAAGAGGCGCGACCATGCCCGCAGCCATAACCGCGGCCATGATCTTCAGCTGCGGCGAGTCCGTCGCAGTGCCCGCTCCGGCGAGACCAGCGGTGGCGAAGAAGTAGGCCGTCTTGTTGACCGGTCCGCCGAGGTCAAAGCCCATCATCGCCCCGAGGATGAGGCCGAGGACGAGCGCGCTGCCACCGGACATGCCCTCGAGCCAACCGTTGAGACCCTTCATGAGCGCCGCGATCGGACGACCCAGCAGGGTGATGAAGAGTCCGGCAGAGACGAAGAGTGAGAGCAGGGGGATGACGACGACCGGCATGACGCCGCGGACTCCCTTGGGCACATTCCAGCCTGCGATCCAACGAGCAATGAGGCCGCCGAGGATGCCGGTGACGATGCCGCCGAGGAAGCCGGCGCTCATGGCGTTGGCGATGAAGCCACCGACGATGCCGGGCACCAGGCCGGGGCGATCGGCGATCGCGAAGGCGATGAAGCCGGACAGGATCGGCACGAGGAAGCCGAAGGCCGCTCCACCGATGACGAACATCAGGGCTGCCCAGGACGTGATCGTCAGCGGGTTGAAGTTGTTGACGATGTCGTAGGCACCCTCCTTGCCGATGCCGTACTTGACGATCTCGACCGGGCCGTCCTCGCCGAAGGCGAAGTTGGAGAGCATGAAGCCCAGGGCGATGAGGATTCCACCCGCGGCGACGAACGGGATCATGTAGGAGACACCGGTCATCAGCCACTGACGGATCCGCGTGCCCAGCGGCGCCTCGGAGTCGACCTTGCTGGCGAGCCCACCGCCGCCACCGGCTGCAGCTCCGGCAGCGACCGTGGCCACCGACCCGGGGTTGGCACGGTGCGCTGCGGCGGCCGTCGCGGCCTCCTCGATCAGTTGCGGACCGTCGCTGATGCCCTTCTTCACGCCCACGTCGATGACCGGCTTCCCGGCGAAGCGGGAGATGTCCTTGACCGGGAGATCGTGGGCGAAGATCACGGCATCGGCGGCCTCGATCTCCGCACGAGACAACGGAGTTGAACCCGCCGACCCCTGGGTCTCCACCTTCATGGTGTGACCGGCGGCCTTGGCGGCGTTCTCCAGGGACTCCGCCGCCATGTAGGTGTGGGCGATGCCGGTCGGGCAGGAGGTCACGCCGACGAGGGTGAGACCACGATGCGCATCCGTGTCGGACGTCGATGCCGGGGCTGCAGTCGCCGTCCCGTCACCCGACGCCGCGTTGGCGACCGTCGCCGCCACGGCACCACCTGCGGCCCCAGCAACTGCCGGGCCAGCGGCCGCCGCAGCCTCAGCGGCAGGCGCGGGGTCCAGCGCCACCTCGGCGTTGACGATGTCCACGACCTCAGCCGGGGTCGTCGCGGCCATGAGTGCCGCCTTGAAGTCCTTCTTCATGAGTGCCCGAGCCAGCTTGGGCAGCATCTGCATGTGCGCGTCGCCGCCGCCCTCGGGCGCGGCGATGAGGAAGACGAGCTTGGCCGGGCCGTCCTTCGCGCCCCAGTCGATGCCGTCAACCGCGCGACCGAAGACGAGCGAGGGCTCGGTGATCGCGGCGCTCCGAGCGTGCGGGATGCCGATGCCGCCGGGCAGGCCGGTCGCCATCTTGGCCTCGCGGGCCCGGACATCGGCGAGGAAGACCTCGATGTCGGTGCAGCGACCGCTCTCGACGAGACGCTGCGCGAGCAGCGTGGTCGCCTCGTGGCGGTCTGGCGCCGACAGGTCGAGGACGACCTGCTCTTCGGTGATGAGTGACATGTGGTGGTCCCCTTTCGGGATGGGTGGGAGCGGGTCAGCCAGCGAGAGCGCGGCTGAAGTCGGGGGTCGTGGTCAATTCGACGGGTATGCCGTGGAGGTCGGTCGGCGTGGGCACTTCGCTTCCCGGGAGGGTCACCGCTGCGGCACCCCAGGTGACGGCCGCGGACAGCGCCTCGGGGGCACTCGCTCCGGTGGAGAGCGCGTGGAGCAGACCGGCGAGCATGCAGTCACCCGCGGCCACCGTGGACAGGGGCTTGGTGATCGTGGCCTTGGCATGGAGGACCTCCTCGGCGGTCACGAGGAGCGCCCCGTCACCGCCGAGGCTTACCGCGACCGTCTCGATCCCTTGCGCCACAAGGTCTTTCGCGGCATCGCGGACGTCGCCAAGGGTCGGCAGGGAGCGCTCGACGAGTTCCTCGAGCTCCTCGTGGTTGGGCTTGATGAGGTGCGGGAGGGCTGCCACGGCCGCCTTCATCGACGCCCCGCTCGAATCGATCGCCACGCGCAAGCCGCGCTCGCGAGCGCGACCCACGAGCACGGCATACAACTCGGTGGGGGCGCCGGGCGGAAGGCTGCCGCACCCGACGACCCAGCCACCCTCGCTCGCCGCGTCCACGGTCGCGTCGAGGAGAGCGTCGACGTCGGCGGGCGTGAGGGTCGGGCCGGGCTCGTTGAGCTTGGTCGTCGTGCCGTCGGGCTCGAGGACGCTGATGTTCATGCGGAGCGAGCCCTCGACCGGCACCGTGCTCGACGGGACCGATGCATCGCTCAGCAGGTCGGCCATGAGGTGCCCCTCCGGCCCCCCCGACGGGAAGACCGCGAGGGACTCACCGCCCTGCGCGATGATCGCGCGCGAGACGTTGACGCCCTTGCCGCCGGCGTCGATCCGGCTCGATGTGGCGCGGATGACCTGGCCGCGGTCGAGCGCGGGGATGGTGATGGCTCGGTCGATGCTCGGGTTGGGGGTGAGGGTGACGATCATGCGAGGACGACCTCCGGTCCGGTGGCGCGAATCTCCTCGGCGACCTCGTCGGCGAGGGAGTCATCGGTGATGAGCAGGTCCAGGCGAGCCAGGTCGCCGAAGCGGTGCAGGTGGTCCTCGCCGGCCTTGGTGGAGTCGGCGAGACAGATGGTGCGGCGGGCAGCGGCCATGAGGGCGATCTTGACCTCGGCCTCGGCCTGGTCGGGAGTGGTGAGGCCGCGGGACGCGGAGAAGCCGTTGGTGCCGAGGAAGGCGACATCGGCGCAGATGGACGTGAGCGGGTCGGTCGCCCAGGCTCCGACCGACGCAGCGGTGATGCCCCGCACGCGACCACCCAGGACATAGAGGGTGATGCCCGGGCGGTGGGCGAGTGCCGCAGCCGCGGGGATGCTGTTGGTGACGATCGTGAGGTCGATGTCTGGCGGCAGGAGTTCGACGAGGGCCTGGGTCGTCGAGCCGCCGTCGAGAAGGACGGTGCCGTTGACGGGGAGCTCCTCGAGGGCGCGGGCAGCGATCCGGCGCTTGACGTCGGCGAGGTGGCCGACGCGGGTGCCGAGGTCGGGTTCGAGTGAGAGGCGCTCGACCGGGATCGCTCCCCCATGCACTCGTCGGAGGGAGCCACGGCGCTCGAGGACGGTGAGGTCGCGGCGGACGGTCTCGGCGGTCACCCCGAGGTCCTCCGCCAGGGCCACCACCTCGACCCGGCCCGCGGCACGCGCGACGGCGAGGATCTGCTGCTGCCGCTCCGCTGCGTACACGGGATCCGCCCTCTCGCTCGATGGGAGCACCAGTGTGGTGCTGCACACATCAAAGCAGCACGGTGAACCACATGTAAAGCGATTCGGGCATTTGTTTTACTGTTTTTTTACCTGCTTGTGTTGATTCATGCCCGGTTTGCGCCGCCTTGTCTGGTGGGTCGCCAGCGGCGAGGTCACTTCTCGGCGACGGCGAAGAGTCGCCGGAAGGGCAGGACCACGCCGTGCTCGGTGCGCGGGTAGGCCTCCTGCAGCGCCGCTCCGTAGTCCTCGAGGTAGGCCGCCCGCTCCGACTCGTCGGTGAGCGCCTGGAGCACCGGGCGCAGCCCCGTGCCGGAAACCCAGTCGAGCACCGGGTTGTCGCTGCGGGCCTCCGGGTCGAGGACCTGGAGGTAGGTCGTCTCCCAGACATCGGCCCGTACACCGGCGGAGAGCAGCGTCTCCAAGTAGTCACCGACGTCGTCACTGCGCGGTCGGCGCAGCGCATCGAGGATCGCATCGCTGCGGGGGTGCCTCAGGCCGGCCTCCCTCATGAGCACATGGCTGGGCGCCGAGAAGTTGCCGGGCACCTGCATCGCGAACCAGCCACCCTCCGGCAGCGCGTCCAACCAGGGCGTGATGAGGTCGCGGTGGCCATCGATCCACTGCAGGGCCGCATTGGTGACCAGCACATCAATGGGCGCTCCGATCGACGACGGATCCCACTGCGCGATGTCACCCAGAACCCATTCGACGCGGCCCTCCACATCGAGTTCGCGGGCGGCCACGAGCATGTCCTCGCTCGAGTCGACCCCGACGATGCGGGCGCCCGGCCAGCGCTGCGCGAGGAGGAGCGTCGCCGGGCCGTTGCCACACCCGAGATCGACAACGACCTCGGGCGCATCGGTCCCGATGCGGGCGATGAGGTCGAGGAAGGGTCGCGTCCGTTCGTCGCCAAACCGGGCGTATGCCGTGGGGTCCCATTGCATGGCCATGGCCACCATGGTCGTCGTGGAAATATCTTGATGTCAAGATACTTGATGAGAGTATTCTTGACGCATGCCCACCGCGTCCGGTCGTCCGGATCTCGCCGATCAGCACGATGACGTCGACCAGATCGTCGCGGCCTGGCGGCGTGAACGGCCCGATCTCGACGTGACCCCCTTGGAAGTCCTGTCCCGGATCTCGCGACTGGCCCGCCGATTGGACCTGGCCCGCGGCACCGCCTTCGCCGAGCAGCACCTCGAGGGCTGGGAGTTCGACGTCCTGTCGGCACTGCGTCGCGCAGGCGCGCCCTACCAACTCTCCCCCGGCTCCCTCGTCGCCCAGACCCTCGTCACGAGCGGCACGATGACCAATCGGGTGGACCGCCTGGCGGCCCGCGGCTTCGTCGAGCGCCAGCCTTCGTCCACGGATCGTCGAGGCGTGATCGTCCGGCTCACCCCGCTCGGCCTGCGCAGCGTCGATGCGGCCATGGAAGAACTCCTCGCCCATGAGCATGACATCCTGAGCGGCCTCGATGTCTCGGAGCGCACGGCCCTGACGTCCGCACTGCGACGGATCCTCGGCCCGCTCGAATCCTGACGGGCTGCCGCTCAGCCTCAGCCGGTGATCTCAGCGGCTTCGAGCCACTCGAGTTCGAGGCCCTCTCGCTCGTCGACGATCTCGCGCAACTCACGGTTCAACTCCAGCGCACGCGCGTGATCGGCGGCAGCCTCGGCCATCGCCGCATGGAGGCGTTCCTCACGCTGGGCCAGCCGGGACAGCTGCTTCTCCACGCGGGCCATGACCTTGCGCGCTTCCCGGATCTCCACTTGAGAGTGCACGACTTGCCGGAGATCTGAGCCAAGCACCGGCAAGTCGTGCACTCTCAAGTTGCTGGGGGAAGCGGGTGCCGAAAGTGCTCGGCCGCCGACCCCACTGGCCCGCAACCCGAGGTATTCGTCCACGCCACCGATGAGCTCCCTCACCTTGCCGTCACCCATGAGAGCAACCTGCCGGTCGCAGACCCGCTCGAGCAGATAGCGGTCGTGGGAGACGACGACGAGCGTGCCGGCCCAGCCGTCGAGCACATCTTCCAAGGAGGTGAGGGTCTCGATGTCGAGGTCGTTGGTGGGTTCGTCGAGGAGGAGGACGTTGGGCTCGTCCATGAGGAGGCGCAGGATCTGCAGGCGGCGTCGCTCACCACCGGAGAGGTCGCTCACCCGCGTCTGCTGGCGCGGCCCAGGGAAGCCGAGGCGCTTGGCCAGGCTCGAGGCCGAGACCTCCTTGCCGCCGAGCATCGTGTATTCGCGGACCTCGGCGACGGCATCGATGACCCGGACCCCGGCGAGACGATCGAGCTCGCGGACCTCCTGGGTCAGATGTCCGATCCGAACCGTCACGCCCTCCTTGCGCTTGCCGGAGGAGAGACCGAGCTCGCCGGCAAGGACGCGGAGGAGGGTGGACTTGCCGGAGCCGTTGACGCCGACGATGCCGAGGCGTTCTCCCGGTGCCAGATGCCACGTGACCCGGTCGAGCAACGGCCGCCCACATATGTCGACCGAGGCGTCGTGCAGGTCGATGACGTCCTTGCCGAGCCGTGAGGTCGCGAAGGACATCAACTCGACGTCGTCACGGGGCGCGGGCTCGTCGGCGATCAACTCGTTGGCTGCCTCGATCCGGAACTTCGGCTTCGAGGTCCGCGCCGGAGCGCCGCGCCGCAACCACGCCAACTCCTTGCGGAGGAGGTTGTCGCGCCGCTCGGCGCTCACCCTCGCCATCCGCTCCCGCTCGGCTTTCGCGAGCACGTATGCCGCGTAGCCGCCGTCGAAGCCGTTCACCTGGCCGTCGACAACCTCCCACGTGCGCGTGGCCACCTCGTCGAGGAACCACCGGTCGTGAGTGATGGTCACCAGGGCATGGGTCGGCCGCGCGCGGTGCTCGACCAGATGCCGGGCCAGCCAGGCCACGCCCTCGACATCGAGGTGGTTGGTGGGTTCGTCGAGGAGGAGCACGTCCGGGTCCTCGACGAGGAGTCGCGCCAACGCCAGTCGTCGCCGCTCACCGCCCGACTTCGAACCGACCTCGGACTCCAGCCCTCCGACACCGGCTGCGTCGTCACCTCCGAGCAGCCCGGCCACGACATCGCGGATACGGGGCACGCCCATCCACTCGTGGTCGGCCCGGTCGCCGAGGACGATCGACCGGACGGTGTCGTCGGGCGCAAAGGCATCGGCCTGTCGGAGGAAACCGATCGTCGTGCCACCCGCCGTGGCGACGCGCCCCGACTCCACGGCCCGATCGCCGGCGAGGACCCGCATCAGGGTCGTCTTGCCACCGCCGTTGCGGCCGACGATGCCGATCCGGTCACCACCGCCGACGCCGAGGGAGACACCGTCGAGGACCTGGTCGGTGCCGAGGGCGAGCGAGGCACGCTCGACCGAGATGAGATTGGCCATCGTTGTCGTGGGGCTTCAGTCGACCGGGGCGGGGATGACGTGCGCGCCGTGCACCGGGCCGGATGCCCGTCGCACATCCCCCACAACTCCGGACGCGGTCAGGGCGATGGCGAGGTCGAGCCCGGCTTCCTTGCCCTCGACGAGGAAGGCCACGGTCGGCCCGGATCCGGAGACGATCCCACCGAGTGCGCCGTATTCGACACCAGCAGCCAACACGTCCGCCAAGCCAGGGCGCAGCGAGATGGCGGCCGCCTGGAGGTCGTTGCGCAGATGGGGGGCGAGTTCGCGGGGGTCCCCGGAGCGGAGAGCCGCCATGAGCTCCGGCGAAGGCGAGGGCTCGGCAACGGGACCGTCACCACGCAAGCGATCGCACTCGGCATACACAGCCGGTGTCGAGAGCCCCTGGGAGCCGAGCCCGAAGACCCAATGAAATTTGCCGCGGGCGAGTGCGGGAGCAAGTCGCTCACCCCGGCCACTGCCGACCGCCGTGCCGCCGGAGATGAGGAAGGGCACGTCGCTGCCGATCTCGGCTGCTGCGGACTCGAGTTCGTCCTTGGCCAGGCCAAGACCCCACAGTCGGTCGCACCCGACCAGGGCAGCCGCAGCGTCGGCTGATCCCCCGGCCATGCCGCCGGCGACCGGGATGTCCTTGCGGATGGTGAGGTGCACCGCGGTCTCGATGCCCGCGCGCTCGGCGAGCAACATCGCGGCGCGGACCGCGAGGTTGTCCTTGGTCGCGGGCACGCCCATGGCCAGCGGACCGGTCACGGTGCAGCCGAACTCGTCTGCTTCGGCCACGGTCACGTCGTCGTGCAGGCTCACGGCTTGGAAGACGGTCGACAGCGAGTGATAGCCGTCCTCGCGCAACGGCCCGACGAGCAACTCCAGATTGACCTTGGCCGGCACGCGAACGGTCACGGGCATGGCGTCCGTGTGTGCCGAAGTCATGGCAGCACCCTATGGGGAAGACCGCCAGCGTGCGTCAAGCAGGAAGGACTGACGGTGCTGATGCCGTCGCGGCAGCGCTCGCGATCCGGGCGAAATCCTCGATGCCCAGTCGCTCGCCCCGAAGGGTCGGATCGACGCCGGCAGCCCGGAGGAAGCGCTCGGCCTCGGGGGCCGAGCCGGCCCACGAGGCGAGGGCAGCACGCAGGGTCTTGCGCCGCTGGGCGAAGGCCGCGTCGATGACGGCGAAGACCTGCTCGCGGGTGGCCGTGGCCTCGGGCTCGGGGCGGCGCTGGAAGGACACCAAACCCGAGTCGACATTGGGGACAGGCCAGAAGACCGAGCGGGGCACGAGCCCGGCAAGGCGCACCTCGGCATACCAGGCCGCCTTGGCGCTCGGCACGCCATAGGTCTTGTTGCCCGGCGGCGCCGCGAGCCGCTCGGCCACCTCCAGTTGGACCATGACCAGGATCCGCTCGATGCTCGGGAAGAGCTCGAGGAAGCGCAGGACGACGGGCACCGAGACGTTGTAGGGCAGGTTGGCCACCAGCGCGGTCGGCGGCGGCCTGTCGCCCGCTGAGGCCGCTGCCGCCTCTGACCCCATGACCGCGGCTGGCGGCACCTGGAGGGCGTCGGCCTGCACGACGGTGAGCCGATGCACCAGACCCGGAGCGATCGACGCCACCGTCTCCGGGAGCGCGCTCGCCAGATTGGGGTCGACCTCGATCGCGGTCACGTGCGCCACCGCCGGGAGCAGGGCGAGGGTGAGCGAGCCGAGGCCGGGCCCGATCTCGATGACA
>Ga0073905_10001684_pt1 | contig 11271 bp, 12 predicted proteins | sample KloWWTupernatant_FD_65482 | JGI IMG/M metagenome (GOLD analysis project Ga0073905, IMG submission 65482) | Active sludge microbial communities from Klosterneuburg, Austria, studying microevolution and ecology of nitrifiers - Klosterneuburg... | ecosystem: Engineered > WWTP > Aerobic digester >... | reverse complement strand
GCGGAGAACGTGAAGAAGGCGATGACGCCCACAATCATCAAAATCAGCAAGGTCGGCATCCCCCCAATGTGGTGGCGTCGAGACCTCAGCGCAAGCATGGATAGCAGCATGGAAAGTGGTGGCGCGCAGAAATGGCAATGAAGCTGCTACTCCAGAGCGGCGAACCCCCGCAATTTCCGCTGCCCTAGGGTGGTTGCTGCATCGGTTCGGCGCTCGACGCCGACATCCCGCTCGGCCGAGCGGAGGATGCTGGCCTCAGGATTCCGCTGGACAGCATTTCCCGGCGACGGCACCTGGATCAACGGCAAGCGGATCAACCGCCCGGCGGCGGGCCCAGCTTCAGCGAGAAGTCGATCGCGTGCAGGTGCTTGGTGAGCCCGCCGATCGAGATGCAGTCCACGCCATCCTCCGCGATGCCGCGCAGGGTGGTCATGTCCACCCCGCCGGAGACCTCCAGGGGGATGCGCCCGTGATACGGCGCGCCCTTGGCGATGCGGACCGCTTCGCGGCGTGTGTCGGCATCGAAATCGTCAATGAGGATGCGGGTACAGCCAGTGTCGAGGGCGTCGCGCAGTTGCGCGAGCGTTTCCACTTCGACGATCTGCGGCAGTTCCGGGTGCAGTGCGCGGGCGCGGGCGATCGCCGCGGCGACCGAGCCGAACGCGCGGATGTGGTTTTCCTTGAGCATCACCGCGTCGTACAGCGCCATGCGGTGGTTAGCGCCGCCGCCGACCCGCACCGCGTACTTCTGTGCGATGCGCAGGCCGGGCAGGGTCTTGCGGGTGTCGAGGATCCTGGCGCCGGTGCCGCGCACGGCATCGACATAGTGCGCTGTCACCGTGGCGGTGCCGCTCAAGGTCTGCAGGAAGTTGAGCGAGGCGCGTTCGGCGCTGACCAGCGCGCGACTGCGGCCTTGCAGCGTCGCGATGACGGTGCCCTTGGCGATGCGGTCGCCCTCGCTGCAGCGCCAGTCGATGCGCACGTCGGGATCAAGCGTGCGATGGACGGCATCGAACCACGGCCGGCCAGCGACGACGCACGTTTCCTTGCACAGCAGATAGGCGCTGTCCGGCGCGTCATCCAGCAGCGATGCAGTGGCATCGCCCGGGCCGATGTCCTCGGCGAGCGCAGCGGCGACGTTGGCGGCGATCACGTCGTCCGATGGCGGTGCGAACGGATTGCCGGCGTTCATGCTTTGGGGAAGTCTGCGACCTGTGCGGTGGCGATGCCTTCCTCGGCCAGCAGCACCGGGATGCCATCGTCAATGCGGTACACGGTCTTGCGGTCGCGGGTGACCAGCGCCTCGCGCAGCGGCGTGGCCTGCACGCTGTCGTCGTTGAGATGCACGCCGCCGGTGGCGATCGCGCGGTTCAGTGCGTCCAGCCCTGGGGCTTCCAGCATCGCCAGCGGCATGCGGGTGGCGGGGCAGGCGAGGATGTCGAGCAGCTTGCGGTCCATGCGGTTCCGGGCGACGCGCGCCGATGACGGGTGGGATCGCTAGAATACCGGTTTGGGATCGGGCGTCATGACGCCGGGCATCGACATGACAGGCAATGCGGACGCACCCGATCAAGGCAAGCCACTCGTTGGCATCGTGATGGGCTCGCGCTCCGACTGGGAGACGATGCAGCATGCGGCCCTGCGGCTGGAAGCGCTCGGCGTGGCGCACGAGGTGCGCGTGGTCTCGGCGCATCGCACGCCCGATGTGTTGTTCGACTACGCGGCCAGCGCAGCGTCGCGCGGGCTGCGCGCGATCATCGCCGGTGCCGGCGGCGCGGCGCACCTGCCGGGCATGCTCGCCGCCAAGACCGCGGTGCCGGTGCTGGGCGTGCCGGTGCAGAGCAAGGCGCTCAACGGCATGGATTCGTTGCTGTCGATCGTGCAGATGCCGGCCGGGATCCCGGTGGCGACGTTCGCGATCGGCAACGCCGGTGCGGCCAACGCGGCGCTGTTCGCGGCGGCGATGCTGGCGGCGGAGCATCCGGCGATCGGCGCGGCACTCGATGCCTTCCGCGCGCAGCAGACCGATGACGTCGCCCGCAACGACGATCCGCGCAAGTAAGGCGCACGCATCGATGAAGACGGTCGGCATTCTCGGCGGCGGGCAATTGGCGCGGATGATGGCGTTGTCCGCCGCGCCGCTCGGCTTGCGCTTCCTGGTCCTCGATACCGCCGCCGACGCCTGCGCGGGGCAGTTCGCGCCGATGGTCGTCGGCGATTACACGGATGAAGCCGCGCTGGCCGAATTCGCGTCGAAGATCGACGTGGCCACTTTCGATTTCGAGAACGTGCCCGCGGCATCCGCGCAGTGGCTGGCCGGCCGTGTGCCGGTGTTCCCCAGCCCGCGCGCATTGGCAGTGGCGCAAGACCGGTTGGCCGAGAAAACCCTGTTCCGCGAACTCGGCATCCCGGTGCCGGACTACGCCGACATCGACTCCCGCGCGGCGCTCGATGACGCGGTGGCGCGTCTGGGTACGCCCTGCATCCTGAAGACGCGGCGCCTCGGCTACGACGGCAAGGGCCAGTTCCGGATCAAGTCGGCGGCCGATGTCGACGCCGCGTGGGACGCGCTGGGTGCACAAGCCGGCATGGTCGGGCTGATCCTCGAAAGCTTCGTCGCCTTCGAGCGCGAGATGAGCGTGGTCGCGGTGCGCGGCCAGGACGGCGAGTTCCGTGCGTGGCCACTGACCGAGAACTGGCATGTCGATGGCGTGCTGTCGGCCAGCCTGGCGCCGGCGCACGTGGATGCCGCGATGCAGGCCGTCGCGTTGTCGCATGCGCGCGCGCTCGCCGAGGCGTTGGATTACGTCGGCGTGTTCGCGTTGGAGCTGTTCTGCCGCGACGGCGAACTGCTGGCCAACGAACTGGCACCGCGGGTGCACAACTCCGGCCACTGGACCATCGAAGGCAGCGAGACCAGCCAGTTCCACAACCACCTGCGCGCCGTGCTCGGCCTGCCGTTGGGTGATACCCGCATGCTTGGTGTCGCCTGCATGCTCAACTGGATCGGCACGATGCCTGACGCAAAGGCGGTGCTGGGGGAAGCCGGCGGCCACTGGCATGACTACGGCAAGCAACCACGTGAAGGGCGCAAGGTCGGCCATGCCACGTTGCGTGCGGAAGGCATGGGGGAACTTGCGGAGGCCTTGGCCCGCGTGGGGGCGGCACTTGGGCGCGAAGCACAGGTGTCCCCGGTGATCGCCAGGCTCCTGTAGGAGCGGCGTCAGCCGCGACCGGGGCAATCGCGAAGAGTGGTCGCGGCTGACGCCGCTCCTGCGAGAACCGGCCGCTTCGCATGCGGCAAACAAACGGCCGGATCGCTCCGGCCGTTTGTTTGTCCACGAATGCGCCGGGGATTACTTCATGTTGCTGGCGACGAAGTCCCAGTTCACCAGGTTCCAGAACGCGTCGAGGTACTTCGGGCGCGCGTTGCGGTAATCGATGTAGTAGGCGTGTTCCCACACGTCGCAGGTCAGCAGCGGGGTGTCTTCGCCGGTCAGCGGGGTCGCTGCGTTGGAGGTGCTGGCCAGCGCCAGCGAGCCATCCTTGCGCTGCACCAGCCAGCCCCAGCCGGAGCCGAAGGTCTTGATCGAGGTGTCGGTGAACTGTTCCTTGAACTTCGCGAAGTCGCCGAACGCGGCGTTGATCGCCTCGGCCAATTTGCCAGTCGGTTCGCCGCCGCCGGCCGGCTTCAGGCAGTTCCAGTAGAAGGTGTGGTTCCACACCTGCGCGGCGTTGTTGAACATGCCGCCCTGCGACTTGCGGATGATCTCCTCCAGCGACAGGTCGGCAAACTCGGTGCCGACGATCATGTTGTTGAGGTTGGTCACGTAGGCTTGGTGGTGCTTGCCGTAGTGGAAGTCGATGGTTTCGCCGGAGATGTGAGGCTCCAGGGCGGTGCGGTCGTAGGGCAGGGCTGGCAGTTCGATGGCCATGGCGGGCTCCTGGGATGTCGGGGAGGGTGCGGCCGGGGCCGCGCGAAGACTTACAATAGCGAGCGATCATTCTATCCCCACCGCCCGTCATCGCATCGTCAACCATGCGGGCTGCACTGTTGCAGGAGCAAACGCCATGTCTTCCGTCGAAGACCGCATCCGATCCGAGATCGAAGGCCATCCCATCGTCCTTTTCATGAAGGGCACCCCACAATTCCCGATGTGCGGCTTTTCCAGTCGCTCCGTGCAGGCACTGAAAGCCGCCGGCGCGCAGCTGCATACGGTGAACGTGCTGGAGGAGCCGGAGATCCGCGCCAACCTGCCGCGTTTCTCGGATTGGCCGACGTTCCCGCAGCTCTTCATCAACGGTGAACTGATCGGTGGCTGCGACATCACCGTCGAGCTGTCCGAATCCGGCGAACTCGCCCGGATGGTCGCGGACGCGCAGAAGGCGTGAGCGGGGCGAGGGCGCTCGAAGGCCAGGCGTTGGACGGGCGCGTCATCCTGGTGGTCGGTGCTGCCGGCGGCCTCGGCTCGGCCGCGTCCGTGGCCTGCGCGCAGGCCGGCGCGACCGTCGTGCTGCTGGGCCGCAAGGTCGCGCCGCTCAACCGGGTGTACGACGCGGCAAAGGCGGTCGGCCCGGAGCCGCTGCTGTATCCACTGGACCTGGTGGGCGCGGTGCCGGACGACTACGACGAGCTCGTGCAACGCATCGACGCCGAACTGGGCCGGCTGGATGGCGTGCTGCACTGCGCTGCCGAGTTCAAGGGCCTGACCCCGTTGCTGCACACCGATCCCGCCGACTTCGCCCGCGCCATCCATGTCGACCTGACCGCGCGCTGGTGGCTCACGCAAGCCTGCCTGCCGTTGCTTGCCAAGTCCGATGCCGGCGCGGTGGTGTTCGCCATCGATGATCCTGCCCGCAGCGGTAGCGCCTTCTGGGGCGGTTACGGCCTCGCGCAGCCGGCGCAGGCCGCGCTGGTGTCGATGCTGCAGGCCGAGCTTGGCGAACATGGCACACGCATCAGCGGTTTCCGCCCGGGGCCGATGCGCACCGCACTACGCGGCCGCGCCTACCAGCCGAATGGCGACGCCGAGGCGCGCCCGGCCAGCGACCACGCCGCGGCCTGCGTTGCCCTCTTGTCAGCCGCCGGCGCCCCGCTACGCGGCCGCATCGTCGACGCCAACTGGTCGCCATGACCATCGCATCGGCCGCGCTGCTGCTGTTCCTGATCCTGGATCCGCTGGGCAACATCCCGGTGTTCCTGGGTCTGCTCAAGGAGCTGCCGCCCGCACGCCAGCGGCGGGTGCTGGCGCGTGAACTGCTGATCGCACTGGCCGTGTTGATGCTGTTCCTGTGGGGCGGCCAGTACGCGCTGGAAGTGATGCACCTGCGCCAGGAATCGGTCTCGATCGCCGGCGGCATCGTCCTGTTTCTGATCGGCCTGCGAATGATCTTCCCGCCCGCCGACGGGATCATGGGCGAACTGCCCGACGGCGAGCCGTTCATCGTGCCGATTGCCATCCCGATGATCGCCGGGCCGTCCGGTATGGCCGCGGTGATGCTGCTGGGCAGCCAGGAGCCGGGACGGATGGGCGACTGGATGCTGGCCCTGGTCATTGCCTGGGTGGCGACCGCAGTGATCCTGTTCTCCGCCACCTACCTCAAGAAGTGGCTAGGGGTGCGTGTATTGACCGCGATCGAGCGTCTGATGGGCATGGTCATCGTGGCGATCTCGGTGCAGATGCTGCTGGATGGCATCACCAGCTACCTCCGTGCAGGAAGCTGAACAGGGGCAAGGACTTAGCGACGTGACAGGCGTCCCGTCCCTGTCATGAAGCCGTCATCGAATCCGCCTACCGTGTTAAACTTTAGTGAACCCGTGCGTTCCAGTATGGGTTACAGGGTGTCCACCAAGTATTCGCCGACAACCGTCGCAAGACGGACGTGTCGGCCCGAGCCGTTCTCCGTCCGTCGTCTTTATCCATGTTCATCGAGGTCATCACCATGAATCACCCGAATCGCGTCCGGCTGTCGAAGCTGTCGCTTGGCCTGCTGCTCGCACTCGCTGCGGCTCCCGTGTTCGCCCAGAGCACCTCCGCCGGTGTCGGCGGCCAGGTGGTCGGTGCCGACGGCCAGCCGGTCGCCGGTGCTGAAGTCACCATCACCCACGCAGAGTCCGGCACGGTAAGCCGCGCGATCTCCGACGCGAATGGCCGCTACAACGCACGCGGCCTGCGCGTGGGTGGTCCGTACACGATCGTCATCAACAAGGCCGGTGCGGGCAGCGACAGCGAAGAGAACGTTTACCTGAGCCTGAACCAGATCGCCACGATCAATGCCCAGCTCAACAACAGCGTGACCACGCTCGGTACCGTGCAGGCCGTCGCCACGGCCGGCACCACGGTCTTCTCCACCAGCAAGATGGGCGCCGGCACGAGCGTGGATCAGCAGGCGATCGAATCGCTGCCCTCGATCGGCGGCAACATCCAGGATTTCATGCGTCTCGACCCGCGCGTGGCTTTCGTGGATCGCGCTTCCGGCACCATTTCGGCTGGCGGCCAGAACCCGCGCTACAACTCGATTTCGATCGACGGCGTCTCCGCCAGCGACACCTTCGGTCTGGAAGGCAACAACATGACCACGCGCCGCCAGCCGGTGTCGATGGAAGCGATCGAAGCGATCGACATCAAGTTGTCCAGCTATGACGTCAGCACCCCCTCCGCGAGCGGTGCCACGGTGAATGCCGTCACCAAGTCCGGCACCAACGAGTTCCACGGCTCGGTCTACGGCACGATGCGCGATGGAGAGTGGTTCGGCAACAATCCGGTCGGCGCGAAGTTCAACGGCTTCGACAAGGAACAGACGTACGGCTTCACGCTGGGTGGCCCGCTGGTGAAGGATCGCGTGTTCTTCTTCGCCAACTACGAGAAGTTCGAACAGACCGCGCCGGGCGTGGATCTGGCCACCACGGCACTTGGCAAGAACAACGCCGTCATCAAGCAGACCGACATCACGCGTGCGCAGAGCATCGCCTCTGGTTATGGTTTCGATGCCGGTGGCCTGGAAAGCAACGCCAACACGGATCTGGAAGAGTACGCGCTGAAGCTGGACTGGAACATCAGTGACAATCATCGCGCCAACTTCCGTTACAGCAACCTCGAGCAGAACAAGCTGCGCGTGCAGGGCATGGGCACTGGCTCGATCTCGCTGAGCTCGTACTGGTACACCCATCAGAAGTCGGTTGAAAGCTATGTCGGTCAATTGTTCAGTGACTGGACCGAGAACTTCAGCACCGAATTCAAGGTTTCGTACCGCGACTACAAGGCGCTGCGCGTCACCGACAGCACTGCGCCCAGCATCCGCATCTTCTTCGGTGGCACCGAGGCCGCGCCGAGTGGCGACTCGATCTACCTGGGCACCGAAGCGAATACCCACGGCAACAGCCTGATGACGGAAACCTGGGACGCGTACGCCTCCGGTACGCTGACGTTGGGTGACCATGACGTCAAGTTCGGCGCCAACTACAGCGACAACAAGATCTACAACTATTTCGGCGCGAATTCCTGGGGCACGTATGTGTTCTACGGGCTGGACAACTTTGCATCGGGCAAGTGGAGCAGTTACAACCTCAGCTCGGAAACCTCACCGGGCTCGATCGCGGTCAACTACAACAGCAAGAACCTGGGCCTGTTCGTGCAGGACACGTGGTACGTCAACAGCAACCTGACCCTGACCATGGGCCTGCGCGCCGACAAGTCCACCGCGTCCCCGTCGCCCCAGTACAACGCTCCAGCCTCGACCTACTTCGGTTACAACAACAGTGAAGTGTTCGGTGGCGGCTTCCTGATCCAGCCGCGCCTCGGCTTCAACTATGCGTTCAACAACGAGAAGCAGATGCAGCTGCGTGGTGGCATCGGCCTGTTCCAGGGCGAAGCACCGCAGGTGTGGATCGGCAACAGCTTCAACACCACCGGCTTCAACTACACCTCGTACAGCTTCAACAGCTACAACCCGCTCTTCCCGTTCAACCCCGATGGCCTGAACCAGACGGTTCCGGCGGGTGGTGGCAGTTCGGGCGCGCAGAACGTGAACTTTGTCGGCAACGATTTCGAATTGCCGTCGATCTGGAAGGCGAACCTCGGCTTCGATACCGAGACCGGCTGGATGGACACGGTGTTCTCGGCCGAGGTCTCGCTGACCAAGGTCAACAATGGCCTGTACTACAACAGCCTGAACATCGGCAAGGTCAATGCCCCGGGGCAGGATCCGAGTCCGGAATTCATCGGTCAGGACGGTCGCGAAATTTTTTACAACCCCAGCAAGCGTGGTGCGTGGGCCTCGGGCGATGCGCGCTTCGGTCGCAATAAGGCCTACAACAATGTTTATCTGATCGACAACACAGGGAAGGGCCAGACCGAGCAGCTCACGGTGACGTTGAGCCGTCCCTGGAGCCGCGACAGCGACTGGTCGTGGAGTCTCGGTTACACCTATACCCATGCGACGGAAGTGGGTCCGCTGACCAGCTCGACTGCGGGCTCGGGCTACAACTACCAGTACGCGCTGAACGCCAATGACGATATCGCCTCGACAGGCCGCTACCAGATCAAGGATCGGTTCACGGGCAGCCTGAACTGGAAGCACGCGTTCTTCGGCGACTACGAGACCAGTGTCGGTCTGGTATACGAAGGCCGTAGCGGCCGTCCGTTCAGCTACCTGTTCGTGAACGATGCCAATGGCGACTCCCGCGCTCCCAATGACCTGTTCTACGTTCCGACCGGTCCGGGCGATGTGCTGTTCGGTTCATTCAGCGGTACCAACTTCGTGCCGGATGCCGCAATGGAAACGGCGTTCTTCACCTGGCTGGCGGGCAATGACGATCTCAATCGGATCCGTGGCACGGTTGCCGGTGCGAATGCATTCCGTGCGGACTGGGTGAACTCGTTCGATCTGCGCCTCAGTCAGGAGCTGCCAGGCTTCTTCAAGAACCACAAGTCGGAGATCTGGCTGGATATCCAGAACGTCGGCAACATGCTCAACAAGGAGTGGGGCCAGGTCTGGGATTACGGCTTCAATGCCAACTCGCGCGTGGCAACGCTCACCGGTGTGCATAACGGCAAGTATGTGTACAACTACCGTTTCGCCGACGAGCCGAGCATCGCCAACGGCGACTCGGATGGCTTCGACCAGGGCATCTCGCAGTGGTCGGTGCAGCTGGGTTTCAAGTACAAGTTCTGATCCACGCAACTGCATGACGCAACATCGAAACGGCCGGGGCAACCCGGCCGTTTTCGTTTGTGGCGTATGCTGGCCGCGTCCGGCAAACGGGATGCCCCCATGACCGAAAAGAAGCTCGACCCACGCGTCTCCGAATTCGACACCGAAGAGCAGGCGGAAAGCTATGACCGCTGGTTTCGGGCCAAGGTCGAAGCTGCGATGAAAAGCGAACGTCCGCGCATTCCGCACGATGAGGCAATGGCCCGGGTGCGGGCGACGATCGAGCGGGTTGCCGCAAGCCGCAAGAAATCCGCCTGATGCTTCCGGTCATCTGGTCGTCCGAGGCGCTCGACGATCTCGACGGCATCGCTGCGTTCATCACGGAGTCGAACCCGGCGGCTGCAGCGGCTTTGGTCGTGCGGATCGAAGATGTCACCGAGCCGCTTTCGCTTTTTCCGTACATGGGCAGACCGGGGCGGGTACACGGCACACGCGAATTGTTTCCGCATCCGAACTATTGCCTGATCTATGAAGTGAAGGCGGCATGCATTGAAGTCACTGGCGTGGCACATGTCCGCCGCGAATACCCCTGATCCTCTGGAATGACGGACTGCTGCGATAGACTCGCAGCCATGACCGATATCAATCACATGCCGCAGGGCGCGGCCGTACAAATCCCCGTCTCCACCCTCCCCACCGTCGATGCGCAGATCTACCCGAAGGGTGGCCTGGACATCCTCTCCCGCGAGGAGGTCGCGCGCCTGCGTGATGCCTCCGGCGGCATGCACGACCTGCTGCGCCGTTGCGCACTGGCAGTGCTGACCAGCGGCAGCGCTTCGGACGATCCGCGCGCCGCGCAGGAGCTGTACCCCGACTTCGACATCCAGGTGAACCAGCAGGATCGCGGCATGCGCATCGACCTGCGCAATGCGCCGGCGATGGCGTTCGTGGACGGGCAGATCATCCGCGGCGTGGCCGAGCTGCTGTTCGCGGTGGTGCGCGATCTGGCCTACACCGCGATCGAACTGGGCCCGGACAATCAGGCCGACCTGGAGAGCACGGCGGGCATCACCGACGTGGTGTTCCGGCTGCTGCGCAACGCGCGCGTGCTGCATCCCACCGATCCCAATCTGGTGGTGTGCTGGGGCGGCCACTCGATCGGCCGCGAGGAATACGTCTACACCAAGGAAGTCGGCTACGAACTCGGCCTGCGTGGGTTGGACATCTGCACCGGCTGCGGACCGGGCGCGATGAAAGGACCGATGAAGGGCGCGACGATTGCACATGCCAAGCAGCGTCGCCGGCGCACGCGCTACATCGGGATCACCGAGCCGGGGATCATCGCCGCGGAGTCGCCCAACCCGATCGTCAACCACTTGGTGATCATGCCGGACATCGAGAAGCGCCTGGAGGCCTTCGTGCGCATGGCCCACGGCATCATCGTGTTCCCGGGTGGCGTGGGCACCGCAGAGGAAATCCTGTACCTGCTCGGCATCCTGCTGCGCGAGGAAAACCAGGGCCGCCGCTTCCCGGTGATCCTGACCGGTCCGACCGGTGCCGCGCCGTACTTCGAGCAGATCGACCGCTTCATCCGCCTGACCCTGGGCGATGCTGCCGCCGAGCTCTACGAGATCGTCGTCGCCGATCCGGCCACGGTCGCGCAGCACATGGCCTCCGGCATCCGCAAGGTGCGCGAGCAACGCGTCGCCCAGAAGGATTCGTTCTTCTTCAACTGGGCGATGCACGTGCCGCTGGCGTTCCAGCAGCCGTTCGCGCCCACCCATGAAGCGATGGCCGCGCTCGACCTGCACCACGGCCGCAAGCCGCACGAACTCGCCGCCGACCTGCGTCGCGCGTTCTCCGGCATCGTTGCCGGCAACGTGAAGGAAGACGGCCTGCGCCGGATCGAGGCCTACGGCCCGTTCGAAATCCATGGCGACCCGGACATCATGCAGGCGCTGGACGCACTGCTGCGTGCCTTCGTCGAACAGCGGCGGATGAAGATCGCCGGCGACTACAAGCCGTGTTACCGGGTGGTGACCTAAATCCAGGCCGCACAAAGCAACCGACCGCCTTGGCTCTGTGGGAGCGGACCAGGCCGCGACGCCTTTGCCGTGG
>Ga0073905_10001676_pt1 | contig 11300 bp, 8 predicted proteins | sample KloWWTupernatant_FD_65482 | JGI IMG/M metagenome (GOLD analysis project Ga0073905, IMG submission 65482) | Active sludge microbial communities from Klosterneuburg, Austria, studying microevolution and ecology of nitrifiers - Klosterneuburg... | ecosystem: Engineered > WWTP > Aerobic digester >... | reverse complement strand
CATGTGTAACGTGCCGCCAAAATCGCCAGCAGCCAAGTCGCCAAGGGTGGATTTCTTGCTGGGCTGGCAGATGATTTCGACGTCGAATTGCGCGTTCTGACCAGCGAAGGAATACGCACGAGTCGCGCTCACCTTCTTGCCGTCAATGCCCGAATTGGACTCGCTCAACTTCCACTCGCGTGACGAAACTGCGGATGTGGCTTTGTCGGTCCAGCTTTTCCCGCCACCTTCCCCTGCCTGTTGCGTGCAGCCCGCTACTATGACGACAAGCCCCGCCGCAATCATCTCTCGCACCATGGGTTCCCTCCGTTTCATCGACATGGCGACTGCTCGTAGTCAAGTTCTTTAATGCCGCGCTCCGCATGCAGCTTGGTTGCTGTCTCGCTCGGCGAATCGAATCCGCCATCTCGCAGCCGCTTTCTGATATCCCGCTTCCATGCCGCAGCGGAGCGCGAATCAGTAGCTGCCAGCGCATTCGCATAGCGCTCTTCCAGTCGATGAAAGGCTGCGATGTCGCGCAAGGCTCGCGCCAACCTGCGTTTGTTCCTAATGGCCTCGCGCTGGTCGATGGCCGCCTTGTAGGTAATCCAGCCGGTAATAAGGCTGCCCAGCACGGCGCTCAGGCCGCTTGCCGTGGCCAATACAATCGAATCGTCCATCGATGCCCCCTGCAATCTGCGGCTTGCGGCTCTTTCAAGCAGGGTGCTGGAACTTTGCAGGGCTTCACATAAGAATTTTTCCAGTCGCCCTGTGGTGCCTGGCAGGGTTTATGCGCGTTCGCACAGCACGAACGCCACGATCAGACGCGTCCCACTCGCATCACTCACCAAGCGCATCCGACCACCCAGCACCAGCACTCGATCACGGATGCCTTGCAGGCCGATACCGGGCCTATACGGGTGCTTCGACGCCATCGCTATGCCCTTGCCGTCATCGACGAGGGACAGCCCGATGCTGATGCAGCCACGGATGCGCCTTGCCCGCAACAGGACCTCGATGCGGGAGGCATCGGCATGGCGCACGGCGTTGGTCGCGGCTTCCTGCACGATGCGGTAGATCGCGGTCTGGGTGTCATTGCCGAGGCGGTCGAGCAGGTTGTCGTCGTCTTCGATGCGGATTCGGTACGCCAGCCCAGCGCTTTCCGCCAGTTCGCGTATCGCGCCGCCCTGCAGCGCGCTGGCCAGCCCGAACTCGTCCAGTCCAGCGGGACGCAGGCTGGCCATCAGCCCGGATACCGATTGCCGCATGTGGGTGATGATGTCCCACGCTGGTGCGAACTGGCCGCTTGCACCGGCTTCGCGTTCGGCCAGCTTCAAGCGGGTCTGCAGTGCAGTGAGGTTCTGCCCGAGTTCGTCGTGCAGTTCCGAGGTGATCCAGCGGCGCACGTCCTCGGACAGGCCAAGGTTGCGGCGGGCGGCTTCACGCAGATCCTCGGAGGCCCTGTCCAATCGGCTGTTGGCGAGCTCCAGGACCCTGTTTCGCGCGCTTAGCTCATCCACCGAAGCACCCAACAACAGGCTGGCGACACCCACCACGACCAGGAACAACTGAACTTGGGTGGCCATGGCGATATTGCCTGAAGCGATGCTGGCGGTCGCCACGGCGAGACTGGCGATCGGGAAGGACACCGCAACACCGCGCCAGCCACTTCGCAGAGCAAAGTACAGCACTGGCAACGCGCACAGCGACGTTGCAAAGAAATAGACATGCTGTGGCGAATTCAGGATCACCACACCGTAAAGCAGCATGGATGGCAGCAGGATGCAGGCAGCGTCGAACCGCCATCGCTGAACGGTCTCGCGGGCCGGGCGGTAGAGCAGCAGCATCAATCCCAACGGAACCAGCAACAGCATGCCGTTGACGTCGCCCAGGATCAGTTGCAGGAAAATTTGCAGGGTCGTGAGCGTTTCCGCGTCCTCGAACGGACGCCATGCATTGAAGACGGCATTGCCGAGCGCAGAGGCGAATATTGCGCCCAGCAGATGCTGCATCGATCTGGCGTTGTCACTCAGCAATGGCGAAGCGGCGCGCAACAACAGCCAAGGACCTGACATCAATCCGGCCATTCGCGCGAGAGTGAACAGTGTCATCAGCCCGTCGTGCCCGGTGAACATTTGCAGGCCGTTGGGCAGGTAGATGGCCCACTCGCCCAGGAGCAGCCAGGGCCAGAGGCGCTTGGGCGTGAACAGCAGGAACAAGAAGCGCCAGCCTGCGGGCGGGTGCCAGTACAAGGTGGCGGACAGGACCAGCAGGAAGTGACCGGCCAGATAGACCGCCACGATGAGGAATGATCCTGCCCAGCCAGTCTTGATTCGCTCCATCCGCCGCATGTTAACGGGCTGGGCGGGTGCCCCAATGGCTGGAAAAATTCCAGTTGGCCCGCGTCGTCACGCTGCTACCCTGCATCGATGATCCGTATCGTCATGGCCGACGACCATGCAATCGTCCGCGCAGGTTTTCGCGCCCTCATCGAGCAGGAAGCCGATCTCGAGATCGTGGCCGAGTGTGGCGGTATTCCGGAGGCCCGCATCGCGGTGCAGATGGCGCATCCGGATGTGCTGGTACTGGACCTGTCGTTGCCCGGTGGCGGCCTGGCGCTGGTGCCTGAAATGCGCGAAGCGTTGCCGGGCATGGCGATCCTGGTGCTCAGCATGCACGACCGCGAGCCATGGATTTCCGAGGCGTTGCGGCGCGGCGTGACTGGCTACGTGACCAAGGGCGCGGCATCCGACGAACTGGTGGCCGCGCTGCGTGCCGTTGCCGCAGGCCAGCCCTATCTCAGCAGCGACCTGCAGCAGCCTGTAGCGCCGCGAGCTGGGTTGGAGGCGTTGAGCGAGCGCGAGCAGGAAGTGTTCCTGCGCCTGGCGCGCGGGGAAACCCCCAAGCAGGCGGCGATCGACATGGGCATCAGCGACAAGACGGTGTACCTGCACCGCGCCTCGGTGCGCGCCAAGCTCGGCGTCAACAACGACCTGGCCTTGCACAAGCTGGCGCTGGAACGGGGCTTGCTGGGCTAGCCTGCGGCTTTGGGATCCCCGCTGCGCGACGCCACCAGAGCGTTGGCGGTCATGTCGGCGGTGACGTTGCCGACGGTGGCCAGCACGTCCGGGATCGCGTCCACCGCCATCAGCACCGGCAGCGGGGCGATCGGCAGGCCCATCGCCTGGGTCACCGGCAGGTTGGTGGCGATGAAGATCGCCTGCCCGGGCAGCCCGACCGAACCCATGCTGACCAGCACCGACAGGGCGACGCCAGTGGCCAGTTGCGCGGTGGTCAGGTCGATGCCCATCGCCCAGGCGATGAAGCTGGCGCTGGCGAGGTACTGGATCGGCGAGGTGATGCGGAACAGCGAGACCGCCATCGGCAGCACCAGCCCCGACACCGATTGCGGGAAGCCGAGCCGGCGGTCCGAGCTCTCCAGCATCGCCGGCAAGGTGGCCAGCGAGGACTGCGTGCTGGCGGCGACCGCCTGCACCGGCGCGATGCCGGCCAGGAAATGCCCCAGCCGCTGGCGCCCGGCGGTGGCGGCGATGGCGATCAGCAGCACGATCGCCAGCAGGTACAGCGCGCACTCCAGCAGGATGTAGATGCCCAGCGCCTGCAGCATGCCCAGCCCGGCGCGCGCGGTGAGTGCCAGCACCAGCGCGAAGATCCCCACCGGCGCCACCCACAGCACCCAGCGCACGATCACGATCATCGCGTCGCTGATCGACTTGAAGAAGTCGACCACCTGGGTGCGCCTGGCTTCCTCGATGCGGGTCAGGGCGAAGCCGAAGAACAGCGCGAAGGTCACCAGCGGCAGCATCGCGCCGGCGGCCGCGGCGGCCACGGCGTTGCTGGGCACGATCGCGGTCAGTGCGTTGGCCCAGCCGCCGGTGGTCTGCGGCAATTCGGCTTCATGGCCGCGCAACGCGGCGGCGACCGCCGGATCCGGCTGCAGCAGCGACAGCGCCATCGGCGCCAGCACCGCGGTCATGGTCGCGGCGCCGGCCAGCAGCACCAGGAAGATGATGATCGCGCGGCGGGCGACGCGCCCGGAGTGGGCGGCGTCGGATGCATGGTTGACGCCGACGATCACCAGCGACAGCACCAGCGGCACCACGGTCATCTGCAGCGCATTGATCCACAGCTTGCCGAACGGTTCGACGATGCCGGCGACGGTGGCGGCCAGCGCTGGATCGGTCCATGCCAGCAGCATGCCGATCACGATGCCGGCGACCAGGCCGGTGAGGACGCGTGCGGTGGCGCTCATCGCGCCGGCTCCGCGTCCGCGATCGCCGGCAGGTTCCATGCCGTGCGCAATTGCGCGTACTGCGCCAGCGGCAATTCCACGAACACCGGTTGCCTGCGGGCGTCCAGCCAGGCCAGCAACGGCGCCATGCTGCCGGGCGCCATCGCGGTGCAACCGGCGGTGGCCTCGCCCGGTGCCTTCCACAGGTGGGCGAAGATGCAGCTGCCGCCGTTCGCCACCGCGCCCTCGGCGTTGTGTTCGATCACGAAGCCCTCGCGATAGCGCTGGTCGCCATCGGCGTGGATGTCGCGGCGCATCGGCTCGCTGGATTTGTCGAGGTGCGGCGCCTTGACCAGGCTGCGGTCGATGATGCGGTTGTAATAGGACGATTCGGGCACGTCGATGCACCAGTCGTTGCTGCCCATGCCCTTGTAGGCAAGGCCGGTGGTTGCGCTGGGTGCGTAGCCGAACGCGGTGCCGATCGCGAACACGCCGGCGGGCGCCTTGCCGTCGCCCTCGCGCTTGACCGGGCCATCGTTGCGCGCCGCATGCAGGCCGATGCCCCAGGCGGTGCCGGTGCGGCCCACGGTGATGTCGAACGGCCCACCGACCTGGCGCCAGCGGGTGCCTTCGCGCTGGTAGTAGCGCAGGGTGCCGGTCGTGGCATCCCAGTCGGCGGTGGTGACCAGCACCAGTTGCCCGGCGCCTGCCCAGCGCGCGGCTTCAGCCCCCGCGGGTTGGCGATGCGCGCAGGCGGTGGCCAGGACCAGCGACAGCAGCAGGGGGGCGGTCCGGCGAATCGTCATGCGGGCGTTCCGGGTGGGGAAGGTGGATCGTAGTGGAAAGCCGGCAAGACCGGTCACGACTCAAGCAGCGGCTGGATGCGGACCAGGTTGTCCTGCAGGCGCGCGCGGCGGCCGGCGTCGGCTTCGCACAGGCGGATGTAGACGCGGTCGAGCAGGTGCTGCAGCGCGGAGTGGTAGAGCAGGGGTTCGACGTGCGGGCGTTCGTCGTGGGCGGAGACCAGCAGGGGGATGTCCGCGTGCGCGCGCAGCGCATTCGAGTTGTGGCGGGTGATGGTGACCACCTTGCCGTGCTGGTGGGCGCGGAAATGCCGGCTCAGCTGGCACAGCGCCGGTTGCATGCCATGCTCGGAGAACACCAGCAGCACGTCGCCGGGCACTGCCGCGGACAGGCTGGCGGTCATGTGCGCCGGGTCGAGGTTGTGCACGGTCAGGATACCCAGCAACGACAGCCGCAGCGCGAATGCGCGCGCATGGATGTCGTCCTCGCCCAGGCCGATGATGAACACCGCGCGCGCGCCGCCGATCGCCGTGGCCGCCGCGTCCAGCGCCTCGGGCGGGTTGATCAGGCGGGTGGCTTGCTCCGCTTCCGACTTGCGCTGCCACAGGCCCGCCGCGGGCCGCGGGAGCTCGCCCGCATGCGCGTGGGCCAGCGCGTCTGCGGTGCCGCTGTCCGCGCGCACCACCGCCTCGTTGATCGACAGCTTGAGGTCGGGATAGCCGCGGAAGCCCTGCTTCTGGCAGAACTTGACCACGCTGGACTGGCTGATCCCGAGCGCGTCCGCCAGCTGCTGCGAGGAGTAGTCGCGCAGCAGGTGCGCGTTCTCCAGCACGAAGTCGGCGATCCGGCGCTCGATCGCCGACATCCGGTCGCGCTCGGAACGGATCCTGACCAGCGCCGTCATCGTGCGTGCCTCAGGCGGCCCGGTCCGCGATCGGCACCAGGCCCTCGATCGCGCGGATGCCCAGCCCCGGCGCATCGGTCACGGTGATCTCCGACTCGTTGAAGATCACGCCCCCGGCCACCGGGTCGTGGCGGCACAGCGAAGGACCATCGAGGTCGACCTTGCTGATCACGTCGGACTTCGCCACCGCCAGGTGCACCGCGGCGGCCACGCCGATGCTGGACTCGAGCATGCAGCCGATCATGCAGTCCACGCCGTACAGGCCGCAGATGTCGGCGATCTTCACCGCGTTGGAGATGCCGCCGGTCTTCATCAGCTTGATGTTGACGATGTCGGCGGCGCGCATGCGGATCAGTTCGATCACCTCGCGCGGGCCGAACACGCTCTCGTCGGCCATCACCGGCGTGTGCACGCGTTCGGTCACGTAGCGCAGGCCGGCCAGGTCGTGCGCCTTCACCGGCTGTTCGACCAGTTCCAGCTTCACCCCGGCGTCCTCCAGCGTCTGCAACGCAAACACGGCCTGTTTCGGGGTCCAGCCCTGGTTGGCGTCCAGCCGCAGCAGGGCGCGGCCCTCGACCGCGGCATGGATCGCCCGGGTGCGCTCGATATCGACCCCGATGTCCTTGCCGACCTTGATCTTGAGCGACTCGAAGCCGCGTTCGACCGCGGCCAGCGAGTCCGCCACCATCTTGTCGATGTAGTCCACGCTGATGGTGATGTCGGTGGTGATCGCCGGTTCGCCGCCGCCCAGCAACTGGTAGAGCGGTGCGCCGTACAGCTGGCCCCACAGGTCGTGCACCGCGATCTCGACCGCGGCCTTGGCGCTGGTGTTCTTTTCCAGCGCGCCCTGCACCAGGTGGGTGACCCGGTTGAGGTTGGCGATCTCCTCGCCGAGCAGGCGCGGGGCGATGTAATGGCGCACCGCCTCAACGATGGAGCCGTGGGTATCGCCGGTGATCACCGCGGTCGCCGGGGCGCTGCCGTAGCCGACGTGGCCGCTGTCGGTATGCACCATCACCACCACGTCCTCGACCTGCTCGACGGTGCGCAGCGCGGTCTTGAACGGCGTCTTCAGCGGCACGCGCAGCATGCCGAAGCGGATTTCGGTGATCTTCATGGGGGTGTCCTCATTGCGGCGCTGCCACCCTGACGATGTTGGTGATGCGGTCCACGTAATCGTGCCCGGCGCCGAAGCGCAGCGGCAGCAGCGGCGTCACCGATACGCCGTTGAGGCGCAGCGAGCGGGGTTCGCCGTCGGCACCGAGGATGGTGCCGCCGTTGGTGTCGTGGATCACGTAGGGCATGCCGTCGATGCGACCGAGGAACATCATCACGTGCCCGGGGATGTAGATCAGGTCGCCCACGTCCAGCGCATCGACCGCGGCCATGCGCTTTTCGCGCGAATCACCGGGTTCGAAGCGGGTGCGCGCGAACACCGGGCTGACTGCCTGGTCGCTGGTGTTGCGCGGCAGCTGCACGCCCATGCTGCGGTAGACCTCGGACACGAAGCCGCTGCAGTCGCGGCCGTTGTAGGCATGGCCCCAGCCATAGCGCTCGCCAAGGAACCTGAATGCCTGGCGGATGAGATTCGCGCGGGTCAGCGGCAGGACGTCGGCGGCGCTGTCGGAATTGCGTTGCAGCAGCGCAGGCGCGAAGCCGAGTCGCCCATCGGCGCCGCGCACGGGCAACTCGAGGATCCACGCGGCATATGGATGCTGGCCGTTGACCGGCTGGTCCGGGGCGACACCGGCCAGCGGGATGCGCGTGCCCATGTCCAGTTGCAGTTCGGACACGCGCGGTTCCTCGCGGGTGTGGACGGTGCGCGGCTTGGCGCCGGTGATCACGCGGAACGGCGTGCGCTGGCCATGGCCCAGCACCGCATCGCGGCTGCCTTCCGCGATCGCCTTCGCTTCCACCCAGGCGGCATAGCGGGCGCTGACCACGAACAGCCATTGCCCGTCCCGGCTGGCATGCGCGATCGCCACCGCGTCGCCCGGGAACAGCGCGCTTTCCTGGAAGCGGTCGATGTCGGTTTCGCCCTGGCGATTGAACACCCGCAGGCGGGTCGGGAACGCGCGCATGGCGGCGCGTTCGACCGCCAATCCGAAGCGGCTCCGCTGCACGTCGGGGATCTCCTCCAGCGCGCGGTTGGCCAGGATTTCCTGCAGCGTCGCCGCAGGCACCGGCTTGCCTGCCTCGTCCCACAGCGGTTTCGTCGGCGGCGAGGCGAGGCCGTCGATCCAGCCGACGACCTGTGCCCGCGCCAGCGTATCCGCCAGCGCGGCAAGGTCGTGCATCGAGGCGTCTTCGCGCAGCAGGCGCGCGTTGCGGGCGTCGATCGCCGCACGCGGCATCAGTACCGCATCGGGCGCGGGCGCGCGTTCGATCCAGAAATCCGCTGCCAGGTAGGCGTCTTCGACGCCGATCACGCCGCTGGCGGGAATCGGCAGCGTGGCGGCGCGCGCGGCCTGCGCCTGCTCGCGGGCGGTCCCGGGCAATGCCAGCAGCGCCAGCGCCAGCACCAGGGTCCGCAATGCGGGGCGCACGTGGGTCGGGTGGGGTACGTGGGTCATTCGGTTGCCTTTTTTCCAGCTTGCCACGGCGCCGCACGTCGCGCGGTTTTGTGCACTGCGGAATAGGTAATTCATCGTATTTATACGACAGGAATAAATTATTGACCAGCCCTTTCCTGCGTGTTAAACAGGCGCCACTCTGCCGGCGCAGCGGCTTTCGGGCGGCCGGCACGATCACGACCACGACCGGGGAGAGGTTCATGGGCAGCACCCGCAATTTGCGCAAATCCATACTCGGCATGGCGATGGGCGCCTGCCTGGCGTCGCTGGCACTGGCGCCGGCCCACGCCCAGAGCGCGACCGGTTCGGTTGCCGGGCGCGCCAGCGCCGGCGACCAGATCACCCTCGTCAACAGCGCCACCGGCGCCAGCCGCACGGTGACCGTGGGTGCGGACGGCAGCTACCGCCTCAGCCAGTTGCCGGTGGGCGACTACAGCCTGCAGGTGACGCGCGCAGGCCAGGGCGTTGGCCAGGCCTTGCAGGTCAGCGTGCCGTTGGGCGGCACCGCGACCATCAACCTCGGCAGCGAGGGTGGGGTGGCCAACCTCGACGCCGTACAGGTGCTGGGTTCGCGGGTAGTCAACCGGGTGGACGTCTATTCCACCGAGAGCGCCACCAACATCAGCCGCGAGGAACTGGCGCGGGTCCCGGTGGACCAGACCCTGGGTTCGGTCGCATTGCTGGCGCCCGGCGTGGTCGCGTCCGGCGCGACCTTCGGCGGCCTGACATTCGGCGGTTCGTCGGTGGCCGAGAACGCCGTCTACATCAACGGCCTCAATGTCACCGACCCGTATCGGCGCCAGGGGTTCTCGTCGGTGCCGTTCGCGTTCTACCAGGAATTCCAGGTCAAGACCGGCGGCTATTCGGCCGAATTCGGCCGAAGCACCGGTGGCGTCATCAATGCGGTGACGCGCTCGGGCGGCAACGAGTTCCACGCCGGGGTCGAGTTCACGTTCGAACCCGCGGCATGGGAGGCGGAGCGGGAGGACCATTTCCACAGCGACGGCACCCTCGACGAACGCAACCGCACCAGTCGCGACGCCAGCCCGTTCTACAAGGCCAACCTGTGGGCGTCGGGCCCGATCGTGAAGGACCGGCTGTTCTTCTTCGCCATGTACGAGAAGCGCGACAGCAGCCCCAGGGACATCGACACCACCCAGGCCTGGTACACCGAAAGCGACAACGACTTCTGGGGCGCGAAGTTCGACTGGCGAATCAACGACGACCACCTGCTGGAGTTGCTTGCGTTCTCCGACAAGGCCGACTCGGTCACCAGCAACTATCGATACACCTGGGACACCGCCACGCTGGGCGCCAAGAAGGGCGAAAGCTCGTCGGGCTCGGGCGGGGACAACTGGTCGCTGACCTACACCGGCCATTTCACCGACACCTTCGTCGCCAAGGCGATGTACGGCGTCAACAAGCGCAGCGCGCTCAGCGGCAGCCCGTCGGATCCCGACTGCAGCATCGTCACCCGCTCCAGCAGCTATACCGCGAGGTTCGGCGCGGAGACGACCCCGGAAGGATGCCATCCGACCGACAGCAGCATCAGCAGCCGCTACGACAAGCGGGAGGCCGCGCGCCTCGATTTCGAGTGGACCCTCGGCGACCACCAGCTGCGCTTCGGCCTGGACCAGGAGGTCATGGATTCCCACAGTTCGGTGGTGTATCCGGGCGATGGCGTTAGCTACCAGGCGCAGGCGGCGAACGCCGGTGCCCAGCTTCCGAATGGCGCGCTGGTGCCGGTCGGGGTCACCCGCATCGTCGATGCGCGCCGCTACATCACCGGCGCCCCGGTCACCACCGAAGCGCAGGCGCTCTACCTGGAGGACAACTGGAACGTCACCGCGAACCTGCTGCTGAGCCTCGGCGTGCGCTTCGACAAGTTCCACAACAAGCTCGCCTCGGGCGCGACCTTCGCCGAGGCCGATTTCGGCGACATGGTTTCGCCGCGGCTGGGTTTCAGCTGGGACATGAACGGCGATGGCACCACCAAGGTGTTCGGCAACGCCGGCCGCTACTACCTGCCGCTGACCAACAAGCTCACCGATTACTTCGGTGGCGGCACCACCGACGAGCACACCTACTACGTGCTGGATGGCTGGACCGAGATGCAGGACCCGATCACCGGCGGCACCTACCTCGCCCCGGACCTCGGCCCGCAGATCGGCGCGGTCAATACCGACGGCAATGCCCCCGCGCCGGACGACGTCCGCACCGCGGTCGCCCGTGACCTGAAGCAGGTGTTCCAGGATGAATTCATCCTCGGCTTCCAGCGCGCGATCAACCCGGAATGGTCGTATGGCGTCAACGCCACCTATCGCAGGGTGACCCGCGCGGTGGAGGACGTGCGCATCAACCACGTCGAAGGCTGCCCCTGGTACTCCGGCGACTGGCCGATCATCAACCCCGGCGAAACCAACACCCTCTGGTGCCCGGACACGAATGACTGGGTCACGTTCGACAACTCGCAGGACGGCTACAAGGCCCTCGGCAGCGGCACGATCATGGGCTACAAGGAGCCCAGGCGGACCTACAAGGCAGTCGAGTTCCAACTCGACCGCGCGTGGGACGACACCTGGTCGTTCAACGCCAGCTACCTGTGGTCCAGGTCCGAGGGCAACGTCGAAGGCCCGGTGAATTCGGATACCGGCTACGCCGATACCAACCTGGTGCAGTACTACGATCATCCGGCGGTCAACGAACGCTACGGCGTCCTGTTCAACGACTATCGCCATCAGATCAAGCTGCGCGGCAGCTTCAAGCTCAACGACATGTGGAGCTTCGG
>Ga0073905_10001675_pt1 | contig 11303 bp, 7 predicted proteins | sample KloWWTupernatant_FD_65482 | JGI IMG/M metagenome (GOLD analysis project Ga0073905, IMG submission 65482) | Active sludge microbial communities from Klosterneuburg, Austria, studying microevolution and ecology of nitrifiers - Klosterneuburg... | ecosystem: Engineered > WWTP > Aerobic digester >... | reverse complement strand
ACACGGGTACCCTGCGCAACGGCGGCGTGCTCGCCATTTTCGGCGACGATCCGAGTTGCAAATCGTCCTCGCTGCCAAGCCAGTCAGAGGCGATGTTCTACCACGTCGGCATTCCAACGCTGTATCCGGCCAACATGCAGGACATCCTCGATTTCGGCCTGCACGGCTACTATCTGTCGCGCATCTCCGGCCTGTGGGCGGGGCTCAAGATTGTCACCAACGTTGCCGACGGCAACGGCAGCGCGATCGTCGATCCGGACCGCCTGAAGTTCATCACCCCGGTGGTCGAGCTCGACGGCCGTCCCTATACCCCCGAGGTCAACCTCGGCATGAACGTGCGCAAGGACGCGCTCGACATGGAGCGCACGCTTTACTACGGGCGCCAGGAGCTCGCCCGCCAGTACGCGCGCGAAAATGGCCTCAACAAGCTCGTTCTTCCCAACCCCGACGCCTGGCTCGGCATCATCACCGCGGGCAAGACCTACCACGACCTGCGTCAGGCCTTCATGGAAATGGGCCTCGACGACGACGCACTGCGCCGCGCCGGGGTGCGCATCCTCAAGATCGGCATGCTCAACCCGCTGCAGCCGGACGACATCCGCGACTTCGCGCGCGGGCTGGAGGAAGTCCTCGTCATCGAGGAAAAACGTCCCTTCATCGAGCTCTTCGCCAAGGAAATCCTGTATGGCACGGCCAACGCGCCGCGCATCGTCGGCAAGCGCGATGAGGAGGGCCGCGACCTGCTGCCCTTTCACGGCGAGTTCGAGTCCGACATCATCGCCCGCGCGCTGCACGCCCGCCTGTCGCGCAAGACCCAGCTGGAGTCGGCCGAAGCCTGGATCAAGCGCCTCGATGACATCCACGGCCGCAAATCGCTCACCTCGCTGACGCGTACCGCCTGGTACTGCTCGGGCTGTCCGCACAACGCCTCGACCAAGGCCCCCGACGGCAGTGTGGTGTCGGCCGGCATTGGCTGCCACACGATGGCGATGTGGATGGATCGCGGTGTCGTCATGGGCACCCACATGGGTGCCGAAGGCGCGCAGTGGATCGGCATGCAGCCCTTCACCGACACCAAGCACATCTTCCAGAACATGGGTGACGGCACCTATGCCCACTCAGGCAGTCTGGCGGTGCGCTACTGTGCAGCGACCAATACCAACATCACCTTCAAGATCCTGGTCAACAGCCACACCTCGATGACTGGCGGCCAGGAGATCATGGGCGCCGAGCCGGTGCGCGCGATGGTAGCCGAGCTGGCCGCCAACGGGGTCAAGCGCATCATCGTCACCACCGACGATCTGTCGCGCTACAACGCGGTCAACCTTGTCGGCAACACCGAAGTCTGGCATCGCGACCGCCTCATCGAGGCGCAAAAGCTGCTCGCCGAGATCGAAGGCACGACCGTGCTGGTTCACGACCAGGAATGCGCTGCCGAGCTGCGCCGCCAGCGTGGCCGCGGCAAGGCCTACGAGCCGGCTGCGCAGATGGTGATCAACGAGCGCGTGTGCGAAGGCTGCAGCGACTGCGGCGAGAAGTCGAACTGCATGTCGGTGGAGCCGGTGCAGACGGAGTTCGGTCGCAAGACGCGCATTCACCAGCCCTCGTGCAACAAGGACTACTCCTGTGTGACGGGCTTCTGCCCGTCCTTCCTCACCATCACCCCGAACGCCGACCCCCATGCCGGCGAGGGCAAGAAAAAGAAGAAGGGCCGCCTGCCGGCGCTCGAACGTGCGCTGCCCGATCCGGTATTCAAGGCGGATCCGGACAACTTCGGCGCCCACGTCATGGGGATCGGCGGCACCGGTTCGGTGACCGTCGCGGCGACCATCGCCAACGCCGCGCGCCTCGACGGCAAGTGGGCGGTGGGCCTGGACCAGACCGGCCTGGCGCAAAAGGGCGGCACCGTAATCTCGAACATCAAGGTGACCGCGACGCCGTTCGATGGCTCGAACAAGATCTTGGACGGTAGCGCTGACCTCTACCTCGGCTTCGACATCCTGAACGCCACCGATAACAAGAATCTGGACAAGTGCCATCCGGAACGTACGGTCGCGATCGTCTCGACCGGACAGGCGCCCACCGGCTACATGGTTTCGGACAAATCAGTGCAGTTCCCCGACATCAACCGCCTGATCCAGGGCATCGACCGCGTCACCCGGCGCAACGACAATGTCTATCTTGACGCCCAGACGCTGGCCGAGGGGCTGTTCGCAGACAGCATGGCGACCAACATGTTCATGGTCGGCGCGGCCTTCCAGGCCGGCGCGTTGCCGATCAGCGCGGCCTCGATCGAGAAGGCGGTCCAGCAGGCCGGCGTCGGCGTGGACATGAGCTTGCTGGCCTTCAAATGGGGCCGCATGGCGGTGGTGGACCTTGATTTTGTCCACGCCGAAATTCGCAAGTACGATGCCAAGGCGCCCACGCTGCCCGAGCTCACCCCCGAAGCGCGCCAGATCGTGGATTCGGTCAATGCCAGCGGCGAGCTCAAGCGCTTGCTCGAGATTCGCGTCTCTGACCTGATCGGCTACCAGGACGCAGCCTATGCCCGCCGCTACGCGGCCAGGGTGAAGAGCGTGATGGAAGCAGAAAAGCGCGTTGCGCCCGAAAGCTCGGCCCTGGCTGAAGCCGCTGCCCGCTACGTCTACAAGCTGATGGCCTACAAGGACGAATATGAGGTTGCCCGCCTGCACTCCGATCCGACCTTCCTTGCCGAGCTCGAAGCGCAGTTTCCTCATGGTTACACGGTCGAGTACAACCTAGCCCCGCCGCTGCTGACCAAGCGTGACCCCGAGACCGGCGAGCCGATCAAGCAGAAATACGGCCCCTGGGTGCTGAAGGCCTTCCGCCACCTGGCCAGACTTAAGCATCTGCGTGGCGGAAAATGGGACGTGTTCGGCAAGACCGAAGAGCGTCGCATGGAGCGCCAGGCGATCGAGGACTACGATCGCCTGCTCGATGCCCTGTGCGCCAAGCTGAGCCGCAACAACCTATCCATCGCGGTCAAGCTCGCCAGCATTCCGGACAGCATCCGCGGCTACGGCCACGTCAAGGAGCGCCACGTTGCGCTCGCCAAGGCGGAGCAGGCCAAGTTGCTGGCCGACTTCAACGACCCTCAGGCCTTAAGGGGGCGCGGTGCGGCACAGATCGTGCAGCTAGTCTGAGCTGGCATCAACAACCGACCCCAGCCCTCAAGCCCTGGTCACGTCGCCCGTTCCGGGCGTGAACGTCTGTCCGTCGTAGCGCAAGTAGCAGGCTTGACCGTGCCAGTCGGACAGAACGTGGCGCACGCAGGGGCGCCCATCGACAATCAACTCGTGGCGGTCCGGCCGATGAGTGTGGCCGTGCACCAGTGTCGGGTAGCCGTGTTCGCGCAGCAGCGCAGCCACCGCATCGGCATTGACGTCCATGATTTCGATGGTCTTGTCGGCCTTGGCCGTTTCGCTCTGCTGGCGCAGTGAGGCGATGAAGAGTTTGCGTGCAGCCAGCGGCTGGGCCAGGAAGTCGGCCTGCCAGGCGGGGTCGCGCACCTGGCGGCGGAAGGCCTGGTAGGCGAGGTCGTCGGTGCACAGTGCGTCGCCATGCGTGAGCAGCAGCACCGGGGCGTTTGCCGCGTCACCGAAGCGCACTGGCGTGGGGTCTTCGAGCAGGTTTGCGCCGATGGCGGCGGCAAAGGCGGAGCCGGCGAGCAGGTCGCGATTGCCGGTCATGAAGAAGACGGCGGTGCCTGCTTCGGCGAGGGCCCGGATCGCAGCGGCGATGTGCGCGTTGAAGGGGGTGGCGAGGTCATCGTCGCCGGCCCAGTACTCGAACAGGTCGCCGAGGATGAAGAGGCTCGCGGCTTTACGCGCGCTACCCTTTAGAAAGCCAAGGAAGGCGGCGACGTTGGCCGGCTCGTCCTCGGTAAGGTGCAGGTCTGAAATGAACAATGCCGGAAGCGTCGCATGGATTGCTTCCGGCATCGGCTGCAGGCCCCCGCCTGAAGCTGGGGCCGTGCTGCGTTCTGGCGCCGCGTCAGATCGGGAGCCAGACCCGGAATCAGACAACTTCAGCGCGCTCGATGATCACGTCTTCCTTCGGTACGTCCTGGTGGAAGCCGCTCGAGCCAGTCTTGACCTTGCGGATGGCGTCGATGACGTCCTGGCCGTCGCTGACCTTGCCGAACACGCAGTAGCCCCAGCCCTGCAGATCTGGCGAGCGATGGTTCAGGAAATCGTTATCGGCAACGTTGATGAAAAACTGCGCGGTGGCCGAGTGCGGATCCTGGGTGCGGGCCATGGCGACGGTGCCGTGCTCGTTCTTGAGGCCGTTGTCGGCTTCGTTCTTGACCTGCTCGCCGGTGGGCTTCTGGTTCATGCCCGGCTCGAAGCCGCCGCCCTGAATCATGAAGCCGTCGATGACGCGGTGGAAAACGGTGTTGTTGTAGTGCCCTGATTCAACGTAAGCGAGAAAGTTGGCAACGGTGAGCGGCGCCTTTTCGGCGTCGAGTTCGAGGGTGATCACGCCGTGATTGGTGTGCAGTTTGACTGCCATGTGTGCTTCTCCTGGGAAATGTTGTCGGGGGTGTGGTGCGGCGTTGGCGAGCTTGAGGCTGTGCGCTTACTTGCCCGGCTTCTTCGCTGCCGCGGCGTCGAGCACGTGTGCGTTTTCGACGATGATGTCGTCGACCGGCACGTTCTGGTGGAAGCCGCGGCTGGCGGTGGGCAGCTTGGCGATCTTCTCAACCACGTCCATGCCCTTGACGACCTTGGCGAACACGGCATAGCCCCAGCCGTCGCGTGAGGGATAGTCGAGCGAGGTGTTGGGCACGAGGTTGATGAAGAACTGGGAGCTGGCGGAGTGCGGGTCGGCGGTGCGCGCCATGGCCAGCGTGCCGGCGGTGTTCTTGAGGCCATTCTTGGCTTCATTCTCGATCGGCGCGCGGGTGCTCTTTTGCTTCATGCCCGGCTCGAAGCCGCCGCCTTGGACCATGAAGCCGTCGATGACGCGATGGAACACGGTGCCGTTGTAATAGCCGTCCCTGACGTACTGAACGAAGTTTTCAGCGGACTTCGGCGCCTTGTCGGCGAAGACTTCGACCACGATGTCGCCCTGGTTGGTCTTGAGTTCGACCATGGGATTGGCAGCGAGCACGTTCAGTGCAGTCGTTGCCAGCGCGGCAAATGCGATCAGGTGTTTTCTCATGGAATCTCCGGTGCTCGGCCGCATGGCCTCGGGCTGGATGGGACTTCAGGTCTCAGAGGCGATTGCAAGCCTTGCGGTTCCTGCCCGGCACGACCGGGCTGATGAAATGGCGGGCTTGCCGGCCGTGGTATATTTGCGGCCTGCCGTCGCGGGTCGTTGGCCGGGTAGCTGGCCGAATTTGGCTTCAGGCGACGCAAGATTCTAGCAACAAGCCTCACCCCTCACAATCGCGCCGCCGGCGTGGTCTTTCCCTTCGCCTCCCTGTCTTGCCGATGCTCTCCATTTACAACACCCTTTCGCGCTCCAAGGAAGTCTTCACCCCGATCGAACCCGGCAAGGTCCGCATGTACGTTTGCGGCATGACGGTGTACGACTTCTGTCACCTCGGCCATGCGCGGGTGATGGTGGTGTTTGACATGGTGGCGCGCTGGCTGCGAGCGAGCGGCCTCGATGTTGATTACGTGCGCAACATCACCGACATCGACGACAAGATCATTCGCCGTGCGCAGGAAAACGGTGAGTCGATCCGGACCCTGACCGATCGCTTCATTGCCGCCATGCACAAAGACGCCGATGCGCTTGGCGTGCTGCGTCCCGATCATGAACCGCGCGCCACCGATTACGTCGCCCAGATGCAGAGCCTGATCTCGCGTCTGGAGCAAAAGGGGCTGGCCTACGTGGCGGCCAACCGCGACGTCTGCTACGCGGTGCGCAAGTTTGACGGCTACGGCAAGCTGTCGGGAAAGTCGCTCGACGAATTGCGTGCCGGCGAACGCGTTGACGTCGCCCAGGACAAGAACGACCCGCTCGATTTCGTGCTGTGGAAACACGCCAAGGCAGAAGAGCCGGGCGAGGTGAAGTGGGATTCGCCCTGGGGTGCGGGGCGCCCGGGCTGGCACATCGAGTGCTCGGCGATGAGCTCGGACCTGCTCGGCGATCATTTCGACATCCATGGTGGCGGCATGGACCTGCAGTTCCCGCACCACGAGAACGAGATTGCCCAGTCGGAAGGCGCGCATGATCACACCTTCGTCAATTACTGGATGCACAACGGTTTCGTGCGCGTCGACGACGAGAAGATGTCGAAGTCGCTAGGCAACTTCTTCACCATTCGCGAAGTGTTGCAGAAGTACGACCCCGAGGTGGTGCGCTTCTTCATTCTGCGTGCTCACTACCGCAGCGCGCTGAATTACTCCGACGCTCACCTTGAGGACGCGCGCAGCGCGCTGACGCGTCTTTACACCGCATTGAAGAACGTGCCGGTGCAGGGTGCGCCAGGGGTGGACTGGGATGGGCCGCATGCGCAGCGCTTCCGTGCCGCGATGGACGACGACTTCAACACCGCCGAAGCCGTGGCAGTGTTGTTCGAACTGGCCAATGAGGTCAATCGCAGCGCCTCGGTCGCGCTGGCACAGCAGTTGAAGGCGCTGGCTGGCGTGCTGGGTTTGCTCGAACGTGATCCGGTTGGCTTCCTGCAGGCGGGCACGCCCGATGCCGACGGGCTCGACGCGGAGGCAATCGAGACGTCCATCGCCGCGCGCGCTGCCGCCAAGAAGGCGAAGAACTATGCCGAGGCCGACCGCATTCGTGCCGAGCTGAGTGCGGCCGGCGTGGTCCTCGAAGACGGCGCCGGCGGCACAACCTGGCGCCGCGCCTGAGCTGAACCGCTGGCGGCTGCTGCGTACTGCAGCGGCCGCAGTCAAACCCTAACCGAATCCGCGCAACTCGTCTGACTACAAGGAATCCCCGACATGATCATCACCGGCTTTCAGAGCCTTCTTGATGCTGCCCGCCAGCAAGCCGAGCCGCAGCGCCTGTTGCTTGTGTTCACCCGCGCCGAATTGCCCGACAACGCGACCGCCGAACAGCGCGCCGGCTTCGAGCAGGGCGAGGGCGGCGCGCTGGTGCCGGTGATGTACGTCGACAAGAAACCCGACGAAGTGCAAAGCTTTGACGAACTGGTCGAGGAGTCGCGCCATACCGGGCAGAGCTGGGACATGATGTTCGTCGGCTGCCTGAGCGGGCAGGGCGGGCGGGCGCCGGACGACGACACGGTGCAGAAGGCGCTCGAGACCATGATCATGTCGATTCAGGGCGGCATCGTCGCCCACCTGCTCGCCTACCGGCCGAATGGCGAACAGGTCTGGCTGCCCGACCAGGAAGAAGGCCTGGCCTGAGTCCTGGCCTTGCTGCAGGTGAGTTGAGGCGCACAAAAAGACGAAGCCCGCGATTCTTGGCGAATCGCGGGCTTCGTTCATTTCATGCCCCGAGCGGGGCGCAGCAGCCGTTCAGTTGCCGAAGAAGTCGCGCACCTTGTCCATCCAGCCCTGGGCCTTCGGGTTGTGACGGTCGGCGTTGCCGCTGGAGATCTCCTCGAACTCGCGCAGCAGTTCCTTCTGCCGTTCGGTCAGCTTGACCGGAGTTTCCACCAGAACATGGCACAACAGGTCGCCATGGACCTGGCTGCGTACGTTCTTGATACCCTTGCCGCGCAGACGGAAGACCTTGCCGCTTTGCGTCTCCGGCGGAATCTTCAGGCGCGCCATGCCTTCCAGCGTCGGAATCTCGATCTCGCCGCCCAGCGCTGCAGTCGAAATGCTGATCGGCATCTCACAATGCAGATCGTCATGCTCGCGTTCAAACACGGCGTGCTTGCGGATGTGGATCTCGACATAGAGGTCGCCCGCGGGGCCGCCATTGACGCCCGGTTCGCCGTGGCCACCGTGGCGCAGGCGCATGCCTTCGTCGATGCCGGCCGGAATCTTCACTTCAAGCGTCTTGTGCTTCTTCACCCGGCCAGCGCCGCTGCAGTCGCGACAGGGGTCGGGGATGATCTTGCCGCTGCCATGGCACTTGGGGCAGGTCTGCTGAATCGAGAAAAACCCCTGCTGCACGCGCACCTGGCCGTGGCCGCTGCAGGTGGGGCAGGTCTTGGGCTGGGTGCCGGGCTTGGCGCCACTGCCACTACAGGTGCCGCATTCCTCGACGGTCGGGATGCGGATCGTCTTTTCTGCGCCGCGCGCGGCTTCCTCGAGTGAGATTTCGAGGTTGTAACGCAGGTCTGCGCCGCGATACACGTTCGAGCGACCGCCGCGACCACCGCCGCCGCCGCCGAACAGATCGCCGAAGATGTCGCCGAAGGCATCGGCGAAGCCGCCCTCGAAGCCTTGTCCATTGCCGCCCATCGACGGGTCGACGCCGGCATGGCCGTAACGGTCGTAAGCGGCCTTCTTCTGCGCATCGGAGAGCATCTCGTAGGCCTCCTTGGCCTCCTTGAATTTCTCCTCTGATTCCTTGCTGTCCGGATTGCGGTCCGGATGGTGCTTCATGGCCAGCTTGCGGTAGGCCTTCTTGATTTCGTCGTCGCCGGCGTCGCGATTGACGCCGAGGACTTCGTAGTAATCCCTTTTGGACATGGTGCTTCGCTCAGTCTCGTATCAAGCAAAGGCCGAGCCGGCACCGGAGCAAGGCTCCGGCGGGGCTCGGCCGCGAAGGATTCGCCAGAATGACGATTACTTCTTGTCCTTCACTTCGGTGAACTCGGCATCCACCACGTCGGCGTCGTCGGCTTTGCCGCCGGCGGACTGGCCACCCTCAGCACCCTGGGCGCCACCTTCGGCCTGCGCGTACATCTGCTCGCCGAGCTTCTGCGCGGCCATCGCCAGGGCCTGGCTCTTGGCTTCGATGCTGTCCTTGTCGCCGCTCTTGATCGCCTCTTCGGCATCCTTGATCGCGGTTTCGATCTTGGCCTTCTCGTCGTCGGACAGCTTGTCGCCGTACTCGGTCAGCGCCTTCCGGGTCGAGTGGATCAGTGCGTCGCACTGGTTGCGGGCATCGACCAGCTCGTGTGCCTTCTTGTCTTCCTCGGCGTGTGCCTCGGCGTCACGCACCATGCGCTCGACCTCTTCGTCCGACAAGCCGGAGTTGGCCTGGATCTTGATCTTGTTTTCCTTGCCGGTGGCCTTGTCCTTGGCCGACACGTGCAGGATGCCGTTGGCGTCGATGTCGAACGTGACTTCGATCTGCGGCATGCCGCGCGGCGCCGGCGGGATGTCGGACAGATTGAACTGGCCCAGGCTCTTGTTGCCCGAGGACATTTCGCGCTCGCCCTGCAGGACGTGGATGGTCACCGCGTTCTGGTTATCGTCGGCGGTGGAGAACACCTGCGAAGCCTTGGTCGGGATCGTGGTGTTCTTCTGGATCAGCTTGGTCATCACGCCGCCCAGGGTTTCGATGCCCAGCGACAGCGGGCTGACGTCGAGCAACAGCACGTCCTTGACTTCACCCTGCAGCACGCCACCCTGGATGGAGGCGCCGACGGCCACGGCCTCGTCCGGGTTCACGTCCTTGCGCGGCTCCTTGCCGAAGAAGGCTTTCACCTTTTCCTGCACCATCGGCATGCGGCTCTGGCCGCCGACCAGGATCACGTCGTCAATGTCGGACACCTTCAGGCCGGCATCCTTGAGCGCGACACGGCAGGGCTCGATCGAACGCTCGACCAGTTCCTCGACCAGGGCTTCGAACTTGGCGCGGGTGATTTTGACTGCGAGGTGCTTCGGACCGGAGGCGTCGGCCGTGATGTAGGGCAGGTTGACTTCGGTCTGCTGGCCCGACGAAAGCTCGATCTTGGCCTTTTCGGCCGATTCCTTCAGGCGCTGCAGTGCAAGCACGTCGTTCTTCAGGTCGACGCCCTGATCCTTCTTGAACTCGGTGACGATGTAGTCGATCAGGCGCTGGTCGAAATCTTCACCGCCAAGGAAGGTGTCGCCGTTGGTGGCCAGCACTTCGAACTGGTGCTCGCCATCGAGGTCGGCGATCTCGATGATGGAGATATCGAAGGTGCCGCCGCCCAGGTCATAAACGGCGATCTTGGAGTCGCCCGGCTTCTTGTCCATGCCGAAGGCGAGCGCGGCTGCGGTCGGCTCGTTGATGATGCGCTTGACTTCCAGACCGGCGATGCGTCCTGCGTCCTTGGTAGCCTGGCGCTGACTGTCGTTGAAGTAGGCCGGCACGGTGATGACGGCCTCGGTCACTTCCTCGCCGAGATAATCTTCGGCGGTCTTCTTCATCTTGCGCAGCACTTCGGCGGAGACTTGCGGCGGCGCGATCTTCTTGCCGCGCACTTCAACCCAGGCGTCACCGTTGTCAGCCTTGGCGATGGTGAAGGGCATCATGGCGATGTCCTTCTGCACTTCCTTCTCTTCGAAGCGACGGCCGATCAGGCGCTTGATTGCAAACAGGGTGTTCTTCGCATTGGTGACGGCCTGGCGCTTGGCCGGCGCGCCGCACAGGATTTCGCCGTCTTCGGCGTATGCGACGACCGACGGGGTGGTGCGTGCGCCTTCGGAGTTTTCGATCACCTTCGGCTTGCCGCCTTCCATCACGGAAACGCAACTATTGGTGGTGCCGAGGTCGATGCCGATGATCTTGCCCATGACTGTTCCTTTAATGTCTGAATGCGTTGGCGGAGCGGCACAGCCGTCCGGTCTGGTTCAAATATGGGGCGGCGCAGCGCAGTTTCAAGCGGCTGCGCACAGATTCCTTACTGGCCTTTCGCTTTCGCGACCATCACCATTGCCGGGCGGATGACGCGCTCATTGAGCAGGTAACCCTTCTGCAGCACGGTGACGACGGTGTTGGGTTCTGCATCGGAATCGACCGTGCTGATGGCCTGATGCATGTTCGGGTCGAACTTCCGGCCGAGCGGATCTTCTTCCGTCAGGTTGGCGCCTTCGAAGGCCGCCACCAGTTGCTTGAGGGTCAGCTCCACCCCCTCGCGCAGCTTGTCGAGCGTCTGGTTGTCCACCGCCAGCGCAGCCTCAAGGCTGTCCTTCACCGGCAACATGGCTCCAGCGAACCTCTCGGCCGCAAACTTGGCGGCCTTGGTGATGTCGTCCTGGGCACGGCGGCGGACGTTTTCCGTCTCGGCCTTGGCCCGCAGCCAGGCATCGTGATGCTCGGCGGCCTTCAGTTCGGCCTGGCGCAGGCTTTCTTCCAGGCTGGGCATGCTGTCCATCGTCGGCTTCGGTTCGGCGCTGGTTGTCGCTTCAGGGGCCGAGCCCGCCTGCAGCAGTTCGTCGACGAGTGGGTTCGAAGGGGTGTGTTCCTGCATGGGGTTA
>Ga0073905_10001674_pt1 | contig 11304 bp, 12 predicted proteins | sample KloWWTupernatant_FD_65482 | JGI IMG/M metagenome (GOLD analysis project Ga0073905, IMG submission 65482) | Active sludge microbial communities from Klosterneuburg, Austria, studying microevolution and ecology of nitrifiers - Klosterneuburg... | ecosystem: Engineered > WWTP > Aerobic digester >... | reverse complement strand
TCGACCCGTGAGTGGTCCTCGATCACCAGGTCGATCATGGTGTTCTCGGCGTCGGTGCCGCGCATCGCCATCACCTCGGCCAGGGTCTTGCCGGTCAAGGGCTTCAGGGCTTCGCTCTTGAAGCCGATGAACTTGATCCGTTCGGGCGAGCCGGCCATGGCGCCGAGGTTCTCCCAGTCCTCGGCCGGCGCGCGCATCGCCGCGATGGTCTTCGCGCGCATGGCCGGATCCTCGAGCCGCTCGACCCAGGCGTCGAGGCCGCCTTCCTGCACCCACGGCGGCATCGAGGCGTCGAGGCCGGTGGCGCCGGCGACGTAGGTGTACATGTTGGCGCTGACGTCGAGGCCCTCGGCGCGCGCGTCCTCGATGCGCGCGATCGCCTCGGCCATCTTGGGCCAGTTGCGCTCGCCGGCGGCCTTGAGGTGGTAGACCTCGGCGTGCGCCTCGGTCTCGTGCGCGATCAGGATCAATTCGTCCAGCGCCGGCAGGAAGCGCTCGGCCTCGCTGCGAATGTGCGACACGTAGCCGCCGCCGGACTCCGCCGCCGCCGCCACCAGCGCGGTCAGTTCCGGCGTCTTCGCATAGAACGCCGGCGCGTAGATCAGCGAGGAGCCGACCCCGAGCGCGCCCTCGCGCATGGCCGCGCGCACCAGTTCGCGCATGCGCTCGAGCTCTTCCGCCGTGGGCTCGCGGTCGACGAAGCCCAGTTCATGGATGCGCACGGTGGTGGCGCCGACCATCGAGGCCACGTTGGGCGAGACGCCGCGCGCGACCAGGTGGTCGAGGAACTCGCCCAGCGTGGTCCAGGTGATGTCGTACTTGATGTCGCCCTGCTGGCGCAGCGCCTCGTCCTTCATGGCCTGGTTGAGCGGGCCCTCGGACCAGCCCTCGCCGAAGATCTCCAGGGTCACGCCCTGCTTGATGTCGCTCATGCCGCGGCCGTCGTGCAGCAGCGCGGTCGGCGCCCACGACAGCACGTTGATGAAACCGGGCGCCACGGCCAGGCCAGTCGCGTCCACGCGCTGGCCGGCGCTCGCCGCGCCGAGCGCGCCGACGCTGACCACGCGTCCGTCGCGCACGCCGACATCGGCCACGCGGCCCGGCGCGCCGCTGCCGTCGTGGACGGTGCCGCCATGGATGATCAGGTCGTAGGCAACGGCAGGCGCGGCCGCCGGCGTTTCGACCGGCGGGTTGGCGCTGCAGGCGGCCAGGACGGCGGCGAGGGCCGCAATCCGCAGGGGTTTCATGGTCATGGGGTTCCTCCGATCCCAAGCATGGCCCGGATCAGCCGCCGTGCGCAACGGCGGCTCGGCAGCGGTGCCCTGCGCCGGCCACGGCCAAGGCCGCGCTTGCACCGGCTCAACCGTGCGCGTGGCCACCCGGTTCGTGCGCATGGCCGTGCGCGATCTCCTCGGCGCTGGCCTCGCGCACCTCGATGATCTCGATGTCGAAACACAGGGTGCGCCCGGCCATCGGATGGTTGAGGTCCACGTCGATCACGGTCTCGCCGATCTTGAGCACGGTCACCACGCGCGGGCCCTGGTTGGAGCCCAGCACGGTGGAATCGCCCGGTCGCAGCTTGCGCGCCTCGTTGAAGAACTTCTTCGGCACCCGCTGGGTCAGGCCCTCGCGCCGCTCGCCGTAGCCTTCGGCCGGCGGCACCGTGACCTGCAGGCGCTCGCCGGCGCGGCGGCCCTCGATCGCCTTCTCGATGCCCGGGATGACGTTGCCCGCGCCGTAGAGGATTGCCATCGGCTCGCGTTCGCGCGAGGACTCGATCGGCTGCCCGGCCTCGTCGGCGAGGTCGTAGTGGAAGCGGACGATGGTGTGCTCGGCGATCTGCATGACGTGGAAGCTCCGGGAAAAGGCCGCGCAGGGTAACGGGTGCCGGCGTCCGATGCCACGCCCGGATCAGGCGCGACGGCGCAGGCTCACCAGCAGCATGCCGGGCTCGCTCACGCCATGGCGCTCGGCATCCTCGAGGATGGCGCGCGCTTCGGTTTCCAGCGATCCCGGGACGTTGCCCGAGCGCAGGCGGCGGTCGACTTCGCGCACCACCTCGGAAAACGGCACGGCCTGCAGCACCAGCCGGTGGCGCACCTCGATCGCGATGCCGGGCACGCCGGCCAGGGCGGCGCAGATCGTCGCGGAGTCGCGGCAATCCTCGTGCACCATGCCCTCGAGGCGGTCGATCTGCTTGTACCAGCGGTCCAGGGCCAGCGCGATGCGCTGGCTGACGAAGGATTCGTCGTACCACGGGTCCTGCACCAGCACCCCGACGCGGGCGACGCGCCAGCATTCGCGCATGGCCGCATCGAGCGCGGCGATGTGGTGCGCGGTGTACTGCAGCACGACCCAGTCGAACTCGCCGTCGGCATGCGGCAGCGCGCTCGCGTCGGCGACCTGGGCCACGATCCCGCGCGCGCGCGCCGCATCGACGCGCGCCGCATCGGCATCGATGCCGGCCACGCGCGCCACCCGCGGCGCCAGCGCGGCGAGCAAGGCCCCGTCGCCGCAACCCGCATCCAGCACCGATCCCGGTGCGCACGCCAGCAGCCGCTCGACCAGCTCGATGCGGTACTGCTCGACGGGCGATGGCAACTGGACGGACATGGAAGGCTGCTCTGGGTGTGCGCGATCAGGCTGCAGGCCGCACCGGGGGTCAGGAACGAAGCCGGGCCAGGCCGCGGGCCAGGATATCGACCAGCAAGCGGCCGCAACGCTGGTCCGGATCGCGCTCCGGATCATAGATCGTCACGTGCATCCCGGCGACCTGCCCGGTCGCGCACGCAAGATCCAGTACCTGCACCAGTTCATCCGCGAGCAGGCCGCCGGGCTCGGGGCAGTCGACCGCCGGCATCAGCCCCGGATCCAGCACGTCGACGTCGAGGTGGATCCACAAGCCGTCGATGCCGCTGGCGCGCAACCTTCCCATGCGCGCGACGACCGCGTTCTCGATGCCCTCGCGCCGCAGGCCGGCCACGTCGACCGACTCCATCGCCTCGCGCTGCTCCCGCAGCACGTCGGGCTCGTACCAGCGGTCGAGGTCGCGATGGCCGAGCACCAGCACGTCGTGCGCATCGACCAGCGGGCGGTAGCCGCCCAGGCTGACCAGCGACTCCGGGCCATGGCCCAGCGCCAGGGCCAGGGCCATGCCGGCGGCGGCGCCATGCTGCGAGCGTGCGGGCGTCAGCAGGTCGCGATGGCCGTCGACGTAGAGCAGGCCGTAGCGCCCGCGTCGGCGCAGGGCCAGCAGCGCGCCCGGCAGCACGCTGCAATCGCCGCCCAGTACCAGCGGCACCTCGCCCGCTTCGAGGATCGGCGCCAGCGCCTCGGCCAGGTCGAGCCCGCAACGCTTGAGCAATGGCGCATGCAGCACGCCGGTGTCCGCGTCGCGCTCGCCGCTGTAGGCCGGCACCGGCACCGCGCCCGCGTCGCGCGCCCCCAGCTGCGCAGCCAGGCCCAGGGCGCGCAATTGCCATGGCGCATAGCGCGTGCCGGGCTCGCGATCCGGCGCGGGGCGCTTGAGGCCCAGGTTCGAGGCGGCATCGAGGAGCGCGATCATGCGGACAGTGTGCCAAAGCGCGGCCGCGACGGCATGCACGCCCGGGGTTGACAGGCCGCGCCCGCTCACCCACCTTGCCGGCGCCATGTCCTGTCGCTGCCGCGCGCTCGTGCTGATCGCCCTCGTCGCCACCCACCTCGGGGGCTGCGCCACCACCGGCGCCTCGCGTTCGGAGCCACGGGCGCTGGCGGAGCCAGGCGCAATCTCGACCGCGCCGCTGCCCGAATTGCCGGCGCCGCCCGACAGCGGCCCGGCGCTCGCCAGTCCGGACGTGGTGGTCATGCGCGCGCTGGGCCTCGTCGGCGTGCGCTACCGCTACGGCGGCAACCAGCCCGAGACCGGCCTCGATTGCAGCGGCCTGGTGCGCTGGGCCTACCGCGAAGTGCCCGGCGTGGAGCTGCCGCGCGCCTCGACGGCCATGTACGCGATGAAGTGGCCGCGGATCGAGACTGCCGCGCTCGCGCCCGGCGACCTGGTGTTCTTCCGCATCGGCCGCCACGTCTCGCATGTCGGCATCTACGTCGCCGACGGCCGCTTCGTCCACGCGCCCAGTCGCGGTCGGATGGTCCGCGTCGACCGGCTCGACGACCGGTACTGGAAGCCGCGCTTCGCCGGCGCCCGGCGGGTCCTGGGCGAATCAGGCGGCGCGCGCCAGTAGCCTCACCCCAAGTTCGCCGCAATCCCGATGATGACCGTCGCTGCCAGCCACAGCGCCAGCAACAACGGCCACACGAAGCGCAGGTACTGGTCGTAGCCGACCTTCGCGATCGCGAGCCCACCGACCAGCACGACGCTGGTGGGCGCCATCATCAGCGCGAGCCCGTGTCCCGCGACCCAGGCCGTGATGGTCGTGGCGCGGCTGACCTGGGCGAAATCGGCCAGCGGCGCCAGCAAAGGCATCGCCAGCGCGCCATGCCCGGAACTGGACGGGATCAGGAACGCCAGCGGCACGTTCACCAGGATGGTCAGGAACGCGAAGAAGCCCGCGGATGCACCGCTGACCATCCGCTCCATCGAATGCAGGATGGTGTCCAGGGTCTGGGTATTGGTCATGATCACCGACACCCCTCCCGCCAGCAGCACCACCAGCGCCGGGCCCATCATGTCGGCGGCGCCCGCGGCGATGAGGCGCACGAGTTCCTTCTCGCCCATCTTCGCCACCAGGCCAACCAGGATCGAGGCGAAGATGAAAAGCATCGCCAGCTGCGGGAACCACCAGTTCAACTCGAACCAGAAGGGCTGCGCACCGACGACCTCGTGTACCAGTAGATCCTCGGCGGGTGCCGTGCTGCCGCCCACGACGCTCGACCACGGGATGACCGAGAAGATCATCAGTCCGAACGCGCCGGCAGTGATCGCCAGCACGTATTTCTGGGTGCGGGTCAGCCGCGGCAGTCCCCCGGCGCCGGCGTCGTGGGCGGGCGGGGTCGCATGGTCGCCGTCCCATCCGACCAGCGATGCATCCGGATTCCTGCGTACGCTGGCGGCATAGCGCAGCACCCACGCGACCGCAATCGCCGTCAGGACGACCCACAGGATCACGCGCAACCCGATGCCATCGCCGATCGAGACCCCGGCCTCGCCCGCCGCGACGCCGATCGAAAACGGATTGACCGTCGCCCCCATGACCCCGACCAGCGCACCGAGGATGATCATCGCCGCAGTGACCAGGCGGTCGTAACCCAGCGCGGCCATCAAGGGGAGGAAAAGCGCGTAGAAGCCGAGCGTCTCGACCGAGAATCCCATGGTCGATCCGAGCAGCGAGAACAACACCATCACCGCGGCGATCAGCAGCCAGCCCTGTTCGCGCAGCCGGTGGGCCAAGGCGGCAACGGCGACTTCGAGGCTTTTCGTTGCGAAGCTGACCGAGATGAAGGCGCCGATCGACATGATGAAGACGATCACGCCGATCTGCCCGAACATCCGGCCCACCGTCGTGGTGTCGACCGCATCGATCTCGGCATTGCGCAGGCCATAGATGCCGTTGACCGGCGCCAGCACCAGCTGCTGGAACTTCTCGCCCAGCGTCAGCGGCGACGGCACCTGCTCGAAAGTGCCGGGCAGCGGCGATCCGTCCGCGTCGAGCTGGTAGCGGCCGGCCGGAATGAACAGCGTTGCCGCCCAGACCAGCAAGGTGACGATCGCCAGCGTGGTGACCGCGCCGGGAAAACGGAACTTGCCTGCAGCTGCCGGCGATTGCGGGCCGGTATCGGATGTGCCCATCGACCTTTCCCCGTTGCTGGTGCCCGGCCGCGATCTCCCACGGCAAGCGGCGGCCGCCGTCCGAGGCGCGCGGCGATCAATCTACCGGCTGGCGGCGCAAATTGCTCCACGGCGCCGCGGCGCCCGCGCTTGCCGTCGGACGCTACCCGGGCGGCAACAGCTTGACCAACTCGTCCGCGACCGCAGCGGCCCACATCCGGGCCGAACGCTCGGTGCTGGTACGTCGATCGGGGACCCCCGATTGCGTCGCATCGGCGGGCGCGGGCTCGAAGGGGCGCGCGCTGCGATCGAAGCGCACCACGCCGGCGCCATCGACCACGAACAGGCCCGGCGTGCCCTTGACACCCCAGGCCTTGGCCGCGCGATCGCCGCGCCCGAGCACGGTGAAGTCGTAGCCGCGCTCGCGCATCCACGCGTAGGGGTCGACGTCGGGCTCGTCCCAGACGTTGATCGCGACGATGGCGATGCGCCCGCCATAGGCCTGCGCAAGGCGCTTGAGATGCGGCAGCAGGGCCTTGCAGTAGGGGCACCACGTGGCCCAGTACACGACCACCGCGGGGCGGCCCAGCGCGACGTCCTCGAGCGATCGGCGCGCACCGGCGGCATCGGCCAGGCTGAAGACCGGGGCGGGCTTGCCTTCGACACCGCCGGCGTGCTCGGGCAGCGCCGCAAGCGCGATCAGCAGGAGGACTGCGATCCAGGGCTTCATGGCGCTGACCTGCGGGACCGATGCGGATTCCATCGTGCGCGAGGCGGGCGGCCACCGCAAGCCTCCATGCCTGGTTCGCATCCTGTAGGAGCGCATCTCATGCGCGACCGCGGACCCGCAGGACACGGTCGCGCATGAGATGCGCTCCTACGGGGCAATCGGCTACCGCGCGGTGCCGTCGCCGCTCGCGAGCACGCGCTGGCGACCGCCGGCCACGTCGACGCGCAAGAGCAGCAGCAGGCCGCCGACGAAGAACGCCGCCGTGACCAGCACCGCCTTGCGGTGGTCGCCGCCGGTGGTCCAGCTGACGAGGCCGTAGCTCAGCGGACCGAGGATCGACGCCAGTTTCACTGCCAGGCCCCACAGGCCGAACACTTCGGCCTCGCGCCCGCGCGGGCACAGGTACCCGACCAGTGCGCGCCCGGCCGACTGCGACGCACCCAGGCACAGGCCGGCCACGTTCGCCGCGAGCCATACCATCGAACGATCGGTGGCCGCCCACAACAGGCCGACGGCGCACAACCAGCCGGCCAGCGTCAGCGCCAGCGTCAGCCGGTGGCCGAGCCGGTCCTGCACGAAGCCGAAGGCGAAGGCGCCGGCCGCCGCGGTCACGTTGACCAGCAGGATCAGCCGGATGCTGTCCTCGGTGGTGAAGCCCAGGGCTTCCTGGGTGTAGATCGCGGCCAGCGCGATCACGGTCTGGACCCCGGCCTGGTAGCAGACGATGCAGGCGAGGAAGCGCCGCAACTCGACCAGGCCGCGGCTGCCCGAGAACTCGCCGCGGACCCGCTGCAGCGCCAGCCGCGCGATCTCGCCCGGCTGCACCGCGGTCGGGCGCGCGCGCTCGCGCAGGATCGCCAGCGCCGGCCACGCCGTCAGCGCGAAGGCCGCGGCGGTGATCAGCATGGTCTGCGCCACTGCCGTGCCGGTGTCGGCGCCACGCGCGCCGGCGCCCTGGATCCACGCCAGGCAGATCGCCAGCACCAGCAGGCCGCCGAGGTAGCCCAGCGCCCAGCCCCAGCCGGAGACCCGTCCCAGGGCCTCGTCGTCGGCCAGTTCGGGCAGGAACGCGGCGATCAGGTTCTCGCCCATGCCGAAGGCGTAGTTGGAGACCACGATCAGGACCAGCGCCGGCAACACCATGCCCGGGCCGCAGCCGGCGAGCGCGGCGGTCGCGACCACGCACAGCGCGCTGCTGGCCCACAGCAGTTCGCGCTTGCGCGCGCGCAGGTCGGCCCAGGCGCCGATCAGCGGCGCGCTGAGCACATTGGCGCCGTACGAGATCGCCAGCGCCGCGGTCCAGGCCAGCGTCGCCCAGGTCGCCTTGCCGGCCACCACCGCGACGAAGTAGGCGTTGAAGACCGCGGTGATCACCACGGTCGTGTAGCCCGAATTGGCGAAATCGTAGAACGCCCAGGCCACCAGTTCGCGCCGCGCCACCGGCGGCACGCCTTCGCCGTGGAGCCGCAGGATCCGGCGCCCGCGCGCGACCGGCGCGACGACCTCAGGCGGCGGCATCCGCGCCGTCCCTGCGCTGCGCGCGGCGGCGCATGCGCAGGCGCAGCGCGTCGCGCCGGCGGCCGAGCATGCGCGCGTGGGCGATGCGCCCCTCGGGATCGTCGGGCGGATCGCCCAGCGCGGCGCGGAACGCGCAGAAATCGCCCCACGCGCCGATCATGTGCCGCTGCCGCCGCAGCAGCAGCTCGAGCATGATCGCATCGTCGAGCAGGCCGATGACCAGGACTTCGTCGGGCACCAGGTCCTCGGGGTCGCTGAAGTACACCAGCGTCCGCAGCACGTCGTCGCGCTCGGGCTGCGGCAGCGCCCAGGCCTCGTCCTCGAGCATCAGCACCAGCCGGTGGACCTCGGTCATGCGCTTGCGCACGTAGCCCGGCGCGCCGCCGATCGGCAGGTTGTCGAGCGAGTGCTTGGTCGCCGCCACGATGTCGACCTCGTCGCTGTCGCGCACGATGCGCGCGGCGCGATCCAGCGCTTCGTGGAAGCGCTCGATGTCGGACGGCTCAAGTTCGAAGCTGACGCGCACTGGTTCTTCCACCCGCGGCGCGGCCCGCGCCGAGCACCGCGCATGCTCTCACACGCGCAGGCGGTGCGCGTACAGGCGCTCGTAGCCGGCGCGGCAGGCCTCGGCGACCCGCGCGGCGTCGCCGTGCAGTTCGGGCGCGCGCGGCTGCCACGGCTCGAAACCGGTCGAGCGCCAGACCGCGGCATACCAGTGCGGCGCCCATACGCCGTCGCTGGCGCGCGGACCCGCCGGCCAGGCCAGCATGCGGGCGCTGAAGTCGATGCCCAGCAGCCCGCACAACGCGCGCAGGTGCGGCTCCGGCGCCTTGAGGAACTCGCCGGCATCGATCACCGGCGGGGCGACGCCGGTGCGATCGCAAAGCTCGTCGAACAGGCGCTCCTCCTGCGGCACGCCGATGTCCCCGGGCGTCACCGTCGCGCGCGCCTTGACGTAGGAAGCCACGACTTCGGCCGGATCGCGGATCAGGAACACGTTGCACAGGCGGTGGATCCACTCATGGCCCATGCCCGGCAGGAGGTGATGGCTCATGTGCTTCTGGTACCACAGCGGCTGGCCGGCCGGCGCATCGCCGCCGAGCGCGGCGGCCACCCGCTGCCAGTCGGTGTCGCCGGCCGCGATCACTTCCTCGCGCGCCGGATGGTCGAGGCCGGTGGCCGCGAGGTAGTGGGCATAGAGCGGCTCGTCGCTGACGTGGCAGTCGCCGCGGTTCTCCCAGGCCCGCATCATCGCGGTCGAGATGTTGCGCGGCCCCGACCACATCGCGATGCGCAGCGTCATGCCGGCAGCTTGCGCCCGGCCACGTCGCGCGCCACCAGCGCGCGATAGAGCCCCTGCAGTCGCTCGACCACCGGGCCGCGGCGGCCATCGCCGAGCACGCGCCCGTCGACCTCGCGCACCGGCACCACGCCGGCGAAGGTGCCGGTGACGAAGGCCTCGTCGGCGCCGTAGACATCGGTCAGGCTGAAGGGCCGCTCCTGCGCCGCGATGCCATGCTCGCGGCAGATCGCCAGCACGTTCGCGCGGGTGATGCCGCCGAGGCAGTACTGGCCGTTCGAGGTCCAGACCTCGCCGCGCCGCACGATGAAGAAGTGGGTGGAATTGCAGGTCGCGACGAAGCCGTGCGGATCGAGCATCAGGGCCTCGTCGGCGCCGGCCTGGGTGGCCTGGATGCAGGCCGTGATGCAGTTGAGCTTGCTGTGGCTGTTGAGCTTGGGGTCCTGCACGTCCGGATAGCCGCGGCGCACGTGCACGGTGAAAAGGCGCAGGCCCTGCTCGAGCGTCGCCGCCAGCGGATCCTTGTGCTCGGCCACGATGACCACGGTGGCCGGGCCCACGGTCACGCGCGGGTCCTGGTAAGGCGTGCGCTTGATGCCGCGCGTCACCATCAGGCGCGCGTGCACCCCGTCGCGCATGTCGTTGGCGGCGAGGGTGGCGTAGATCGCGCGGGTCAAGGCCGCGCGATCGAGGCCGATGTCGATCATCAGCGCCTTGGCGCCCTCGTAAAGCCGGTCGAGGTGCGCGTCGAGGAAGGCCGGGTGCCCGGCGCTCACGCGCAGGCCCTCCCACACGCCGTCGCCCAGCACGAAGCCGGAATCGAACACCGACACCATCGCCTCGGCGCGCGGCTTGAGCGCACCGTTGACCCAGATCCGGATCGAGGCGTTGCGCGGGTCCTCGCCCGACGCCTGCACGCTGGTGGTCATGGCGCGCCCGCGCTCAGAGCAGCGCCGCCACGTCCTTCTCCAGCGACTCCGGCTTGTCGGTCGGCGCGTAGCGGCGCACCACCTTGCCGTGCTTGTCGACCAGGAACTTGGTGAAGTTCCACTTGATGCCCTCGGAACCGAGCAGGCCCTTGGCTTCCGTCTTGAGATGGCGGTAGAGCGGGTGCGCGTTGTCGCCGTTGACCTCGATCTTGGCGAACATCGGGAAGCTCACGTCGTAGTTGAGCGAGCAGAAGTTGCGGATCTCCTCGGCATCGCCCGGCTCCTGGTGCCCGAACTGGTCGCAGGGGAATCCCAGGACCGCGAAGCCTTGCGCCTTGTACTTGCGGTACAGCGCCTCGAGGCCGGTGTACTGCGGGGTGAACCCGCACTTGCTCGCGACATTGACCACCAGCAGGGCCTTGCCCTTGAACTCGGCCAGCGGGTGTTCCTTGCCGTCGAGGTCGGCGGCCTGGAAGTCGTAGACGGTGGCCATGGTCGAATCCTTACCGGGTGCGGGCGGCAGGCGGCCGCGCTCGACCCCGATTGTACGCGTGCCGCCGCGCAGGCCGGGGCGGCTTGAATCCCGCCGCGCCGCCCCGATCATGGCGGGATGGAGAACAGCGCCCCGTACCTCGAGATCGGCTGCCCGCACTGCGGCCGCGTCAATCGCGTCCCCACCGAGCGCCTCGAGCAGGGGCCTTCGTGCGGGCACTGCAAGGCGGCGCTGTTCGACGGCCAGCCGGTGACCCTCACCGGGGCGAGCTTCGACAGCGTGGTCGGCCGCACCGACCTGCCCGTGATCGTCGACTTCTGGGCGCCCTGGTGCCCGCCCTGCCGCGCCTTCGCGCCGACCTACGTCGAGGCCGCGCGCCGGCTCGAACCCCATGTGCGGCTGGCCAAGGTCGATACCGAAGCGGAGCCGCAGCTGGGCGCCCGTTTCGGCATCCGCAGCATCCCGACCCTGGTCGCCTTCCGCGACGGCCAGGAGGTCGCGCGCGTGTCCGGGGCCATGGCGCTCAATCCCTTCCTGCAGTGGGCGGCCGGCGTCTACGCCTGAACC